>Ga0209718_1000789_pt1 | contig 40210 bp, 31 predicted proteins | sample AD_JPNAS1_MetaG_FD_184420 | JGI IMG/M metagenome (GOLD analysis project Ga0209718, IMG submission 184420) | Active sludge microbial communities of municipal wastewater-treating anaerobic digesters from Japan - AD_JPNAS1_MetaG (SPAdes) (version 2) | ecosystem: Engineered > Bioreactor > Anaerobic...
CATTCACGCAGCTAAAAACGTAAAATTGTTTGGCTCAACTAAAAGAGCTGAGTGCTTGGAACAAGCCTCCGTGGAGACATTAGCCTCTGCTGCGTTGGAAGTTAATTCCAACATAGTAAGCTAAGTCGCAGAAGCGAAAAAGAAGGTTCCGGCCTTTAGGCTGGAATTAGTTCACTAACTACTACTTAATAGGAGACAACAGAAATGGCAAAGATTACATGGAGTTCTTTTGACGAAAAAGAAACTAATGAACTAGAAGACAAATACCTTCCCGATAGTGGTGAAGGCGATAACATGGCTACACAAGCTGTGACAGCTACATCGAAACTTATCTATAAGTATTTTAATGATGGTGATGTTTTTGACAACAACTACCACCTTAGAAGCTGGTCTAATGACATAGCTAGTTATGCAAACTGGCTAGAAGCTTATGTTGATGGGGCTGGAGAAATTCTTAGGAGAATCGAGGAAGTTATGACTGAAGATGAGTACGTTGAAGAAATTTTGTATCCACTCTATAAACTTATCTTCCGAGAAGACTTATTAGAAAAACTGGAAAAGAATCCAGCAAAGGACTCTGTTTATACTTGTAAAGGTCCTTACATCATCAATGACGATGATGAGTATGATGAATATGATGAGTATGATGAATATGATGATTATGATGAAGATGATGAGTATGATGAAGATGATGAGTATGAGGAGAGATAAGAGGAAACTATGGAAAGACTTAATCACTTTTTGAAAATGGATGAAAGCTTAGACTTTCATCCAACACGGAAAAACTTTTTGAAGTCGTACGGGCGACGGGTGTATTTCTACATTTATCCAGAAGAATTTTTTGATGGAGAAGTTGTAGAAATTAGAAAGAACGGAAAGCTTCTTCTAGATCCTGAAGAAATTCAGTTTCTTTCAGAAGATGGAGAAAAGATAGACTTAGAGCCAGGAAGCTATCACATCGAGTGTTTTGAGAGAGACGAGCTTCTTTTAGAGTTCTGGTTTGAAGTTACGGAAAATACGTTAGTGATCATTGAAGTGAAAGCTAGCACAAAAGCAAGAGACCCAGAATTTTTTCCAGGCTTAGTTCCATCTAGAATGAACATAGAGTTCGTATAGAACTATTCACGACTAGTCAAAAAACCAGTGAGATCTTCGGGGACAACTTTATAGATAATGTCCCCAGGTCTTAAATCCATTAAATATTGTATTCCATTTATATTTAGAAGTACATCATCCATCTCAGTAATAGAATAATGCTCCCACATAAATGTCCAAAATCGCGTTAAGTCCCTACTCGTTATGGTATGAGCAGATGGAATTTTGCTTAAGGTGCCATCATTGTGATTTAAAAGAGGATCTGGAAATGGTTGCCCGTCTATATCAAGAACGGATGAAGTTTTAAAAAAATCGTACCGGCTTTTAATAAAAATATCTCCTTTTCTAGTTAGTATGAATTAGAATGTCTATTTCCATCATAGACCTAGTTCACTCAAAGGATTTTTCCTTTTTAAAGGTGATCTAGAATAGAAAAATAATTGAAGAGAACTAAAATGACAATTTTTAAGATTTTGTCAATTTGAAGTTGCTATTAATTTCTTATTTTAAAAATAAGAAATTGAGGCTATTTCCATCATAGACCAGTTCTCTCAAAGGATTTTTTCCTTTTTAAAGGTAATTTAAAGTAGAAAAATTTCAATAGAGAACTCATCTCACATAGTTTGCAAACTTCCGTTAATCTTTCCATCATGGATGAAACACTAAAACAAAAATTGCTTTCTAGTCTCCCTGAAGACGACAATCTCTTCATAGACAACTTTTCAATTTTTCCAGAATCACATTTTGTCGAAGTTCGAGGTCGCTTTCACGGCCAAACATTCAAAATAGAGTGGAACTATCATCAGTCTGATGAAGTGAAAATAGAAATGAGAGATGTCTTTGGAACAATGAAAACGAGCTCAGTTAGATTAGCATCTCTCAAAAGATGCTTCACGAAAAGCATGTGAACTAAAAAAAAAATGTTAATCTTTTATCAAGAAAATGAAGAAGGAGAATTATTTTAATATGGCAGAATTCAAAATCAAAAAAGATCAAATTAGTCGACTTAAGGTTCTTAACGACTATATCAAAAAAATGGAAGCTTTTTCCCCTCTTGGAGAAAAGCAGACTTTCGTTATCGACAATAATCAGCTCACAGTATATGGCACAGCTAATGCAGCCGGGTCAGGTCATATAGAGGCAACTTTTGACATTGAAAGTACATCCCAAGACCACTTTGGTTTAGAACTTAGCCGGTTTATAACCTATTTAGAAAAAACGAAATCGGACACAATTAATGTATCAATAAATAATAAAAAAATGACGGTAAAATCTGACACAAGTTCAATTGTTATTAGCCAAGCTCTCATATATGATGTATATGATGAAGACGCTCTTAATGAAATTAAGTCATATGTTACTGATAAATTGAGTCTAAAAGAATTCAAAAATCTAATCAATGTAAACTTGAGCCAAAAAGAATTGATAACTACTTTAGGAAACATGACTAAGCTTCAAGACACGAATCATCAAATCTTGCTTGGAAAAAATTCTATAAAGTCTGCCGACCAGCTCTGTATCTTAGATTACAAATCTAAAGAAGAAATCACCTCTGAAGGAGAAATCCTTTTTGATAGAGACATAGTATCTATTATAAAAGATGTAGATGCATTTTCAATATCTTCAGACAAAAAATATTATTATTTTGATATTAATAAATATGGAATTAAGCTCATCTTTGTGCCGAAAAAATATGAATGGTCATTTCCAGAACCTGAAGATCTTGTCGACATTAAGCCATTGGAGTCTAAGCAGATTACGCTTAAGATAAATACAAATCATTTCTATGACATCATTGGTGAATATGAAAAAGTTTTTGATCCATCAACTTGGAGATTTGAACAAATATTCTTTAAAACACCAACTGGATTTAATGACAACCCCGTATTTGATTTACACTTTGATAATATGGACGTTGAGATACGAAACAATCTTACTGCAGAAATTATCGAAACAACTGATGACACGGAAGATTTCGAATTCTTAATGCCAACACAACACTTTAAGTTATTAGAAAACGTCTTAAAATCGGAAGAATTTTTCACAATGAAATATTCGAGTACCGACGTGAATGATCCTAATGGAGTTGCTATCGTTGTAGAAAATTCAACCTGTGAAATTATTTTAGCTAAAGTAATTCCGTAAGTTATTGGTGAACTAATTCCAGCCTAAAGGCTGGAATCTTCGTCCTTCGCTGACAAAAGTTGGTTTTCCAGAGCAAGAGCTTGGTCCACTAGAGCTTTCATCTCCAGACGCTTTACTTTGGTGCGTTCCACACCTACGTTTTTTTCAAAAAACCAAACCATATTTTGAGCTGCGTGAATGTCTCTATCCATTTCAACTCCGCAGTCACATTTAAATATTCTACTCCAGACTTTCAACTCATCATGCCAAACTCCACATTTTGTACAAAGTTTAGTTGTTGGAACAGTCTTTCCAAGAACAACAGTGTTAGGATTTAGAAGCAACTTAGACTTCACTCTTCCTAATACAGAATGTTGAACTGCTTTTCCGTGACCATTCTTGTGCCAGTTTCTAAGTTGTTCATCTTGAATTACAATAGTTTGATACTGATTGAATTCGTGAACAATCTTATTAGCAAGGTCGTTTTTACGGTTTGTGATTTTCTGGTACTCTTTTTTGACTTGTTTTACAGTTCTCAACCAGTTCTTTGAGCCTTTTACTTTTTTAGCTTGACGCTTTTGAAGTTTCTTCAATCGCTCACTTTCTGGAACTGAAGCTGAGATTTTCTTACCTTCACTTGTAGTGAATGCTGTAGAACAACCAAAATCTATACCAATAGTTTTCTCTATTTTCTTTTGTGTTTTATTTTCTTTTGGAACATAGCAGACAAACTGAACAAAATATCCAGTTCCTCTATGTATCAATCTTGCATTAGCAAACTCTATTTCTGGAATGTTGATGAATTGGTCTAATCCATTCACAATGAATGTTTTAGGTAGACCTGCTAGTTTTACTCTTTTTGAAGAAACAATCTTATGACTTATTCCATATTGCTTCAAATCAATTATAGTTTCTTCTTTTGAGTATTTTAGTCTTCCAGGTTTTTGTAGTCCTTTAGCTTTCAAAGTATGCAAAGTTTTGATATTTGCATACATTCTTGAAATAAGGCATTGTTTAGACTGAGCAGAAAGATATTTGATATTCACTGGAATATCGTTCATATCTTTGTCTTTTTTAGTTATTTGATTTTGTTTTGTATTGAATTTTGTGATACGGTTATTTTCATCTTGTTCACACCAATTCAAAATGTAGTTCTTATACCATTTCTGTTCTAAGAAAATTGTTTCTAATGCTTCTTTCTGTTGTTTTGATAATTGATTTTCTTGAATTTTGACATCGAAAGTTTTGACAAGCATATTCTTGTGACGCTCGATTGTATCGTGCTTTGTTTGAGAAATCTGTTTGTTTTTAGTAAGTCTTTCTTCGTTTGTCATAATTCTTATATTATAATTAGTTAGTATAGGAGAAATTGAAAAGTATGGCAAGTTATGAGCATTGTAACCACGAAAAGTTCAAAATGCGTTACCACATTATCTTTTCTACAAAATATCGTAGAAAACTTCTAGGGCCAATCATAGATGACGTGAAAGCTTCTATGAAAAGAGCTGAAGCAATGCAAGATAAATGGTCTATTGAAGTTATGGAAATTGATGTTCAAAAATGTGACCATATTCATTTTCTTATCCGTGCTACGCCTACTTGTCAGATTTCTGAAATCATACACAAATTGAAACAAGTATCAACTTATGATATGTGGCAGAAGCACAATCAATATCTTTCAAAGTTCTATTGGTCTGGAAAACATTATCTGTGGACCAGAGGCTATTTTGTTACTACAATCGGAGATGTCAGCGAGAAGACTCTTCAAGCTTACATTGAAAATCAAGGTTAGGACAGCTTCATATTCCACCCTAAAGGGATGGAATCTTTACGCTGTCTCTATGTAAATAATACACAAAGGAGAAAATAATGTATATATCACATAGGCACAACTAACTATTAGAAAATACGTCTGAGGTGCCCGGACGGAAAACTAGACATCGGTTCTCTTGAAGAGAGAGAACGGGGACATCTAAAAAGTAGTTAGGTGTCCCCATTTTTTTCAAAAAAATTGTTAATATACTTTCATGAAAATTATTAACCACAAAGTAGATATTATCTACCCATCAGGGTTAACTGAATGGGAAAACGAGGCGAGGAAAATTGAAGCCGCAGCGAGGACATGTTACAAGTCTGAAAATTATGTTTCTGAAGATTCATGGAAATCTCTTATTAAGAAATTAAAAGAAAATAATCACGGAGCTATGCTCGAGTTTGGAAATTTCATATGTCGAATAACAACTGACCGAGGAGTCTCACATGAACTCGTAAGACATCGTCTCGCATCATATGCTCAGGAGTCAACAAGATATTGCAATTATGGAAAAAATAAATTTAATAATGAATTAACTTTCATCAAGCCGGTAGAGATAGACATTTCAAAAAATGAATTTAAAATTTGGAAGTCTGCGATGGAAGCTGCAGAAGAGTCTTATTTAACTATGATTGAAGAAAAGGTCAAGCCGGAAAACGCCCGCTCAGTTCTTCCTAATAGTTTGAAGACTGAAGTTGTCATGAAGTGTAATTGGAGAGAATTACTTCACATGTTAGATTTAAGAACTTCTGCAGCAGCCCACCCAGATTTTCGCTATGTAATGAATATGATCAAAGACGTATTCATGGAAAACATTCCAGAATTATTTTAAAGGAGCTTTCATGGCAAATGCTTTTTCATTTGGCTCCGTCAGGCAGCAAGAAAAACCAAAACAAAACTTACAAAAATTCGATAGTATTCTAAAAGAAAATTATGTTCCTGGATACAAGTATTTTCTTTTTTTAGTTGACTATGTAATAGATCAAGCTCGTTTAGCTCTTTTAATTAAAGACATAGAGCGAGCGGGAATTCTTTCTTATTGTATAGTTTCCGTAATTTCTGTGAAAAAACAGAAAGATGACTCAACCACAAACTTACTTTCTTTAGAAAGTAATTGGCGTAAATATATTGAGTTCAACGGGACGTCTTGTGAATGCATTGTAGCTTTTGGTTCCGCTATCCGTGTATTAAATAAGTCTGCGGATGTAAACTTTTATGACTTTATAGATGATAAGTTTAATTCTCCGAGATATTTTTGTGGCTCAGAATTTATTGGTGGACCAGACAAGTGGATCTATCCAGTTGAAGGAATAGGAGGACTTTATCCTCTTCAATTAGGAAATGATCCAACAAATTTTCTCACAAGATTCTTCCGTGAAAAATTAAGACGGATTCAAAAAGAAGATATGAGCTTAAAGTCTTTAGATATGAGAGACTATGAAGTTAAATACATTAAAACTAAAGAAGAAGTCTCGGCCGTTCTAAAAAGTTTAATGAATTCGGAGCTTTTAGCAGCGGATACTGAAACGAGTGGTTTTCATTTTATAAAAGATACCTTAGGAACATTGCAGCTTTCTAATGACGGTGAGATAGGCTACGTATTTGATTGGGAAAATGTTGACACCCGGATTCTGAAACAAGTTTTTAAAACGGCCAAACGTCTCACATTAGCTAATGCTAAGTTCGATATGAAATTTTTATGGCAGAACGGAGTGACTGGTTGGTATCCAACAGATGACACTGTGCTTTTATCTCATGCAATAAATAGCAATAGAACTAAAGGACTAAAAGCAGCTGCAATATTTTATTGTGGAAAATTTACTGGTTATGATCAAGAATTAGACAACGTAGTTAAGCGCTTAAAAATCAAAAACTATCTTGAGATACCTAAAGACGTCTTAATTAGATATGCCGGATTAGATCCTATCGTAACTTGGAGAGTTCAAAAAGCTCTCGATAAGCACGTTGCAAAAATTGATAAAAAGTTCCCAAATGAAAAGCAGCCTGAATGGACCATTGAAAGATTTTACAGAGAAGTCATGATGCCTAATGCTAACATGGTTTCTGAGGTAGAAATAGATGGAATATATGTCGACACAGCAATAGCTGATGAAAGTGAAAGAACGATCTTAAATAAAATTAAGGAATTGAAAAAAGAACTCGCCAAGCTTTGGAAAGTGTCAGAAGACTTTAAGTTTGAATCAACTAAGGAGCTCGGGCAACTATTCGAAAAAATGAAATGGCCGTGTATCGAAAGAAGCAAAGCGGGACACTATGCCACATCTGACCCTGTATTAGTCGAATATGATAGACTTGGCTTACCTGGAATTAAAGAGTTAAAAGAACTTCGGTCTTATAATGTAGCACTTAAGACTTTTATAAATGGATGGCGAGAAGCTTTCGTTGAACATGAGGACGGCACCACGAGAATTCATCCAAATTGTTATTCATTTGGCACGTCGTCTTTTAGGCATGCAATGAGTAATCCGAATTTGCAGCAAGTCCCAGCCAGAGGTGCAATCGCTCCTCTTATTAAGAAAATTTTAACGATACCACCAGAAGGGCCAGATGAATGGCTCATTGTAAATGCCGACTTTAGAGCATTACAGCTCGTGCTCGCTTTTGCAGATTGTGGTCTTAATAGGAATGGAGTTGACCCAGTTGCTTATGATATTTATGATCCAGAGGTTGGTTGTATGGACGCCCACTCTCTTACAGCTCATAATGTTTTTTGTAACTCAGTTAATTTAGACATTATCGAAATTGAGGATGAAGCCGGAAATACTTATATTTTTGGAGAAGATCAACAAATAAAAATAAGACGGCCTCTTATCACAGACTCAGAAGAACTTATTATCTTCGGAAGAGACTTTCAAAATACGGATGAGTTCCTAGGGTATGTTTAACGGGAACGTTGTTCAAAGGAAAAATGTGGAATGTACAAAATTAAGAAAAGACGTGTCACTTTAGAAGACTTCTTAAAACTTAAAAAATATCAACCATTTTCATCTATGCGGCAAAATGGGAAAACGATAAACTTAGCTACAATTTTTGCGTGTAGTGGTCCAACACTTGGGCGACAGATGAAGCAAGCTGGTTTTACTGAAGAAGACTGTGATGCGACTATAGCAACTTTTGGTCTTGAAAATGCTTATAATCAAACACTCTTAAACAATACGGCAAACAAAGATCCTGTCGACTTAAAATATATGGTCGTTGGAATTAAGCTTCGAGAGCTTTTCTTTCAAACGTATCCAGGACTATTAGAACGAGTAGAACGTGAGCAAAGGTTCGCTATGAAACATGGTTACGTGAGAACTTGGAGTGGGCCAATTCGACACCTTCCAGAACTTCGATACATGAAGTTTAATGCTCAAGGAAACTTAGTAGGCATGGATAAGAAATTGTATAGTCGTATGTTTGCTGGCATGAAAAATGAAGCAAGTAATACATCTATACAAACGGCAGAGGTTCAACAGGCGATGCCGGATGCGACCGCGCTTCAAGCGACCTTTAAAGAATGGGGACTTAAAACGAGAATATTTAATTATGTCCATGACTCTTTTGTACTTTATGTCCACAAAAGTGAAAAAGATTTAGTATATGCTCTTCTTAATAAAGTCGCCATGGAACACCGTGAGCCTTATTATGGTTTAAGAATGTATATAGACGTGGTAGAATCTGACTTAAATAAAGGCCACTATTATGATAATGGGAAAGAAATTGATATCACCACATATGACTTAGACTATCAGATGAAGAAATGGAATGAAGAACATGAGGCATCAATTTCGTATACGAGAAAAATTCCAGGCGATCCTGCGAAAAGCAAAAAAGTTCAAAAAGCGGGAATCAACTAATTTTAGGAAATGAATAATGAATATTTCAGAGCTATTTTAAGAAAAAACATGAGCACAGAATTAGACAAGAGTCTCACAAAAAGAAAATTGCTAAAGCTAAGCATTTTCATACTTTTGAATATACTTTCATTATTCGTGTTTGTGCAGAACGGTCTCATCTTTATGAAGGCATCAATGTCAGACAGCACACTCATATATGAAAGTCATTTAGAAACGTTCTATGAGATACGAGATGAAAGAAACTCTGCAGGCGATAAGAAGACATTTATTAGTACTTTCAATTCTCTTATTTCGGAACATTATCATTTAAATAAAAATAGTTTGAATGAATTGAGTTATGAGGACAGATCCGAATTATTGAGAATTATTTATGAGTATGCAAAACTTCCCAACTCGCTCATTGATGAATTCACCCCTCTCGCTTTCATAATGGTTGAAACACAATTCTATCCTTTTAGAAATGGTGGAAAAGAGTATGTAGTTGGTTGGGCAGCTGGTGAAAAAAGCTTATTTCAATTTACGGAGCAGACAGCTAAATCGGTGTATTCTAAAATGGGAAAGCCATGGAACCCAGAATGGTATAAATCTTTAGAGGAAAGTGTTTGGGTTTGGTTTTATGGATATCATTTTAATTTTGTGCCACACTTCAAAAGCTGTGAAGACTATGAAGAACTTCTAAGCTGGACTGCTTACGCGTATAATGCCGGGCCATATAAAAATAACTTAAAATGGTATTTCGAAACGGGGAAAACGCTTAATGCGCACTTTGATAATACGAAATATACTTTAGGAGATCCTTTGAAATATACGAACTTAATATTAGAAAATTATACAAAATTCAAACAAGTCGCTGGAGGAGCATATGTTTCGAATAGTGAAACTTAGCAAAGACGAGTGGGCACTTACTTTTAGAAAAGGAAAGATTGTGAAAGTTCTTAGCTTCACAAAAGGTGTCCGATGGAGCTCTCTTAAACAAATTGGTCTCAAGGAGCATCGCAGAGGACAAAAGGTGAGTGCTCGAGAAGCTGAGAAAATTAAAGTCACTCAAAAATATTTTTTCAAAAAATTAGCTGTCGACTTTGATAGAACGCTTTTTTCAACAGCAGAAGAATTCCCTAATGTTGGCAAGCCGAAGCTTATCCATCGAATCGTGGCCGCATACGTGAGAAGAAAAAGTGAGCAGGGTTGGGTGATCATTCTTGATACGATGAGAGAGAAAGGAAAGGGCTTAGAAAAGGCGATTGAAGCCTGTGAAAAATGGAATATTCCTATAGATTACTACAATGAAAATCCACAAGCCGACATTGACCACTGGGGAGACTCCCGGAAAATTGGCGCAACGAGAAGCATCGACGACACTCAAGTTGGCCTGATTGGCTGGTTGCTACGAACCTTCGGCTAACTTCATTTTCAAAAAGACTTCTTCAAAAAGAGTTTCTTCACTTAGTTTGTTCCATGGGACTTTTGCTACATGTTGAAGCTTGCCCGCGTGGCCTTTCCTAAGTTGGCTATTGAAAATGTCGACAATATCATTGATAGTTTCCACTGCTAAGTCGAGACAACCTCTACAATACATGAGTGTTTTTTTAGAAAAATATCTTTTCCAAAATGAGTCAACCACACTTTTTGCGGCAACTGAGATAGTCTTCACGACGTTCTCAGAAACGAGACGGAAAAATTTTAAATATTTGTTCATGTCTGGGTTGTACTCTCTATCCATTTGATCGAAAAATATTTTGCAAGAGACGAGTGAATTTTTCATGTCGTCTAGGAGTTCGAGTGGGTCTTCTTCTTCCACAACAACCATTGCTTTTCTATTTTTGAATACGATTTTTTTCTTGGAGCTGTCTTTCTGGAAAATCTTGAGCTTCCAGAAAATTGATCAGATTTTCTATCACAGAAATAGTTTGGTCTAATTTTGCGTATTTCATTACCTGATCCTTCTTTTGACAATATCTACGAACGCAAAGATGCATTCTTCTAAATTTCCATCCGTTTCTTCCCAGACAACTTCAGCCTCTTCAGGATCAATTTCATATTCGTCTATTAGGTGATCTAATAAACCATCATCTGGGCCATCATAAGCATCTATCGTTTTTTCAAAGTCATCTTCAATTTCATCATTTTCGAACATACTTTCTCCAGAATTTTCGGAATCTAAGTATTCTTCCATTGCAAGCTCGACTATCTTATCTGCTTCTTTCTCAGGTATATCGAATTCATCAATAATTTCTTTTAAGATATCTGTTGAATTACTTCGTATAAGGTCTAATGCTTTTTCTAAAGCTTTTTCTTCATCCTCTTTACTAAGGCTGTTTGTAAAGTCACCTTCAGGATCATCATCATACCTTCCATAGAGAAAATCATCGATGTCATTTTCATCATCATATTGTTCATCATCATATTGTTCATCATCATATTGTTCATCATCATATTGAAAGTTGTCTTCATAGTTCTCAGAGTTTTTAAGATGCTCAGGATCTTCAAGTCCACCAAAATCCCAATAGTCTTCAAGGTCTTCCAATTGGCCAGACTCAAAAAGTCGTAAACTAGGATGAAGCCGGTTTAAAGATTCTTGAACTTCTTTTTTAAAGCTTTCGATATTATTTTTAGCTTCTTCCGCTTGCTGCGCGTTTCCAGCAGAAGATGTTGCGTTCTCTTGAGCATACTTAGATGCCAACGCGTTTGTGACAATCTCACTAGCTTCTTTGTCATCTTTAGGAGTGTCTTTTATTCCGTAGCTTTTGCTCACTTCTTGAAAGTCTTTTGCGAGCTGCTTTATGTTTTGATCCGTTATCTTATTAGAATTTATCCCTTTCAAATCTTTGAAAGAGGAGTCAACCATTTCTCCGAAAGAATCGAATCCTTTTTTAATGGCATTAGCATCTTCATTGAGAACTTTCACATGCTCTAAGTCGCTAAGTTTTTTCCATCTACGTGTCTCTTCGTTGAGAACAACTTTGGTACCGTCTTCTTTCTCAATAAGAATACCTTCCCAAATCACATTCGAATTTTTTACAAAAGAAGAGATAGCTTGTCCCTCTTTAAGATTTTTTAAAGTTTTCATATAAGTTAGTTCACTTTTGATTATAGAACCTAATATCATTTCCTAAGTCTGGCATGCAAAGAAAACCGTTATTGATGCAATTTGCGAAGTCTGAAACGCGCTCATCATATGTCTCACAATATTTTTTCAATCCTTGAGGGTTTCTAGCCAGCACCTTTCCATCTGGAAGAACAAATCGATATCCACATCCTGTGACATTTTTTCCAGGAAAATAGTTAAGATTCACGTAGTGCAGAAAAGGTTTGCCAAAGTGAGCTTGAAGTTTAGCCCAACCACCGATAACTTCGACGCCAGATGCAAATACGAGTCGTGTACACTCAAATTGATGGACCGGATGCTTCGCAAAGACTGCTACAGCAAGAAGTTGCTCTTCTAAAAAAAGTCCGAGCTTTGTGGATCCTCCGCGAAAGCCATTAAGATGATGTTTCTCACAAAATTCACGGGCAGTTTGAGTATCGATTTCTTTCACAATCGTTTTTCGTCCATGAATTCTTTTCCTTGGCAAAATTACGTTTTTTAGAAAAGCTTGGAAAACTTCTGGCCGGTCTAAATAGTCGCATTCATTAATCGTAATAAGTCGCACACCCATTTTTTCACATTCTAACCGCTTCCACTCTGCAGCTTTTGAGAATTCCGAAAATGAGATATCGGTGAATCTATTGTATGAATGCCAAAAAGTGCCATCATACTCGATAGCTAGATTGAGCTCAGGAAGCCAGATGTCTACCTCTTTGTTTGTTCCAGCAAAGAGCTGGCGATAGTTTTCTCGAACTTCACCTTTGTAGAAAGATCTAATGTAGTTAGCAATTTCTTTTTCTTTTTTAGAAACGAATTGAGATGATTTGTTGCATTCAGGACAAAACGGATAGCCATTGATTCGATGAAACGTGAGATTGCAGGTGTTGCACCTATAGAAATTTTTGGCATTTTTAGATGAGTAGTCTAAGATTGTGAGATTTTCTCTCTCACAATGGGCCACCAAACTTTCAAAATGTTTGTTCCACCTCTTTTGAGAGGCAACTTGTGAGGCACGTTTTTGCACTCCGTTTTTTCCATATTTTTCTTCTAAAATCTTTTTGACTTTTTCCGCATTCTTTCCATAGAGAGAACAGGTGTGTCCATATTTTCGAAGATTCGTTTCCTGTCGTTTTTTGAGAGCAGCTTCTTCAGCTTGCTTAGATCTTTTTGGCCTATTAGAAAAGTCTCTTTTGAGGTTTTTAGACTCTTCAGTTTGCCAATAGTTTTCGACACCATATTTCTCTAGCATCGTTTTTTTGTACGTTTTTTTCGCCTTTTCTATAGACTCTCTGCTTCTTTTTTGGTGCTTTGCTGAACAAGATTTAGAACAGAAAGACTGATAGCCAATTTTGAAAGATTTGAACTTCACTGGCGCGCCACATACACACGTAGGATTTTCTTTTGAGCTTTTCACATAATTATATAATTTTTCCCCGAGGGAACTTCCAAAGCTTTCTAAGATAGCTTCTTTCTCTTTCTCGGAAAGTTCAGTAGTTGTAGAAAAATATTTTTGTCGAGAAAATTTGTTCACATTTTGTTCTATGAAAGTCTTCATTAATCTACATTAACTCCACAAAAAAAGGGAGCCGAAGCTCCCTTTCTTAATCAAAAACTAAATGACGACCTACTGTTGGTTTCTGTCTTTCATGTTCGCAATTTTAATTATCGCTAGATAACGTCTATTAAGAACTGCCCAGTCTCCGTAAGTCGCAATTCCAGCTTCTTTATAGAAATTCTTCCGTTGGATAATACCTGTTGAGAAAAATGGAATCAAAGTACCGAATGCGATACTTACGTCATTTTCTACTGCATCATTCTTCCATACGGCTAAAATTTCATCAGTTGGAATTATAGCGCTTGGAACTTTAAAGAGTGGAATTCCATCCAACTCTCCAAATTGGTGTGAACCACTTTGGTTTTGTTTTCCTTTTGAGCTGTATCCACCATTAAGGTGCATATAGCTACAAGCAGAAGGTCCACCAACGAGTCGGCTTACACCACCACGGTTGATCTCATCATAGATAATATCACCAACTGCGTCAATGGCATTAACGAAAGTTTGTGCATTATCACGATATCCATCTTTTGTGCCAGGGTTGCCACTGTTATAAGCAGCATCGAACACGTAGTAGTAGTTAGGGTTATGTTTTGCATTCGTTTTTGCAACTGCATATCCTAATCTAATAGCACGATAGTCTAAGGCACTTCGAATTTCTTGTGAAGCATAACTTACAAGATATTCTTCTGCAGAAATATTGAAACTTGTCATTTGTGTTCGGCTAGAGTCGTTAATTCTAACCCGTTTAATTCTTTCTGTAAAATTAAACAGCTATATGTTTCCATATAGATCAGACTATATCATCATCCATTAAGGATGCCTTCCATTTCCACTCACTTGAGTGTACTCCCTCACGGGATAGTCGTTGAACGTCTTCTAAAACTTTTTAATTGTTTTTATACAGTTGGTAGCAATATAAAGTATATTAGTTTTAGAATTTCGCTGCTGATTGTCCAATCTTCTAAAAAAGCTACCAACAATTTTAGAAGCTCTAAGGAGTTCCCAGCAATTAGAAAGGTTTGCTATGCGGCTTGCACCTCATAGGGACATGTTTGTCTATCCAATGTAATTTCGGTAAGTTGTGACCAAGAAACACCAATTGTTGTTGGTGATGGTTTGAACATATATTCATCCATTCTTAGTTCAACTTCGCCTAAGAAGTTTCCTTCAAAGTCTGACTCGCTGTTATAGCGACCGAAAGCACGAAGTTCAGTTTCACCGTCTTTAAACCATTTTGGAGCAGTATCTTTATCAACTTTAATTTCTAATACGAAAGTACCAGTTGTAGCTACAGCTTCATTCAAGGTTGCTGAAGATGGACCCACTTTTGGAGGAGCTACTAAGAACTTATCTCGTACTTGTGGTGACTTCACGATTGTTACTTCAAATCCTGGTGCAGCAAAGAACTGACCAGAGCCTTTGTCTTGAATAGCAATAACTTGCTGTTCAACTTTTTCAGGATTATCGCCTGGGTTCATACCATAAAGGTATGTGTATCCGTCAACATAAAGATTTCCGTCAACACCCCATTTGCCAGATTCGAAAGCAGCTTCTTTTGAAAAAGCGCCACCTTCAACTTTTTTGAAAAGAACACCTAAAGTGTTTTCCCCAATAATTAAAGCACTAGCTTTTGTAAGTCCTGCTTCGCCTTCTGTAACACCTACAACTATACCATTTGCGAGCTCTGAGTTATGTCGATCACGAGTATCTTCATAAAGAGCTTTACGGAAGTCGTCTGTGTTAAATTCTCCACCTTTAGAATAATTCCAAGGGTCGTAGTTTTCATCAGAATCATTGAATCCGTCATAGTCTGCTGACTTGTCGTTCAATGGATGTCCTGAAGCCGTCTTGCTGAAAAAAGGTCGTACGTATTTGATCGAATCTTTTGTTGTTTCGAGAGCAAATTCAGTAAAAACCTTGTTTCTGATAATGTTTGGCATCATTTTATTGTTCAGTAGTAGTCGCTAATTACTACCCGCTTTATTCAAGCTGCTCATAGTTGCCTATGAGATCAGACTATATCTTCACCTCTATTAAGAAGAGGGCTTACCGCTTCCACTCGCTTGAGTGTACTCCCTTACGGGATAGTCGTTGAACGTTATTTAACTATTTTACAGGATTTTAGAAAGTTTTTACCATACTTCTTTTTCACATAGTCAAGATATTGCTTAATATCTTGATGGCGTAAAATCTTTCCACCTCTTTCTAAAATTAAGTTATATTTGTTGTACCAGAAGCACTTATGATATAAATCATACGGGCGCCCTTCTTTATCAAAGAAATGGTCTCCTTTAATTTCATGTATTTTTCCATCAACGATAAAATCTGGATAATAGTTACTAATATCACCTTTATCATTTACATATTCGATAACATCTTCGTGATATCTAAATTCAATATTGTGGTCTTTTAACCATATCCAATATGCTAGCTCCCAAGAGCTATCGAAAAATACATTTTGATAACCATATTTTTTGAACTTAACAAAAACAAGATTAGTAGTTACGCCATACTTTTCCATCATTGTGTTTTGGATCGCCTTGAGGCGTTCTTTATAAGCATTTTCTACTGAACCGTGTTTATCAATTAAAGTTTGCTCAGTCTTAATTTTTACATCATCTCGTTTAGCATTATTGTCTACGCCATACTTCTTAAGAAGAGTTTGAGCTCTTTTTTCTTGATGATGCTTATAGCCTGCTTTAACTGAACCATAGTTTTTGATTAAAGTTTCTTTTTGTTTTTGTTTAGCTTGTTCGCTTGCGCCCCCATTTGTGGTGCCATAACGTTTTTTACAAGTTTTAATTCGTTTCTGAAGAATTTCTTGTTTTCTTTCATCAGAATAGTTCAATTTTGTTTCTTGTATAGAACAAGCTCTACATAATTTTTTTTCTTTTTTATCAAAAACCGATTTTTTAAGTTCAACTGGTTTTTTACAGTTTACGCAAATAAACTTAACTTTAGTTTCCATTCTTCCTTTAAAAAGTTAAATCTTCGCTGCTGATCGCCAATAATTTTCTTTGGTTTCCCAGCAATTCAATAAGTTTATACTGACCTATGCCTTTTCTTTAAGCCAGTCTGACCAGCCTCAACATGTTTTCCTTTTACTTTCTACCGGAGTCGATTATTCTCCAGCACGTTCTCTTATGAACTGCTGCATATTTCTATGCAGAAAAGACTATATCATTATCTGAATAAAGCAAAAATTCAGATATCCACCGTTTCCACCTACCAAAAATCTTGTAGGTGTACTCCCTCACGGGATAGTCGTTGAGCGTTACTAAAAACTTCTTTTTTGACAACACATATTAGTTATCACTTTCGAAAAGATAAGCCATATTTAGATTAATCTTACCTTCGAAAGTCTTATTATTTAGTTAGTTCTTTTAAAAATGAAAACCTTCGCTATTAGATCCAGTATCTACTAAAAATATGGTGTCATTTAGAGTTTGAAATTGGTCTACTTGAGTGTGGCCAACTATTTGTTTGTACCCATCAACGGCGTCATTTGCTAAAGAGAAGGGCCTTACCCATAGTGGTCCATTAGCCGGGTCATCTCCATATACATTGTATCCAGTGTGCTTTAAGATTTTTCTGTCTTCTTTAAATCTCTCATTTATGTCAAGGGGATGCTGCATTTCGAATCTTTCTAAAAATGTCTTTGTAACGCCAGCATGAGATAAAATATAGTTATCTTCCGTGACATACACTATTTGAATAATGTCCATTGCACTTTCTATGGCTTCCGAGATATCTATATATCCATGGTGCTGAAATCCTGAGTATCTTTCCGTATATTCGAGGCCTTTCAAGTAGTGATAGTCATGATTTCCGAGACACACCTTAATTCGAGCATCTTTTCGAGCTAAAGAAATAATTTCATTAAAATTATCAACTTGATGAGGTATTGTGAAATCTTCGTATGAGTCAAAATAATCGCCTAGGAAGTAGATTTCGTCAAATTCTTGATCTATTAGTTTTTTCCATTCTGTGCGTCCGTGAATATCACCAATTGCGAGTCGTTTCATTTTAGTTAGTCTCCTATGAGACAGATTAACTTTTTTTGCATGGCATATTTTTGAACATCTTTTCTTAAGTTCTTATATTCTATAGGAATGGGGGTCTAACCATGAAACAAATTATGGACAGCTTAATAAGATGTCAATTAAGCCCTTTTTTGAGGACAGGACGGCAACGGCTAACCGGAAAGCAACCACTAATCGGAGAAGAAAAAAAGGTCACAATTAATTACGAGTGGTATTTTCCAACAGATGGGCCGTGGAATAACGCTATTGGATGGTCCGGTATGGAACAGAAGTTGCCAGTAATCTATTTGCGAAGAGCAAATGCGCCGCACACAATTTCGTATGTCATCACAGTGACACATTGGGTGAGAGATTGCTCACTCCAGTTGAACTGCTATGACAAGCACGGAGGTGAAAGAACGGCCTCCAATGTTTCAGAGAAAACGATTTTAGATCTACTCCAGATGATTGGAAATGAAACGGAACCTATCAGTGAGGCAAACTATAAGAAGTTCCTTTCGGACACGTATGCTTTTGTGAGAAGTCTGCACGAGCACAATGTGCCAATTTCGAATTTCAAGCTTAAGGGCTGAGCAAAAAAAGAGGGCCACTTTAAAGGCCCTTTTTCTATGTTTGCTTTTATTTTTTAGTTTTTAGTCTTCGCAACTGATTGCCTTTCGACGCTTTCGTCGGGAAGGTGTCCCAGTTAAAGATGGATGTTTTACTTAATAAGTCGCCTTATTAAGCCCCAAGTTGTCGTTTAGGTGTGAAATCGTTGAGTGCTGTTGCAAGTTGAGATTCTCTCAAGTTTTGCATAAATGCCGTTTGTCGATCCAAGTTAATTGCTAAGTTTCTTGCATCATTAATTGGCATTTGTTTTAGACCAGCTCCAATTTCTGGAATTCTTGACCAAGCTTCTACGAGCCGGTCAGCTCGAAATTTTTTGTCTTCTTTGTAAAGTTGCATTGTTGCACTTTCACGAAGTCTTGCATCTGTTGCTTTTTGAGCAACCTTTTGTCTTAAGCTCATGCTGTTTGTTTCTCCTTTAATGTATCTAGTCGTTAAAGAAGATAGTGCGATAGTCCGACCATATTAAAAAGTCATAGTTTTGGCATATTAGAACCTAAAATTATATAAAACTTTCTTCTTCAAACGAAGCTTAATTAGTGAACTGATTCTAGCTTTTCAGCCAGAACTAGCTCACCTATTATTTAGTTAGTTAGTTATTATTATTTTTGAAGATGTTCTCAATTAAAGACTTCCTTTGATTGTAACTAAACCATCATTACAATTTATTTCACACTTAGTAATAGAAGCCTCTTTAAACATTTGCAATTTTTGTAAGATATAATTAGCATCGTTTTGAATGCTTTCTACAGGGATATCTTGACCTATGAAGCTTTCAACAGTGTAATTAAAAACGAATTCGATGTTTAATTTTCCTTGCACGTCAAAGGCAGGAAAGAATTGCGCAAGAGATCTCCTATACATCGTGTTACTTCCCAATAATTCAATAAGAGCCACCTCTATAATGGGGATAAGAGTCTGCGTTATTTGAGATGTCTTCGAGCTCACTAGCTGTGGTAAACTATTGAGAACATTAAAATTTCCTTTCTCAAAGGAGAGCACCGTTTTTCCAACAGGATCTAACGCATCATATTGACCAGAAGAGATTCCGGCCGCATACTGTGGAATAGCTCCATCTTGTTGTGGAATAGCCCTTTCGTCTGTCAAAGGCGGTTGATTATTTCCCGTTAGTGGTACTTTAGTATTGAAATTGTCTGCCATAATAAATTAGTTGAACTCCTTTCCTAAGAGTGATCTCTGGATGCTATGACCAGTAAAGGTAACGGTTGACTCTTCTTGGAACGTTTTTCCAATGAGATTATCCTCTAATTTTTTGCCCATTACTTTTTCTCCTTTTGTCTTAAGTTTTAAGTTATATGTAATTGGAACATATGAGGCTGATGTTACAATTATTGTACACTCGTATTCACTTCCAGGATGCAAGTCTTTTATTTCAAACGATGTCACCTCTTTGTCATCTATTTGAGTTCGAGTTATTCCTGGAACATAGATTACGATATTGTTAAAATTCTTTAAAGAGCTTTCACTCATTGTCCAAGAAATTGAGATTTCATTTTCGGTAGTTTTTTCTTCATTTTGAAAATATGTGTCGAGGGTGCAATCTCTGTCGTCTTCAAAATAACCTTTAATAGCATCCGCGACGGTGCCATCAATCAATTCGTCTCGAATAAATCTTCCATCATTTTGAAGTGGTGCAGTTACTTCTGAACGAGCGTACGGGTCAAAATCTTGTGGGAGATGTATTCTGCATCCATTGCTATCAAAAACGGGGATTCGTGCATTCAACTCTTCAAATTGTTTAGGAGACCACTTTAAGTCTGCCCACACGAGTGACGTCTTTTCAGTGAGAACTAGTTCTTCATTCTTATTATATCCATAAAGACCGCTAAATCTTACTGGAAGCTCTATTCCGTCATCTATTGCTTCAATGAGTGTTTGATAGCTTCTTACAGTAAAGTTCATCTTAATGGGGAAAATCTTAGCTCTGGTAAGCCAGTCCTTTTCAGCATATTCAACGTCCGAATCAAACGAGTCTAGTGTAATAAACACAGGAATGTCGACCGGATAACCACAAATTACGTGCTCAACTATGAAGTACACTGGAAATTTAGGTGTTGACTCCCAGTAAAGAAGTTGACTAGCCACATTAACATCATCACGTCTAGCGAAAAATGCTGTGGCAGAATAGCTCGTTTTGACTGCAGCTGATTTTACTATGAGCCCGCTGTCTGGCTGCACTTGGCCTAGGACAATTTGACCTGCATTTTGGGTAGCACCTCTATCATCAGGTTCATAAGAGCCTGCTTGAGAATAAACTACAAAAGGTAAGTCGAGATTCGTATGATTATATTGATTGTTTTCAATACTTCCATTCCCTATTGTTTCTATTCTTCTTCTAAAAGCAATGTCTTCTTTAGAATAGACGACTCTTTTTAAGTCACCTTTAAATAGGAGCTGGGATAAGAAGAATTCCATTCCGAGCCTTGTGCACATATTTGTAGACACAAAGCCTTCATCATAGACACCAGCATAATAACCTTTAACACGTAATTCTTGTCCCATCTACTAATTTTCCTCTATTAATAAGTTATAACTTATGTGTTGTGAGTCACTTCGATATTGCACAATCGGGTGAGTCATATAAGCGCAGAGTTTGCCGTCTTGGTCAAAAAGCCCCATTTCAGTAATGTTAACTACTCCGGCATCTTTATCCGTTTTATCTAAAATATTTTCAGTCGTATTTTGATAAAAAGATGCTGTGACAATATTAGAAAGCCCTACTGCACCGTTCTTCCAATAGCTATGATAAATACCATTCCTATTAAAGCTGTTTTTATACCGGATTCCACTTAAAATTCTATGTGTTTGATCAAAATAATCTTCATCAGGACCTTGAACAAACATTTTAATCTCACCGGTCGCGTAGTTTATATAGCTATCAGAGACTCCTTGAACAAATTCATCTTTTGAATAGTCATAATAATAATTCACTGGTCTATGCACATGCGAAATATAAGAATCCTTCACAGACGACCTCACTGATCCGTGACCACTTTTCTTATTAGTATATACATATGCCGATTGTGTGAAAATCTTAGACTTTAAATTATATTCATCTTCAATTGCAATATGGCTTACGAGCGGATTAATTTCATCGCCTTCAATGAGGGCCTCTGCTTTATATAATTCGATAACGGAAGTATAAAAAGGCCTCATGAGATTATGTCTTGGATCGACTTTCCCATAAATTCTATTTTGGCAATTTCCCGTTTCAGGATCACCTAGCACTTTGTATTCTATCTTCGTTTTGTCTCTATTAGGAACTACTTCAACAACCTGACCTTTTTCATTGCTTAAGTAAACCTTAAATCCATCTTTATTAAGCCATTTACTTTCAGAATATGAACCTAAAGAAGATGAGTTATACATAATGCCTTCTTTAAAGATTGGAGGAGGTAGGAAAGATTTTTCATTTATCCATACCCTATCAAATCCATATCTTTGTAAATCTTTAGGAGCCACTTCATGAATGGTATCTAAGTCATTTAAGTACTTCACATCTGGGTATATCGTATTTATTGTCAAAAGCTTAACTCGTATAAAATGCGTGTCACCATTATTAATTTCATCATCTTCTCGTCCTATGAAGTCTGAGAATTGAAGAGATGATAAGTCTTTGGAAAGAGTCGCTATCGATTTTTTTGTTCCTTCGACCTCAAATATTTCTTTTTCCAAAGGATAAATTACGGCGTCTCTTGTATGCAAAAGCTCTTTAAAGCTTTCGTATTTTGGTTTATTAAAAATGACGTGCCCATAAAGTCCATCTATAAGCAGCTTATGATCTGGATAATTAAACGAATAAGTCTCTTCGGAATCCGCTTTTGTAAAAATCCATTTATCAAACTCAACTCTTTGAATGATGTCGTCTTTTTTGATAACCTTCAAGTCTTTTTTGAAAGTTATATTTTCATAATCAACTTGAAAAGTAACTTGAAAAGTTTCTTCAGTAGGATTAAATACCATAACACCATTCTTGACTTCTTGATCACCTGAATAGATACACCATTTTAATTCTCTTTCAGTGTCTGTCACCCAATCACGAGGTGTTAAAAGTTCAAGGTCGTAATTTCTAAGATCTAAAAAGAGCTTCCATGCTTCATTGCCTGTTTGGAGCTCAGCGTGTCTGAGACCTTCTTCAAAAGATTTTAATATAATTTCAAACTTAGATTCATCGTCTAATGTTTTTTCTGTGAGGTCCGGTGAAACGATTATTACCTTTTTTATAGTGTCTTTTTTAGTGTCTTTTTTAAAAGTTACTTTGATAATGTTATTGTCTAAAAAGTCTCCTTTATTAAAAATACAATTAGATATGTCTAAGACTTTTGCCGTTTCTTCTCCTTTCATTGCACCTAATTCGTGGATATATTCTTGACCGCTTTCATCAACTATGTGAACACATACTTTTTCAAAAGTGATGTCTGCGTCATTAATTCTCTTTTTCGTTTCTACTTTAAGAGATTGGCTTTCAATGTCGTATCGTATATGTTCGTTTTCGCCGAATTCTATAACTTTTCCGTTTTCATCTTTACATGTGAAAGTATATCTTTCTAATGTGTCAGGTGAAATGTCGACTCCAGCTTTATGCACTCGTAATAGTGTGAGAAATGTTTCATATTTTCCAGTTGCTGTATTTTCTTCTCCACCATCAAACCATACCGCACTTTTTGGTGTATATACCTCAATAGGTGAAGGCGTTCTTTTAAATATGTTAAGCTGTGTTGCTTTCTTTCCATAAGTATCTTTTTCTAGATCTTTATAAAATGAAATAACGCTTTTTCCATCTCGCAAATTGTCGTACGTAATATCGGTAGATTCCTCTGGTGAGAGCCAGAATAAACCTGCTTTAGAAAAAAGCTTATTCCCAGAAGAGTCGACTAAAAATATATTTTCATCATATTCATTTTTAGCTAAGACTTTGAGAATTTTTTTATCACTCTTTTCATGCTCAAAAGCCTGATAGTCAATTTGATCAGGTCTTTCATCAGAAAAGCTCTCATTAAAAATTGATCCGCCATATCCTTTTGGTGGTAAATATACGCCGTTAATCTTGATGTCATCATCATAGAAAGCTGAGTCAATAATATTAGAGTCTTCTTTCCACCTAAAAGGAACATTTTTAATTATTGTTTGTCCGCCAGCAAAATTATATGGCATAGAGGCTGTCAAATATATTTTAAGATCTTCTTTGAAAGGAACAACCCCTCTTAAGGTATCTTCTATCAAAAAGATTTTGGAATCTTTTTTAGTTAAGCTTCGACAGGTAAACCTTTCTGAAAACTTATTTGACTCTCCAAAAGATCCGTCTATTTCTTCAATAAGACGCGCAAGTTCTGCAAGGTCCACTTTTTCTTTAAGTGATATTCTTCCATCATCTGTTTCAAAAAAAGCATCAATCTCTTCTGGCTTTAGTGGAATTCCATTTTTAGAAGGCCACTCATAAAAGAGATCTGAGTTATCATAAATCATTTCGAACGAGTTTTCAGATTCAACAAAGAGAGCAGGATTAGTTCGACTGAAATCGATAGAATTAAACGCATTAAAATCTGACTCTCTTAACAAGTCTGTCAAACTATCTATTTTTATTTCAAACTTAAAGTCTTCCTTAAGCTTTGGTGCTTGAAGAAGAGAAGTTGCTGGAATTTGAAGATCAATTATATCTTTTAGACTAAAAACTGGATTTACATCTTTTAGATTAAAATCTTTTAAGAAATTCCCAAGATCATCACAAAGATAAATAAGTTGACCTTCACCATTTTTAAAAGGAATGTAGTCTTGAGAATCTTCTGAGCCTTCATAGTACTCATAAACAGTTTTATCAACATCTTCTCGAAGAGCTGGTACACCATACATGTCTTCGTCAAAAATAACTTCTCTTGGTGAGTATATCCTATTTGTAAATAAAATATTGTCAACTCTTTTTATATATGGCACTTTAAAGTATCCGAAAGAATCTAAATATTCACTTTCATACTTAACATATATATGAGGACTTTCTACGAGCTTAGATGGATCTATAGAAATGAGAACTTTGACAATATCGTTTTCACCACCAAAAGCTTCAATCACGTTCGTATACTTTATATAATCTGAGCCTATTACGGATATAGCCTGATTAGGTAATTGAAAGCTTTTAGGACTCTCAATATAAAAGAAATTTTCACCGCAAGTTACGATCCCACTAGCTTCATTTTGAGGCTGTCTTTCTGCGCTTGCACTTTGAGCTAATTCTTTTAAGTTATCTTCTTTATCACCAAAAGAACTTGGAGCAGAACTAACATCAAATGAAGAAGTATTATTTATTTCAAAGGTTACATATTGGATAAAATTTGTGTCGTCTTCTTTCTTGAGAACAACACGGATCTCATCACCAACTTTATGTATACCTCCGCCATAGAAGTTTCCTGAGTTTTCAGAGTAGCCAGATATGCTAGGAAAGTCAGAACTCGGTGTGAGGGAAAGCTTTTTAAAACTTTCACCACCATCATCACTATAAAAAATTGCTGGATATTTTTTATTATAAATTATTTTTTCCCCATTATTCGGAAAAAATTCTTTTAAATATTCTAAAGTTTCGCCAGATTCATCTTCATCTTCTGGGATGGCTTCTTCTAAGATAGACTCGTCCGAATAAACATACCCAGCATAAATAAGAAATTTTTTCTCTGCAAAAGAACTCGTAATAGTAAGAAGACTTTTCATTTTCTTAGGAGGAAATGAGTCTATCTCATGTTTCACACCATCTATATACACTGTTCTTTCTTTGAATTCACCTGCAACATAAAAATCGAGGGCCTCATCGAAAGTAGTGATTGTCCAGTTCGAGACGTCTTCCAAATTTCTTCTAGAGGTTGCTTTATCTAAATCAAAAGTTGCCACTTTAGAAGAGAATTGAATTACTAACCGAGTGTCCGTAAGCAAAATTTCTTCAAAATCTTCTACATTAAAAAAGTCGACAGCCTCTTCTCCAGCACAAATTATTGTAAAATAATCAACAAGATATTTTAAGTAATTTTCTGGACGAGTGCTAGTGCTGCTGGCTTTCCACTCCTCTGACCGGCCTGAATTTTTTTCATGGAAGTGAGGAAAAGTTCCTTCAAGAGTTCTCTCAAATGAAATGTCGTTTAAGACAAACGAATCTGGTAGCTCGTTTTCAGAAGCGGCTTTAGAATAATCTTTAATATCATTATTTTCTAACCATTCTAGGATTCTACTATAAGAGTTTTTTAACGACTCGTCTTCTACATCTCCCAATCTATTTTGAAGTAATTCAATTAAAGTTTCTCGCTGAAACTTCACTTTTTCATAAGCTTCTTTAAAAGACATTGTCTTAAAGGACGCGAGGGTTGCATCTATTGAAGACGGCAGAGATGCTTTTTTCCAATGGAAGTCTTCAGAAACTCCAGTAAGATCATATTCTTCGTCATAGACGTCAGTAGGAGAATATAAAAATAAAGAGCCTCCTCGAATAATTGCTTGGTACCCTTTCGAATTAGATGCCACCGCATTAATAGAACTTCCTGAAAAGCTCGTCGTAGGTTTGCTTTCAATCGTTCTGCCAGTCTGCGCTTTTATAGGATCTAAAATTTGAATATTCTCTATGATAAAAGAATCATTCTGATCATTATCGAGTATGCTAAACTTGATTTGTGGGCTTTCACCAAATACGACGAAAGCTTTTTCATTTGCATTTATTGAAGGAAGATGCCAAAAAATATTAGAATCGTTTGATAAAGAATCTTCTATAAAGAATATACGAACTTTTTTAGGCATTATGTTTGTAACATTCTTAATAAGAATACTAGCATCCTCAAGTTCTTTCCAATCTGAGCTATTATGAAGATATTCAAAAGCAGCTTCTATAAACGATTCGGAAAGAACTTCCATAGATAAGTCACCACTATTTGAAGAAGCTCTGCTTATGGAAAAAGATATTTCGGAATAAGGACCTTCTGAATTGTGTATTCCATTTGTTAAGGTGAGTGAACCTGCCCGTAGATGAATGGCTTCGTCTGTAAATTCACCTACAAAAGACTCATCTTGAGTCCACTTGTCTTCATCATTAAGACTTTTAATACTTTGGCTAATATCTTCTTTAGTGAGTGACAAGTCCCGCATTAAAAAAGAATCGTTATTTATTTTTACTAAGCTCGTTGAATCTGCCGTTACTCCTAAGTTGGAATAAGCAGACGAAGGAACGCCTGGTTCCTCTACTTCGAAGCCACTTGTCGTTACACTTAAACTTCTAAGATACTGTGAGCCATCATTTTTCTCAATTGAAATTATCCAAGAAGAGTTTTTAGATTTGTCTTGAGACACAGAAAGAATTCTACAACCTTCATCCCAGTCTTCATCCACTTCAGAAAAATCGACAATTGTATCAAATTCAACTTCTTCACCAACGAGAGCTTCTAGAGATGGTGTATATTTAAAACCAATTTTAGTGTCATCAACAAAGAGAGCTACATTCTCTTTAAAGTCGACCAGTTTTATTTTGAAGCTATCATCTTTTAAGTTAATTTTTTGATAAAGGTCAAGATTGTTTCCAGAAATGCTAGCGATACCATTTATAGCATCCCCGACTTTTACGTATTCTAAAGCATCGGCAAGTTGCTCGTTATTTTTAAAGCTAATTTTATCTGGCTCATTCGTTTTTATTTCACCTTCTAATACGAGCATGTTCTTATAGTATATAAGGTCTAATGTGTCGCCAGAGCCAGCGTCTCTTGTAACGAGAGCTTTCTGGATCATTGGCTTGTCAATTTTAAGACCATTTGACCAAGAAGAATTATCAAAATGTATAATCGTGTCTGGATATCTTACTTCATTTTCATCTAAGTCTAGTGCTATTGGGCGTAGTTCATTAACCTTTGAAAAAAAGTTTAAGCGGTTCGAGATAACTTTTGGAGCGGAATCATAGTCATATCCTATCTTCAAAAGAGGTTTTTCATTTTCAAAAGTTATCCCGTTGAAAGCGGCTTCAAGAGCATAATGAGATGAAAACAATTGAGGCTCTAGAGAACTGTCATAGCGAGACCTCACGTTTATTTTTTCTATTTGAAGAATTTTATCAGATGTTCCGATAGCGGATAAATCAAATGGCACTCCTTCAATCGGGGACAACATACTTTTATATATGAACGAATTCTGTGAAGCTACTCCAACTCTCTGGTACGCGCCATAGACTAAAGCTGCGTTCTTAAAGTATTTATTGTCTTCTAAGTCTATCGTAAATTTTTCCCCGTCTTCCGTATAAGAAAAAAGAGATTCTTTTTCTTTATCATAATAGATAGGATTTTTTGTAATTTCAAAATTTGAACTTCTCGTTTTGCCTCTCGTTTCGCTATTCGTTTTGCTATCTGCAGGTTCAATATTTCCTGTGACTTCAAATTTAGGATTAGTGCTAAAAGAAAGTTTAACTGACCCTTCCAAAAGGTTATTAGAAGCACTTAATTGTACTCCGCTTATATATTTTTCAAGCTTTTCAAAGGTTAAAATATTATTTCTGAAATCTGGATTAGTGTGTTCAGTTTTTCCATTTTTTCCAATAAAAGTATTATACTCATAGGTATTTATTCCCACCTTATTTGCAGCATCTAATAAGAATAAAAATCTATTTTCATTTAAGAAAATGACTCTTGGTTTATCATTATGCCACATAAGCCCAATGCAATCTCCAGGATTAATTCCATTAGTTTCTAATGCTTTATATCCTACAGTATAATTAAACCAAAAGATATCATCTTTCGTTAAAAAAGCCTCGCCCGTCTCGTCATTTTTCTTAAAGGAATCTGGAAAACTTTGGGGAACGTCGTCAAAAGTAGACTTGAAGTCCGCCCTAGCTGCTTGAATATCTATAGCCTTTATAGCATATTCGAATATTCGTTTGAGCTCGTTTTCGCTTAGTTTCTTGATGTTCGCAGGAGTCTTTCCTTTAAATAAGCCAATAGATATAAGTGTCTTGAACATCAAAGAGTACAAGAGTGTATGCTCTGTATTTGGCTCTAAAGAATCTCTTATATATATGTAGTTATCTTCATCTTCAATTTGAACATCTCTAAAAAAATCTCTTAGTTTTTCAAAGTCCCCTAAAAGCCCAGTAAATGTGAAAGACTTATGCGACCACTTTCCATCTTCTAGAACTAAAATGGTTCCAGCTTCATATGTAATAGTTGACTTAGTATCGTCTTCTGAAGTTATTTGACTTAATTGAGTTTTTTCAGCTATTGTATAATAAGGTACTTCTTCTTCTGAAGCATCAGGTATTTCTGGGAAATCAATGACGTACTTATTTTCCTCATTTTTAATGACTGTTGGTTTCCAGTCTCCCAAGTGTTTTAATTTAAGAGTGTTTTCTCGAGGTACTAAAGGCATGCCTTCTTGTGGTTTTGCCGTTATTTGTGGCAAAACGTTCTTAAATATATTATGAATGAAAAAGTTTGCATGTACAAGGTTAATAGTAGCAACATCTTCTTTTTGAATGTTTGAAAATACTCTTTTTATAATGCTAAACTGGACGGTAGTTAAAGGCTTTCTTAAGTAGTTCTTAAGGTCGAGAAATCTTTGAACTTCGTATTCTCCTAATTTTATTCTCATAACTGGTTTATCAACATTATAGAACACATTAGCTAATTCTTTTTTCTCAAAATTAAAGTCTTTTTTAAACCAAAAAGCCCGGTCAGCTTTTGACATATCTATGCCTTGATCCCACAAGTCTTCTCGTGAAATATAGTTACCTTCATAGCTTTTTAAAGTTCGAATGAGCCTCGAAGCTATTCTTAAATTTTTAATAACTTTAAAAATTTCTTTTTTGATTTCATAATTATCAGGATCTTCTGATAGCTCTTCTTTGAGTTCAAATAAAGTTTCTTTTAATGAATCGCGAGCTGTCAAGGCTTTCGAAAGTGCTTCGTCAATCTCGTAATGGGATTGGGTGTATGTGCTGTCCCAGACATCATAGTTCCAAAAAGACTTTGGTTCATAATTATTTTCCTCAACGTCTTCATAATATACAAAGCGGTCATTTTCTATTTTCCCGGTGCCAATCTCGGCATAAACTGGCATCGTATTTAAGGTCCATGCATGCGTTTTAAAGGTTGAGCTTATCTTCTCATCTTCCACAACATTATTATCTGTAGTGGTTCTTCCCGATATACTTACACCAACATTGACATTATCTGAAAACCTAGAAAGATCTGAAAGACTTTGTTGAAAGTAATCGAGAGTTTCTTTTTTCATAATGAAGTTATCATCATATTTCTTATGAGCATTTATTTCGAAGAAAAGAGAATTGCGCAGATTTACCAAAGACGGCTGAACTATGTGATCCTCTTGTTGAGCATATAATAGTTTGACGTGACGATTAAAATAGCTCGAAAATATCGTATTGTCTTTTAGTGTTCTTAATAAAATGTCTTTAAATTGAGACGAGTCTCTCATACCTAATAAAAATGTTTGAGAAGGTAATTCGTTTTTTGTGTATATGTGAGACACCATTGAGCCATTGTCTAATAGGCTGTTGTCCGACAATTTATTCCTATATGAAAAATAATTGTCAAATGACTTTTCTTTTGCAATAAATCTCTTATCACACAAATATGTAAGAATAAAATCACCAGAAAAATGAAGTGGCTTATTCAATACGATTAGACTTTTTTCTAAATTTATAGAAGTTATATATGTGTCGTTTCCAACCTGCCCGCCGGTTACTTGGTCTCCAGTAGAAAGAGCCCCCATCCGGTAAATTGATTCCTGATCTTCAAATTGAATTATATTAGACCCTTCTTCACAAATACTTCTAATTTCTATTTTATTTTTTTCTATTATCTCAGCTTGAACATTTCCAGTCTCCGTTAAGAAGCAATCTAAAAATGCATTAGTCGCATAAGAAAATTTTAAGGTAGACTTTTCATTTATAATATAGATATCTTTATTTACAGCATAAAATGAAATACCGTTAGTCTCATATTTTTTGACATAAGTCTGGGTTTTATCGGTCGAACTAAAGAAGTTGGATTCATCCACAGAGATATTTTCACCTTTACTCACGATTGAGATAGTGTTTAGTGATCCAAAAGTATAATTTTCAATTATGCCATCTTCCCCTAAAAGAGGCTCTTTTTTAAATAAAATAGTATCTCGTGTCTCGTCAAAACCTAAAGAGTATGTTGAATTAAAAAAATCTAAAAAGTTTATCAAAGAAAAATTGTATTCCTCTGAAGCGCTTCCAGGAGAATGGCTTAAAAGGTTCTGCTTATTCACAAGTTGCTTATCTATTAAAACGTCTTTGGAAATAATTGTGTCTTTGACAAGCTGTTCATTTGCATTTTGAGGATCATGTTTTTGATAGAAAGTTCGATTTTTGGCCGTTGCGGATTCTAAAGACATCCATTCTTTAGAATCATCAATATGTTTTTTTACAGTCACAAGCCATTGATAACAAGCTTCTATAAAAGCATCTTTATTTTTATCTTTAAGTCTTAGAGCGTCTAATTGATTTGTAAAAGTCTCGTTATTTTGTGTTGCATCATTTTTTAAGTAGTCTGGTTTTAAAGTAGTTACAACATTTGAAGAAAGTGATTTTACTGAATTCAACTCCCTTGAGAGAATATTTCCATTTTGACGATTTGATATAAGCGTGTTTATTTCTTCTTCTAAATTTTGAAAGTGTGAATCGAGTGCTCTTGAAGTGTTTGCTAACGCTCGAAAAGAGCTGTCCGCTATATTAGAAGGACTAGGAAAAAGCTCTAATAAAGCATTAAATCTATCTAAGGCCGTGTGCTTAAACGCTGGAGAAGTTTGCAGGATAAAATCAATTGGTTTATGTTCTGGGACTGCAAGGATTTGTATTCTAAGGCCTAGGACTTCATATTGATAGTGACTTAATTCTTCACTACAAATAAAAGTTGGCTTTCCGTAGATAAGTATTTTTTCGCCAGCTAGTGTCTCCCTGTTTTTATTTAATTCTAACACGAAAGCATATAATGAAGAAGGAGATTCATTTATAGCTTCAATATGTTCAAACGCAATTTGGCTAATTCGTTGTGGCGATTGTATCTTAATATCAATATAGCCGTTTTCTATGCCATTGATCTCTGAAACGAATGAATTGTTTGTAAAGCTTGTAACAATCAAGTCTTTTTCTTTTATTATCTTATTTTCTAAAATATTTTCTAAGCTAAAATAAACAACGCCTTCTTCGTTCTTTTTAGCAACCAAATCTTTTTCATAAAAAGAAAGAAGCATTGAAGCTGGCATATAGAAAGATCCTGCTTGATAAGGGTTTGGAGTTAGCTTGAGTGTTAACTTAGGGCCAACAGTCTTATAAAGTTCTTTTAAAGACTTAACTACAGAGTTTGCAGAGTCATCGTTGTTTACAATATTGATGTACTCCTCACTCACCCCATTCTTTTCAATAGTTTTCTCTACGCCTTCATAGATTGAAACCGTTTTAAAAAGTGGTGTTGAAGACACTGAAGTTTCTATTCTCGTTACTTTTTCTTTTATTTCAACATGTTTACACTGTGACCTTTCATAGTCGAGCTCTCCAGTATCCTCATCATATATGAGAGAAATAGTAGGACGGTAAGCACTCTCTTTCGTTATAGAATTTATATACGCCGGGACATCGCCTATAAAAATTTTCTGCCCTGGGAAAAAATCGTCGTACATTGTAAGAGGTGAAAGTCTTTCAAGGCTGTTTGAGTATTCAAATAAAGTACTTAGAGAATATGGTGTTGAATAGGCCGTGCCAGTTACTTTCAAAGGTGGGCGAGAATAGTTTTCATAGTCGTAAGATTCTCCAGTAAAGTCTACTAACCTAAACTGCTTTTTATAGAGCGGGTCAAAAGTGTTTATTTTTCTATTTTCAAATTGAGGTTTTAAGTCTTCAAATTCATTAAATACTTTGAATGTCTGAAGCTCATTACGAGCTTTTTGAGGAGAAAATGGAATGTATTCTGCCACAGGATAAACTGAAGCATGTTGATAAGCATCCGCTGCAAATTGTAAATATCCCGACTTTGATCCAAAATATTTTCTTCTAAAAGCATGATTCGTTAAGTTGCGCACTTTTAGTTTTAAGGCTTCTTCATTTTGTTCACGAGACTTTAGGTCTAGAGAACTCTCTGTGTTTACTAAATATCCAGCGAGCCAGTCAAAAAAAGGACAGTCAATATTATAATCTATAATACGAGCGGCCTGTGATATTTCATCATTTATTTCATTAGTCGTTAAAATTTCAGTAAATCTTGGGTGATCTGGATAGAGCACACTTAAGTATCTATATCCTTCATGAAGCAAGAAGTCGATTTCAGGAAGAAACGCACCAAAAATCTCCATACGATGATACTTCGGATTAACTAATTTTTCGCCATTTTCAGAATATTCAAAATATGGTGTTGGTCCATAATCTTTTGCACGAATTCCATTTATATATTTAGAAATACTTGCGGAGGCAAAATAGCCATCTTTGTCAAAATATTCTTTGCCGTCGCTTTCGATATTATAATTGACATCATAAGATATAAAAGATGACCCAAGAAACCACTTCCAAAAGTCATTTTTGAGACAGGAATGCGCCATATCATATAGATCAATTGGAGGCATTTCATTTCCAATATGAACCCTCTTATTGAGACTAAATTCATCTGATGATGTGAAAGACTGAAGGTTCGGTGTATAATAAGCTGAGTTGGTTTCAAAATATTTCATAATAATTAGTTAGAAAAGGTGGATGTCCGCAAAAGCTAAACTAACTACTATGAAAGAAAATGAATTAGTTCCAGTTGAGGATAAGATCAAAGAAATTGCGGAAAAGGCGACTCCAGTTAAAATCATGGAAGGATCTTTGGCCAAGTTTGTTAGTGACGTTTTTGATATGGCAAGAGAAGAGGACGAATATCAACAGGCCATAAAAGAAGCCATTATTGCAAAGCTTCCAGATATGAAACCGAGTGAGCTCATTGCTTTAGCCACTTCCGCGTCAACTAATAAGAACGACTTAATCTCAAAAGTTATAAATCCATCAATGCAACTTCTAACTGCAGCTCAAGCTAATGAACTTTCTTTACGCCAGCAAGAAAAGCAGCCTCAATATAATCAAACAAATATCCGAGAAATAAATACGACAACACCTACAGATGTGTTGCAAGGGCTCCAAACTTTATTCAATTTAGCATCAAGCGTAAAAATTGAAGATAAGAACCCTCAGGAAGACCCCTCTAAAACTTAGGAGCTTTCACTCCACTCATCATGCTTCTAGCTTGAGACATCATTGAGCTTATTGAAGGCACACTCATTTTTGAACCAGCGTTTTGTGATTCGTGTGCTTCTCGTTCTTGCTCGTTTTCTTCTTCTAAAGTCTTGCGCTTAACGTTCCATAGGCCTAATAAAATTTCTGTTGGCATTTTCATCATTTCATCATAGCCAAAGCCACAATCCCTAGACAAAAGAAATAGAAGTTTCAGCAGCTCCTGTATCTCTAATGGCCGCGAGTAAATCAACGAGTTGAAATGTATATTTCCGCGTTACGACTTTTCCGATGATGGGGTCGTGTACGGTTATGTCCTCCTTGTACCCAAACTTAAGAGTATTAAAATGGTCTTGTACCATCTTAAAAACGGAATAATCTAATCTCGCATCTTTAGCTAACTCTAACTTTTTCTCCAAAGGCCATGAAGAAACGTCTACACCATCAAATTCACATATGTACAATGCCTTAGAAGCTGTGATACTAAAAAGAGTTTTTTCCATTTCATATTCTTTAAATTTATCTAATTCTGTCTTAGGTACATTTGGAATAGATGATAAGTTAACGTTTTCACCTTGTTGAAGCTTTTCTTCCATTTCACGTCTAAATTTAATAATTTCTCCAATGCGTGCAAATTTTCTATCTTCTTCTTTATAAATACTATCAATAAAATATTTTAAAGTTATGAAGTCGCCAAACTTAGGAAGGGTAAAAGTTGCTTTAAAAGTTTTGTCTCCATATTTTCTAGAAACTTGCGCTTTGAGCTTAATATCTTTTTCAATCTCATAAAATCCGATCTTAGAAATATCGATGTCAAACGTGGGCTTAAAAGAACCATTTTTTAAAGCTCTTTCATAATTTCTAAAATCATCTGTGTCGCGGCCGCCATACATCTTTTCAACGTAATCCCAGTCTTCTTCCGTTAAGATCCACTCCTGGTTTGCAAAAATAGTCGTATAAAAAGTTTCATATAAAAAAAGCAATAATTCGATTACTTCTTTTTCATGAAAGTTCTTTACAGACAATGCAGGATCATTTTCTGGGTTATAAATAAGGCTGTCTAGGACTTTAATGAGCTTAAGCGGAATGTCCTCTTGGTCGGCTAAACCTAAAGACATTAAGTCTTCTGGACTAAAGTTTCGGATATAAAAAACTTCGGGTGCACCAATAAGTCCTTTAGTAGAAAGTCTCACTTCCACAAAGCCTTCGGGCGCACTCATTTTAATTTCGAATTCTTCTCTTGCTTTTTTAAGTGCATCAATATTTGGATTGACATTTGCACCATCAACTTCCACTAAGTTTTGAAAGTTTTCTGGCACTTTGTTGTTTTGATTTTCCATTTAGAAATCTCCTCTATGATTTGTTAATTAGTTGTTGATCGACAATCTCAAAATGTTTTCCTTGGAATGGCACGTTCTGTCTTATGCTCTTTCTTATAAAGTATCTCGACATTCCCGTATTTTTTTCAGCATCTGCTTCATTAAGGTATACTTTTCCCGATATTTTTTCGCGTATTTGCCTATATGGTATGATAGCGTTTAAGTCATATTCTTTTTTTAGAACTTCAAAGTCGGTTCCTTTTTTGTAGAATGAAAAGTAATAACCATTCACCGGGACTCGTTTTTTCAAAGACTTTGACACATTGTAAATTGATAGCCCTGTTTGGTCTGAAGCGTCCGTCATGTTGTGATAGATAGAACCGGTCTGAAGGTCTACAATTTTTTTTCCGCGTTCATTTTTTGAGTTAATTCGTTTTTTTGTTGCTCTCTGCGGGGACATTCTCACATATCCTTTTGAAAAGTTTTTTGGTACAGCATCTCCTTTTCGAATTTTAATATTAAATTCTCCATTAGTATACCACGTGAAAGACTTTTTTGCTAATTGGAGTCTCTCATATTCCCGAGACGTTTTAATTTCCCCGTTTTTAGAAATTTTTAAGAAGTCTCTTTGAATCTCTGGTGAAGGTTGCACAGAGGCAAGAATCATCTTTTGAATGAAGATTGCTCTATGAGGTCTTTTCCACGTTTTGGCGTTTAGTGTTTCTAATGCTTCTAACCAGTCCATTGTAGTTAGTTAAAGATACACTCACTCTATCTTTTAATTTTAGAACTTTTCGTTTCAATAAGAACTAGCTAGAGAAAGGAGATTTTTTTTTATGGCAGATAACTTTTTTCCAGGACCACCTGGACATCACATTCCCGGACCTAATTCTTTTGGAAGACCTCATGGACGACATGAAGAAGTGAGAAATCTTAACCAATATACGGGATATTTTACTACACCTGAAGGGGACTTTCCCGTTTCAGTTGTTGCAGACTCAATTAAAGAGGCTGCTAAAATTCTAGCTATGCCTGGCGTTTTTGGAGAAGGTGTAAATGAGCCGACAACTATCAAGTTCGTTAAGGGTAAAATTGCGGTCACTATTCCGGTTCGAACAATTGGCTTTAGAGTCGTTATTGATCCAGTTAGCGCAGTAGAAAGTGGCGCTTATGCTACACCCTCACATGCTGACGTTAAGAACGGAACTGAAGTTATATTTACAGCTCATGAGCCATTTGGATGGAAATTTGAAGGATGGTATAAAGGCGACCAACTTATTTCAACTGAAAAAGTTACAACTATCGAAGTGTATGATCCCTATTCTTCTTTAATTCAATATCGAGCTGTCTATGAGCCAGCATTTGAATGGAGAAATGGAAGATACCTCGAGCTAGGACACGGATGGTATTTTGACTTTAAGTTTGACGGCTGGTCTAATTATGTTGGCAAGCTAGTTCTTCATCAAAGATATAATAACGATGCGCCTGCAACAGACTATCATTTTGTTATAACTAATTTTGATGAAGTTGAGGGGACGATAAAAGTTGAACAAGATGCTTCCGTTGTACAAGACGAAACGGGAGGCTTTACTGGAAAACTTGAGCACTCTCCTGTAGGGTATACTCTCACTTTTGAAACAGGTATAGAAGCTTTAGGTATTTCTGAAGATCAAGTACTTTCATTAAAATGGGTAGCTGACCAAACTTACAGCTAATTTCAAAAAGGTTGGAAGGAGAAATCCTTCCAACTAACTATTTATGGATATTCAATCTTATTTACTAAAAGCTGATGAAGAAGAAATTCTTCAAACATGGTATGCTTGCGGACAGGTTGTCGTTAACAAAGACACTAAGTACTATTCGAAAGGAAGCATAGTTCGTGTTGACGCGTCTGATGGAGACTGGCTTTCCTCTGCACCACTACATAATACTATCCTCTATGTAGCAGCTAACTACGCTGTAGACAATAAAAATAAATTCCCAATAGATTGGTCTGTTATGGGCGTTGATGATATTAATGGTATTTATACCGCCTTAGAAGGAGTCACCGTCCCTTATTTTGTCGTGCTCGGAGCAAAGTGGAACTCTGGCCTTATGCCTGAGAAAGATTTTATCCCTTATTCTTCTAAAAATATCTCAATAGATTCTGGAGATATCCTTATCTCAGATGATGAATTAGAAACGATTCTTACAGTCATTGGATTTCCATTAGTAATGTTCAATGAGACCGAATTAGCTAAAAATGAAATACTTAAGTATTGCATAAAACCGGCAATGCAAAGGTATTTTACTTTTAGGCCAATTATAGAAGAAGTCCCTGGAAACATGGTCGCTCGTGGTGTCGAATTTTTAGTACCTTTTCCTAAAGATGCCTATGCATGTATTCCATATTATAGCACACCCGGTGGTGGAAGAGGTGGTGTGAGCACAGGATCTCCATTTGCATTTTATAATGAACAAGTCACCATGGGTGGAACCGGGCTTGGTGGTGGTCGCTTTGGAAAAGGAATTAAATATCACGGAAAGCAAGTACCTGGATATGTTGGCCTAGGTTGGCAAAATGGTATGCTAGATCAATTGGCCGTTAATCAAGGATATATGAATTTCTTTAGAAGGGAAAAATATACTAGAAAGAAAATTGATGGAAAGCTATATGCTTATGGCTTTAGTACTATTGGCGGCAATCTTAATTTTAAGTGGCTTAAAGAGAGTAAAGATTGGGACGATATAAAATATGAAGACCTCGAGCCTATAGCACGACCAATGGCAAGAATAGAAGTATTAAGAAATTTTGGCTTGCTTAGGTCTTTCGTTAAAACGGATATAGCTGGCCAATTAGACCCGACCATTTTATTAAATATGGCGGAAACTTTAGAAACGAAAGTCACATCCATAATAAACTCAGTTGGCTTAACTGGTCAATTAGCTATTATGAGAGGCGGCGGTTAATTGAACGCTATCCCACACTAAGATGTGGGATATTCCGAGCTCATCTTTCAAGTTATGCTAGTCTCAACTGAGATTTTGTTTCTGCCCTCTTGTTTAGACCGGTACAACGCAAGGTCTGCACGCTCTATCGCATCTTTGTAGTTATCTTGGTATGAAGAAAGCCCACCTGAAATCGTAACTTTCTGGACCTCATTTTCAGTATTTTCCACAGCCACACGCACTCTTTCAGCTATTTGTTTAGCCTCAGCTCTTTCCGTTCTAAGCATTATAATGAGGAATTCTTCACCGCCGTATCTAATGAAAATGTCGTCTTTTCGAAGGTTAGACTTAATTGTGTGAGCAGTGCTTTTGAGAACAAGGTCTCCAGCCGCGTGACCGTGAACATCATTAATGACTTTGAAAAAGTCGATGTCTACTAATAAAAGTTGAACTTTTTCTCCAAGAGAAGAAACGAATCTATAAGAATCTTTCTCAATCAGTGTGTTCAGTATATTTCTATTATAGGCCTTTGTGAGAAAGTCGACCATCGACATTTGCATGAGCTCTTTTTTAGTATTGTAGTGGTCTTTAAATGCTAAAGACAATACGATTTGCAGCACAATTGTCCCCATGATACATGGTATTCCTAAAGAGAGCATTATGTCTACTCGTTCATAATGATTAAATAGATGAGAGGATAAAATATTAAAAATAATCATTGAATGAAAGAATACGCTCAACCTAAAAGAAGCCGCAAAACTGAAAACCACAAACATAAAGTGCATAATTATGAAGCCTTCTTGAGCATGAGACTTATCAGGAAGATACACAATAGCCCAAATTGTACACCACATTATTCCATGAGCGAGCAAATACGTGAGAGAAACGACTATTTTATAGTTATTCGTTTTCTTAGTAATAAATATATATAATATTAACGGAAGAATGATAAAAGTTCGTGGCAAAAGTGTATTCCAAGAAAAAGCTCCCACAATCTGACAATCCGATATGAAATAGAAAATGGAGGTCACTGCGATAATAATGGCTCCAAATGAGTTCACTTTTTTATAATAATCGAATTTAGCTTGATTAAATTTTTCAAGTTCTTCGCCTTTTAATTTTAAAAAATAATACACCTTTGCTCCTTCTTATCAATTAGTTGACTGCTATTAATTAATTAAGGCTATTCCTACTGTAGGCCTAGTTCTCTTAAAGGATTTTTTCCTTTTTAAAGGTGATTTAGAATAGAAAAATAATCTGAGAGAACTAGCTTTTTCTTTCTTAGTCCAGGATGTTAATCTCATGACATGAAAAAACTCTTAAAAAAAGAAAAGGTCTATGTCATCATAGCAGTCTTAAATATTTTAATCCTTGTTGTATCTTTTTTCTTTTTGTTTTTAAGCTCACGGAAAATTGAGCTTTCAGAACAGAAAATGTACAAAACGGAAAAGTTATTAAACTATTATGAATACACAATCAAAGAGATGAGTGTAGACTCTCAAGAACTCGCGTATTTTCAATTTATAGAAAATGTTATCTTTAGTATTTTTTCTGAGAATAGGGATGCTTATAATGATTTAAGTCCTTACCAAATAAGGGAGTTAATATCTTCTTTACTAAAATACTCTGAAAAACACGAAATGAGCCCTTTTCTCCCACTTGCAGTAGTTCTTGTTAACACTGACACAGTACAGCTAAAAAACGGCGACTCATATATCGAAAGTGACATTGGAGAAAAAAGCTTATTCAAAATGACGGACTACCAAGCTTCCCAGATCTATAAAAAATACGGTGAAGAAGTAAACCTGAATTGGCACAAGTCAATTGACGAAAGTGTTCGTCTCTGGACACTTTTGTTTACGCATAACTTAGAAAAAGTCTCGCAAGGCGAAGTCACCAATTTGGCTATCAAAGAAGCTCTTTATTTAATAAGAAAAGACTTAATAAAAGAGGAGCTTTCCTTTATAGAAAATGATGCGCAGCTCGAATCTTATATAAGACTGAAGCCATCTAAAGACTTAGAAAATGTTAAGAAAACGATATCAAAATTTGAGAGCTTAAAAAAAGATTTTCAACAATATGTTCACTCAATCAACTAGAAAGGAAAAACGCACCACGTGATTAAACTTAAATCTTTGCAGTTAGAAAATTTTATGAATATTAAGTCGGCGAAATTCGACTTTGACCATAATGTTATTATTATAAGCGGAAAGTCCGGCCAAGGGAAAAGCGCCGTATTTGATGCAATTTCTTTATGCTTATCTCGAAAAAAGCGGTCGAACTCGTATGCCGATTATGTAAGACAAGGGTGCTCTCACGCTAAAGTTTTGCTGGACGCATTCATTAATGGTGAACCCGTCATATTTGATCTTCAAATTAATTTATATCGAGGCACTCCATTTCAAATGGACCTCACGTATAAAGGTGAAATATTTAAAAACGCAGAGGCCGAGTCTGTTATAAAATCTTTTGACATAGACTATTTTAATGATATTATATTTTCGATGCAGT
>Ga0209718_1000792_pt1 | contig 40147 bp, 40 predicted proteins | sample AD_JPNAS1_MetaG_FD_184420 | JGI IMG/M metagenome (GOLD analysis project Ga0209718, IMG submission 184420) | Active sludge microbial communities of municipal wastewater-treating anaerobic digesters from Japan - AD_JPNAS1_MetaG (SPAdes) (version 2) | ecosystem: Engineered > Bioreactor > Anaerobic...
CCCTTTCGTGGGCTCCCAGTTAGATATCTGTAAAGCCTTTGGCTTCGATGTGCCGCAGGGCTGTGCTCCCACGTATATGTCAAAAAAGAAAGCGGAGAAGAAACGGGGACGACCCAAAAAACAGCACTCAATTCAGCTGGAGAGTTAATTGTACAAAATAATGAAAAACTCACGAGATTAATAACCTCGCTAATAAATTCACCGTCATCAAGTAGGTTATTTATTTTAATAAGCAACTCATCATCAGCTTTTCTTTTTATTTCGTCTAGATGACATTTTTCGTCTCGTTTATACATGCGTTTCTCATAAGTATTCTTCCCATCAGTTGTCAAACAATCTATTAAACCTGAGTGATGAGACGCCACGCATAAAGTAAGTAACTGAATAACAGCTTGATTTTTTGGATTTTCACTTTTTGCTATATTCCATAAATATTTAGCACCTGCAGTTGAGTGATCAATTTTACCTTTCATACTTTCTGCGTCAACATAATCATCTTCGTCTTGATCAATTACTCCAGTAGCAGAACCAATATAGTTTTGGAATGCAGAGCTATATTTTCCAAAATCATGCAGAAGCCCAATTATCTCACCAACTTTTGCTAAACCAATTTTTGAGGCATTATTCGAAGTGATCTGAGCGACTTGTTCAAGATGAGCTTTTACAGATTGAACAACCTCTTTTTCATCTTCATAACGAATATGAGCAATATATTCTTTCATCTAAAAGTAATTTTAAATCTCATGCCTCTGAATATTATAGATCGCCTAGTAAAGTCGTTCAAAAATATCTGTTTACTCCGTCAAAACACGACGTAGTAAAAAATATTACAAAATATTTATTAGCTGTGAACTGCCTGTAAATATAACATTTGCAGTCCGGATAAACAAGACGTGTCGAAAACACTGACACCAAAAGCCGTCATGGATCAGACTTACGCTGTCAACAGATTTGCAGCAAAGCAAGAGAACCTGCCCACGGACGTTATATTTTATTGCCGGGTAAGTATTAATTTGTAGTTTAGCGTGATAGATAAATATTTATAACTATGAAAAGAAAGGTTTTATTGATCATTGCCTCAATTCTTATGATTGTAATAGGAGTATTGCGAGGTTTTGGAGGAATGGCTTTATTATTAAAGGGTAACAATTTAGAAACCAATAGTCCTATTATTGCAGGTGAACTTCAAATAAAACTTGTGTCTTCCGGGTTATTGCTTGTTTGTATTTTACTCATCTATTCAGCAATAAATCTACTAAGGAAATATTCCAGAAAGAGTTGGAATCTTTGCTTTATTGCCATGCTTCTATTTTTATTGGGTGGCGTATTGAATGGTTTCCTGTTATTCGGACAGCCAATAGATCAGGGACAAATTATTAATATTGTTGCAGTCCTGATTATCAGTATATTTCTTTTTACAGGTAAACCGGCCCTAACACACATGCCATGACCAATTTCTCACTGCAATTGCATTAGCAGTTCTGATCTTATTCCCGGCAACCCTGGAAGCACAGAAAAAATGCCCGGCTTGTTTGGATTACTGTGACCCGAACCTTATGAACGCTTCTTCCATGATGGCTGCTGTTGCGGTAGCCCCGCAACGGAAGCATCCTGCTTTCTGAACGGCAAGTAATGCATCCAGAGTCCTGACACCGCCTGCAGCTTTGATACGAACGTTAGGTCCAACACTTTTACGCATCAATTCAAGATTCGGAATGGTAGCCCCCGTATAGGAATATTTGCCGTCATTGCCTTTTACGAATCCAAAACCTGTTGAAGTTTTAACATAATCTGCCCCGGCCCGGGTAGCGATTTTGCATAATTGGATGATATCCTCTTTTCTGTTAACGTAATCTGTCTCGAATATCACTTTGACAATGGCTCCATTCTCATGACAGGCATCGGTTACCGCTTTCACTTCATTCTCTACATAATTCCAATCTCCCTGTAACGCTTTACCAATATTGATCACCATATCAACTTCAACAGCACCGTCCTTGCAAGCTTTTACTGCTTCATAAACCTTTACCTCTATTGCAGAATTCCCCGCAGGAAAACCAATCACACAGCCAACCAGCACATCGGTATTTTTTAACAATGCTGCGGCTGTTTTAACGGCGTAGGGTTTAACACAAACCGATGCAACATGATATTTTAGGGCGACTTCACACTCTCTTTGCAGATCAGCATCTGTCATAGTAGGATGCAGTATGGAGTGGTCGATCATTTTTGCCAGATCATATACCTTCTGATGTCCCTTAAGCCTGGCCACCCTTTCCTTGAGTGAGCGCTGGTGTTCCTCGTTGGTACTGTTGGGGTCCTGCATGCGAAGGAACAATTCGCAGGGCAGGTCGGGGCACTGGCCGCAGCTGGTGTACTTTTTGTCCACCACGGCGCATTTGTACAAGGGGCATATGCCTCCCGGAGTGTGTTCGGTGGCCCAGAAAGGAGCCCCTTTCACCCGGTGGCAGCCGGCGCATTGCGTGGGGTAGATTTCGCATTCGTTACACAGCAGGCCGCAGGAAGATAGAATTTGATCCATGATTATCGTGTTTAGGTAAAATTCAGTATACTATCCGGTACACGCACCTTTCGTTGCCCCGGAGGATGGATGAAACCACCGTGGCCGAGACAGGGCACCCCAGGACAAAGGAAAACATGGCCTCGGCAAATCCCTCGGAACAATAGCAAAGCGCAGCCGGTCCCTTCTGAGGAAGGCGGGCCGCAACGGGACAGACGCAGTGGTCTTTGTTCTCATCGGCCAGAATGGTGCGGGTGGTCTTGTCGTGCGACACCTTCCACCCCCACCCGCTCTCCAGGTATTGCACAAAGGCATCGGGGTTGTTGCGGTAAGGGGCAAGCAGTTCTGTAAGCTTCAGGTGATCGTAGTGGGCCTGTGCGCAGCCCTTGAGCAGGCTTCTTTTCTGGGTCTCATCGGCAATACCGTCAATATGGCCGAGGAGCAGGAAAAGCCATTGCCGGGGCATGGCCTCTTTGTCGGGAGTGGCGGCGGTATCTTGTCTCTCAACTCCAAAAATATCGTTGGCAAAGCCCATGCAGCCGGCTCCGCACAAACAGGCTCCCGTGGCACAGGCCTTCCGGATGAAATCCTTTCTGCTGATGTTTTTCATGGTACTTTACAGGCTGGTGGAATGTAAAGTTAAATTTATTTAGACCTTTGACAATAAAAGCAATCTAAAATGATGAAACGAATGCGACATTCCATCATGCCAACGGCCAGAACCTGGTCAAGGCATGGGAATACTGCTTACCTGATCTTTGGATCTGCCTTCAAGGACATGGTGAAAAAGTGACCGCGTTGCACTCTAAATGCATGATGATAAAGATTGCATCCTGTTACCTTTTTTTGTAAATTTACACTACCAGCTCCCTAATTTTTAACTTTTTATTTACCATGCATTTAGAATCAAACGACACCCGGAAAAAGCAGGTTGTTCAATTTGCCGATGAAATTTTCAAAGCCTACTGCGTCACGAATTTCGACATAGACAGGGACGGAGAGATTTCCCTGCAGGAAGCCTTGAAAATCCGGGTGGTTTACTGTGACAATATGAGCATAAGGTCCCTGCAGGGAATTGAACATTTTACCAATCTGACAGACCTGTCTTGCAGTGATAACAAGATTAGCACCCTGGATTTGAGTCAAAACAGGTCATTGGAAGAGGTCTATTGTGACCTGAACCGGCTCACCCGGCTTATCCCGGGAGACAGTCCCCGCTTACAAATACTGGATTGCGGGTCCAACAGGTTGAAAACCCTGGATGTGAGCCGTAACAAAGGATTGCGATACCTGGATTGCAGCTGTAACAAGCTGTCCGGACTGGATGTGAGTGAAAATACCTTCCTGAAAGATCTCAATTGCGGGGTGAACCTTATCAAAACCCTGGATGTAAGTAATAACACGGAACTGGAATTCTTCTCATTCACCGTGAATGATATTTTCAATATCGATGTGTCCCGGAACGAACAGCTTCGGGGTCTGGATTGCTCCATGAATCACCTGACCCGGTTGGATGTACGTGCCAATACAAGACTGGAGTTCCTTTGCTGCACCAATAATTTCATAAAGGAACTTGATGTGAGCCAAAATCGCTTTTTATCCAGACTGTACTGTTACGGCAACAGTCTTAGAACGCTTGACCTGAAAAACAACCCATACTTAGAGTCACTGCACTGCGGAGCCAATGAGTGGGATTATATTGACCTGAGAAACAACCGCTCCCTGGAGGAACTCACTATCCTCCGTGAGCAGATAGACCTGTTGGAAGGCGAAATTATCGCCTCGGCCTGACCCGGCTTATTTTATTCAACCAGTGTTTCCACTTTTTCCTTTACTTCCTCCCCTACATCCTCGAGTCCCTCTATTCCCGACTCCTCAGCTTCCGGCAGCACTTTGTCTTTCCCGGAAATGACGCGCAGCCTGGTGGCTTTGGACTTGCTTTCGGGAGTCGGCACGAATGGTTTTGGTTCCGTGGCGGGTCCGGGAGTTACAGTTTCCCCACCCACCCTGGTGACTTTTTTCTTTGTTGCCATACTATTACGTACCTTGCTTGCGTACCCGGGTGAAGTACACCCACAAAAAGTTCCGGTAACTGATTTCCCCGGTCGCAATGACTTTCTCCAGATAGAAGAGCGCGAAATTCGTGTGCGTTTCCAGGTGTTTCATGAACGCCTTCAGGATAGGCGGATAGAAGAGGATCCTTTTCCAGAAACGGGCCGCCCTGATGTTTTGGCGGATGGGCCGCACGCTTTTGTTGTAGCGTCTGGTCACGTTCCTTTTATTTCTTTTTGCCGAGGCATCTATGGCACCGGCCGCCAGAACCCCGGACTGCATGGCATAATAAATTCCCTCCCAGGTCACCGGTTCTGTAAATCCAGCTGCATCGCCCACCAGCAGTGTGTTTTTGGGAAGTTTTCCTGTATTCAGTCTACGGCCCGAGGGAACGAACGCCCCTTTCAACCCGGAATCTCCAGCCCCTCCGGTTTCCCGGCTTAATCCCTCACAGCCATCAGTTCGCCTTTCCTTGTCCATTGCAGCTCCAGCCTGTTCAGCTTGCCGGTTTTGCACTTCATGGAAAAAACGCCTGGCAATCTTGCTTATCGCTTGCCCGGACCCTTCACCGCCCATGCCCACGCAATAATGGTCTTTTTTAGGGAAATACCAACCGTACCCGATTCTAGTTAAACCGAAGTATATCCTGAATTCTTTTTCTTTCAGTAAATCTCTTGGAATATTCCCTTCCATGCATAATATATCGTGTCTCCTGATCTTAGCAGCCCTGCTCACAATCCCGTTACAGCCGTCAGCACCCGCCAGGTACCGGTAGGTGATCTTGTCCGAGCCTGCTGTAATAGTGCTCTTCCGAAAGTCAATATACCCGGGCTTGAGCGCCACTTGCTGCAGGAGCTTGCCACCCAGTTTCAGATAATATTGGATGAGCAGGTTATCAAGAATTGTGCGTTCGGTTAAATAAAAGTTCACCCGGGTGGTGAAGTTGTTCACCTTTTTGTCCTGAAAATAGAAATCCAGGGTTTGCGCCTTCTCTACCACAAAGTCCGATGGGTCCAGCCCAGGACAGTGCCCGGCAAGCAGGTCTATGGATTTTTGTGTCAAAAGCCCTGCACACAGCTTAGGACGCGGAAAGGTTTCCTTGTCAATTATACAGGTGCTGTAACCTTTCTTCCTCAACTCAATGCCCGTCATGGCTCCTGCCGGACCCCCGCCAATTATCAGTACATCAATCTCTTTACTCATCAGATGACTCTATTTTGTATTACCCTTAAATATACGAAAAAAAATAAGTGCGTTGCACACTTGATTCGTTTGCCTCATAATCAATCACTTACGAAATTCATACCCAGGGGGTATGAATTTCGTAATACTCTGTATATCAGCATAAAGGACAATGTATGCGACGCACTCAAAGCCGCACCGAATCCTCTGCCATCAGCGTGTAGACTTCATTCTGGAAGTTGTAGAGGCTTACGTGGGTTTTGGAGCAACAATCTTCCTCCTGCGGTGTGATGATGACAAAATTCATGGTTGTTTTGTCCGGGTTGTTGTCAATCCAGGTTCCGGAATTGACATAGATGCATTTTTGCTGCAAATGGTCAAAAGAGGACTGGATCCTGGCATCGTGCGAATGGCCGAACACAACGATCCTAACGGTTGATCTGGGATTCAGGAAGTACTGGGTTGCAGCCTGTGCATCGGTTTCGGTGCTAAGGGCAGATCCTGAAATGGCCTGCAATGCGGGGATGGGGACCTGCACCCGGTTGCGCGTCTGTCTTTGCAACCAGTTGTCCTGGATACCGTTGTAAAGGTCCAGGTCTATGAATCCACCGGGGGTTTCCTGGTAAGGGATCAGGTCGTTGACTGCAAACGTTCCGGTAAAGCCGTCCACGTTGGTCATAATGAGCTGTTCGTCATATTTGTTCAGGATCCTGAAATTCTTCAAGGTCCAGGCCCACATATTCCAATAGGCAAAGAGGAGGTTCTGGCTTTCATCACCCGTTGCATTGCGGGTGACTTCCGGAAGGGTATCCGCTGCTTTGTCCGGATGTCCCTGAGCTACGAAAAGGGCGGCTATCCTTGTAAAAAAGTATCCCGGAGGCGTTATGGTGCCCGGAGCAATGTCCTGGTTGGAGATGGGATCGGGAGCGCAGAAGAAATTGTAACGGTGGCCGTGCTCTATGGCAATATAGGGATAACCCTGGGGAGAATAGGTACCCAGACCCAGTTCCGGATCGCGTTTCTGGTTGATTCCCGGCAGGATCAGTTCCACATTGGCCTCGGAAATGGTCAGGTCGTGGTTGCCGGGCACATAGGTGACCAGGATTCTCTTTTCCCGTATGATCTTTTTCAGGACGTCTATGACGCCTTTGTTGGCCTCAGCGATGCGCCGTACAAAATCTGCCTGGTCTTTGCCCTGGTAGGTATCGATGTTTGCGGGTACAAACCATTCGTCCAGCAGGTCTCCGGCAATGACCAGTTCTTTCACATTGCTTGAAAACCTTACGCGGTTAAGGAATTCTTCAAGGTACGGCAGGTTTTTTTTGCATTCGGCATAGGCGAGGTCTGCACCCAGGTGGATATCGCTGATGACAACGATCTGGTTGCGTTCCATGGTAAAATGCTTGAACGGGTCTATTGAATCGGGCTTTTGACAGGAGTTTAAAACATTGAGTGACAGTATCACTAACAACACAAATGGCATTCTTTTCATAGTCTTGATATTTGGTACAAATTTAGCCAATATCCGGTTAACTTAATCCACCCGGACTTTTTTTTTACCTTTGCTGCCTCAATCCTGTGACTATAAAAAGGCCAGTACCTGATTATGAAAAAAATTGCCCTCATATCTGCCAACAATTACCAGAATCCATACATCATATACCCTATCGGGATCACCTATATTGCCACCTACCTGAATGAAAAAATGCCGGACTGGCAACTTGGCTTTTTTGATTTCAACCTGGGCGGTTATGAAGACCTGGCCGCGTTTTGCCGCAACGGGAATTTCGATTACATAGGGGTATCGCTCCGGAATGTTGACGATACCAATTTCTACGAACAATACTCTTTTGTGAGCCATTACCGCCGGGTGATGCAGGTCATCCGCCAGAACAGCCGGGCCGTGGTGATCATGGGCGGCTCGGGCTTTTCCATTTACCCCGATGTCATATTCAAAGAACTGGCCCCCGATTATGGCGTCCAGGGGGAAGGCGAAGAAAGTATGCGCCAATTGGTCTCGGCACTGGAAGAAAAAAAGGATCCGACAGGGATAGACGGTTTGGTGTACGCCAGGCCGGACGGAACGGTGGCCATCAATCCGCACAAACAATACATCTCTACGCTGGCATTGAATGTAGAGCCCGACAAGGCGCATTTTTACTTTGAGAAAAGCGGGATGCTCAATATCCAGACAAAAAGAGGCTGTCCTTACGGGTGCATTTACTGCAGCTACCCCATCATTGAAGGCAAGAGTGTCCGTTTGCTGGATGCCCGTTCCGTCGCGGAGAACATAAAAGAGCTTAAGAACAGCAAAGGCATTGACTATCTTTTCTTTACCGATTCCGTTTTCAATATCCACAAGGAATACAACCGGGAACTGTGTTCGCTCCTGATAGAAAGCAAGGTGAATGTGAAATGGGGGGCTTATTTCACGCCCCATAACATGACTTACCAGGACATGGAGTTGTATAAGAGATCCGGTCTCACACACATTGAATGGGGCACCGACTCCCTCTCCGACATACAACTTGAGAATTACAACAAGAAGTTCCGATTCTCCGACGTCAAAACGCAAAGCCTGAATGCCGGCAAGCTGGGCATCTACCACGCCCACTTCATGATCCTGGCAGGCTACGGCGAGACCGATGAGACCTTGAACCAAACCTATGAACGCTCCCGCGAACTGGGGAAAACCATCTTCTTCCCCTTTGTGGGCATGCGTATCTACCCGCGCACCAAACTGTACGATATCGCACTCCGCGAGGGGGTCATCTCTGCGGACAACAACCTGCTCATTCCCGAATATTACGTCTCTAAAAACGTGAACATGGAAACCCTGCAGGACAGGGCCCATGCCTCGGGCCAGAAATGGTTTTTCCAGGGAGAAGAATCACCTGAATTGATGCAACGCTTCCGTGCCAAGAAAAAACGCGGGCCCCTGTGGGAGTACTTAATGTACTAGAGGTACTCAAGCTCCAACCCCTATTACCAGCTACCGCTACTTTTCTTACTGCTGCAGCTCTTGCAGACGCACCGGATTCTGGCTGTAACCACTCCGTACCTTATGCCGGTGAAAGATCGTACCGGCGGTCGCAAAAGGCAGCCACCTCGGCCTGGTGGGTAATAAAAAGAATGGCGCGGTTCCCCGCCTCTTTCTTCAAATTTTGTAGAAAAGTGCGTGCCGTTTGGGAATCGAGCGCCGAGGTGGCCTCGTCCAGCAACAGGATTTTCCCCGGACGCAGCAACGCGCGGGCGATGGCCACACGTTGAGCCTGCCCTTCCGACAATCCCTTCCCGTTTTCTCCCAGCACAGTGTCCAACCCCTGGGACAGTTGAAGCACAAAATTTGCCGAGGCGATTTCCAGCGCCCTGATGAGTTCCTGCTCATTGGCCCCGGGATCTCCCAGGAGCAGGTTCTCGCGGATGGTCCCGCTGAAGAGCGAACCTCCCTGGGGCACGTAAACAAAATTGGAGCGGGTACGTTCCGATACAGCCACCTGCCCCGACTCATCTTCCAGGACAATGCGCCCCGAATCCGGTGCTACCAGTGCCAGCAGCAGCCTGAGCAATGTGGTTTTACCCACGCCGGTTTCTCCCATCAGGGCCACCATGGTCCCCGGTTCCAGCACCATGGAAAAATTGGACAAAACCGGGTCGGTGTCAGGTGCGTAGGAAAAGGTGAGGTTTTCTATCCTCAGGGTTACATTCCCCTGGAGAAGTATTTTGTCTTTGCTCTCTTCCAACGAAAATCCGGTCAGGTATATCAGACGTTCTATGGCCGCCTTGGAGCCCACCAGGGTGGGCAGCAGCCTTGCCAGTTCAAAGAGCGGGCGTTGGAGCCTGCTGACCAGTTGAAGATAAGCCGTCACGGTACCGAAGGAAATTGTGTTTTTGGCCAGCCCGAAGGCACTCCAGAGAAAAGCCGTTATGTAGCCGCCGTTGAAGGTGACCCCCATGAACAGGTTGGCCAGGACCGATACCCTTGTTTTTTTATGGACGCTCCGATGCAGCCTGGATTGCAGCTTGCCCAACCTGTCCAGTTCATTTTCCTGCCGTTCAAAAGTGCGGATCACCACTTGGTTTAAAAGGCTTTCTTCCATCATGGAGGTGATCAGGCTCTCGCTCTCTTTCACTTCCAGCGTGTATTTGCGCATGTACCTGTAATAAAACCTGCTGAAAATGGCCAGCAGCGGCATGCCCACCCCCAGGATGAGGGCCAGCATCGGGTCCAGGAAAAAAAGGATGGCCAGCGCTCCCAGCAATTGTACCACTGCAAGGATCGCTGCGGGAAATGCATTCACGATGACTTCAATCACATCGTCCGTGTCCTTGATGATCCGGGTGAGCATGTCGCCGCTGTGCAGGGTGGACAGTTCCTGCCACCGGGTATAAAGCAGGCGGGAGAAAACATTGTACCGGACCGAGTTCCCCAGGCGCACCTGTGTCATCGCACGCACCCGGTTATCCAATACCCTGAAAAGTATCTGCAGGAGTACCAGGCCCACCAGCGCCAGGGAGTAATACAGCAGCTCCCCTGCCCTTACTCCCGTGGCCACATCGATGATTGCTTTGGAGATCCAGACAAACGCCAAAGAAAAAGCCACCTCGGCAAGACCAATAAGCAAGATCATCCCAATGCGGGATTTGAATCCTTTGGAGGTGTAAAGCAGGAATTGAATGGCGGACTTCATTGTGCTGGCGGGTTCAAGTATTGGTGCTGTTTTATTGCGGGCATTAAGCAGTGGCTGTTGGCATTAATTTTACGGCCGGCAGGTTCATTTGAACCCGATTCTGAGGCGGTGGATCAGTTTGGTGGCAGGTAATATCAGGATGTGCTGGGGGCTTAGCGACCAGAATTTCAGGGACTTGCGCACCGTCGTCTTGTAGGAAAACCACATGCCGCGCATCTTCTGCTCCGGCCGCTTTTTCCCGGGATGGTGAAAGCCGAAGTTACCCCCTTCCAGGACATCCTTCATCACCTTGTGGGCAAAGGCGTTATCTGTAGGCACTGTAAAGGGGAAGATGTCCGGCGAGGCATCCAGGTATTTTACGGCGGCACAGGCGAATACCTGCATGGGATACAGCAGTTTGTAAGATTGGGCCTGGACGGTGAATGAAACGGGATCAATCTGCCCGCGGTTATTCTTCAGGAACAGGATCCAGTCGCAAAACTGCCGGAATCCAACGCCCAGGTGCTCAAAATGCCGGAACATGTGGTGGAAAAGAAAGAACGCGTTCATTTCCACCGGCAATTGGCGGACTTTCAGATCACCCAGCTGGATAAAGGGAAAATGCTCATCCTCTGCCGCTTGCTTCTCCATGGCGGCCAGCTGCCTGTCACATTTTTTATGGTCAAAGTAAGATACGCGCCTATGGTTTTCTATGTGGATGCCCTGTTCGGTAAATATGTAATGGATACCGTTTCCGTCTATTGTCTCATACCCTTTGCTTTCCAGCCATGTTTTGGCCCTTTCGCTGTCTCCCTTACGGTATAGCCAGAGGTCCACATCTCCCGGATTGCGCAGGAGCGGCTCCGGGTAGTTTATCCCGTTGGCCAGTCCTTTAAGCAGTACAAAAGGGAAGCCTGCTTCTTCATACCAGTCTGTGATGGTGGCTAAAACACCCATCATCTTCAGGTTCCTGGCCCTGGTCTGTTCCACATGGGATACTAGTGCCGCGTTCTGTTGCCGGGGAGGCAGGCACTCCTGCGGCAGGGATAATGCTTTGCATGCTATGAGCGCACTCACGCTTTGCAGCCTGGCCAAGCGGAAAATCTGTTTCCAGGTTCTATCATCCAGATTGTTAAATAGTGTAACATCGGCAGGCTTATCCCAGATAGCGGCACTCAACAGTTTCAGAAACAAAACATTTATAGCAGAATCATCCATCAGTGCAAAGTTTGTCAATTATTGTCTTTTCTGCAACAAGAGGGGGAACTTCTTTGCCCTTATGGCACCGCGTACACTTGATTCATCATGCTGGATATCAGCACTATAACAAAAGAGCCCCCGGGGAGAGCTCTTTTGTTAATCACCTGTTAAACAAGGCAATACATCAAAAGTACACGGTACTCCTTCCCGAGCGGACCCTTCTCAGTGATGCTCGCCGTGAGCGATCACTGCCTCGATGGCTTCAAGCGTATGCGTGTAATCTACATAGGCGTCCACGTATGCCCTGCCCTGTTCAACAGAAAGGTCCTTGACCTTACTCAATTCCGCCACCTTTTCATACTTTTCCGTGATAACCCGGCTGATGTGGTCCCTCAGTTTCATGATTTCACTTTTTTAATAGTATGTTTTCACGTGTTCTTATCCGGGAACAAAAGTACACCGTCTTTCATTGCAAAGGAAAGGATGAAAGGAGGCAATTATGGTATAAAAGTCGGATTTCCGGGATCAGCTCCTGTACTTAAGAGGACTCATGCCGGTGTGCTTTTTGAAAAATTTCCCGAAATGGGACGGGTCCGAAAAATTCAGGTCGTAGGCAATCTGCGCTATACTTTGCGATTTGTCCTGTAACCTTACTTTGGATTCCAGAAGGAGCATCTCACTGATCCACTCACCGGCGGTTTTCCCGCTGTCTTGTTTGATCAGGGAAGAAAAGTACTTGGGGGTGAGGTGCATTTTTCCGGCATAGAAAGAGACTTGTCTTTCCTGAATGAAGTGAGAAGACAGCAATGTTTTGAAGCGGGAAAGAATGTGGTCTCCCTTGTCAGTGGTGACGGGCTGTCCGGCTTGCTGGCTCTGGTGAACGTCTTCTATTTCGTTGAGAATGATATTGATCAGGCTCCGGATAATGGCTGTGGTGTGCGGGGCCGTTTCGTTGGCCTTTTCATGGATCAGGTCAAAATAGGACCGAAATTGTTGAAATTGAGCGGCATTGAGCGTTACAACCTGTTGTCCCGTTTTCTCAAAGAAATCGAATTTATCCAGGTAGTTGATATCGGTTTGTCCTTCCAGAAATACTTCTTTCCTGAAGAAAAGTATCCGGGCTTCGTAATCGATCCCAAGGTCAGAAAATTTTCTTATTGCAGAAGGGGCAATGGTAAAAATGGCCGGAGCTTGGGCATTGTTGACAAACAGATCGCTCTCAAGACGGAGCGCTCCCTCGTTCAGCAGGCAGATTGCATAAGCCGAGGTGCGGTGATAGTCGGCAGAAGCGCAGGCATTTGCCAGATGCGACATATAATACCACTGGCCGGCATTTTTATCTCTTGCCTGGAGCTTTGTATATTCTATGTACGGTATGGATTTCACTTTTATTTTTTCTGTCAACTATCACAAATATAACCATTAGCAATGAAGCTATCAAAGCCATTAAGGAACCAAAATAAAACGGGGCATTTGAATTTACGTGATCATACAGCAAGCCTGCAATCAAGCTGGCGGGAAGGAGTGTAATTCCAAGTACGGCATGATACAGTCCAAATCCGGTGCCTTTCACGTCTTCGCTTACAATATCGGATATTAAGGATTTTTGAGTGCCATCGACCAGGGCACTGTATAATCCATACAACACGAACAGGAATAAAAAAACGTTCAGGCTATTGAACCTGCCAAAGAAGAAATATACGATTGAGTAGATCAAAAATCCAAGAATGATAAATAGTTCACGGCCAATTTTATCTGATATCTTTCCTAGGGGTACGGACAGGATCACGGAAACGGTATTGAAGATCATATATACAAAAGGAACATATGATTTATTGATACCTGTTTCAGCTGTTTTGACAAGCAATAATGCGTCTGCGGAATTGCCAAGGGTAAAAATGAAAACTATGAACAGGAAGAAGTAAAACTTCTTAGGCAGCTGGTTGAAATGAAATTTGAACTGATTTTCATTTTTCGCTGTTTTTGCTTCCTTGATAAAAATTGCAATAGTGATTACGCCCAATATGGCAGGAATGGTGGCAATAAGGAAAATGTTGGAATAGTTTAGCGGGAAAAGGGACAATAGAAGGAATGCTACCAGGGGTCCGATGATTGCCCCGCTGTTATCCATTGCTTTATGAAATCCGAAATTCTTTCCTGTTTCCTCCTTTGATACCGAGGCACTGATAAGGCTGTCCCTGGGTGCAGCCCTTAAACCTTTGCCTGTCCTTTCAACAAACCTCAATAACAGGACCTGGACCGGGAGCCTGACCAAAGCATAAAGCGGAGTTATCAGGGCAGTTATCCCATAACCAAATATCATGAATGGCTTGTTTTTACCAATCTTATCACTCCAGTATCCCGAGAACGCTTTGATCAAAGACGCGGTGCTTTCTGCAATTCCTTCAATCAGCGAGATCGAAGTCTTGGATGCTCCGATAGACAGCAGGAAAAGAGGCATCACACTGTAAATCATTTTAGTGGATGTGTCCGTGAAAAAACTGGTCAACCCGGTAAAAAAGACATTTCTTTGCAGGCCGAATATCCTCTTGTTTTTCATTCTTTATGTTGTCACTTTTTACATCGGTTTCTTGTTTTCATTGAGCCTTCCGATGATCTTTTCCAACCGTTTTACCCTGGTTCCTTCCTTTTTTGCATCTAAATACAACGCGGTATAGGTTCTTTTTACCGAGTCAGGCATTTTCATGAAGTTGGACAGTGCCAGACTGGCACCGGACAGAGCGCTGATCAGGATCCCGACTTGTTCTTCGCTTATGGATAGTGCTTCCCGGGTGTTCCATTGTCCGCCCTTTTTTGCCAGCTCAACCGCTGCTATTCCGGATGCTGTCATTTTACCGTTTTCTGTCAAGGCTTTCACCAATTTTTTATTCTTCTCTGACCACACGCTTCCCTTGCGGCGCGGTGTGAATTTCTTCACATATTTTGCCTGGTCGATGCTCTTTATCTGACCGTCAATCCACCCGAAACACAACGCCTCTTCCAGTGCCTCGTCCGGTTTTAAGGTTTTAAGAAGCCCATCCTTGCCAAAAACCATCCAGAATCCATTGCTGGAAGCATGGTTTTTGCCGAGCCATTCCCTGAACTCATCCCGGCTTTCAAACAACATTTCCTCATTCATATCTGAAAGACTGATTTTTACTATACTTTAACTGTTATACCTCAAAAACCAGCACTGTGCCTGCACAGGAGCTGCAAATCTTTTGCCTCATCTGTATTTATTGCCGCATTGCAGGCAAAAATCCCTGTGAACACTTAATCCTGCACCACAATTCCTGCATTTCCACTTTTCCTGCTCTGCCCTTACAAATTCTTCAAGCCCTTTTTCCTTGATAAAGAGCAGATTATCCAGCATGCTCATCCCATATTTTGTGGTATAGCGTTTGTCTAGATCTTTGAGCCGCCTGCAGGGATACCGGGTGCACTCATAGCAAAATCCCGAGGCAGTCTTGGCCCGGTCTTCACAATGGACTATGGAACATTTCCTCCATACATCCGGTTCATTCGCATTATTCATTCTAAGGCATCCGTTGCAGCGATTTTTCTTACGCACGTAACCGTAGCATAGCTGGCAATTCATCCCGCAGGGAGCAATTATTTCGTTCTGATTCATTCTTGTTGACATTTTTTATTCAATTTCTATTGGAACCGACGTTCTTTTGGATACCTCCTCAAGGCTCATCCCCTGGTTGCAGAAAATAATGCTACAAAATATGATTTTTAATTGAATATCTTGTGTTTTATATTTTCATTTTTGGCTAATTTGCATCTCAATTCATGATATTATGAGAAAAATATTTTGCGTCTTTTTATTTTCGTTGCTTTTAGGGATTAATTCTCTAAATGCCCAGCAAATCCGGGCATTTGAATTTGAAGTTGGAGGGCTCTTGCTTTTCCCTAATGGAACACATGTTCAATACAGCAAAAAAGGCCCGGGATGGGGAATTTATCTTGAACCACGGATCAATATCGGCAATACAGGATTTGACATTGCCGCACAGTTTTCATATGCTTCAATTCGTAGAAGTAATCCAAAAAATGATTTATATGGACACAGTATGCACTCCCATACCAATATGTACCCACTCATTGATTTTGTGATTACTCCTGGAGAAATCTTCATGCCCATAAAATAGTGCCTTTCGTGGGATTAGGCGTAGGAACGGTGGGAGGTTTTCTTGTGTCTGCCGATCAATGGTATGAAGTATTTGGCGATACAGGAGAACCTGAGGGTTACACAGATGAAAGATTCTCCTATGTTTTATGTCCTCGTATTGGCGTAGAGGTTTGCAATAGAATTCGTTTTACAGTAGATTACAAGATGACAAATCAGATTGCAAACCATATCTGTGCAAACCTGAGTTTGTCACTGGGAATTGTGTTTGGCGGAGGTGTTCCTCCCCTACGAAACCACTTTCAATCCAATAATTGATATGATCAATGTTGATAAGAAAAAAATTCTTGAAAATGTAACCGGCTCTTTAAAGATAAAAATACCTGCCAATACGGTTCCAACAGCTCCAATCCCGGTCCACACTGCATAAGCGGTTCCAATCGGTAACGTTTGAGTAGCCTTAACCAGAAGCACCATACTTATGCATAGTGCGACAACAAATCCCACATACCATAAGTACATTTCAGTACCTGTTGTCATTCTTGCTTTCCCAAGGCAGAATGCAAAGGCTGCCTCAAAAAATCCTGCAATTACTATAATTATCCAGTTCATACTACAATTTCTACTACGTGTTTCAATTTGAGTTGCAAAGATCGAAAAAACCACAGACAGGTGGAACCTCCTTGCTGTTTTTTGCCGAGGCTTCCCGATCTTGTGGTGGCAGCGACATTGTCATTAGTCCGTATTGCTGCACCAACGACCGCTTGGTGGTCTACAAGGCGGTGCGCCAAAGGCTTTTGGCGCTTAAAATATGCTGCTTCGCAGCACCAAACAAAAGGAGGTGGAACCTCCCGCGCCATTTTAGATATGGAAAATTTATATATAACAGTAATACAGTGAATTAAGAAATAACTATTCCAAATTTGGTGCAGGAGGTTCCACTTCCTTGCTTCTGCCCGTTGGAGGTAGCTGGCAGCAAGGCTGCCCTCGGGATTACCTTCGCGCTAAAGCGCTCGGTGTTCCCTTGGGGGAGGCTTCAGTTCCAAAAACGCAAAGCAGCAAGGCTGCCCTCGGGATTACCTTCGCGCCTGCAGCGCTCGGTGTTCCCTTGGGGGAGGCTTCAGTTCCAAAAACGCAAAGCAGCAAGGCTGCCCTCGGGATTACCTTCGCGCCTGCAGCGCTCGGTGTTCCCTTGGGGGAGGCTTCAGTTCACCAAGGGATTACCTTCGCGCTAAAGCGCTCGGTGTTCCCTTGGGGGAGGCTTCAGTTCCAAAAACGCAAAGCAGCAAGGCTGCCCTCGGGATTACCTTCGCGCCTGCGGCGCTCGGTGTTCCCTTGGGGGAGGCTTCAGTTCCAAAAACGCAAAGCAGCAAGGCACAGCTTTTTATGGCAGCAGGCCGCGAAAAACAAGCTGGCTTGTTTTTCGGACCTGCTGTCATAAAAAGACACGGACATTGTCCGTGTCTTTGCGTTTTTGGAACTGGCGGAGAGAGAGGGATTGCCACCTTTGTTTTTATTGGTTTCGCAAAGTTACATAAATAATTGATAAACAACATAGTAAGTATAGAATAGTTTCCTACGATTTATTTGGATATATCAAATAGTGTGCGTAAATTTGTGCGTATAAATTTTGGGAATCTACTATGCCTGTCAAGTATTATTTGGAAAAACGGCCCAACAAAAAGATGGAGCACCCAATCAGACTCTCGGCCGTAGTCAAAGGTGTAAGAATCCTCTCAACGACAGGATTCAGTGTGAAAAAGGAATCGTGGGATGACGCCTCAATGAGGGTCAAGGTTCACCAGACGAATTCCAAAAAGCAAACGTCAGCTTTCATCAATCGCTGGCTGAACGGGATTGAAGGTGTTGTTCTTGAATTTGAGAACACTTGCCGGGTCAGGCCTTCCGTCGAGAAGGTTAAAGAAATAATCAATAGCTATAATCCTGATGTAAATCCTGATGACGAAAACCTGGACGAGAACGGTGAGCCAATCGACAACACTCCAAAGCGCCCGTCAGCCATTCAGTACTTTGACGAATTCCGCAAAGAACAGAGCATCTCAAACCAATGGACTTCCGGCACTATGGAATGCTGGGCAGCTTTCCGCAAGCATCTTCTCGCAGTTGCAAAAGGCAATTCCTTTGACTTCTTCAATGATGACGGCATCAACGCATTTGTCCGTTATCTCCGTGTCCGCGCCAAGATGGAAGAGAAGACGGTTCAGAAGCACTACCTAAACCTCCGCTGGTTCATTAACTGGGCTGTGAGGAAAGGATATGCGGCCAACCGTGAAATCGGAATGGTGCAGCCGAAGTTCAAAGTCATCGAAAAGCCGGTCATATTCCTGACGAAGGACGAGCTGATGAAAGTCTATAAATATGAGATTCCGGCCAATGGTACGAAAGTCATCCTTCACAATTACGAAGGGGAAGAATACGAGAAAGTGGTTCACGATGCCACAGCTCTCGCCAAGACCAGGGATATGTTCTGCTTCTGTGCCTTCACCAGTCTCCGTTATTCCGATATGGCAGCTCTCAAGCGCACAGATATTAATGGAGACTACATCTACGTCACCACGCAGAAAACAAACGACCGACTGCCTATCAACCTCAATTCATTCGCAAAGGAAATTCTCGACAAGTACAAGGATTGCAAGTTCCCGAACGGCACTGCGCTTCCGGTAATCTCAAACCAGAAGATGAATGAGTATCTGAAGGATGTCTGCGAGTTGTGTGAAATCAATGATCCAATTACCAGGGTATGTTTCCGTGCCGGGCAGAGAGAGGAGACGACTCAGGCGAAATACGAACTTATCGGAACTCACGCTGGCCGCCGTACTTTCATCTGTTTCGCTTTGTCATCCGGCATTCCTCCACAGGTGGTGATGAAATGGACCGGCCATTGCGATTACAAGGCAATGAAGCCATATATCGACATAGCAGAGAAGGTGAAAGCGGAACAAATGGCTATCTTTGAACAAGGATTAAAGGGATAGTACTTATGAAAAAGGATCTGTTTGAATTAACAACATATGAATTTGTTGCCGTTCTTCTTGGCATATCTCCAAAGTTGCACATATCCATTCACTTGAAAGGAGAAGATAATGAGGAGGAAGATGAGGTTATAGGAACATATGAGGAGATAAGGCGTGTAATGGAAACCCACCCTCAGTTGCTTGAACAATTCGAGGGGAAGTTCTTCGACTACGACATGATGCTCGATGATACAGAAACATTGAGGTATATGCAGCACCGCACAAACGATTTTGACCCGGAGTTGACACAGGCGTTGCTGCGAGATTTTGAATTTAATGAGTTTATGCTGTTCGACGAAGTTGCATGCCAGCGTCCAGATCCGAAAGACTATGCGTTATGGAAGAAAACAGAAACCTTTTGCTATTATTCGGCCAAACACATATTGGAGGCAAAATGTAAGGCGTATCGTCAACAGGGAAAGTTGGTAACGGCTCCATTCGAGCATGAAGGCATTCACAGTTGTGGTGTCGGTGCGGTGGATAGCTTGTTACATTTTGCCAAGTATAAACGAAAGTCAATAAGTAACAAGAAATTACAAGAAGACATAGCCTCTTTTAAAAAGGATTGCTATAAAATAGCACGAGGCTCTTTATCGCGTTCAGAAAAAGAGAAGTGGATTATTGATGTCGTTTCTGTTCTGAATGGAACTTTCAAGATTTTCAAGAATAAAGAAATCGCTGACTTCGTAAACCATTCAGTGCATATGTTCGCTGTTTTGGAGTCAGCCTTTATGTCTGCACCGGAATTAATATGCATCAAGGATATTTGCATTCAGACCGGGATGTGCGACATCCTTGATGAAGAAGTTGAAGATACACCCCAGGATGGTTTCCCTTCGAGGCAAGAATTAGGCCTTGTACCACTTACATTTGAGGAAATACATCTGAATAACGAGCTTGGCAAGAATACGGAGCTGAGGCAACGAAACATTTGCGAACAATGCCTTGTGAAACCTTGTCATTATCAGTATGGACGCCGCCGCTTCTATCTATGTCACGATGATGAATATAAAAAGTCGTTGGAAACTGACAGAAAAGCACAAAGAATCTTGGACCGATTGTTACCGCAAGAGGCAATAGAGGAAATAGTAACAGATTCTTTGCATAGTTTGAAATCCACTCCGCTACAAGAGATTTTGGAAATCTTCGATAATTCATATTGGCTGTCACTGATTGAAGGGTATTTGAGAAAAATTGGCGACCCTACAGCGCCGAAATTACCTGAAAGCGAGAATAAGGACGAAGACTTTGTGCTGTGCGATAAATTCTTGTTTTTCCCTCCAGACTGCCAGGATGAGTTCAAACGGTGGAAGCCTCTCTATGATGAACTATGCGGCGTGATAGAAAGAAATGCTGGTGATAAGGTTGCTCTTCTGGCATATTTTGCCGACTTGATTCAGCCGATAAAGAAATACTCTCAATATTTTCATCCTGACAAGAATGACCAGAATTCAAGCAAAATGTCAAAAGTCTTGCTTAGAATAGCAACGTGTGATTTGAATCCTGGAATTGAAGAAATCTGGAGTTTATATCCAGATTCACTGTACGAAGTACAAAACCGTCCGGATGCGAAAACATTTACAGAAGAGGAGTTCGACGATGCATTGTACCGTTCTTTGTATGAAAGATTAAGAAAGAATCGTGGCGAAAGTCGTGGCCCATCTACTTGGGCAATTGGGGCAATCAATGATTTGATTATTAAATACGGAACCTTGATTGACAGGGTATTGCGAGACAGTGAAATAGGTTTTCGCTTATGTGATATTCAATCTTCGACTGGTATTATTCTGATTGAAGACGTGACGACAATTGATGATGAGATTACTTTTTATTGGGAAGATAATTCATATCAAGGACCTGTATTAGTCGAAGCGACAAAAGATGAAGATAGAGGAGATTCCAAGCAGGAAAGAGAGACTGTTTCAGCGGAGGCAAAGCAAAATAATGAAATAGAATTGTCAGAGAGAGCAGAAGAGCTGTTAAATAAGGCGGAAGGATATCTTGTCAACGGTCATTGGCATAATAATGACAAGAAAGAATACGCCATTTTTCTCAAAGTGTTCTATTGCCGTATTGCTCGAAAAGATTGGCGTAACAATGTCCGTTGGGTATCCCTCCCAATTCGTCCACTTGCAGATGGAACGACTTTGACCGTTGATCAATTGAAGGGTGCGCTCAGAAGTTATGATGAACCGCTGGATGGAGGAATAAGAATAAGGTTCGAGAACATACTGAAATAGTCCGTATTTTATCGGAAAGGTTACAATACCCGACACAAATTTCGACACAAATCACAAACAGTGAAACAAAGGCTGCCATTACTAAATTGTGGCAGTCTTTTGTTATTTATTTGGCTCATATTCGCGACGTTAACCTTCACGACAGTGGCCACTGAAGTGATATTAAATTTACTTCAGAATGTTAGAAATTAACAACTCGACTCCAATCGCCGCATTGACGATTGGACAGTTCTGGGAGCTTTTCGAGGAGCGCTATGGGAAACAGGGTTTTCTCTCCCAGACAAATGCAAAGAGTCCTTCCGGACATTACGTTCACGGCCTCCGCGGTATCCAGCAGCTCTTTGGCGTAAGCCACAAGACAGCTCAGGAATACAAGGACGGCATAATAAAGGACGCTGTGCGCCAGAACGGCCGAAAAATCGTGGTCGATGCCGACCTCGCTCTTGAACTCTTTAATCAAAGAAAATCAAAATGAGCGGGCAAATGTTTAGGAACGGCATATCGGCCAAGCCGTATGACGCAGAGAAAAGGCGCATCAGTAAGGAACTTCGCCAGCGCCACAAACACGAAGTGGGCGAACCCATCTGCCCGAAATCGATGGGAGATAACAAGGCAATAGGGAATCTGTTATGGACAACGAGGAATTGAAAAATAGTGCAAGGGCTCTGCAGGAAACGGCGTTTGAACTCGACAATCCTGCCAAATCACTCAACAGTGCAGACATTCATCCAGCACAACCATTCGACGACATTCCGGACGATCTGCCTTCTAGTGACAGCAAAGAGGCTATTGATCCAATCTCCGCGATAACAAAGGAAGTGGAAGAAGTCAAGCGTTCAGCTGACAGATGCGGCCTTCTTTCGGTAAGACCTGCGAACACTTGGGTGGAGGAGGCAATGACTCGCCCCAATCCGGAATCCTACTATCATGGTTTGTTTTTCGAAGAGGAGAACACAGTGTTGTTTGCAGCCAGCAATGTTGGCAAGTCCATATTTGCGGTACAGGTTGCAGAGTCGATAGCCCGAAATCACAAGGTGATGATTATTGATTGCGAACTGTCTGACAAACAATTCCAGCTTCGTTATACTGACGATAGCGGTCGTGCCGTTCATGTCTTTCCCGTAAATCTTCTCAGGGCCGAAATCAACCCGGAATATATCACGGAAAGCGACCTTGAAAAGGCAATACTCGACAGTATTGAAGAGGCTGCCCAAAAAGGTATCAAGCACATCGTGGTGGACAATATCACCTTTCTCTGTAACGACAGCGAGAAAGGCGTCACCGCCGGAGAGTTTATGATAAAACTCATCAGGTTGAAGCGGCAGTATCATCTTACCACGATTATCATCGCCCACACGCCTAAGCGAGATGGCAGCCAGCCATTAGGCAACAACGATCTCGCTGGAAGCGCCAAGTTGATGAACTTCTTCGATGCGGCAATCGCTCTCGGGAAAAGCGCGAAAGACGAGAACCTTCGATACTTGAAACAGGTCAAGGTGCGTTCGTCAGAATTCAAGTACACATCCGAGAACGTTGCCGTTTACGAAATCAAAAAGGACAACGGATACTTGCACTACGCCTATTTGGGTACATCCGATGAAATGGAGCATCTCAAGCGCAATACGAAAGAATCTGTGATGGAAGAAATGCAGCAGATACTCCAACTTGTCGAGAAGAAGGTTTCATTGCGTGACATTGCTGACCAACTGCAGATGTCACTGGGCAAGGTACAGCGCAGGCTCGCAAAAGCCAAGAAACTGGGAATCACCATCGAAAAGAAGGATGATGATGACGTATCGGCCGTATCGCCTGTATCGGATTCCGAAAAACCGATACAACCGATACAAAGCGATACACCGCGGTTGCCGTTCAAGGATAATGAGGATTGATATGGAGCACTACTACTCACTCGCAAAATACAGGGGCAAGTCATCACGCTTGGCCTGCCCCAATTGCGGGAAGCGCTTTTGCTTCACGCCCTATGTTGATCCTTACGGGAATATTCTTTCAGAGGAATGCGGCCGCTGTGACCACGAATCAAGCTGTGGTTATCATTTCACACCGCATCAATACTTCCAGCAACATCCGGAAGCCAAGCCCCAGACGGAAGACTGGCGCAAGGAACCAGAATGGCTCAAAAAGCAGCAGTATAGGCCCAAAATTAAACAGGAGATCAAAACCAAGCCGGTAACTCTGCCTGCAACTGGGATATCCACCATTCCGATGGAAACGGTTCTCAAAACGGTCCGCACAAAGCCGGTCAGCGATTTCCTATTCTACCTATGCAATCTTTTTGATGTGGACACAATCCTTCGCCTCGTGCGCGAATACCTAATCGGTGTCACAAAGGCTGGTGACGTCATTTTCTATCAGATAGATCGGCAGGGACGATGCCGGACGGGCAAGGTGATGAAGTACGACCGGATTACAGGTCATAGAATCAAAGATGAAGATGTTCCGGGTAAAATCACCTGGGTGCATTCACTTCTGTCTTACAACGGGCAGCTTCCAGACAAGTGGGAACTGACGCAGTGCATATTCGGAGAGCATTTGCTACGCAAACATCCTGAAAGCCCAGTAATTCTGGTCGAAGCGGAGAAGACAGCCGTCATCGGTGCTGGATATTTTCCGGATTATGTATGGGTGGCTCTTGGCGGAAAGAAGCAGTTCGGTGACAAGGTGGACGCTCTGGTTGGAAGAAAAGTTCTCGCTTTCCCTGACATTGACGCCTATGATTGTTGGCGTCAGGAATTCGAGAAACGACCGTATCTTTCAGTTAAGGTGTCGGACCTGCTAATTCGTCAGGCAACCCCTGAGGACTATGAGAAGAAGATTGACGTTGCCGACCTTCTCATACGACATAAGCAGTCCGAGCAATCATTTCTCGTACCGAAGCCGCAAGCTCCACCGCCGAAGGAACTGTATTCTGACAATCCTGTAATGCAGGAGGTTATGAAGTACATTTCTCCAGAAAACTGGGCAAACATGGATGCCCTCATCAGAGATTTGGATTTGGAGTTGGCGGGGGTGACGAGAATGATGAAAATAGAGGAATAGCCGCCTTATTTATCTCCTGTTGGTTAGGGAATCTGGTGAAATGCCGGATTCCCTTTTGTGTCTGTTATGTTATATTTGGAAAATGCTACGGAAAGCGAGAAAGCTGTATTTGTTATCCCACTAATTTTACCCTACAACACTCTAATAATATGTAATATACGCAAGTTACTGCTCATAGTAATGAGATTTTTCATTAAATTTGTGTTTTACTATAAATTGGGGTAATAATGAGCAATTCTGATGTAGTGCTAAAAGACCTGGGACGCCTTGTATCTATTTGTGTCTCCAGATATAATGCAGAGTTCGTCTGGCAAGATGTTAAACTGTCCGATGAATTTAGATTTGCTTTCTCGTCTTGCATTTCAAAAGGAGGAGGAACCATAAGATATCTTGATTATTCCGCCATTGTTACGACCAGTAAAAATCGACAGATTTTCGCGCCTAATCAATGGTTTGTCATTGCATCATATGCACTTGATCTTTGCTTGGAGTTGAAAAAATATCAGTCTTTGTATTTTAAGGTTGCTGATTTTTTGTCTGAGGATTATGAGGATTTTGCAAAGAAATTACGCGGATATAACGAGGCAACGTCAATAAAGGACCGCTTTGTCGTCGCTGCTTCAAACATAATTATGGACGATTTCGACTGCAACGAACTCGATGGGAAGAAAGCTTCTCTTCAATTGTGGCGTTTTTGTACTGACTATCAGTGGTGGGGAGGGCAGAAAACAATTGACAGAGGTGATTTCATGAATTCCACCGTGCTTTCACTATTAAATCTTGTCGCAGCCAGTCAAGGTTTTGTGGCAGACATTGTCTACTACTATATTAATGATTCTGTTCTTTGCGAATTGGTTGATAACACTGAGGATTTCACAATTGGGCTTGAAGTTAATCAGTCTGTTTCAACAGAAGGAATTACAGCTGGTTATGATACAATAAATGAGGAGAAGGGGCAAGAACTACATGATGACAATCAAGTAACATATGGCTCAAAACAGAAAGATGACAAAACAGCAATGCAGGAAGCATCAGTACATAGAATAAAAATCAGTTCTTCAAGCTGGGGAAAATTCAATAAAAAATAGGCCAAATGTTCTGGGATTGGATGATAGATCACAACCACTTTGTGTTACATTCCGGTAATGAAACTTTTTTGCCGGATGCGAAAGAAGTGTATTCTGTCATCAATTCACCAGAGAAGATAGTGTCGATAGATGGAAGAGAGTGCAAAAATATCAAAGACTCATTTCCTTTAATTCGTTTTTCAAAAATCGGGTCACCTGTTCAATGCCGTTTTTCTTCTGACTCAGGGCATATCATTTGTTCAGTGTTCGTCACTCGACGTCAGAAAGAAATTCAACTGGATTATTGCGACAATAAAATTGTTAACCATTGTGTATATAACAACGAATGGTTTTATGTGTCTGGAGATCTGAAAAATCTTCAAGAATCTTTATCATCTGCCGGAATCTCCGAACAGGGTCTGGTGTCGATGGCAGAGTATTTAAAGGTAATCAGAGATAATGTCTTCTCGGAATATCCTTTTGTTATTAATGACATTGATATTGATGAGATTAAGAATCAATCCGGCACATTGCCTGTCCCCAATAGTTTGAATGCGAAATTATATCCATATCAAGAACAAGGGTATCGTTGGATGTCATATATGCTTGACGAAAGTCGAGGATGCCTTTTGGGAGATGAAATGGGGCTTGGAAAGACAATCCAGGTAATAGCTGTAATTCTGAATCTCGTGAAGCAAGGAAAAGGGCCTGTGCTTATAGTTGCCCCAGTCTCGCTGCTTGCAAATTGGAAAAATGAGATTTTAAAATTTGCCCCATCTGTTAAGACGTTGGTTCATCATGGACCGCAAAGAACAGGGAATTCCTTAGTTTTCAAGGAGTTTGATGTAGTCATATCTGCATATAGTTCGGTTTGTACGGATTTTTCAATTATCAGCATGCTCAACTGGGACCTTGTAGTGTTAGACGAAGCTCAAAACATCAAGAACTATGATAGCCAAAGAGCCAAATTCATAAAAAGGATAAAAAGAAAATCTAATATTGCAGTGACTGGGACACCCTTTGAAAATCACATCACAGATGTGTGGTCACTGATGGATTTTGTGTTCCCCGGCATCTTTGGCTCGGTTTCTCAGTTCTCCAGCAGTGTACCTGACAACATAGATGGCGGCAAACTGATCGAACCAGTGGTATCTCCGCTTATGTTGAGACGATTGGTGAAAGATGTGGCTCAGGATCTGCCGGAGAAAGTAATAATTCCCCAACCTTTGCAAATGTCAGAATCCGAAATTCGTGGTTATAACGAGATTCGAAAGATTGTATCTGATACTCTTTCAACTGAAGGGATTTCCATAATGACAATCCAGAGATTACGAATGTTCTGCACTCATCCTGACGTGTCTTCTGGGGCACTTGTTTCAAATCCTTATGAAACCTCAATCAAATATCAGCGATTGACTGAACTTATAGAAGAGATTATTTCTAAAGGCGAAAAGGTGATCGTATTTACATCATTCACAAAGATGATTGACATTCTGGTGAATGACATTGCTGGGCGTTTCCTTGTTAAGACGATGAGTATCTACGGAGAGACACCAATAAACGAGAGACAATCAATTGTTGACCAGTTTAATGATTATCCTCGACCTGCAGTTCTCGTCCTGAATCCAAGAGCAGCAGGTGTGGGATTGAACATAACTGGAGCGAACCACGTCATACATTATAATCTTGAATGGAATCCGGCTATAGAGGATCAAGCGTCTGCAAGAGCGTACCGCCGAGGACAGAAAAAGACTGTTTTCGTTTATAGACTGTATTACGAAAACACTGTTGAACAAGTTATCAATGAACGATTAAATCGGAAACGTGATATTGCCGCTTCGACCATTATAGGGACAGATGGAGCAGAGCAAGACCGCCAGGATGTTTTGAAAGCACTAAGTTTGATACCAGATATTATTTGACAACATGGACACAATAAGAACTATGGAATTGCCCCCCGATCCCGAACGGGCGATAATGGGCCTGAGAGATACAGGATATACATTCAACACAGCTATTGCAGATATAGTTGATAATTCTATTGCTGCTGATGCGACAAGAGTCTACATTCACATTAATATGGACCCTGACAATGCTGTTACCGTCTATGTTTCTGATAACGGCAGTGGCATGGACGAGAAAGGCCTTATTAATGCAATGAAGTATGGGTCTGACAGGAGGAAAGACCCCAATAGTCTTGGAAAATTTGGTCTGGGATTAAAGACAGCCTCAACTTCTTTCTGCAGGAAACTATCTGTTCTTTCTCGAACAAAGGATGATAATGAAGTCAGAAAAGTTCAATGGGATCTAATTCATGTGGCTACTACGAACAAATGGGAGCTATTGTTCCCAGCCGTTACCGATGATGAAATAGATTTACTTGAAGAAGCTACGCAAGGTGGCAATGGAACTCTTGTTGTATGGGAGGATATTGACAGGTTCATGAACCGCGAATACAGTTCCGTGTCATCTGCCGCGAACGCTTTTAAGAGAAAAATAGACAAACTCAACAAACACCTCGCTATGGTATTTCAGCGCTTTCTTGACCCTGAGCATTCAGAGGTTAGAAACGTTGAGATATTTTTGAATGATGTGGCAATTAAACCGTGGGACCCGTTTTGTGTAAAGGAAGCGGCGACGTCATTAATTACCGATTATCCAATAGAGATTGAGCTTGAAGACTCTGACAAGAAAATGACGGCTTCTCTTAAGGCTTATGTGCTTCCGAGAAAAGAAGATTTTTCTTCCCAGGAGAAAATGAAAGATGCAAACATCAGCAATGATAAGCAAGGCTTTTATGTGTACCGGGAGAATCGACTTATTCATTGCGGGGACTGGATGGGCATGATGACAAATGAGCCCCACTTTTCTCTCCTGAGAATTGATTTTTCATTCGGGCATGACTTTGATGAACTATTCAACGTCGACATCAAAAAATCAGGAATACAACTCATTTCCGAAATTTACGATGAAATAAAAGACAATTTCCTTCCTGCACCGAGACGAGAAGCAGAAAATAGATATAGGAAGGCAATGCAGCAGAAGATCGCACGTCAGACGGTTGATGCCCATGAAAGCTCTAACATGAGCATAGACACAAAAGCACCTTCATGTGAAGAGTCTCAAGTTGTCTTAGTTGGAAAGGATGAGGCCATCATTAAAAATAGTTTTGGTGAGTTCAAACATAAGATTTCAATTTTGTCAGCTGCTAAATCAGGTGAAGTCAGAGTTGTCCCTGTGGACACTCTTGACAGCGGACAATTATGGGAACCAGCAATTGTTGATGGACATCATGCAATAAAACTTAATAAAAGTCATGTTTTCTACAAGAAGGTCTATTATCCCGTTATCAATGATGGATTTACCGTTATTGGGATGGACTCTCTTCTGTGGGCTCTTGGCGAAGCAGAATTGTCGACAATGAACAGAGAGGTTGCTGAAAACTATGAAACTCTGCGTTTCCGCACTTCCGACTTTTTGAAAAAACTGTTACGTGATCTGCCAGACCCCGAGATAGACGATAACGAATAATGATAAAAGAGATTCAATCTTCGCTGGAATCAATTTTTGATATTCCTTTCCGTGTGGCAAAAAAATCACTTCACGGATATCCATCATTGACTATCTATCCTGACAATGATGGAGAGGAGTTATTTGAGGTCAGCATTTTCTTTAAGGACAACATTAGGATAGTCCTTGAAGTTGTCCCACAAAGATTTGCAGCAAGGTCGATGCAGGATATTAGCAAATCTGATGATGAAAAGAGAACGGCTGCGTCATTGTATGCCAAAGCTATCATTAAGCAATCAGCAAAGATTGATTTCTCGGTAAACGCCTCCTCGGTTGATCCTCTTGACTTTAAGACGTGGCCAGTAGAATGGCATAATTTCTCATGTCGTATTACTAAAATTCCCGTTGATGTTCATGGCCAGGTAGAAGACAATCCTTCGATTGTGGTCGAATGGGCAACAAAAGCGATTGGAATGTTCTTATCTCTTTTGAATGTAGAGCAAATCTCCCTTGAAAACCAAGAAGAGGGAGCAAAGCACATATCTGTTTCCAACAGGTATGAAAGAAGCAGCATTAATCGAGAATTATGTCTGTTAAAGCATGGCTATGTTTGCAAAATCTGTGGGATGAGTTTTGAACGCAAATATGGAGAATTGGGCAAGAATTATATTCATGTTCACCATATTGTTCCAGTCTCGCGAATGGGTGGCTCTTATATTATCAATCCGGAAACTGATTTAATACCAGTATGCCCAAACTGCCATGCAATGTTACACAGACAAGACCCTCCGTTGACGCCGGAACAATTGATTGAAATATTACAGAATAATGCAAAATAACAAACCAAATGATATTAAGGCCAAAAGGCAATCAATAGGCCTTTCTGCCAAAGAATTTGCTGATGCTCTCGGGCTCGGTAAAGATGGAGACTCAATTGTCAGAAGATGGGAGTCAGGAGAACTTGTTCCTTCGGCAGATGAAAGACATAAGATAATGGAATTTGCATCTTCTATCCCGTTTGAAAACATTGGTGACAAATTCTCTTTTATTGATTTGTTTGCTGGGATTGGCGGAATTAGAATTCCATTCATGGAGAACGGCGGCAGGTGCGTCTTCTCGTCAGAATGGGATAAACATGCACAACAAACATACAGAATCAACTTTGGCGAGACACCTGCTGGAAATATTCGTGAAATAAAAACAACAGATATCCCTGATTTCGACATTTTGTTAGGCGGATTTCCTTGTCAACCTTTTTCTCAAGCAGGACTTCACAAAGGGTTTTCCGATACGCGCGGAACACTTTTCTTCGAGATCGAGAGAATTATCAAGGAGAAGAAGGAAGCGGGACGTGCGCCCAAAGCATTCTTGCTGGAAAACGTGAAACAACTGAAAGGGCACGATGGCGGAAATACATTCCGAGTTATTATGGAACATTTGGACGCACTTGGCTATAAAGCTACGGCGAAAATACTTCGTGCTGGCGATTTTGGTGTGCCTCAGAATAGAGAAAGAATATATATCGTCGGCTTTGATAAGGACCACTATGACATTCCAGAAGACTACGAGTTTGAATTTCCGGAGGCGCCAAAAATAAAAACTCGTCTTGGCGACATACTTGAGAAAAATGTTGATCCGAAATATACTATCAGCGAAAAACTATACGCTGGGCACAAAGAGAGAAAGGAGAAAAATAAGGCAAAGGGAAATGGATTTGGCTTTTCTCTATTTACTGAAGACAGTGAGTACGTTAATACGATAAGCGCAAGGTACTATAAGGATGGAAGCGAAATACTGATTTCTCAGGGAGAAACACAACCTCCGAGAAAACTAACGCCCAGGGAGTGTGCACGTCTCCAGGGATTCCCAGAGGAATTCATTATTCCTGTTTCAAACATGCAGGCATATAAACAATTTGGAAATTCAGTTGCTGTTCCAGTAATAAGGGCAATTGCAGAGCGTATGCGTGAAGAAATGAAATCGTTCAAAATCAAATAACTATGGTTCCAGAATTTACATACTTTATGCTCCCCTTACTGGAGTTCCTTTCGGATAAGAAAGTTCATTCTTCTGATGAATGCGTTGATGGCGTTTGTGAAATACTGAACCTATCGCCTGATGATTTGCGCGAACGAGTTAGGAAGGGTAACAGGACAAAGGTGGTCGATCGGACGCAATGGTCAAAGACATATCTTGGTTGGGCTGAACTCGTTCGTACAGAACGCCGCGGCTACTATGTTATCACTGATAAGGGACTTGAGTTACTTGCGAAAAACCCAAAGCATATTGACAGGAATTTTCTGATTGAAAACTATCCGAACTTTGTCATCAATAGTAAGTCGAAAAAAGAAGACAGTCATAACAAGAAATTGAAAGCCAGCACGGTGCCGCAAATGGATTCAACCCGTACTGATTTATCTGACAAGCCTTCAGACACTTTACTTGATATTCTGAAAACCACAGACCCATATTGTATCGCAAGGGTTCTGTGTAAGATATTAAATTCCATAGGATACTATTGTCAGGTAGATGAACTGTTAATCTGCAAATCGTCAATTCAAGGTAAATTCTTCCTTGACCCGTTGAAAGTATTTCCGGCATTCCTTTTTGTTAATATTTCAAGTCAGAAAGTCACCAGAAACGATGTGGGCCAGGTTCTTCAACTCATGTATGACAACACTTGTAATTCAGCATTATATCTGGTCATGAACGAAATGGCAGAGGATGCACGTCGGTTTAACGCACCATCAACAAACATAAAGACTATGGATATTAAGCATCTTGTAGATATCGTGGTTGAGAAAGGAATTGGTGTTGACATTGTTGAACGCAGAGTTTTGAACCCTCACTTCTTCACAGAATAAAACAATGTCAGATGTTTTGTCTCAGGTTCAGAGACATAATAATATGTCTCAAATAAAATCACGGGACACCAAGCCGGAGAAGAAAGTGCGTCAGTCGCTATTCAGCTCTGGTTTTCGTTTTCGTGTCAATGTAAAGACTCTGCCTGGGACGCCTGATATTGTGCTGCCGAAATATCGCACAGTGATATTCGTCAATGGATGCTTTTGGCACGGGCACAAGGGCTGCAAATACTACACGGTTCCCGAAACGAATGTTGAGTTCTGGGTGGACAAGGTCCGAAAGAACAAGGAAAGGGACGCCTTGAACAATCAGCGACTCGAATCACTGTCCTGGAGCATAATCACAATCTGGGAATGCGAACTGAAAAGCAAAGTCTTCGATGCGACAATTGAAAGGGTGGTGTCGGAACTTCAGCAGAACAAGGTAAAATGGGAACAATATCAGCAGCGCAGACGAACTGACCGAGAATTCTCCAGAGCCGAAGCCAAGAGAAAAAGGCTGATACGCGAAGAGGTGGAGAAAGAATTGCAGGAAAAGTTCCATATTCCAGTCAAGGTCAGGAAAGCCTCTCACGAGGAATACGAATAACCAGTGAGGATTATTCCGTCAGAAAAGAACTGACTTCATCAATGTCATCAGTGACGAGGTCAAACAGTTTGTACATCAGTTCGGCCTCCTGCATCTCCGGAATGTAGACAGCGACCTTTTTTCCTGCACCAGCCATCCAGCCAGCCTCGGTATGGGCACTGCGTCCACAAGGCAATACCAGAACGCAAGCATCAGCCCAGGTCAAAGCATCGATGTCGCTCTTGAATTGAGTTTCTGACCACGGGTCTTTCAATCCTTCACGATACTGCTTCACAGTCCAGTTCTGGAAATTAGGATCAATATCACTCCAATGGAATCCACCTTTACCGTGAGGAGGATTGCGGAAGTCATATACATCGTGGCCTGCTTCGCGGAGTTTCTTCACCACGTCATTATAATACTGGTTCCTCCAGCTGCTTGCGACATATATCTTTGCCATAAGGCCAGACAATTTTAGACAGTAATATAGGGATAATGTATATGGAATGCCAATAATAAGAAAAAAAAGGAACTTTGTTGCAAGTCCCCTTATTCGTCATCAATTTCCAGTTCGATACCAAATATGTTCTTTATGATTCTTTGTAGAACGGAATCGAAATATTCAGGTTTGATAAAATTATTGTTCTGCCTTGTGATAAATGCTTCGGGAAATTTGTCCAGGATGTGTGTGACAAAATAACTTTGTTTTTGCATCGGCTTTGTCAGCATATCTGGCGTAATTTCAATAGTATACTGGGGATTAATGTTTTTGGAGGAAATCAGGATAGCATAAATAAACTCTCCCTGAGCATCGTGAATCATATTGGACACAACAAGAGCAGGGTGCTTCTTCGTCGTGTCGTCAGGAAGCCTGAAGTCTACTTCAATTATTTCTCCTTGCTTGACCATTACTTGTACCAAACCTCGCTACAGCTCAAAACTTTCCCGGATGTTTCCTTAATGTGGAAACTGTAGTCAGCTACTTGAAATTTATGTGTTTGAAGACTGTCTGCCCCTTGTTTGTTTTCGCCTTCAGAAACCTGAATGCTTTTTGCATAGGCTTCCCTGTTAAATTTGGCTTTCATTTTTCTCTTTTTCAGGCTGATCGATAATCCAGATGATATGGTTGCCATTGACAACAAAAGCGAGAATGTGAATCGAAAACGGTTCATCAGCGCTTTTTGAGCGTCTTCGAAACCGAATGTAGGAGCAGATTCCGGCTCAAAAGACAATCCAGATGATAAACATGAATCATTATGACGATATGCTCTGATGCCGTCATAAATAGGGTTATATGTTGTTGAGTATATCATTTATTCAAAGGAAGCGTACAATTCACCCTCAGTCATCTTCTTGAAGAACTTACCAAGGTGTTCATGCGCCATTGGTAATTTGTCGTCAATATATGAGGTGAGTTCCTCAAAAGGAATTTCACTTGCAATGTTCGACTCAGTGATGATGCCCTCAATTTGATTGCCTCTGACATTATTGTAGCCTGTATTCATCGTCATAGTGAAATGCCCCTGCTCAACATCTCGCATCGTAGCAAAACTAAATGTTTTAGCTTTTGAATCATTCAGATATGGAGCATCTACGGTCAGATGAAAATTAGTCTTAATGTAGTCTGCTAAGTCTATTTCTGAGAAATTGCATTTGAAAAAGTCCAAATATTTTAGTGCAATGGTTATCTTTTTCCCCTGAAGTTCAGAAAGAGACTCGAAAACCTTAGTGACTTTTTTTATGGCCTCTATGAATGATTCCCATACATAATCTGGATTGGTCATATTGACGGAAAGCACACCAGGTCCGAGCTGATACATTGGATATCCTGTCTCCGATGTAAAGCGATGAGTGGGGATACCAATAAAGGCATTGACTGGGAGCGCAGCATCGGGTTGTAAGGTGATTACTTTAGGAAAATCAGACTTTAACTCGGCAAACATAGAACCGAGAAGAATCTGAAATTTATCTAAACTATTTTTATCGTTTGCGTTCCAGCGTATTTCGAAGATTACTTCAACAAGAGGCGGATTAGGCAATTTTGACATATCTTCACTATTTAATGCGTAAAGTTACTACTTTTCAACAATTATTCAACAAAAATTATGCTTAACTGGTTACCTTTTTGCGTAATCTATTGTTAAAAAGGGATTTAAGCGGTGTCGGTCAGCAGCCCCTGCTGTCGCAGGTCCAGCTCACCGACCTTGTTCATTGGCTCCAGTCGGGCAAGATTGTGGACATCCATCGCTTCGCTGCGGAGATCCACAAACTTGCTTTCCTCCTTCCGCACTGCCTCGGCCGCTGTCGCGGCCTGCGGCCCCACCCGCCCGCCCGGGAGCGGGCAGACCAGCGGCTGCCGCCGCTCATCTTGCTGCTCATATTGATGATATGGGCGACGTCAATGTGGATGAAGGTGGAAGCAGTGTGAGCAAGTGCGACCAAGAGCGCGGGTGTCTACCTATTGGGGATATTGATACCACAACTATTGGTGTTGCTCTACTATATAGGGAAGAGACATACTGCATCTATGCTGCTATTGGGGTGAATGAGACTCTTTTTGATTCCCGCCTTCGGCGAAATTTTGCGTCGTGCCAGTGCCGAGGGCAGTGCGTGGCCTTCGTTGTCGAGCACTCACTTCGGCCTGAACCGTCCGTGCCGTGCGAAGGGAAATCAAGAGGTGTGCTGCGGTCATTGACGTCTGCAAGCAGCCGCCAATCACCTTGCACGGTTCATAAGGCTCCTCTATGTCGGCGAAGCCGCCACAGAAGAGCCAAAGGCCGCAGATGCGGCCAACAATGGAAAGCGGTATGCAGTCAGCAGTTCTTTGCTGCGCTGCGCTCCGCAAAGCCCAGCTCACTGCATCCTGTTTTGCCCCCAACCCCACAGGGAGATTATCGAAAGGGCACCTACCTTCGAACCGCCGGCGTGCAGAGTATCCAGGAGTTAACATAATCTATCGAGATTGTATAACAGGTCGTCGGGGCCCCTAACCCCGCCGCCTGTTTCCGCTTCGCATACAATCTAGATTATGTTAACTGCCTCCCTGAGTGCCCTGAAAGAACGTTTTCCCTGTGCCCTTTCGAGTCGGCGGCAGCTATGGGTTCGCGGAAGGGAGGGACCACCCCTCCCTCAATCCGCTCGCCCAAGACCTCGCGCGTGCCAACATCAACGTCAGTGCGTAATTCCAGGGCGCGAGGTCTCCCACGTTCCAACGTAAGTGGTATGCAAGCCTCCTCACTCGCATCAACCATAGTCCGTATTCGAGCAAGCTGCCGCCTCCGCACTTCGTGCAGGGTCGTTCCGGTCGGTGCTCCTTGTCCTCCATTCCGCTGTCGCTCCATTCCAGACAAAGAGCCCTCTCCCTGCACTCCTCGGTAAGGCTTCGCCTTGTGTTTATACTGCTCGCTTTCTCCTCTCCAGAAGTGTTCTCCACTACGCTGACGCTTCGTTCTGAACACATCTTCCGAGGGCTCGCAGAAAAGCGAGACTGTCACTTCCGCTGTCGCTCCAGCGACAGACTCGCCAGCGGAATCGCTTCGCTCTTGTTTATGTCGGGCTCGCTATTCGTCTGGTGCTTCAGCATACTCCGCTACAGGCTCCGGATTTCCGGCAAGTCATCCAAGCCCTTCGGTCTTGTCTGCCATTACGCCTACAATCCTACGCCTTCCGCTACGATGCTCAAGCCCCATCCGCCGGCCCGACTCACCCGCTCCAACGGCGTGGCCTACTACATCTATTCGAAGGTTTGTGCAAGCGCTGGAAAGACCATTTGTGGCACGCATCAACCTCATCCCGTCCAGCGCCTGCCGCGCCCTACGGGCTTGCCTGCTCACTATTTTAGCCAGTCTGACGTCACGGCTGTCGCCGTCACGCCAGCCAGTCAAAAATAGTCGAGCCTGACAGGAAACGTACGCTCCACCGTCAGTGCTGAAATTGACCGTCCTGCCACGCTCGAGGGAATGGAAACGGTGTAAATAAATATCAACATCCAGGGGACTTCGTCCCCCTCACCCCATGGGAGAGTAGCTTGAATTTACTTCAAGTATTGCTTTATTTTGAATAATTCTAAATTATGATTATCTTTGTGTTACGATATAAAGAAACTATATCCGAGGTCCCTTTGAGCTACCTCTGAGTATAAGAGTTCAAACGCCGAGGTCCCTCTGACCCAGGCACTACATAGTACAATTCCCCAATGCCCTGTCTTGCCGTGATGGTCCGACAGGGTTCCTTTTTAATACCGATGCAAAATGCCGATTTATCTTCCAAATACGCGCTTCAGCGATTGCTGGTCATCAATGGGTGAAGTTACCTTCTTCCATAAGGATGGCGTGTGCTATTGGAAGAAGAGGGCGCATCCTGAATTTCCCGGTACTATGTCCCAGATGGAACAGCAGGCAGTTCATCTTCGTGCTATTCAAGCTTGGCAGTCCATCGAACCGGTAGTGCAGAAACAATGGAATACTCTTGCCCTTACAGTGCAGAGTCATCGTCCACCGTTCAAGACAGACCATCATATTTCCGGCTACAATCTTTTCGTCAGTGCATATCACGGGTTCGCACAACTTGGTGATGAACATATCCCGGTTCCTCGTGCATACGAGAATCTTCCAATCTTTACCTGTGAATACAACTCCGTTGATGTTGAGGCTGTCACCGACTTGTCAATCAAACTGAGGACGAAGCTTGACGGAAATGTAGATCCGACCAGATATAGAGTCGCAGTCCGCATCCAGCTTACACGAACCGGAGCCGGAAGGCAGCCCGGATACCTTCGCTCTTTCATTGCATCCGGCAACTGCACTTCATCGGATTGTCTGGTGGAAATCTACGTACCGGATTACAGGTTGATTTGGGACCTGGACCTTCCGGCCTATCAGGTTCATATGAGATACTTGATGATTGATTCGGAAACCGGGTATCGCAACATCTTCAAGAAGAAATCTTTCTTGATGATGCTCTAATAAATACTTAATGCGCCGCTTTATATGAATTATGCTAACATACTTATATTGAGTATGTAAAATAATTAGTATATTTGCATTGGAATCTGAGGCTGCTACGCATAATTGACTTATGATAGCAAAGCCTTCAATAGCATTTAATGACTTCGCCGGTACCGCAAAGGAGGTCACTGCGCGTAATGTCAATGGCAGGAATGTGCTGTCTGTACGTGCCAAGCAGAGCAAGGTTGTCACACCTTCTCAGGCTCTTTCAAGAAATCAACTCTCCAAAGTCTCCCGGGCTTATAAGCAGCTCTCAGATTCCCAAATGGCCGCCTGGGCGGCTTTGGCTGAGCATCTCAAGGGTATCTCCGCTTTCGGTCTTGCAGCTGAAATGACAGCGCACAATGCGTTCGTCCGCATCAACGAGAACAGATCGATGGTGGGGATGTCTCTTTTGATGGATGCTCCAGAATATAAATCTGATGTCCCGGAGGTTGAATTTGAGGACCTTTGGGTATCTCCTACATTCATTTGCTTCACAGGTTTGGTAAGGCCAAAAGACTCTTACAGGCTCGTCCTCAAGATGTCAGGCGGTCAGTCTGCCGGAGTTTCTTCTGGCTGGGGCAAGACTGTTATCGTGGCTCCCGGTGTAGAGGATGACTGGTCAGAAGCGAATGTCACGAAGTTGTACGCATCGACTATCGGGTATTCTCCGAAACTTGGTGAAAGAGTGTTTCTCGAGTTCTGGTGGCTTGACACCGAAAACGGCTTCACCGGAGAGGCTATGAGAATCTGGGTGACCTGCAAGAGCGAGTCTCAGATTGAAGGTGAGGCTTATGTTCCGAGAAATCAGTTTACTGCAGATAATATCACAAAACTGTCATCCGGTGTAACCGTAGAGAGATTCAATGAGGAAAATGCCGAAGGGTCAGCCCTGATGATTATCGATATCAAATACAAAAACACCTCCATAGTTGCTGGTATCAGCGGGGAGATGACAGGTCTTCCAGATACTTTCGTTTCGGGTCGTGTCTATGCACCAGGGCGTGGAAATGGTCGAAGTCCGTGGGCTGTCGGTCTGTATGAATGCTACTCATCCTATAGCAAATATTGGAAAAACTGGCAGTGTTCTAACCGTGCAGGAGCATATGACCCTCAAGCTGAAGTCTTCGGAACCAGCGCTTTTGTAAACTACTAATCAAATCACGCTATGATTACATCAATATCAAATAATATTGGCATAGAGCAGGTGTCGTTCAAGGATTATCAGACGGAAAAGCTGACCATACTGAACGGCAAGTTCACTGTGGATTCTACATCCGCAGCTTGGAAGGCAGCATCGGAAATTGTCTTTGAGTTCAGTTCATTGGTGATGGTAAAATCTGCTATTTCTGCTGTTTACGTCATTGACACTCTGCCACGAGACCGATACGATAAGGCCAAGAGAGGAACTATCCTCAAGTCCTGGATTAAGAGCAATCGGTTGCATATCGAAAAGACTGACTATTTCGATGATTATGGCCCGTTGACCTTCGTGGTAGCAAATGCTTATGCAACCGGTGCCCAGAGAACAACCATTGTAAAAGATGGTTACGTCACTACCGGAATTGAGAATCAGGGTACAGAAACAACTCTTGATAAGAAATGCTTGATGGTCAAGGACAATTACATTTTCTGTCAGATGATGTTCAAGAAGTTCTATGGACCGGACAGAAGTTTGGAACAAGCCTTTGACATCACGAATATGCCTTCAGACGTAAATGCTGACTTTATGATCTGCTACTCAAACAGCAGAGTAGATAATAGAGGCGCAGCTTTATCAATTGGCCATATCGAAGATGGACATCTGACCTGTACCAATCCCGATTGGTTGGAAGCCCTTGCTAATAGCGGCACCTTCTTCCAGTTCTTTGCCGTGAGGGATGTTGTGAATCAAACAGAATAAATATACAGAAACTGCAAAACAGTAAAACATTATTCACCTTCTAATTTTTCAAAAACAATGAAGTACGTTCCTTCTATTGCCTTCGACGAGATGTCTGGATCTGCGAAGGGTGTCACCGCGGCTAAGAGTCGTGGTAGAAAGTACATCCGTAACCGTGGTTACGGTGGTTCAGTAAGGACTTCTGACCAGGCTTCAGTGAAGTCCATTTTCAAACAGCTCTCTCAGAGTTGGCACAGCCTCACCAATGCCCAGATTCTGGCTTGGAATGCCGCCGCCAATACTGCACAGGGCAAGTCCGTCCTCGGTACCAAATCAAAGGTGTCCGGAGCCAACCTCTATATGAGGCTCAACTACTGGATTGTCTTCTGTGGTGGGACCGCAGTGTCGACTCCTCCTACTCTCACAGGCGTTGACGCCCCTGCATCTGCAGCCGTGGCCATCAGCGCAGCTGCGATGACCTTCACGCTGTCCGCAATCCCTGCAAGCGTGGCAAACCTCAAGCTCATAATCCTCGCTACCGAGGGCCAGAGCAACGGTATCACCCGTGCTTACAGCAAGGCTGCAGGATTCACGAGTCCCCAGACTCCTGTGACTACCGCAATCAACATCAAGGCTGCCTATGATGCTAAGTATGGTGTTCCTTCTGCGGCCAAACCGAAGGTCTTCTTCAAGTATTTCTACGTGAACACCACTACCGGTGAGAAATCCGGCGAGGTGCTTCTCGAGGGAGTATTCTCCGCGGAATAGATTGACGGAAAGTCATCTGTATCCGTTGGCCAATGACGTACCCCTGCTCGTCGAAATGATGGGCAGGGGTATTTCGTTATGAAAGAACGGCCAGGGAAGGAGCCCGGAACGAGCCGAGTGTTACCATATAATAAAACAAAATCATCACGGGAATATCGTAGAATGCCGTTTGGTATAGTACGATAGTAATGGAGTTTCATAGAAAGAATTTACGCACAACTTTAGCATTTCTGTGCGTAAAATTGTGCGTAAATCGCTTAATTGATTGATTTTCAATCGTTATCGCGGAGAGAGAGGGATTCGAACCCCCGGAACCCAGATGGGTTCAACGGTTTTCGAGACCGCCCCGTTCGACCACTCCGGCATCTCTCCATTCATTTTCGGGTGCTAAACCGAAGGCTTGTGTCAGGC
>Ga0209718_1000794_pt1 | contig 40120 bp, 29 predicted proteins | sample AD_JPNAS1_MetaG_FD_184420 | JGI IMG/M metagenome (GOLD analysis project Ga0209718, IMG submission 184420) | Active sludge microbial communities of municipal wastewater-treating anaerobic digesters from Japan - AD_JPNAS1_MetaG (SPAdes) (version 2) | ecosystem: Engineered > Bioreactor > Anaerobic...
GCGGGAGTTGGCCGCGGCGATTCTCGCCCATTGATGGCGGTATGGTGCCGCAGCCGTCAGAGCGGCGTTCACTTGCGGTCGGAGAGTCCGGTGAGCATGCCGGCGATCAGCAGGGTGGTGATCAGGCTGCTGCCGCCGTGGCTGATCAGCGGCAGCGTGATGCCGGTCATCGGCAGCGCTTTGGTGACGCCGGCGACGTTGAAGATCGTCTGTGTCGCCAGCGAGGCGGTCAGCCCTACGCACAGCAACCGCTCGAAGGGTGTTTTTGTCGCGCCAGCCGCGCGCAACCCGCGAGAGAAGAGCGTGGCGTAAACGATCAACAGCAGGGCGCAGCCGACCAGTCCGATCTCTTCGGCCACCGCCGCGTAGACGAAGTCCGATGTGACGATGGGCACGGACTGCGGCACGCCCGCGCCAAGCCCGGCGCCCCACAATCCGCCCGAGTACATGGCGGCTAACGCTTGAAGAATCTGCCAGCCTTTGCCGGTCGGATCGGCGAATGGGTTGAGCCAGACATCGAAGCGCGTCCGGGCGTTCGCTGAAATGAGCTGCACGCCGAAGCCGGCCGCCGCGACGGCCGCCAGGCCGATCGCCAGATAGCCGGTGCTGCGCGCGATCGCGAACAGCATCACGATCAGCACGGCGTTGAGCAGGGCCATGAGCCCCAGGTCTTTCAGCGCGATGGTCATCAGCATCGGGATGGCCCACAGCGCGACGAGACCCAACAACGCGTGCAACGGTGGGACAGGAATGCCCTTCTGCGTCTCGGAGAAGGCCTTCTGATGGCGGCTCAGATAAGAAGCCAGAAAAAGCACCAGCAACGGCTTCACAATCTCTGACGGGTTGAGATTGCCGGCCAGATACGTGCCACCACGGAAGCTGCGTCCCAGCAGCAGCATGGCCGCCAGCACGCCCAGCGCCACAAGGTAGGCCAGCCAACCTGCTTTGGCGAGCCAAGCGCCCCGACCTTTGCCGGTCAACAGGGTGCCGACCATAAAGGCGGCCAGCCCGAGCGGTAAGGGCAGCATCGCCGCAGGCTTGGCCAATCCCTGCGCGAAGCTCCCCATGCGGAACTGGATGACCAGACCGATGCCGCAGAGCAAAAACACAGCACCGATCAAGCCGGCGTCGCCCTTCCAGCCGGAAAGCTTGAGCCAGAGCAGGATCAGCGGCACGCCGACCGCATACACGGCCAACGGGATCAGCGGCTCCACCTGCAAGACCGGCGCATTGGAGAGCTTGACGCCGAGGATCGCCAAGCAGGCACAGGCGACGGCAAACGCCGAGAGCAGGAAGAGTCCCGTGGCGGTTCCGACCGGTCCCAGGGCTTGCTTTTTTTTCTTTTTCCGGCTCACGGCGCGGCCTCCTCGCCAATGCGCACGTACCCGAGGCGATCGGCTTCTTGGAGCAGGGCACGCGCTACGGGTAGCGCTGCTTTAGCGCCGAAGCCACCGCGTTCAATCAAAACCGTGACGACGATGTTCGGCTTGCGCTGTGGAGCAAAGCAGGTGAACCAAGCATGGTCTTCTCCGCCCGGCGCCTGCGCGGTGCCAGTCTTGCCACAGACGTTGAGCCCCGGGAGATCGACGCCTTTGCCGGTGCCGCGACTGACTGCCTCGCGTAGGATCGCGCGGAGTTGCTCGGCTGTCTTGACACTACAGAGCCGTGACATCTCTTCGATCGGCTCAGCCTGGCAGAGGCGCGGACGCATCATCCGCCCGTCGGCGGCGACAGCCGCAGTGAAGCAAGCCACGTGCAGCGGGGTGGTCAAGAGTTCGCCCTGACCGATCGCCAGCAGTGCGATCGTGCGCGCCTTGGTGACCTCGGGCATATTGCCGCGTACGCTTTTAAGCTCACCGCCGCTGGCCCGCAGATAGGTGAGCGGCTCGCGGATGTGCGCCTTGGCCATCATGTCGTTGAACGCCTTAGGCCCCAATGCGACCCCGAACTGGGCGAAATAGACGTTGGAGGAGTGGACGGTCGCATCTTTCAGCCCGATGCGACCCCAGCCCGGCCAGACCGCCCCCCTACGCTGATAGGCATAGTACTCGCTGTCCCGGATGGGCGGCGTGCCCGATCCGGCAACGTATCCCTGCCCCGGACACGCATAGACTTGCGGCAAACCCTTCTCAATTGCCATCGCAGCCATCAGGATTTTGAAGGTAGAGCCGGGCGGATAGCGCCCCTGCACCGCGCGGTTAAACGCGGGCGTGTTCTTCTCATCCCTGATCGCCTCGGCCGGATTCAACGGATCGAAGCCCGGCGAACTGACCAGGGCGAGCAGCGCCCCGCTACGCGGCCGCATGACCACCACAGCACCTTTGCGACCTGCAAGCAACTCATAGGCTTTTTGTTGCAAGCGTTGGTCAAGGGTCAAGGTCACGGCCTCTCCCTCGGCGGCGCGTTGCGTGAACAACATCTTGCCCAGTGCTTCGTCGCGCTTGTCGATCGCATATCCGCTTAGGGTCGGATCGCACACGCGCTCCACGGCGGTGATGCCGTAGGTGGAGTGATAATAGCCCAAGGGGTGGGCCGCCGCCGCGCCCAGCGGATAGCGTCTTCCCCAGACATCGCCGATCACCGGCGCGGCCAGCACCATTCCACGCCGGTCCAATAGCGGCCCGCGCATCACCTGTTTTTCGGCGGCATCCGGACGGCGGTTGTAGCGCCGCATGAATTTGACGAAGTCGGGGTTGGTGTAGCCCCATATTTGCCAGGAGGCTTGATAGATCAGCACCGCGAACAGCGCACCAGCAAATAGAACGCGCAGCAACCCATAGCTCGTAACCTTGCCGGGCTTGACTGTCGGTGCGTAGAGAATGCCGAACGTGGCGACTGCCAGAACTGCCAGAAACACGACTTTCAGGGCCCGGAGCAGATCCGGCCCCACGTCGCTGTTCAGCAGGTTCATCAGACGTTCAAGCATGAACTTAAACTTGGGTCATCAACTCGGCGACCAACTGAGTGAAGCGCTGCGGGTTCTGCGGTGCCGAACCCTCTGCCAATAACGCCTGACCGAAAAGCAGGTCGGCGAAATCGGCCAGGCGCGGATCGGCCTTGTCGGCCTCCAGCATGCTCTTCATGCGCGCGATCACGGCGTGGTCGGGATTCAACTCCAGCGTGCGGAGCTGTTTCGGCACATCCTGGTTCATGGCACGCATCAACCGCTCCATGCTGGGGCTCAAGGCGTTCTCGTCAGCAACCAGACAACAGGCGGAGTCGGTGAGGCGTGGTGAGAAACGCACCTCTTTGACATGCTCTTTGAGGTGCTCTTGGATGAACGCTGTCAGCTCTTTGAAGTCGTCGGCTGCGGTCTCGATCTTCTTTTTCGCGGCGGCCTTCTCCTCGTCGGTGCCGACCTCCAGCGCGCCTTTATCAACGGCGACCAGTTTCTTGCCTTCGAATTCGCGCAGGGTGTCGGCGATCCACTGGTCGATCGGATCGGTGAAAAGCAACACGTCGTAACCGCGCTTGGTCAGTGCTTCAATGTGCGGCGCACGTTTGGCGGTCTCCAGATCTTCGGCGATCAGGTAGTAGATGTCTTGCTGCGTCTCGGGCATGGCCTTGACATAGTCCGCCAGCGAGATCAGCGCGTTGCCGTCGCGCGTGGCCGAGCGGAACATCATCAGCGCTTTGAGCTTGTCAGCGTTTTCGTAGTCGTGATGCAGCCCCTCTTTGAGCACGCGGCCGAAGGCAGTGAAAAAGGCGGTGTAAGTCTCCGGTTCGTCGGTCATCATCTCTGCCAACGTACTCAGCACCTTGCCGGTGATGTTGCTCTTGATCTTACGGATGACGGCGTCGTCTTGCAGCATCTCGCGCGACACATTGAGCGGCAGGTCGCTGGAGTCTACGACGCCCTTCACAAAGCGCAGGTACTCCGGCAATAGCAGGTCGAAGTCGGCACCGATAAAGACGTTGCGTACGTAGAGGTGCAGCCCGTACTTCTTGTTGGGCATCATCAGGTCGATACCCGCTTGTTTGGGCAGGAAGAGCAGCGCCTTGAACTCGACCACGCCTTCGACCGACATCGGGATGGTCTTGAGCGGCGGGTTGTAGTCGTGCGTGAGGTGCGTGTAAAACTCGTTGGTCGCCTCCTCGGTCAGTTCGCTCTTGGGGCGCTTCCAAATCGCTTTCATGGTGTTGAACGGCTGCGCGTCTTCTGCAGGCGCCTCGCCGGTGTCACTGAAGCGGATCGGATACGCGATGAAGTCGGAGTACTTCTTAACCAGCTCGTGCAGCCGCCACTCGTTCAGGAACTCCTCCATGCCCTCGCGCAGCTTAAGCACGATGGTTGTGCCCGGTTTGTCGCGCGCCGCCTCCTCCAGCGTGTAGCTGCCGGTGCCTGTCGATGTCCACTTGACCGCCTTCTGGTCTTCGCCGCGCTTGAGCGTGATCACGGTGACCGATTCGGCGACCATGAATGCGGCGTAGAAGCCCACACCGAACTGCCCGATCAGCTCCGGGATATTGGTCTGCTGCTTCTCCTTCAACGCCTGTGCGAAAGCCTTGGTGCCAGAACTCGCGATCACGCCGAGGTTCTTGTCGAGGTCCTCCTCGCTCATGCCGATACCGTTGTCGGTGATCGTCAGCGTCTTATCCTCCTTGTCCACAATTAGGTCGATCTTCCAGACCGGCGCATCGGCGACGATCGACTTGTCGGTCAGCCCCAGATACTGGGCGCGATCGATGGCGTCCGACGCATTGGAGATCAACTCGCGCAGAAAGATCTCCTTTTTCGAGTAGAGGGAGTGGATGACGAGATCCAATACCTGCTGGATCTCGGCCTTGAAGATATGGGTTTTCTTGCTCATGATGTGTGTTCTCTCTGATTAATCCCTGCTGCGTCCGCCGAGCAATCCCGCGCGGAACAAGAAATACAGCAACGTCAAAAGTGAACTGATCGCACCGGCCAGATAGGTAAGGAAAGCCGCGTTGAGCACACGTCCGGCATGCGACACCTGATCGGACGAGACGATGCCGGTCGTCGCCAGATGCTGCTTGGCGCGCGCGCTGGCATCCCACTCGACCGGCAGAGTGACCACGGCAAACAGAAAGCCGACCGCAAACAGCGCGCAACCGATGTAGACCAGCGACTGGCTATTGAACAGCAATCCCGCAAAGAAAACATAAAAGGCGAACATGCTGGCGAAGTTGGTGGCCGGCACCAGAAGCGTACGGAGCGTGAGCGGCGCGTATGCGGCGGCGTGCTGCAGGGCGTGCCCGGCTTCGTGACAGGCCACACCCACGGCAGAGAGCGAGTTACTGCCGTACACATCCGGCGAGAGGCGCAGCACCTTGTGGGAGGGATCGTAATGATCCGACAGGAAGCCCTGCGTCTGCTCGACCTGCACGTCAAACACGCCGTTGGCGCGCAACATGCGTTCAGCCGCTTGAGCACCGGTCATGCCCGAATAGGCGCGGACCTTTGCATAGCGGCTGAAGGTTGTCTTGACCAACATGGACGCAATAGCGGCCAAAATCAGGCCAGGAAGCAAAAACATAACATAGACTGGATCAATAAACATGGTGATAGTCCTCCTTCTCCCGCAGGCCCGCTCAGCTGGGGACAGGTCTTAACCCTCATTCACGGTGCGCGAACGGCACCAAGGCCCGCAGGAAAAACGTGCCAGATTATACAACAGCCGCCGCTGTTCGGACAAGGACGTACACGGAGCCGATTCGGACATTATCAGGAATCGCTGTCGGCAAAAAGGCTCGGTTGACTTGGCGCGGGGGAATGTCTAACATGACGAAAGAGCCGTAAGGAGGATGTCGATGAGAGTGATGCTGGTCTTGGCGGTGTTGGGAATTGCGGGGTGTTCTTCGCTGGTGGTTAACGAGGGCGGGCGCCGGAATGCAGCGCCGTCGTTCGTCGCTGCGCAGCCGGTCTGGCCGGAGGGACGCGAAAAGGAGATGAACCTGTTTGTCGGGTTCCGTGCGACGGTCGACGGCGAAGCCGCCGAACGCGCGGTCGTGCGGCTGACCGGCGCGACGGTCTACCGCCTTTTCGTGAACGGCGTGTTTCTGGGATACGGCCCCGCACGCGGCCCGCACGGCTATGACCGGGTGGATGAGTGGCCGCTCAAAGGGGTGTGCAAGCCGGGACCGAACGTGATCGCCATTGAGGTCGCGGGCTACAATGCCAACAGCTATTACCACCTCAACCAGCCCTCCTATCTGCAGGCCGAGGTCGTGGCGGGGCGCAAGGTGCTGGCCGCGACCGGCAGCGACAGGGTGGGGTTCGAGGCGCATCTGCTGTCCAGCCGCGTGCAAAAGGTTCAGCGTTACAGTTTCCAGCGGACCTTTTCCGAAGTGTACTGCCTGACCCCTTATTCGGACGCTTGGCGCACGGATGGCCCCTTGGCGCCGGTGAAGTTGGCGGTGTGCCCGCAGCGGCCGTTGCTGCCGCGCATCGCGCCTTATCCAGCGTTCCATGTGCTGAAACCGGTCCGCGAGGTCGCCTCCGGGACGCTTGCGCTCAAACCGGACAAAAAGGTCTGGTCGGACCGCGCGATCAAGGGTGTGGGACCGCTTTTCGCCGGTTTCCCGGAGAACGAACTAGCGATGATCCCGCTCTACGAGGTGCAGCGGCTCGAAACTGCGCAGCAGACACACGAGCAGAAGCCGTGGAGGGATGGCGAGGCCCGCACTGTGGGGCACCACCGGTTCCGTACCTTTGAGTTTATCCGCAACAACGCCGGCTTCATCCGCGCCACCGTGCACTGCGGTGCGCCGTCGCGTATCTACTTTGTGTTCGATGAAATCCTGAGCAATGGCGAGGTGAATGTCACGCGGTATTCATGTGCCAATGTTGTGACCTACGATCTGACACGCGCCGGCACCTATTACCTTGAATCGTTCGAGCCATACGAGTTGAAATATCTGAAGGTGATGGTCGATGGCGGCGCCTGCGAGCTGCTGGACCTCGGGTTTCGTGAGTATGTGAACCCGGATACCGAACGCGCGACGTTCCAGTCATCCGATCCGGGGCTCAACCGCATCTTCGAGGCCGCGCGCGAAACCTTCAAGCAAAACGCGGTGGATGTCTTTACCGATTGTCCGGGACGCGAGCGCGCGGGCTGGCTGTGCGACAGCTTTTTCATCGGCCGTGTCGCTGCCGACCTGTGCGGCAATACCGATATGGAGCGCATGTTCTTCCAGAATTACCTGTTGCCGGAGCGCTTTGAAGCCCTGCCGCAGGGCATGTTGCCGATGTGCTATCCGGCGGATCATCCCAACAGCAATTACATTCCCAACTGGGCGATGTGGTTCGTGGTGCAGCTTGAGGAGTACCTGCACCGTAGCGGCGACCGCGCGACCGTCGATGCGCTCAAGCCGCGCGTCCTTGAACTGCTGGCGTTTTTCAAACAGTACGAAAACAGCGACGGCCTGCTGGAGAAGCTGCCGGCCTGGGTCTTTGTCGAGTGGTCGCACGCCAACAAACTGGTGCAAGATGTCAACTACCCCTCGAACATGACGTATGCCGAGGTGCTGGCGTGTGCCGCGCGTATGTACAACATGCCGGAATTGGGCGCTAAGGCAGAGGCCGTGCGTGAGACGGTGCGACGCCAGTCGTATGACGGTACCTACTTCGTGGACAATGCCAAGCGGCGTCCGGACGGCACGCTCGCGGTCACGGGCGAGCGCACCGAGACCTGCCAGTATTACGCCTTCTTCTTCCGCACCGCCACGCCGGAGACGCACCCCGCGCTGTGGGCGCGCCTGCGCGATGATTTCGGGCCGCAACGCAAACAAACCCGCAAGCATCCGGAGATTCATTTCGCGAACGCCTTTATTGGAAACTATCTGCGGCTAGAGCTACTCTCCCGCCAAGGGCTGTCCGCGCAGATTTTGGAGGAGACCAAGGGATATTTCCAAGGCATGGAGGAGCGGACCGGGACACTTTGGGAGAACGACACGCCGACTGCGAGTTGCTGCCACGGTTTCGCGAGCCATGTCGCGCGCATGTATTACCGCGATGTGTTGGGGATCGGCGAGATCGATACGGTCAACCGGCGCGTGACTTTCCGCTTCGCGGATGTGCCGCTGACGTACTGTTCCGGAACGGTTCCGGTCGGCAAAGGCGTTGTCACGTTGAATTGGACCAAACAGGACGGAGAGTTCCGCTATGCGTACACGGTGCCCAAAGGGTTTGATGTCACGGTCGACACCTCTCGACTGACCTCGCTGACGCCTAAACAGGCCGTTGGCCAGTGAGCTGGGGTGTTCTGTCAAATTGGTAGAGCTAGAAGGAGAGAAGTATGTTGAAGATCTCGTGGGTGGATGCGGCGATCATTATCGGTTTTTTGATTTCGGTCATCGTGGTGGGGTCGGCCGCTGCACGCCGCTCCAGCAAAAGCGCGTCGGATTTCTTTCTGTCCGGGCGCTCGATGCCGTGGTGGCTGCTCGGGGTGTCGATGGTGGCCTGCACTTTTTCGTGCGACACGCCGAACCTCGTGACGGACATCGTGCGTACGCAGGGCGTGGCGGGGAACTGGGCCTGGTGGGCGTTTCTGCTGACGGGCATGTTGACGGTCTTCGTGTACGCCAAGCTGTGGCGGCGCTCGGCGCTCGATACCGACCTCGGTTTTTATGAAATCCGCTACAGCGGGCGGCCGGCGGCGTTGCTGCGCGGCTTTCGCGCGTTGTACCTCGGCGTGTTTTTCAACACCATCATCATGGCGGCGGTGTCGCTGGCCGCGATCAAGATCGGGCAGGTGATGTTCGGGCTGTCGCCGGTTATGACGCTGGTGTACGCATCGGCGGGCGTCGGGATTTACGCGACACTCGGCGGGCTTACGGGTTCGATCTGGGCCGATTTCTATCAGTATACGATCGCGATGGTCGGCGCGATTTTCGCGGCGGTGTATGCGGTCAAATCGGCGGATGTCGGCGGGCTTACGACGCTCAAGGAGCTGTTTTCGCATGCCGACGTACAGGCCAAGATGTCGATGTTCCCGTCGAGTGCGGGCGGGCTTTCCGCACTGATGACGATCTTGATTCTGCCGGTTGCGGTGCAGTGGTGGAATGTCTGGTACCCTGGGGCCGAGCCGGGCGGTGGCGGCTATATTGCGCAGCGCATGCTGTCGGCGAAGGATGAAAAGAACGCGGTGGGGGCTACGTTGCTCTTCAACTTTCTGCATTATGCGATGCGCCCTTGGCCGTGGATCATCGTCGCACTGGTCTCGTTGGTAGAGTTCCCGATAACGCCCCCGGCCGAACAGGAGGCCGCGCGTGCCTGGCTGGCCGCGAACACGGCGCAGGTTCAGCAGTACGAAGCGGCCAAAGAAAGCATGCCGGACGAGGCGCGTGCGCAGGTCCGTCAACGCAAGGCCGAGGCTGCCGGTGTGGGTAGTCTGGCGCGTGCCTTCCCCAAGGTGGACGATCAGTTCCTGCGCAACGATATTGCCTATCCCGGCATGATCTCCACGATGCCCAAGGGCTGGCTGGGGCTGATTGTGGCGTCGTTGATTGCGGCCTATATGTCCACTATCGCAACGCATCTCAACTGGGGATCCTCCTATGTGGTGCAGGACTTTTACACGCGCTTCATTGATCCTGACGTCTCGCCGAAGAAGGCAGTCGCCATCGGTCGGGGCACGATGCTGGCGCTGCTGGTGCTCTCCGGGCTGGTCGCGCTCTGGATGCGCAACGCCAAGGATTCGTTCGATATCCTGTTGCAGATCGGTGCAGGCACTGGTCTGCTCTATATCCTGCGCTGGTTCTGGTGGCGCATCAACGCCTGGAGCGAGATCTCGGCGATGATCATCTCGTTCGCGGTCGCCTGCTTTTTCCAGTGGGGGGCGGGGCCGTTGGGTATTGAAACCGCGATGCGCGAGGCAGGTCTCTTCAATATCATGGACTACAGTGCCTGGAAACTGGTGATCGGCATCCTGATCACAACGGCGGGTTGGCTCGCGGTGACCTACCTGACGCCGCCCGAAAAACAGGACGTGCTGGCGAAATTCTGCACCAAGATCCGCGCAGGCGGTCCGGGCTGGCGCAAGGTCGAGGAGGCATCGGATCTGCCCAAGGTGGCCGAGGGCTGGGATGTGCCGACCGGTCTGCTTTGCATGATGGTCGGATGTCTGGCGGTCTGGACCGCGCTGTTCGGCGTCGGGAAGCTGCTGTACGGTGCGATTGGTGTCGGTAGCCTGCTGTGTGTGGTATCGGTCGTGTCGACGGTCTATCTGATGCGGCTGGCAGGCAAGATCCGCCTGAGCTAAAGCCGGTATTTGGTTTCGGCTTTTCCCTGGGCCGTTAATTTGGCACACTCTCTACGACATGTTTGGCGGACTCCAGATTGGTTTCAATGACGTGATGCAGATCCTGATCTTGTATTTCGGGATCTATACCCTCATCCGCTTCGTGAGGGGCACGCGTAATGCCCAGGTTTTGCTGGGATTTTGCCTGCTGGTGGTCTCGTTGCTGCTGTTCACGTATCTGTTCCGTTTTGACGTGTTGGCCAGGGTGGTTTATTTCCTGCTGATCTATTTGGCGCTGAGCATGGTGGTGGTGTTTCAGCAGGAGATTCGGCGTGTGCTCGCATTGGTGGGGGGGCAGCGCCTGATCGGCCGGCAGTATGTCATGCGGGAGCCGTCGGCACCGGAGAAGCTCTGTCAGGCGGTCACCCACCTGTCGCGGGCGCGCATCGGTGCGCTGATTGCGGTTGAGCGGGGTATTTCGCTGTGCAGTTACGAGGATTCCGGGGTGAAACTGGACGCTCTGATCAGCCATGAGCTGCTGATCTCGATCTTCACGCCTCCGTTGCCGTTGCATGACGGCGGGGTCATCTTGCGGGACGGTCGCATCGCCGCCGCGCACTGTCTCTTTCCGGTTTCAAACCAAGGGGAACTGGCGACTTCCGGCATGCGTCATCGTGCGGCGGTGGGCCTGAGCGAAGAGACCGACGCGGTGATCGTGGCGGTCTCTGAGGAGACGGGCAGGATATCTGTGGCGCACAATGGGCGCCTGCACCGTTACAGTGATGAGAAGGTCGAGAAGGTCTTGTCGCGCTGGATGAGGAAGGCCATGCCGCACGAGCCTCACGGCCCGCCGACGCTCACCGACTGGCTGATGGCGCGTGTCACCAAGTTGCTGAATGCCCGCTGGGAGACCGGGAGGGGGGCGTCATGACGCGCGGACAGGTGCTTACCATTCTCAAGGTCGTGTTTATCAAAAACGGCTACTGGAAGCTGCTCTCGTTGATCATCGCGGTCCTGATCCACTTCTCCATCCGTTCGGAGATCAGCCATCTGCGCGTGGTGACGATTCCGGTCGAGGCCGATTTCGACGCCGCCAGCATGGGCGCCGCGATTGAGTCGATCGAGCCGCGCGCGGTGCAGATCACCTTGCGGGGGTCCTATTCTGAGGTCAACAAGCTCGATACAGCCCAGATGAACTGCGTGGTAAGGCCCAAGCAAAAGACCTCCTCGCTGCTTGATGCGGTGTCGGTGAAAATCCGTGCTTCGAACTTGCGCGGTGTGCGCGGTGTGCGTGTCGTGTCCATCGATCCGAATGAGGCGGTGGTCAAGTTCGACGTGCCGATGTCGCTGAACGTGGCGGTTGCGCCACCGGTGATTCAGGGCAAAGCGCGTGGACGGGTCCAGCTTGTCTACGATCAGACCAACGCTGTCGTGAAGGGGTCGCGCCGGGTGCTGAGTCCGCTGGATCTCGATACCGTGCGGGTTCAGACTGATCCTATCGATGTCGAGGGGCGTTCGCAGCCCTTCACCGCGCGTGTGAAGCTTTATCCGCCGGGCGAGGCGGTGAACGCGGTGGTGGAACCCTCTGACATGGTGGTCAATGTGCTGGTCATCAGTGAGAAAGCGACGATCCGGCTGGAGCGCGTGCCGGTCGTTGTGATGCAGCCGCCGGGCGACGCCAATCGCTGGCTGGTCGAGCCTGCTTGGGTCGATATCGAGGTGGCCGGCCGGTCGGAGGTGATCAAGGCGATTACCTTCGGGCAGATCATCGCCTCAGTGAACGGTACAATCCCGGTGGCTACGTTGACGGCCACCAACGACGTGCCGGTGACGGTGCACGTGCAGCAGGGACTTGCCGTGGACGAACTCAAGGCCGTGCCGTCCGTGGTCCGCTTGACTCCTGCTCCTGTTCCTCCTGCACCAACTCCCGTTCCGGCACCCGCCTCGCCGGCCGCTCCCGTCCCGCCTCCAGACCCGGTTCAGGCACCCGCCTCAGCCACAGCCCCAGCCGGACCGGCCGTGCCGCCGCCGGCTGAACGTTAGTTTTTATCATGGGTACCCAAGCTAAAGATTTCGAGAAAGACAGGATTGAGTTGGAGCGCAGACGCTACCGGCGCGTTATCGGTGTGCTGCTCTTTCCGATCATTTTGTTTCCACTGCTCAGCCTTGTGACGTACAACTGGCGTGACATCTCGTGGCTGAATGCGCCGCCACTCTCGCCGCCGTCCAACTTGATCGGCCTGGTCGGCGCATGGGCTGCGTTTATCGGCTATAGTGTCATGGGACTGACGGTTTGGGTGGTGCCTTTCTTCGCGTTGATCTTCAGTGGTCTGCTGTTGTACGGTCGCGTTGTGCGCGTGGGGCGGCGCGCCTTCTGGATGCTGCTGTTTGTCGTGGCGCTTTGCTGTTTGACGCAACTGGGCAGCGAGACGATTTTTGCGGGTGCGCTGGAGCGGATCAACATGAAGCCCAATGCCGGCGGCGCGATCGGCTACTGGCTGATGACCCGTCTGCTGGCGCGCTGGTTCAGTCCGGTGGGTGGCGGCATGTTGATGGTGAGCATCATGCTCTTCGCCTTGCTGATGGCCGTCGGACTGCGGACACTCTTTGACGGGCTGGGGCGTTTGACGGGCTGGTGGGAGGCGCGGCAGACGGCGCTGGACGCGGATGAGGCCGATCAGGATGATGAGGTGACCGCGCCCGAACGCGAGCACCAAGATCGGGCGGCGCTCAAGGAGCAGTTGGCCGAGGCCAAGAAAGAGGCGAAACTGGCGCGTGCGGAGGAACGCAAGAAGGCGAAGGCTGAACGTGCCGAGGAGCGTCGGCGTAAAAAGGAGGCTCGCGCCGAAGAGGCGCGGCAGCGTAAAGAGGCGCGCGCTCAATCTAAAGAACCGGGACGCTTTGACAGCCCCGCCACCGAGCGGTTGCTCCAACGTATCGAGGAGGCCAAACAGGCCGCCGCCGCCGAGCGCGAGCGCGGGCGGGGGCACGCTGCGCAGCCTGTCGATCCGCCGCCGACCCCGACTGCGGCACCTGCGCCGGTTACGTCTCTGAAATCTGTGCCGGCTGTCACGAAACCCGCCGCACCCACCCGTCCGGCAGCGGCGCCGACGCCGCCCGAGGAGTATAAGCTGCCGCCGATTTCGCTGCTGAATCCGGTTACTGCAGGTAAGGCCGATCACGGCGATATCAACAGGACGGCTGAGATTTTGGTCGAAACCTTGAGCCAGTTCAATGTGCCGGTTGAGGTTGTCGGTACGACGCCCGGACCGGTCGTCACGCAGTACGAACTACGGCCGGCACCGAACATCAAAGTCGAGCGCATTGCCAGCCTGACCGCTAACCTGCAAATGGCACTCGAAGCGCGCAGTCTGCGCGTGCTGGCACCGATTCCCGGCAAAAACGCGGTGGGTATCGAGCTGCCTAACCGCCGCGCCCGTCCGGTGACCTTCCGTGAAATCGTGGAGGGCGAGGCGTGGCGGCTCAATACGTGCGAAATCCCGTTGGCGCTGGGCAAGGATGTGGCCGGTAACGACCTGATCTATGATCTCGCCAAAGCACCGCACCTGCTGGTGGCCGGTGCCACCGGATCGGGTAAGAGCGTCTGCCTCAACGCGATCTTGAACGGCTTTCTGATGAGCCGCACGCCTGAACAGCTACGCCTGATTTTGGTCGATCCCAAGCGCGTGGAGTTCACCTGTTACAACGATCTGCCGCATCTGCTGGTGCCGGTGATCAACGATCCCAAAAAAGTGGCCTTTGGCCTGCGCTGGGCCATCACTGAGATGGAGAAGCGCTACCGGCTTTTCCAGAAGATCGGTTGCCGCAACATTGTGGCTTTCAACAAGCGTCAGGTGGTGAAGCAGGAGGACCTGTTCGACGATGGGAGCGACGTCGACGCAGGTGAAGACGATACTCCGCAGAGCCTGCCTTACATCGTGATCGTGGTCGATGAGGTGGCCGACATCATGGCGGCGGTGGGTAAGGAGGTCGAGCCTGCCATCAGCCGTCTCACCTCGCTCTCGCGCGCGGTCGGCATCCACCTGATCTTGGCGACTCAGCGGCCGTCGGTGGATGTCATCACCGGCACCATCAAAGCCAATGTGCCTGGCCGTATCGCCTTCAAGGTCTCGCAATCCAATGATAGCCGGACGATTCTCGATAGCCCAGGGGCCGAGGAATTGATCGGCAAGGGCGACATGCTCTTCTTGCGCGAAGGATCTCAGCTTATGCGTGCGCAGGGCGCGTGGGTCAGCGATGAAGAGATCGCCCGTGTGGTTGATTTCGTCAAAGCGCATTGTCAGCCCTGTTACGATCAAGCGCTGGCCGGACGGCTCGATAAGATCAAAGAAAACGATCCAGATGACGCCCTGTCCGACGACATCGAAGAGGACGATGTGTCAGGAGCGGACGTGGGGGCTGGCGGGGACGACGATCCCGATGACGAGTTGATTCCTAATGCGTTGGAGGTGATCCGCATGACGCGCCGTGCGTCGACTACGATGTTGCAACGCCGCCTGCGCATCGGCTATACGCGCGCCGCGCGGCTGATGGACAAGCTTGAGGAACGCGGTATCGTCGGACCGCAGGTCGGTTCCGGCACACGCGAGATCTTGGTTGACTTAGACAATGAAATCCCTTCCAATACCCCCTACGCGGATCAGGTCGCCGCAGATGACGGCGACAGTGATGAGGTGGACGGGGAGGGAAGCCCGGGGTGATCCGGTGTAACGAAACGGTGAGGTGAGCGATGGCATTTGGTGAGATCTTGCGCAACGCGCGCGTGCAAAAAGGGCTGACTCCGTCGGATGTGGCCGAGAGCACGCACATGCTGGTGCAGGTGGTAGAGGGACTCGAAAAGGAAGATTTCCGTCGCATCGCCGCACCGATCTACGGACGAGGGTTCGTTAAGCTGTATGCCGAATTGCTGGAGCTGGACCCCGAACCGTTGATTAGCGATTTCATGAACCTCTACAGTGGGGCACGCCCTCCGGCGGTGGCGACCAAGGAGGTCGAGCCGGTCGTTGACCCTGCGCCCGCTCCCGCCCCCGTGGCGGCGCCTGCGCCGGTGCCCGAAACTACGCCGCCCCCCGCATCCGCGCCGACGGTGTCGGTGCAAACCGTGGACGATGAACCGGTAGCTGTGCACGTGCCGCAGCGTCATCCGGAGGAGTCGCGCCCGGCGGTGGCGGTGCGTTCGGTGCCGTTGCCGGATGATGTGGAGCGGCAGGAAGTGCCCCCGGTGAAAGTGCTCGATCTGCGACCGGCGGATGAGCCGCCGGTCGCTGTATCGACACTGCCGGAGACCGATCGCGTACCCGCGCCCAAGAAAGATTTTCGTCCGGTGTTGGTGGTTGAGCCGGAGCAGGCTTATGACGACACCGATGATCTAGACCTCTTCCGCGCGGCGTCCGTCGCTTCCCAAACGGAGCGCGGTGTGGACGTGGAGCCCGCGCCTGCGCCGACAGATGCCGAAACGGAGCACCACTCGCGCGCCGACGCCAGAGCCCCCGTGGTGCGCAAAGGCAAGTTGCCGATTTTCCAGATCGGTGGCAGGATAGACCGCGACGCCATGCCCACGCTGGAGGATGAAGAGGTGCAGGCGCGCCGCCGTGCGCGTATGCAGACGTTTATGGACGGGGTTTCCCGGCTCAAAGACGGGGTCGGGCGTAACCTGCCGCATTTGAATCTGCCGCGACAGGCGTGGGTGTTCGGCGGTCTCGGCGTGCTGATGGTCGTGCTGATGGTGGCCGGCATCACGATGCTGTTCAAGCTCACCGGCTCCGACGTCAAGACCGGTCCGGCAGGCCGTCTCGAGCGGGTTGCGCCGCCGCCGATGTACGTGGATTGAGCAGGCCGAAAATCACCGCATCCTTCTGCTTAACTTCATCCAAGGTCAGGCCATCCAGTTCGTGCGGAAAGACGATCCAGCGGTCGATCTCGTGTACATAGTAGTCGGGTTTCAGGTCGGTCTGGTTGGCGTTGGGCTTCCAGTACACAGTGGCGACCCGGGTCTCGACACTGCGGGGACGCAGACGCTCGAAGACCGCGCGCGCGGTGTTGCCGGTGTCGAAGACGTCGTCAATCACTAGTACGCGCGAACCGGCCTGAAGAGAGCGAAAAAGATTCTCCGCGTTATCAAAAGTGACCGTGCGGTCACGCGTCCCAATGCCGGTATATGATTGGCATTTCAGCACGCGGTGGCGCGGTCGCAAGCCGTGGTAGTGGAGAAATTCGTGAACACCCACGCCGACCGGTGCGCCGCCGCGCCAGAGCACGATCAAATCGTCGGGCAGCCAGCCGGAGTCAAGGACCATGCGCGCCAACCGAAAGCAGTCGCGCAGGTAATCGTTCGCTGAGATATACAGTTTGTCGGACATGTTGATCTCCTTCGCGCGTTACCCGTGCCGTTCAAGGCCGCATCAGGCCGATGTATAGAGCGAGGATACTCTCCCCCCAGAAAAGCCAGATGGCGGCGGCCAGCGAGATGTACGGACCAAAGGGAATACGGCTCTGCAACTTAACCCCGCCGAAGGCGATCAACAGCAGCCCCGCCACACTGCCTAGCAGCGATGACGCGAAGATTGTGAAGAGCACCGCCTTCCAGCCCAGAAAAGCGCCGATCGCGCCCATCAGCTTCACGTCGCCGAACCCCATGGCCTCTTTCTTGAAGGCGCGCGTGCCGATCCAGCCGACCACATACAGCAGGCCGAAGCCGACGACCAGACCCGTGACTGAACAGCGTAACCCCTGCCACCAGACAGTCTGGCCGTGCAGGGCCGGAACCAGCGCACTCAGTAGGGGACCTACCACCATACCGCCGATCGTGACGGAGTCCGGGATGATAAAGTGCTCAAAGTCGACGAATGTTCCGAGCACCAGTCCCGAGAGGAATATCCAGTAGATCGGGATGACCAACGGGTCCGTGATCGGCGGCATGCGCATCGCGGCTGGTGCCGCCCACTTCATAAAGACCGCCAGAAAGAGCATGCCGGTCAGCAGTTCTACCAGCGTGTAGCGGAAAGCGATCGGGCCTTTGCAGGTGGCGCACCGGCCGCGCAGGCAAAGCCAACTCAGCACCGGGATATTGAGATACCACGGGATCAGCGTGTTGCAGTGTGGACAGTGTGAGCGCGGTGCGATCACCGATTCGTCACGCGGGATGCGGTGAATGCAGACGTTCAGAAAGCTGCCGACACAGGCCCCGAACAGGGTGGCAAAGCTGGCGGCAAGAAATTGGTAAAAGAGAAAGTCTAATCTGCTCATAAAAAACATTCGCCTTCGTTCAGTCATCATAGCGTTTACCGCGGGAATCAGGCAAGGGCAAGAAGTTCTGTGGATTGACCTTGTTTTTCAGGCCGGGCGGAACGGTGCGCGGCTCCGCTGAGTGTTGCGGTTGCGCCGTTGCCTCATTTGTACCATAATGAGCATATCACACGAGGGGATGTACCTCGACCAACAGCCAAGTTGGGTTGGGGTGACGATGCTCTCTGGGGCATCGGCACGGCACACAGGAGACATGTAACGTGACGGCAGACAGTGGCATGTGGCATAGGCGGTGGTGGATATACCAGCGGGAGCGCTTCCCGGTCTTTCAGAACGGGGCGCTTATCGCTGTTTTCACCTTCTCCGCGGCATCCTATTCGGCGATTTGCCGCGGCACCCGCGACCCCGTACCGTGGCAAGTGCTCGTGTGCGGTATCGCGACCTCCTTCATCCTGTTCCTGCTGCTGAGGTTTTTCGATGAGTTCAAGGATGCGGAGGATGACGCCAGGTTCCGCCCCTACCTTCCGGTGCCGCGTGGTCTCATCACGCTGCGCGAAGTCGGGCGCGGCATCGTCATCGCCTGCGCGATAGCCTTCGCCGCCAATGCCCTCGTGGCACCCGCCATGCTGCCCGCCCTGTTGCTGGCGCTGCTTTATATCCTGATAATGTGGCGTGAGTTTTTCGTGGCCAGGTGGCTGCGGCGCCACGCGGTAGCCTATCTCATCACGCACATGATGGTGATGCCGGTCATCGATTTCTACACCACGGGGCTGGACTGGATGGTGCGCGGGGTGAAAATGCCTTCGGGGCTTCTCCTTTTTCTGGTTGTCACGTTTCTGAACGGATGCGTGATCGAGATCGGGCGCAAGATCCGCCGCCCGCAGGACGAGGAGCCGGGTGTGGAGACGTATTCGAACTTGTGGGGGCCGCGCCGGGCGTTGGCCGTCTGGCTGGCGCTGCTGGTCGGAACGGGCGCGTTGGCGTATGTATGCTGCCGGCGCGGGGGATACGCCGCCGAGGCGCTGCCCGTGCTCTGCCTGCTTCTGGCCGGATGCGCTCTGCCCGCGGTCCTGTTTGCCGTGAAGGGCCATTCCGGCAAGGGCATCGAGGTTGCCGCCGGAGTCTGGACGATAGGCATGTACCTGACCATCGGGGGACTGCCGATGCTGCTTGGCTGGGGGGTGGCATGACGTCCTGCGCCAACGCGATATTCATCCCCGGAGACGACACATCGCCGGAACGCGCGCTCCTCGGCGGCAAGGCGTTCAACCTGCATAGGCTGGCGGGCTGCGGGGTGGTGGTGCCCGGGTGGATTGCGCTTATGGCCGGTTTCCCGCGTGATGATGCCGCCTCCGCCAAGACCGCCATCATGCAGGCCATGGATGCGGCGGGGCTTGGCGGACGCTATTTTGCGGTGCGCTCCTCGGCCGTGGGCGAGGACGGCGTGCGGCTCTCCTTCGCCGGACTCTTCGAGTCGTTCCTTTTTGTGCCGCGCGATGCCATCTGCCAGGCGGTCGAGGGTGTGTGGGCCTCGGCACTGTCCGACCGTGTTGCCGACTACTGCAAGCGCAACGGCATAGAGCCTAGTGCGTTGAAAGTGGCGGTGATCGTGCAGGAGATGGTTGACGCCGAATGTTCCGGGGTGGCTTTCGGTGTCGACTTGCAGACAGGATCACGCGCCGGCAGCACGATTTCAGCCGTGTACGGCCTTGGCGAAGGGCTCGTGCTTGGCAGGACTGATGCGGACACGTATTACGCGGGGCCGGACGGCTTGCGCCGCGAAGTGGCCTCGAAGGATTTGCAGGTGGTATTCGCCGACGTGGATGGCGGCGGCACGGTTGAGATACCGGTAGAGCCGGCACTTCGCGATAGCCCCGTGCTAACGGACGACCGTATTCAGGAAGTGGCGGCAGCCGTGCGGAGCATCTCCGCGCAGTTCGGCAGGATTCAGGACATCGAATGGGCGTATGGACGCGACGGCCGGCTGATCATACTCCAGTCGCGCCCGGTGACTACCCTGGCGATGCTTCCCGATCCCTCCGGAACCGGCGTGATCTGGGACAACTCGAACATCGTGGAGAGCTATCCCGGTCAGACACAGCCGCTGACCTTCTCGTTCATTGGCGAAGTTTACACCGAAGTCTATATCCAGTTCTGCCTGATGATGGGAGTCGAGCGCGAAGTCATCGACGCCAACCCGGACGTCTTCGAGATGCTGGGCCTCATCAAGGGCCGCGTCTATTACAACCTGCTGAACTGGTACAGGATGCTGATGCTGCTGCCGGGCTACGAGATCAACGCCGGATTCATGGAGCAGATGATGGGCGTGAAGGTGCGGCTTGACGAGAAGCCCACGGTCGTGCCCAGCCGCCGCTGGAAGTATGGGCGTGTTGCGAGCCTTGCATGGCGCATGCTGTGCAACCTGATGCGCCACGAAAAATCGGTCGCTGCCTTCACCAGCCACTTCAATGCCCTTGTCACGCCACTTGAGAACCGCAGCTTTGCACATGAGCCACCGCAGTGGATCGTGGAGCAGTACGGCAAGCTGGAGTCCGGCCTGCTGCGCGCGTGGCAGCCGCCGCTGGTAAACGACTTCTTCGCGATGATCGCGTATGGCATGTTGAAGAAGGTGCTGGTTAAGTGGGATGTATCGCCCGGCGGCACACTGCAGAACGATCTGCTTGTCGGCGTTGGCGACATCATCTCCGCCGAGCCGATGCGCCGTCTTACCGCCCTTGCCGCGACCGCCGGGCGCGATGCGGCGCTCGTGACGGCGCTTGTGGAGCTGCCATCCGGCGAGTTTATCAGGCGGATGGGTGAATTTCCCGAATTTGAAGAGGAGTTCAACGCTTACATAGCAAGGTTCGGCATCCGCTGCATGGGCGAACTCAAGCTCGAGACCGTGACGTATGCGCAAAACCCCGCCCTGCTTGTCGATATCATACGCAGCTATGTGACAACGGCGGCGGACTCCGCCACTCGCCGGCATACCGGCGCCAAGGAGGATTCGCTTCACGATGAAGCCAGGCGGCGTGTGTCCGAAAAACTCGCAGGCCATCCGTTGCGCGCACTGTGGTTCAACTTCCTGCTAAGGCATACGCGCAGGCTGGTGGCCAACCGCGAGAACATGCGCTTTGAACGGACGCGGCTCTTTGCTGTTGTCCGCAACATGTTCCTCGGCATCGGGGCGACGCTACGCAACGAAGGTGTGATCGAGGAGACGCGTGACATATTCATGCTGACCAAGGACGAGGTGTTCGGCTTCATCAACGGCACGGGCGTCTCTTGCCGTCTGGCGGACGTTATCCGTCTCCGCAAGGAGGAGTATGCCAGATGGGCACATGAGCCCGCGCCGTCCGAGCGTTTCCGCACCATCGGCATGGTTCACCACGGCAATCGCTATTCCGGCGAGGCCGCCGTGGAAACCCCGGCGACGCCCGGCGCCGGAGGCGTGCTGCGCGGGATAGGATGCTGCGGCGGTGTGGTGCGCGGCACGGCCCGCGTGGTAAGCTCGCCGGAGGATGTCGCCGGCCTTGGCGGCAGGATCCTCGTCGCCCGCCGCACCGATCCCGGCTGGGGGCCGCTCTTTCCGGTCTCGATTGGTGTGCTCGTCGAGCGCGGCAGCGTCTTGTCGCACGCTGCCATACTGACGCGCGAGCTTGGCATTCCCTCGGTGGTCGCGGTGAGCGGGCTGATGGACGCCGTGGCCGATGGCGACGAAATCGAACTCGACGGCTCGGCCGGCACGGTGCGCATAATCCGGAAAGGAGGCGGCGATGAGAACGCCTGAAATCGAACAGCGCGCGTCCTTCGATTTCGTCCGCTACGCAAACTGCTGGGAGGACGCCGAACTGCTGCTTGGCGCCGCATCATTGGATGGTGCCAGATGCCTCTCCATCTGCTCGGCTGGTGACAATTCGCTCTCGCTGCTGGCTGCCAACCCGTCGGAGGTGGTCGCCTTCGACCTCAATCCGGCGCAGATCGCGCTTGGCGAACTCAAGCGCGCCGCAATGCGTGCGCTCGGGTACGAGGAGTTTCTCGCCTTCCTCGGGTTTAGGGAATCAGACTGCCGCGAAGCCACATACCGCGCCAGAATCGCACCGCTCATTCCAGTCGCGGCACAGGAGTATTTCGAGGCGCATCTCGCGGACGTGCGTGACGGGGTGATACATCGCGGCAAGTTCGAATCGTATTTCCATATCTTCAGCAGACGGGTGCTGCCGCTCGTGCATTCGCGCCGCACGGTAAGACGCCTGCTTCAGGACAAGACACCGGAGGAACGGCGCAGCTTCTACCACGGCACCTGGAACAACTTCCGCTTCAAGACCGCCCTGCGTCTCTTCTTCAGCCGTACCGTCATGGGACGTCTTGGGCGCGACCCGGAGTTCTTCCGGCATGTCGCTCCCGGATCAATCCGGCACGCACTTGCCGGGCGTACCGCCTACGCGCTCACGGAACTGCCGACACACGACAATCCCTACCTGCACTATATCCTGACCGGCACGTTCGGCGATGCACTGCCGCATTTTGCGCGCCGCGAGAACTTCGACGCCATCCGCGCAAACCTCGGCAGCATCCGCTTTGTTCTTGGCAAACTCTCTGACTTTGTCGCGGACGCCAGGCCGCCTTTTGATTTCATGAATCTGTCGGACATCTTTGAATATATGGATGAGGCGCTGTTCGCGGAGACGGCGCGTACCATACATGACTGCGCCGCGGCCGGCACGCGGGTCGCATACTACAACATGCTTGTACCGCGCCTGCTCCCCAGGGCGCTGCCGGGCGGCTTCAAGCGGCTGGACACGCTTTCGGACAACCTCTTTGCGCAGAACCGTGCATTTTTCTACGGTTCTCTGCACGTCGATGAAGTGCAGTCTTTAGATGGCCGGGAGGTGCATCCATGATCCTGCGCGAACTGGCCGGAGCAGCAGTTGTGGCGGCGCTCGTAGCCGCCGTCTTCGCGGTTGGTGAAATCCTGCGCAGGCGTTTCGGCGTGGATGCAGAAACCTCGCGCAAGACGGTTCACGTGGGAGGCTGCCTGGTGGCGCTGGCCTTCCCGCTCGCGTTCAAGTCGCACTTCTCCGTTCTTGTGCTGGCGGTGGTGTCGGTTCTGGCGATTGTCGTTGGCGGGCGACTTGGCCTGCTGCACTCCATCAATGATGTGGAACGCAAATCGCAAGGCGGCATTTTCCATCCCATGGCCATATACATCTGCTTCCTGATGGCAACGTTGATGGGCAATATGGTCTATTACGCCATTGCCATCATGGTCATGGCGCTCTCGGACACCATGGCCGCACTCGTGGGCCAATCGTATGGAATCATAAAGTACGATGTTGATGACGAGAACCGCCGGAGCCTTGAGGGTTCCATCGTGTTCTTCCTGCTCACCTTTCTCATCGTCCATCTATCGCTGCTGCTGCTCACCGAGGCCAGCCGGGGCGGCAGCGTGCTCGCGGCACTGCTGATAGCGGTACTGGTGACACTTTTCGAGGCGATCTCGCTGAACGGCGCGGACAACCTGTTTGTCCCCATCGGTACCATTTTCATACTTTCAAAGAACACTACCCCCGACATCGGTGCCATACAGCATCAATTTGTGGTGATGGCTGTCGCGTTCACCGCGGTGCATCTGCTGATGCGGCCCTACCGCAAGTTCGGCTTCACGGCCTACATCGCGTTTTCGCTCGCGGCCTATACGGCGGGCGGGCTTGTAGGCTGGTCGTGGCTGGTGTGCTTTGTCGTCGCCATCGCACTGCTCTGCCGCACCGGCATGTTCCTTGCCGATCCCGGGGAGCCGCACCACAGGCACCATATACACTACGCCTTCCGCTTCTGCATCGTGCCCGCGTTCTGGATGTTCGCATCAAACCTCATTACCAAGATCATCGAGGCCGATACGCGGGTCTGGTTTGGCGGCGCATACGTCACGGCTGTGGCGGCGGAAATGGCAATACTCCGCATTCGCCGCCGCATGGCTTGCGGCAGACGCGCGGATTGGAGGCGATGCGCGGGCGAGATAATCGTCACCTGGCTGCCTGTCGCCGCACCCATGTTCCTGTGGCATTATGCCGGTAATCTGGGCATTACGCTCTTCGCGGCAGCGACATCACTGGCCGCAACGGCGGTGGCGGCGCTGGCCTTCAACCGCTACGCGCACAAGTCATGCGCTGTCGCACGTGATACTGCAGACGGCGGTATCGCCGTGGTGCTTCTGGCCTCAGTGGTGCAATGTGTTCTGCAGATAGGCCACTGGTGGACGACGACGGGAGGCTGGCAATGAGTCGCAGACTGCTCGCATTCAACTCCGGCGACCGGCAGGCCGCGCGTTTCGACACGCTGGCTTCCGAACTGTACGGGGAAGCGGCAGGCCGTTTCCGCAAGGCGCGCTCATTGCCCGCGTCATGGCGTCTTTTCATGGTCGTGGAGGACGACAGGCCGCTTGCCCGCGCCGCGGCGATCTCGAACCCGCTTTTGAAGTACCGCGACTCCGTTCCGGGCATTGTCGGTTGTTTCGAGGCCGTGCATGACGTTGACGCGGCGCGGCTTGTGCTTGAGGCGGTCGAGCATTGCCTGCGGGATGAGATGCGTGCGACTGTGGCGATCGGGCCGATGGACGGCTCCACCTGGGAGCGCTATCGCGTGGCTCTGCCCGGGAGCGTGGGCGGTCCGTTCCTGCTTGACAACGTCAACCCGCCCTATTACCAGGAACTTTTCGAGGCCTGCGGATACTCGGGCATCGCGGACTACATCTCGACAAGATTCGCGCCCACGCCGGCGACCTTCAGCCGCCTTGAAAGGGCGCAGCGTATTTTCGACGGATGCGGCATCAAGCTGCATGATTTCGACACGGCCGCCCCCGTTTCCGAAATCCGCGACTTGTACCAGATATCAAGGGAGAGCTTTGCGCGCAATTTCCTGTACACGCCGATCAGTATGGAGACCTTCAAGGAAAAGTACACACCCATGCTGCCGCTGATCGAGCCGCGCTATACGCTCATCGCGCGCGATGCTTCCGGCACACCGGTTGGATTTGTCTTTGCCGTGCGTAATCTGCTCCTCAAGGATGCATTCGAACTTGTGATAAAGACGCTCGCCGTGCTGCCTGGCGCCCAGGGCCGTGGCCTTGGCAGGTATCTCATTGAGGAAATCCACCGCCGCGCCGCGGAGGATGGATGCGAGATGGTGTACCACGCCTTTATGCACACGTCTAACATCTCCGCCAAGATAACGGCTTCCGAGGCGCGGGAATGCCGCCGGTATCGGCTGTACGCCAAGGGGCTGGCCTGATGAGAATGAACCTCGCCGACATTCTGGCCGATGCGGCATCGAAGCATCCCGATCGCATAGCCATCCGCCACCGTGCCGATTCGATCACCTATGCCGGTCTGGCGCGTGCCGCGGCGGCCCGCGCCGCGCGCCTGCGGGCGCTTGGTGTGGTGCCCGGCGACCGCGTGCTGATCTTTGTGCCGATGTCGATAGCGCTTTACGAGATACTGCTTGCCGTCTTCGCTGTCGGTGCCGTCGCTGTCTTTGTGGATGCATGGGCCGACGCCAGGCGGCTGGATGCGGCGGTGTCGCTGGCCGATTGCAAGGCGTTTATCGGGATACCCCTGTCGTTCATGCTCATGCTCAAATCGCGGGCGATGCGGCGGGTTCCCGTGAAACTGCTGCCGTCCTTCGGCAAGACCGCGCTGAAACGGGGGGATGCCCCCTGGGTGGCACACGGATGCGACCCTGCGGATCCCGCATTGATCACCTTTACCACCGGCAGCACCGGTACGCCCAAGGCCGCGCTAAGGTCGCATGGATTCCTGCTGGAACAGCACCATGTGCTGCGCGATGAGCTTGAGATGACGGCCGATGACGTCGATCTCGCCACGCTGCCGATCTTCGTCCTCAACAACCTCGGCTGCGGTGCGACCACTATCATCCCGGATTGCGATATGCGGCGGGCCGATGAGTTCCCCGCTGAAAAGGTGCTCGGCGAGATCATGCGCTACGGGGTGACATCCTCTGCGGGCTCGCCGGCCTTCTACGCCCGTCTGGCAACTGCCGTAGCCGCAGATTCACCGGCACTGCCGCTCAAGCGCCTATATGTGGGCGGGGCGGCGGTGCATCAGGATTTCGCGCGCGATCTCCTGGCGGCGTTCCCCGCCGCCAGGATATGCGCCTTGTACGGTTCGACGGAGGCCGAGCCTATCGCCTCAATCGCTGCGCGGGAGCTTGCCGAGGCCGAAGTGTCACAGGCCGGACTGCCCGCCGGTAAAATCTGCGACAGTATCGAGGCCGCAGTCATTCCGCTGGGTATTGCCACGCATGGCATCATGTCGGATGCGGAGTGGCAATCCATCTGCCTGCCGCCGGACACGCCCGGTGAGATATGCGTTGCCGGACCGCATGTGCTGCGGCACTACTACCGCAATCCGGAAGCCGAACGTGAAAACAAGATTCATGTCGGGGAGCGGTGCTTCCACAGGACGGGCGATGCCGGAAGGCTTTCCGGCGACGGACGGCTGCACCTGCTTGGACGTGCAAGCCAGGTCTTCAGGCGCGCCGACGGTACGATGTGCTATCCGTTTCTCGTCGAGTCGGCGTTGCGCGGCCTTCCCGGTGTGTCGGCTGTTTCAATGGTGCATATCGAGGGCATGGGTGCCGTGCTGGCAGTTGAAACCGCAGCGTCGCAGGTGCTTGGCCAGACGGATATTGAGGCGCGGATTGCCGCGCGCGGCGTATCGGCGGACCGGATCGTGTTCATGCGCCATATACCGCGCGATCCGCGCCACCGCTCTAAAATCGATGTGCCTCGGCTTATCGCGGAAATTAGGGACAGTGTTTCGACTAAGTGCCCTTCCTTCCTGTGTTCTGCCATCGGTGGTCATGGTACGCGGTTAAGGTGAGGGCGTCAACCACGCGCAAAAACAAACGTTGAAGGCGTCTTGACTCTCAGGGCGGGAAAAACTACAGTGGCACCGTTGGTTGGTTGTGCAACCTGTACAATAGCGAGGTGTTTGTGACTGCATTCAGACTTATCATGGGGTGTTTGGTCGCGGCGACGACGGCGTTCGGTGCTGCGGATGGTGCGTTCGCGCCGCTCTTTAACGGCAAAGATCTGTCGGGATGGATGATGCCGACCGGCAAGCCGCCAGCCTTCGCGGTCGCAGACGGCATTCTTGAGACGCGCGTTCCGAATGGCAGCGACATCTTCACGACGGCGTGGTACGGCAATTATGTGTTGCGCTTCGAGTATCTGCTCTCCAAAGTCGGAAATAGCGGCGTGTTGATCCGTTGCGATCCCAAGAATCCGTGGGGCACCGGCGTGGAGGTGCAGTTGCTGGCGCCGTGGATGCCACACCGTGATGACCTGCATTGTACGGGATCGTTGTACGGATATGTCGCGGTGACCAATCGGCCCGACGAGACGACCGGTATCTGGCACCGGATGGAAATCCGCTGTGACCGCAATACGGTCGAGGTCTCGGTGGATGGAAAACTCACGACCCGCGCAGATACCCTCGCGGTCAAGGCACTCAATGCGAAACTGCTGTCCGGCGCGATCGGCTTTCAGTCTAACCACAGCAAGCAGGGAGAGTTCGCGCAGTTCCGCAAGATCGAACTCCGTGATTTGGACAAGGAGCCGGATTATGTGCTGGCGGGCTTTTCGCATGCGGATGAACGTTTCCGTGTGCAGGCGCGCGAGGCGGCGGTGGCGCTCGGACCGGTGATGATCGCACCGCTCGTGCGGACGATGGAAGGGGAGGCGGTCATGGCGCGCAGCGTGGCGCGGCAGGCGCTGTTCGACATTACGGCGGCTGCCAGCGCGCCGCAGGCGGAGGCGGCGGTGCGTGATGCGGCGGTTCGGGCGTTGCGGGAAGCGCTCGACACAAAACCGTCTGCACCGACCGCCGGATATGTGACGTGGTTGCTGGGCATGTTGCGGAAGTGACGGAATAGGGGGGCATGATGAAGACGAACATCGGACGCAGAAATTTTTTGAAACAGTCGGGAGCGACGCTCTTTTACGGGGCGCTGATCACGCGGGCGCAAACGCCGCCGAGCGAGCGCATCAGGGTTGCGCACGTCGGAACCGGTGGCATGGGGGGCGCGCATATCAATGCATTCTCCGCCATGCCGGATGTTGAGACGGTCGCGCTGTGCGACGCAGACAGCACGCGGCTGGCGGCGAGTGCTCAACGTCTCGTGCAGCGCAAGCCGACGGCCAAGCCGCAGACCTACGCCGATTACCGGCGTATTCTTGAGCGCAAGGATATCGATGTGGTGACCTGCGCCACGCCGGACCATTGGCACGCCTTGGTCGCGATCCATGCGTTCGAGGCCGGCAAGGACGTGTACGGTGAAAAGCCGCTCTCCTACTCATTGCGTGAAGGGCAACGCATGGAACAGACCCAGCGCCGGACCGGGGCGGTGTTTCAACTCGGGACGCAAATCCACGCCGGTGACAACTACCATCGCGTGGCGGAGATCATCCAATCCGGTGTTCTGGGCAAGATCGGCACCGTCCGCCTGTGGAAGACCGGCGGCTCGCGCGGATTCGGATTCCCCGCCAACCAAAAGCCGCCGGACACGTTGGACTGGAACATGTGGCTTGGCCCGGCGCCGTATGCGAAGTACACGCCGGTACGCTGCCACGGCACTTTCCGTTATTTCTTCGATTATTCGGGCGGCGTGTTTGCGGACTTCTGGTGCCACATCGCCGATATACTCTTCATGTCGCTGCAGCCCGAGGGGTTGACGACGATTGATGCGCGCGGTGAGGTGCCCGGGGACGGCATTGCCGACACGCCGAAGTGGATTGACGCCGATTTCGCGTTCAAGGGATTGAACGTCCATTGGACCACCAAGCCGCCGCCGGTTCCCGGAGCGGACAAGATGTCGATCGGCGCGCACTTCGAAGGAGAGAAGGGGACGCTCACCTGCGACTACGAAACGCGCAAGATCCGTATCGGTAAAGAGGTGCTGGACGATCTGCCGAATGTGCCGGTGACGCTGCCGCGCTCGCCCGGTCATCATCGCAATTTCTTGGATGCGGTCAAAAGCCGGGGCGTGCCCGAAAGCAATCTGCCGTATGTTCGGAAAATGACGCTGCCTATGCATCTCGCGCTGGCTTCGTTCCGCCTTAAGCGGAAAATCACTTGGGACAGCGTGAAGGAAGAAGTAGTCGGCGATCCGGCGGCCAACTATTTGCTGGATCGCATCAACCGCGCACCGTTCGGATGAGATTTAGTTCAGGGAACTGAACCGCACTCGGGGAGAGTTGAAAGTTGGAGGTATCGACTGATGGGGCCTCAAAAGCGTTCAACGTGTGCCGTCTCCCGCAAGGCGTTTCTTGGCCTTAGCGGCGTGGTGGCGGGTGGTTTTGCGGCGGGCTGGTTCGGTGTGGAACTTGTCGAGTACATGGGGAGCGGCCCCGAGACGCCTTGGCGTTCTCTGACTGAGGATGAAGCCAAGGAGTTTGATCGCCTCGCAGAAGAACTGATTCCTGCGGACGAGTTCGCGCCGGGGGCGCATGACGCTAAGGTGGTGCGGTTTATCGACTGGCAGATGGCGCCCGGCAAACCCTACGAGAAGGACCTAGAAACCTATCGGACGTTTCTTGCGCGGACAAAGGGAATGGGCGCGGCTGAGGTCGAGAAGAAGTTTCCGGACTTCTTTGCAACGCTCTTGAGGCATGTGAGGCAGGGGTATTACGCGCATCCGGTACATGGCGGGAATTTCGCCTATGCGAGCTACCGTCTGGTGGGGTTGCCGGGGCCGACGGTGACGGGGCGCAACGTGCCGGGAAGGGAGAACCATCTGTGATCAGGGAAACGACAGATGCGGTCGTGGTGGGCGCCGGCGCGGGCGGCGGTTGCGCGGCAAAGGTGCTGGCCTGTGCGGGTATCAAGACGCTTCTGCTTGAACGCGGCGAGTGGGCCAAGACGGATGTGAACGGCGAGGCTGATCTTTCCTCGCAGCGCATGCCGCTGTTGGTGCAGGGTCCGGGGCGTCTGGGGGCGCGCACACAGAAGTGCCATGCCCACGACAACGGACGCTGGGGCGTGGTGGTGCCGTGGAACGCCGCTTGTGTGGGGTCGGGTACGGTCACCTACGGGGCGATGGCGTGGCGCTTCATGGAGGTGGATTTTCATCTCAAGAGTCACTACGGAGAGATCCCTGACTCGTCACTCGAAGACTGGCCGATCTCCTACGACGAACTGGAACCCTATTACTATCAGGCGGAGTGTGAAGTGGGCGTTGCGGGCGACAACACGGGCAACCCCTTCGCGGCACCGCGAAAGCAACCGTTCCCGATGCCGGCCTTCGCGCTCGATCCCGAATCGCAGTTGATGTGGGACGTCACGAAGCAGATGGGGCTGCATCCTTTCCATTGTTCGTTTCTGCGTAATTCCGTGCCGCACAACGGACGCCCCGCGTGTATCCACCAGCATTTCTGCGTGGGTTTCCAGTGTCCGATCGACGCGAAGAACGGGACGCAGAACACCGTCATTCCCGTGGCGCTGAAGAGCGGCAACTGCGAGTTGCGCGTGCGCGCGATGGTGACGGAACTTCTGGTGGACGATCAGGGGCGGCTACACGGCGTCAAGTACATGGATGAGAACGACGTGGTACATCTTGTCGAATCGAAGATCGTTGTTCTGGCGGCGGGGTCGAACGAGACGGCGCGTCTTCTGCTTGTTTCAAAGTCAAAGCTCTTTCCGAACGGCGCGGGCAACAACCATGATGTCGTGGGGCGCAACATCACGGGCCACGCCTACGTGGATGCCAACGGGTTCCTTGATCGCGACATCCATACGGATGCAGGTCCCGGCACGGGCACGGCTATCTGGGACTACGAGCATGACAACGAGGGCTTCGCGCTAGGCGGCATGCTGCATACCGATTTCCGCTATACCCCGTTCCAACTCTCTGGACGCCGCAATGCGGGGGTTCCCGCTTGGGGACGCGCGCATAAGGACTTCATGCGGCAGAACTACAAACGGTTCTTCCGCATCTGCGGACCGATCCAGCAAGTGCCGCGCTGGGAAAACCGTATCGTGCTCAATCCGAAGCAGAAGGACTACTGGGGTCTCCCGTTCCTTGCGTTCGAAGGACGCGAGCACGAGAACGATTTCAAGAACCGCATCTTTCTTGCGAACAAAGCGCGCGAGATCGCCGAAAAATGCGGTGCCAAAGACATCCAATGTGGCTGGGGCGGGCCGAAAGATCGCCCTGGCGGCAGTGGGGGTGGCGGGCAGCATCAGAGCGGTTCGTGCCGCATGGGGGCCGACCCCAAGAAGTCTGTGACGGACAAATGGTGCCGCGTGTGGGACTTCCCCAACCTCTTCCTCGCGGATTGCAGTGTACACGTCAACAACGGCGGCATGAACCCCGTCCTGACAGGCATGGCGCTTGCATTCCGTACGGCGAAGCACATCGTTGACAACCGGAAAGAGGTGGGGTTGTGAAAAAGGCCATTCTCATTTTGGTCGTCGCGGTTGTCGTTGGCGTCATGGCGGTGGGGCTGGGTGCGCTCGCGCGCTTCGAGTTCGACTCACCGTCCAAGACCTGCGTGCTGTGCCACGAGATCAAGGGGTCGCAGGAGCGCGTGGCAACATCGCCGCACAAGGATGTCGATTGCAAGGCCTGTCATGGCGGGACGTTGGAGGCATTGGGGGACAACGTCAAGCGGTTCGCCCGTCATGCGCAGGGAGCAGACTTCTCCAAGCTTGAGAACGAGTTCTGTCTTTCGGAGCGTCAGGTGACAGAAATGAATGCGCGGTGCGCCGAGTGCCATCAAGCGGAAGCGGCGCAGTGGGCGGCCAGCGGACACGGCAAGCCCGCCTCCGCCTTTCTGCAGGACGAGAAGCACAATGCGGCTTGGAAGCCGGCGGACAACTGCATGCGTTGTCACGGCATGTTTTTGGAGGGCGACATCGGGGTGAATGTGGCGCGGACAGATCTCGATGCGCATCCAGCCATGCCGTGTCTCGCATGCCACAAGATGCACGCAGACGACTCCCTGCAACTCTACTCGCGCATCGATCGCTTCAGCTTCCCCGCAAAGGGACTCGGCATGCAGAAGATCGTCACGAAGGAAGGACGCCCCGTGAAGCGCGCGGGTGATGCCTACACGCGGCTGTGCGTGAGTTGCCACGCGGCAAATGCGGAAGGCATTGCCGGTTCGTCCGACGACCGTACACCGCTTGGTGCACAGGAGGGCATGGGCTGCATGGACTGCCACAAAGGACATGGCCGTAAAGCCGACGCCTCGCGTGGCCGGTGTCCAATCAAATAAAATCGCTATCGAAATCGGGAGCGATTGTTTAACTACGGAACACACAAAACACACGAAAAGGCATGGCTCTGTTTTCGTTTGTTTAGCACCGATTTTTCCGTCAGGCGTGCTATCAGGACGCCTGCCGTACGATTCGATCGAGCACGAGCTTGCGGAAGTCGGGGGAGAGGTTGGCGAAGTAGGCGGTGAAGCCGGTTACGCGCACAATCAGATCGGGGTAGGCCTCGGGATTTTTGCTCGCTTCCAGAATCTGTTGCTCGTCAACGACGCTGATGTTCATGAGCGTCCCCCCCAGTTCGAAGTGTGTGCCGATCAGCGTTTTCAGGCAGGACACCGCCTGTTCGGTGTCTAGGCTTCCGAAGTCCACATCCAACTGCAGCGGCGCGGTGTTGCCGTAGCCCGGTTGCACGGCTGCCACGGCTGCGACCATCGCCGTGACCGCTCCATCGCGCCGGAAGCCGACACTGGGGTTCGCGCCCTGCGAGATCGGCTCGCCTGCATACCTGCCGTTTGGCAGTGCGCCCACGCTCTTGCCGAGCCGCACTGTGTCGGCCCACGAGAAGAGCCCCGGGATCAGGACGATCGGTTTGACGAATGGAATGTTCTTCGCCTCTGCCCGGAGCTTGTCGGTAAAATCGCGCACGATCCGTTGCGCCCAGGCGTCGCCGCGTTCGGAATTGCCGAACTTTTCCGACAGCGACAGGAGCCTTTGCACTTGCGGCGCGTCTTTGAAGTTGGCCTCCGTTGCTTTGAAAACATCGTCGAAGGTCAGAAGCTTCTCGCGTTCCACCCGCTGTTCCAGTGCGGTGAACGCATCCGCGACGGTCGCCAGCGCTGCACCGTCGACCCCGATGTTGTAGTACTGCGCCCCGCCATGGGAGGCGTCCAGTCCGGTCTCGATCGGGCCGACCGATAACAGGTTCAACAAGAGTTCCGGTTCGTTTTCCCACTGGTGCGCCAAGTGGAAGGCGATTCCCTGCCCCGTGATCTGTATGGCCTTTTGCAGATGCTCTGCAAACGCCTGGTACAACGCTTCCGTAGATTCGTACCGCGCGGCCTTCCATGCGACCTCAAACACTTTAGCGAAGTTCACCTTTATCAGGTCGTTCATGCAGTATTCCAACCCCGGCAGGCTCATCCAGTTGCAACCCAGCGCGATCCGCCGCCGGGCCAGTTCGATGGGGTAGCCGTTTTTGACGAAGCCGCTGCACAATGCCGCATCGCCGGAGAAGCGCGGGTAGGCTTGCCTATTTTCCACGAGGCAGCGCACGCCTTCGTCGAACAGCTTTTCTGGCAGGCCGTCATGAACGCGGATGGTGATGTTGCAGGAGCTTTTCAGCAACCGCGCCGCCTGCAGAATCAGATATGACAGCGCGGAGGTTTGGTCGGCACCGCTTGCGTCGGGTCCGCCGATCTGATAGTAGTGCGGATCGTTGAGCAGCAGACAGAGGAGATAGAACACCGCGTCTTCATCATCGATCAGGCCGTCGGCCTTGTCCTTTTCATAGTAGGGTAGCAGGAGCGTATCCAACTGCCCCCCGGCACCGTCGCGATTGTAGGTGCGCGATGCGATATTGAACCATGCGATCCATTGACATGCCTCGCGCATCGTTTGCGGGGGCTGCTCAATCAGGTGCTCGTTGATGCGCGCCAACTCCGTCAGACCTCTGGCCGCCGCCTCCTGCGCCGTGCGTCGGATCAGATCCTGTACGCCGAGAATCGCGTCCTCTTCGGCGAGGTAGAGGTCTTGGCTCTCATGATTCGACAGCGGTGTTTGCGCGCGCCGCTCGCGCACCTTGGACAGCAGTCCGCCCCAGCCGAGTTTCAGTCCGATGGCGTAGTCCGGCGCGAAATGGGCATCCTTCCCGATGCCCGGCGTGATGTCGTACAAAATCTGGCCCGGACGCAGATGGCTGTAATCAAAGCCGAAAGGCGAAAGCTCCAAGCGATAGTTCGTGCGCATGCGCGACATCATGAACATCCAGCGCCCGGCCAGTGCATCGTCAGGATCAATGTAGACGGGATGGATTCCCATCAGGTAACGGAAGTTCGTACCCCATGCCCGCACGCCATGGAACGATCCGTTCGCGTCGCGGCAGGGGAGGTTCACTTCCAGCGACTCCGGCGGCAACACCCAGCCGTAGTCGTCTTCGTCCATCGGTCCTAGGCGGCGGCGCTTTTCCTCTGTCTGCCGAAGCTTTGTCTCGCGCAAGCGCCGGATCTGTTCTGCATATCTCATGCTCTCACTCCGTCCACAACCAGCGGGATACCCGCGTCTTGAATGATTTGACACAGGCGGCGCAGGCGTGCATCCGCAGGCGCTTGGAACGCTGGGGCTTTCCGCCCCAACGCAAAGTATTTTTCCTGTCCCAGCGGCTGATAGCGCAACAGTTCGTAGTAAACCAGCGTTTTCAGCGGCTTCAGGATTTCGACCGTCTGCTCGATGTTCGCATCGTCATCATTCACCTCCGCCACCAGCGGCGTGCGAACGATCACCGGAAGTTGCGTTGTGCGCAGACCGTCGAAATTTTTCAAGATCAGTTCGTTGGATACCCCCGTCGCGCGACGGTGGCGTTCGGGGTCTGCCAGTTTCAAATCCGCCATCAGTACATCCAGAAGTGGTAACACTTTTTCCAGCACGTCCGCCGGGACATGCAGGCTCGTCTCAATAGCCGTAGGGATAGCCTCCGTCCGGCACTGCTCCAGCAAGGCCAGCAGAAAGTCGGGCTGGCTGCAGGGCTCGCCGCCGGTGAAGGTCACGCCGCCTTCCGGCGCATAGAACGGTCGGTCTTTGCGGATAACCGTCATGACCTCTTCCACCGTCCGTTCAACCGACGACAGGCTGCGCGCGCCGAGCCGACATCGATCTGCATTCTCCGCCAAGCCGCCGCATGCGCCGCAGCCCAGACACTGATTCGGGTAAAACAGTGGAACGGGATGCGCGCTCCACGTTTCGGGGTTGTGACACCACGCACACCGCAGCGGGCATCCCTGCAGAAACACGACTGTGCGGATGCCCGGGCCGTCGTGAAAAGAGCCCCGCACGATGTCTGTCACCCATCCTTTCAAGTGTCACGCCTCCTGAGCGGTTACGACTCGGTAGTGTCGTTGACGGTTTCCACGCGCCCGCTTGCTGCGGACCTCAGACCCGCATCGAGAGCCGCCGTCATCTTGAGATTGAACGCCGCGCTCAGGGTCTCATGGAGCGGCTCGCCGGTTTCGAGATGATGGATGAAGGCTTCGGCCAGTGTGGCGCGGCCTTCCGGCAGGGGGTCTGGCTCAATGATCTCGACATCGTGTCTGGCGCCCCGCGTGAGTTGCACGACCGGTTTCTCGCCGTAGATTTCAAAAGAGAGTGCGCCGCTCGAACCGAACAGCATCAGGGGGCCGGCGGTTAGATACGTTTTGCCCAAGGTTGTCCATGATCCCTGTGCGACGGCGATGGCGCTCGGGAAACGCACGAGGATTACGCCGTTGTCGTCGGCGTCACACCATTCGCTGTCGAGATTGAGTCGGATGCCCTGTGCGGAAACGGCGCTATCGCCCGTGTACCAGCAGCCGTACATCACGCCATAACAGCACAGGTCGATCGTCGCACCGCCGCCCGCGTCTTTCTGGTGCAGCCAGATTGCGGCGCGTTCTTTCTCCGTGAGCGGCTCGGCAGACTCACTGACGCCTTTATGCGAGGCACCCGGTCCGTAAGGTCCGGAGTGACCCACGCGGTAATGGATTTCAAGAGGCTTGCCGATGGCACCCGCATCAATCAGTTCCTTGGCCTTGCGCGCATGCGGGAGCCAAGTCGCCGGCCAGTTGACAACCAGCGTGGTGCCCGCATCGCGGCAGGCCCTGACCATCCGTTGCGCGTCCGACAGCGAGACGGCCATCGGCTTCTCCACGCAGACGTGGACGCCTGCGCGTGCGCAAGCTTCGACCACATCGGGGTGCTGACTGTTTTCGGAGTTGATGGCCACGATATCCAACTTCTCGTTTGCCAACATCTCATGGTAGTCATCGTAGCATCGGGTGATGTTCGCCAGCCGCATGACATTGTTGCGGTTCCATTCGCGGGTGTACGGCACGCTCCGCAACTCCGGGCACAGCGGCACGGTGTCCGCGCAGGCGACCATCTCGACCTGCGGATGCGCGGCGAACATCGACGCCACGTGGTTGATGTGCGGATGCGCAAAACCGATGATTCCAACTCTGTATTTTTTGCTCATGTCAAAACTCCTTGTTCTTTCCTCTCCCTGTCATTACCCGTCTGCTTGATCCAGACGTATTTCGCAACCCTCTTTGGCCGACTGATAGATCGCTTCCAGCGCGCGCATGACGTTCAGCGCCTCCTCTTTTTTCACGCAGATTTCTTCCGTGCCCTTAATCACCCGGACGAAATGCGCGATCATGTGCCAGTGCGCGTAGAAAGGATGATTCGGCTCGGGGGGCAGGATTTTCGGCGTGATATCAACTTGGTACCGGCCCATGTTTTTGATGACGCGCAGATCCAGCACGCGCGGGTCAAACGACAGTCCGCCCTCCGTGCCCATAATCATCACGCCGCCGGCACTGTCGGGGATGTTCGCCGCCCAGCAGACTTTGAGGTGAATGGTGCCGCCGTTATCGAGCCGCAGAAACGCGCTCGCAAAATCCTCCACATTGAACGTGGCGGCATCGTACGACGCACTCGAAACGCCGCCGGCGAATGCACCGCTCTCGACCGATGAGGTGATCAGGTTTTCATTGCGCGGGCCGATTTTGGAGTACGTCGCGCCGGAAACCGCCACGACCTTGGGGTTCCCCATGACCCAGAGCACCGTGTCCAGCATGTGCACGCCGAGGTCATAGAGCACGCCGCCGCCCGACAACTCCTTGATATGGAACGATCCATGGGTCGGGATGCCGCGCCGGCGCATGCGCGCCACATCCGCGCAGTAGATGTCGCCGAGTTGTCCGTCTGCAGCGAATGCCTTCGCGGCGGCGATCTGGTTATAGAAGCGCATCGACTGTCCTACCAGCAAGTGCCGATCCGATTCTTGCGCCGCCTTAAAGAGGTCGGCTGCATCCCGGCTGGTAATCGTCAGCGGCTTTTCGCAGAGGACGTGCGCACCGGCGCGGAGTGCCGCTTCGGCGTGTTCTCTGTGGCTGCCAGCCGGCGTGCAGACCGACACAACATCGGGGGATAGTTCCTTCAGCATGTTGCCGACGTCATCAAACACGCCGGGAATCGCATGTTTGTTGGCCAGCGTCTTCGCGCGGTCGAGATCCCTGTCCACGACCCCGACAATCTCCGCTCCGGGTTGCGACAACCAAGCCGGGATATGGGCCGAGTTGGCAATCATGCCGCAGCCGACCACGGCGACTCTGAGTTTACGCTCTGACATAGCTTTTCCTCTCTAACGCATCAGGCCTTAAGGCCGTCCAACTTCAGATCCATCCTGTCGTCCGACTTGAGAATCTCGTCCCACGTGACCAGCCGTTTCTCGTAGCCAGCCGTGCGCCCCATGATGGCGATCAGGTTACTCTCGACGCCATACTCGACGGTTGAGTTACTGTAGTCTCCCGTGGTGACCGCCGTATGGAAGAGGGCGATGTTCGCGACAGCGCCGTCCCTGTAAAGCGTCGTTGTTTTACCGCCCTTATACGGATTCCTGCCGAGGATCATACACCTGCCGGCATACGTCGTGTACAGCCGCCCGTCAGTGCCGTAGATTTCGATGACGTGGTGTTTGTCCTGTTCGCCGGCGCCGTCATTGTAGCGCTTGGACGTGAATGTCACGGGCACGTCATTTGCGTACTGGTAGAGAACGCCGAGATAGTCCCAGTTGTCACCGACCGGGCTTTTCGACGTGCGCCCGCCTGACCCGATCGCGCTCAGCGGCGGCTTCTGCATCATCCAGTGCATCATGTCAACCGAGTGGATGTTGATCTCCACCATGTAGTCGCCGGACAGCGCTTTGTAGAGCAGCCAGTTTTTGAGGCGCGTCTCGGGCGTGTCCGGTCCGGGCTTCACGCCGCACTCGCCCGAATGATTGAAGGCCTCACCGAAGGTGATCTTCCCAAGCACGCCCTCGTGCAGCCGCTTCACCGTCTCTTGGAGGAAGGGATCGTTGCGATGTTGGAAATCCACGAAAACGACCTGCTTGTTCTTTGTCGCCCGTTTGCCCGACTCCGCAACGGTCCGGCATCCAGGCGCGTCAACAGCCACAGGCTTGGCCGCGTAGACATGCTTGCCGGCGTCCACAGCGTCGGCGATCTGCTGCGGGTGGAAGCAGGGCGGTGACTTGATGATGACGGCATCGAGGTTCCCGCACTCAAGCAGCTTCTTGTATCCGTTCAGCCCCGTGAACCGCCGTGACGCGTCGATGCCGTGCTTCTCGCCGAATGCGTCGACCTTGTCCTGAAAATAGTCGGCGCAGGCCGTGATTTCATAGCCGCCGTGTGCCTTGAAATGGTTGGCGATCCAGCCGCCGCGTCCGCCGCAGCCGATCATCCCCACGGCGATCTTGCCGTTGGCCGTAGCGCCGCGAACCAGATGCGGTGCCACGATCATGCCCGAAAACGCTGCCGCGCCGCCAGACAGGAACGTGCGTCTTGAAAAAGTGTCCGTGAAACTTGGATCGTGAATGTTTGCGGTTTTCTTCATGAGATGAGGCTCCTTTCTCGTGTGATTGATTATAGTGTAGGCCGGATCGCATGGACATTGCTTGTAATCAGGGGCCATTTTTATGTATTTTATTACCATGAATGTGCAAAAATTTAAACATGCCTTCTTAAATCGGCTCAGTGGGTTCGAGGTTTTTGAGCAATTGATGGACCTTCTGCCGGATGTTGCTTTTTACGTGAAGGACAGCAAAAGCCGGTTTGTCATGTCGAACCAGCGCCACAATGAAATCTGCCGTGCGGCGTCGGAGTTTCAGGTCATCGGGAAAACGGATTATGATTTCTTCCCGAAGGACCGGGCGGATCTCTACGTCGCGCGTGACCGGCAGATTATGCGGACGGGGATACCCACCATCAACGTCGTCGCACCCGCTCCGGAAGAAGAGGGCTCCAACCGTTTGATCATCGGCAGCAAGTTCCCGTTAAAAGACCGTCAGGGGAAGATCATCGGGGTTGCGGGTATTCACCGCTCCGTGGATGAAACGCGTGTGACGCCTCAGTCATACGGTCCGTTTGCGAAAGCCGTGCAGTACATCCATGAACACTACAGTGAGCCCCTCAGCACGCGCAAGATTGCGGCCATGGTTGGGTTGTCGCACCGCCAGTTCAACCGCCGTTTCCATCGCTTCTTCAACACGTCGCTCTGCCGCTATCTGATACGGGTGCGGGTCAATGCGGCCTGTCGGTTGCTTACGGGAACCGATCGCAGTGTAACCGAAATCGCCGGTGAGGTCGGATTTTATGACCAGAGCCACTTCTCCAGAACCTTCACCCGGCTGATGGGGCTTTCACCGCTCAAATACCGCAAGCGGCATATCCCCGGGGCGTGAGGTTTATCGCCCCCATAACGCCGGACGGACGAGCGACTCGGGCAAGTCGGGTACACACGCTTGTATGCGATCGAGCACTGCTGCAGGCAACGGCCCCAAGGCGGCCACGCGCAGGTTCTCACGCATCTGCTCCGGTGTGTCCACACCGGTCAACACGCTTGCGACCGCCGGGTTGGAGAGCGCATAGCGCATACAGAGTTCAGCCATCGTGCAACCGGCCTCACGCGCCACCGTCTCCAGATCACGTCGGACCGGGATGACCTCGGATAAACTCGGACGGATATGTACTTCCGGCATCAGCAGTAACCCTTGCAGGTAGACACTCCTGGAGAAAACATAAATCCTTTTTTGTATCGCCACCGACCAGAAGGCATCGAATCGTCGATCAAGCACATTGTAAGGAAGTTGGATATAGCGCACGTTCGCCGCCTCCGTCAAAAAGCGGTCGCTGTCCAGCGACACCCCCGCCCCCGCTATCAGACCGCGTTCAACCATCTTCTCCAGAAGCGGCAGATGGCGCAGGTCATCCTCGCGGTGCAACAGACAGACGGCCAGCCGGTCGAGCCGCAGACGTTGCAACGAGCCGCGAATGGAGTGTTCAATGAAGCGCTCCGCCTCCGCATCGGTACCGTCCGGGATCGGCGGAACCTTGCTGACCACGGTTATCGCCTCGCGCAGCCCCAGCCGTTCCAATGCGGCGCCCAGCACCTCCTCGCTCGTGCCGTATGCGGCGGCGGTGTCCAGCGCGGTCACGCCGCCCTCAAAGGCAGTCTTGACGATGTCGCAGACGCGGTCGAAGGAGGGCTTGCCCGCGACATTCGCGATTCCGTACTCCAGACCGAACTGCACCGTTCCCAGCATGATCC
>Ga0209718_1000801_pt1 | contig 39945 bp, 29 predicted proteins | sample AD_JPNAS1_MetaG_FD_184420 | JGI IMG/M metagenome (GOLD analysis project Ga0209718, IMG submission 184420) | Active sludge microbial communities of municipal wastewater-treating anaerobic digesters from Japan - AD_JPNAS1_MetaG (SPAdes) (version 2) | ecosystem: Engineered > Bioreactor > Anaerobic...
ACGTGAACCCGAAGCGGGATTGCCATTGGTCGGTATATTTCAGCTTGAGCTCCGTTTCCACGCCGTGGACGTAGCCTTCGCCGCTGTTGGCGCGGCTGAAATAGTTGTCGCCAATGTGGTGCGAAATGATTTGATCGCGCAAATCGGTATAGAAATACGCGATATGCCACGCCACATACCGGCTCTCCACCCGCGAACCAATTTCGCCACCGAGGAACTTCTCGGGGTCCAGATCCGGCGAAGGAATGGCGATGTCCGTGCTGCGATTGACGTTGAAGCTGGTCAGATCGTAGAGCCCGGGCGCGCGGTAGGCCTGCGACAACGAAGCATACACCAGCCAGTGTTCATCAATCACTTGGCACGCCAGCCGCAGATGCCCGGAAAGGTCGGTCCAGTCGTCTTCAAACGATGCTGGCGTGTGCGGCGTGGTTTCAAAGTTTTCGTAACGCCCGATGTCGGCCTTGGCGTATGTTGCCCGCGCGCCGGCGGTCAATTCCAACCGCTCCGTCAGGGCCAGGCGGTCTTGCAAATAAATGGCCGCCATGTGGTAATACGAGTCGTCAGCCACCGGCCCCTGAATGCCGCGCGAAACAAATTCACCATCCTCATCGTATGAGCGGCGGAAGCTGTCAATTTTGTCGCGAATGTATTCCGCGCCGTAGGCCCAAGTGCCGAAGCTGGTGTCCTTGAGCAAGTCCGCTTTGACGCCCCACGTACGCACATCAAAGCCGTCCACTTCGCTCGTGCCGCTCTGCTTTTGGACTTCCTTGGTTTCCTCTTGCCGCTGGCCGTAGAACGTCAGCTCCAAGGTGTCATAAAACGGCGTGGCCTCCCGGTCAATGTAACGGACATACCCCAGATCATGATCCTGATCAAAGCGGTGAATCGGCTCGGTGCCGATGGTGGTGCCATGCCACGAAATCCCCCACGGCGTGCGGTGCGTGCGCCAAATATCGTCTTGATCCACCGAGAAGAATGCCAAAATCATTTCCCGGTCGCCGGGCAACGCCAAGCGCAACTTGGCGTCAAAATTAAGCTCGTCATAGCCCGTTTTCTTTTGCCGGCCCACATGCCGCCCGCCTTCCAGATCACCAAACGATTTCGCGGTCACGCCGACTTGCGCGGCGTAGTGTTCCGTGGCATACGCCGTTTCCGCCCGGCCAATTACTGAACGCTCGGCGGATGCCGCCCGCCCAGCAAGGCGGCCACCCCATGCCTTTACGCCGGGCGCCGCAAACTCCGGCAGCGTGGAAAATACCTGCAACGTGCCGCCGACCGCATCCGAGCCATACAACACCGCGCCGGGACCCTTGAGCAGTTCCAAATGGCTCAGCGAAAAGCTGTCCACCGTGTTCCAATACTGGTTCGGGCCGCTGCGGAAAATGGGTGAGTTCAGGCGAATCCCATCCACCAGCAAGAGAGTATGGAAACCCGTGAAGCCGCGAATATAGGGCGAGCCCTGCCCGTAGGATGTTTTTTGCACCAGCACGCCGGGCACAATCGAAAGCGCTTCCGGCAGCGTGCGGTCTTGACGTTCGAAAAGATCCTCGCCGGTGATTTGCTCCACCGAACTCGCGGTCTCATTGATCGGCTCAGGAATCCGCGACGCCGTCACCACGATCGGCGCCATCTCCACAACTTTTTCTTCCGCATTCGCGCCCAGCCCAACCGCCAGAACGACAAACCCAATGCCATACTTCAGCGCTCTCATCAGACCCAACCTCCTTGGATTTATGATTTTAGAGATATAATCGCCGTCCCCGCGCAAAAAGTTCACCACCCCCCATAATTTTTTTCAAGTTTTCCACACCATGGAAAAAAGTTTATCCCGCATCGGCGGGATTTTCCACGCCATGGAAAAATCCACAGCAAAAGTTCCACACCGTGGAAATATATTTATCCCGCATCAGCGGGATTTTCCACGCTGTGGAAAAATCCACGGCAAAAGTTCCACACTGTGGAAAAATCGGCGACAAAAGTTCCACACTGTGGAAAAATCCGCGCCCCGGCACCCGATTTTTCCACACAATGGAACAACTTTGAGTCCACTTTTCCACACAATGGAACAACTTTGGGCCATTTTTTCCACACTGTGGAAAAATCGGCGGCAAAAGTTCCACACTGTGGAAAATCCCGCCGATGCGGGATGAATAATTTTCCACAGCGTGGAAAAGTGCGGCGCTCGGCAACGCGCCAACCGCAAAATATTAAATTATCGGGCCACCCCCTATTGGGGGGTGAGGGCGGAGGCGAGGGACAGCAGGACGTAGGAGGTGACGAGGTTGGGCTCGGCTTCCCACCAGCGGTTGTTGTCGTTGACCCAGTGGCCGTCGGGTTTTTGCAGGGCCACCAGTTTGCGCGCGACTTCTTCGCGCCAGACCACGGTGCGGCCGTCGGGGAGCGTGAGGGTGGCATCGCCGGCGGCCTTCAGGCTCTTGGTCAGCACGTTGAAGAAGTAATAGAGGCCCTCCTGACCCATGCCGGGATTTTCGTCGAGCGACCAATGGCGCTCGGCCCAGTCCTTGGCGGCTTGCACGCGCACGTCGGTTTCATCCACTTGGGCGTAGATCAGCGCGAGCAGGCCGGCGTAGGTCATGCTGCCATAGGAGCGCAGCGTGACTTTGCCTTCAGCGTTGGTGTTCGCGGCGCCCGCGCCCGGGGTGTAGGCGAAGCCGCCGCGCGAGTCGGCGTCGTCGCTGACGTAGGAATTGGTATTCACGCCGGGCAGGTTTTGCACCTGCGCCAGAAATTCCTGAACCGCGCCCCAATCCAAATCGGCCTTGGGATCGCCCGCGGCGCGCAGGTCTTCGACGTCCTGCGTCAGGCGCATGGCTTCGTAGGCCATGTAGGAGTTGGAGAGGTCGGCATACGCGCGGCCGGTCTCGGCATCGTAGCCCATGCCGCCACGGTAGATGCCGTCATCGAGATACTGCATTTTGGCGAGGTAGGTGCGCGCCTTTTGGATCACGGGAACCAGTTCCGGGCGGCCCAACGCATGGAGCGCGGACATGCAGACCGCGGTGTTGTAGTTGGCCAGCCCGCCGCCGCGCCGTTCCATGGAGGGCGCGCGCCAAATGGAGCCGTCTTCGTGGACGCTGGTCAACACATACACCATGGCCCGCGCGATGGCGTCTTGATATTCCACCGGGTTGGCGCGGTGCAGCGCCCACATGGCCAGCGCTGTCAAGGCGGGTGTTTCGGGGCTGCCCCAGTGGCCATCTGCCTGTTGTTGCGCGGCCAGCCATGCCGCGCCACGGGCGAGGGCTGCCTGGCCATCCGCGGCCAGGTCCGCCGGCATCTCGGCACGGACTTCGCCCACCATCAACCCCAGCATCAGCAAAACACAAATCCAAATTTTCATCCGTTTGTCCTTTCCATCATCCTGTATAAACGCCGCAGCGCCCGCGCGGGTTCGCCACATAGAAAATCAGTGTACGCTATTTTTGGGAAAGCGTCACGCGGGAGAGCCGGCGCGCGCCGCATGGATCAGGCCGAGCAGCACGGTGCAGGCGGTATCGGTGCGCAGCGGGCGCGGCCCCCACGAGACGGCCGCAAAGCCGCGCGCGGCCAGCCATTCCAGTTCGTAGGGCACCCAGCCGCCTTCGGGACCCACGGCCAACACGATGCGGCTGGCGGCCGGGAGCGCGGCCAAAGCGACGTGGGGGAATGCGGCGGGGCCGGGATGAGCCACCAGTTGCGCGGCATAGGGGCCACCAGCCGTCAAAGCCGTGACCGCTTTTTTGAATTGGCGATAAACGCTGACTTCCGGCAGCCGGGTATCTCCCGCCTGCTGCAAACCGGCGATCAGTTGGGCGCGGACAAAATCGGCGGCGAGGACGTGGGTGTCGAAATAGTTGCGTTCGGTTTTCCACGCGTTGGTGATGAGAATGCGCCCGACGCCCAGCGCGGCCAGCACGGGCCACAGGCGTTTCATCACTTTGGGGCGCGGCATGGCCAAGAGGAGATCCACCGACGGGCGCGGCGGCGTGGCGCCGTCCAGGTGGCATTCCAACTGCACCGCCGGGGCCAGCCCTACTATCTTGGCGCGGCCGAGCGGGCCATCTACCACCCCAATGCGCAGGGAGGCGCCAGGCGTGGCGTGCAGCACTTCGCGGATGTGGCGCGCGCGGTCATCGGATAAAAACGCCGTGCCGTCCGCTTGAATCTCGCCGGGCTCAAGCAAAATCAGGTTCATGGGGAACCGCCCGGAGAGCAAGGCCCGCGCGGCGGCGGGCTACACCATTTGGACGTCGTGCTTGGCCTCGAAGGCCGTGATGTCGGCTTCGTGAGTCAACGTGAGGCCGATGGCATCCAGCCCGCTGAGCAATTTTTCTTTCACGTCGGGCGTGATCTCGAACGGGAAAACGCGGTCGGGATCGGCGTGAACGATGACGGTTTGCGCCGCGAGGTCCACAGTGGCTTCCAGCTTGCGTCCTTTGGCGGCGCTGAAAATCCAATCCACGTCGGCGCTGGCGAGTTCAATCACGAGGAGGCCGTTGCCGTAGCTGTTGTTTTTGAAGATGTCGGCAAAGCCGGGGATGCGTTTGTCGCCCTCGCCGCGCCACGGGGCAATGACGGCTTTGAAGCCGTATTGCTGCACGGCCCAGACGGCGTGTTCCCGGCTGGAGCCGCAGCCAAAGTTGTTGCCCGTCACCAGCAGGGAGGCGCCGGCGCGTTCCGGTGCGTTGAGTTCAAAAGCAGGATCGGGTTGGCCGTCGGGCAGGTAGCGCCAGTCGAAGAACAACGCCGGGCCAAAGCCGGTACGCTCGATGGACTTCAAAAACTGCTTGGGAATGATTTGATCCGTATCCACGTTGGCGCGTTCCAACGTGGCAACCACACCGCGAAAAGTTTTGAATGCATCCATGTTAGTTGCCTCCTTCGAGCCAAGTGCGTACATCCACAAAGTGACCGGCCACCGCGGCGGCGGCGGCCATGACCGGGCTGACCAGATGCGTCCGCCCGCCCTGCCCCTGGCGGCCTTCAAAGTTGCGGTTCGAGGTGGACGCGGCACGCTGGCCGGGTTTGAGCCGGTCGGGGTTCATGGCCAAGCACATGCTGCAGCCGGGGTTGCGCCACTCCGCGCCGGCGGCAAGGAAGATTTGGTCCAGCCCTTCGGCTTCGGCCTGCGCCTTGACGCGCGCCGAGCCGGGCACCACGAGCGTTTGCACCTTGGGCGCCACCCGGCGGCCTTTGAGCACGCCCGCGGCTTCACGCAAATCTTCAATGCGCCCGTTGGTGCAACTGCCAATGAACACCACATCCACCGGGATGGAGGTCAGCGGCGTGCCGGGTTTGAGGTCCATATAGGCCAACGCTTTTTCGACATCGCTGGGCTGGACGGTGGGCACGTCGTGCGGGCCGGGCACCACGCCATCAATATCCACCACCATGCCCGGGCTGGTGCCCCAACTGATTTGCGGCACGAGCGTGCTGGTATCAATGGTGATTTCGCGGTCGAAAGTAGCGTCGTCATCGCTGCGCAACGTTTTCCAAAACGCGATGGATTTGTCCAGCGCCGCGCCGCGCGGGGCGTAGGGTTTGTCGCCGCTGGCGATGTATTCGAACGTGGTGTCGTCCGGCGCGATCAGGCCGGCGCGCGCGCCGGCTTCGATGGACATGTTGCAGATGGTCATGCGCCCGGACATGTTCAGCGCGCGGATGGCCTCGCCGGCATATTCCAACACACAGCCGGTGCCGCCCGCGGTGCCGATTTCGCGAATCAGGCGCAGAATGAAATCCTTGGCGGTGACCCATTTGCCGGGGCGCCCGGTGAAGGTGGCCCGCATGGAGCGGCTACGCCGCTGCCAGAGGGTTTGCGTGGCCAGTACGTGTTCCACCTCGCTGGTGCCGATGCCGAACGCCAGCGCGCCGAACGCGCCGTGGGTGGCCGTGTGCGAGTCACCGCAGACAATCGTCAACCCCGGCAGGGTCAGCCCCAGCTCCGGCGCCATGATGTGAACGATGCCCGTGGAGGGATCACCGATGCCGTAGAGTTTCAGGCCGAACTCGGCGCAGTTTTTCTTGAGCGTGTCAATCTGGGCCTTGGCAATCCGGTCCATGATGTTGAGCGGGTCCACGGTGGGCACGTTGTGGTCAATGGTGGCCACGTTCAGCCGGGGCTGGCGCACCTTGCGGCCGGCGAGGCGCAGACCGTCAAACGCCTGCGGGCTGGTGACTTCGTGGACCAACTGCCGGTCAATGTATAGCAGGGTGGATCCGTTGGTTTCCTCGCGCACGACGTGGCGCGACCAGACTTTGTCATAGAGAGTTGTGCTCATACGTAACGCCGGACTATACGGCCCTCCCCCCAACGGCGCAAGCTTCGGACACGTTTTGTCACCAACCCAGATTAGCCTTCAAAATGATGTTTTTTTGTGCTAGGATGGTACATGGCAAGGTGGGAAAGGCTCATTGATATGCAACTGAATATCGCGTGGGGCAGCAGCTTGGAGCGGATGGCGGATGATCTCTTTCGCCGTTTGGGCGAGTGCCGCGTTGGGACGGCGGAAATCTTCGCCAAACGCGATTGTATTGTTGTCCCCAACCGTATTCAGCAGGCGTGGCTCCAACACCACTTTCTCTTCGACATGCCCCGGGGCGCCACGCCGCACGTGCTGGCCAACTGCGACTTCCCCCCTTTCAACCTCTTCATCAACGACTGGCTCAACCGCATCTCCCCCGCCGAGCAGCCCGGCCGCCCCGATCCCGAAAAGCACCCCTTCTCCGTCAAAAGCACCCGCTGGCGCATTTTTAATTTCCTGCTCAACGGCGACCTCTCCGGCGACTTCGCCCCCCTCTTGCAATATGTCCAGTCCCGCGGCTCCGGTTCCCGCGACTCCCGTAAATGCTTCAAGCTGGCCGGGCGTCTCGCCGCGCTCTTCGATCAGTACGTCACCTACCGCCCCGCCATGATGCTCGAATGGAGCAAGTCCACCCCCGCTTCTCTCCCGCCTGAACTCCACTGGGAACCTGCGCTATGGCGGCAAATCACTTCCGGCGCCCAAAATTATACCTACCTCGATCTCTATCAACGCATGATTGAGCACCTCGGCGAATGCAGCATCGAAAACCAATACCGCCGCATCTTTGTCTTCAACCCCTCCCTCATGCCCCCCGTCCACCTGGCCTTCTTCAAACTCCTTGGCGATATCCTCCCCGTTCACCTCTACCTCTTCAACCCCGCTCCTGCACACGACTGGTTCGACCGCGAATCCCTCCGCCAGCGAATCCAAGACGCAGCCCGCACCGACGCTCTCTTCGACCTGCCCGGAGACCCCGACGATCTCCTCAACCTCAAACACCCCCTCCTTGATGCCTACGGCCGCGGCGCACGCGACATGGCGGGCATCACTCTCGATTTCGGCGATGGACAAATCGTTGAAACTGCCACTCCCGCCTACTCCAACTCTCTCCTGCATACCCTCCAGCAATCCATCATCGAGTGCGATGCCTCCATGGACACGCCCCCTCTCCCCCCCGACGGTTCCATCCAAATCCACAAGTGCCACGGCAAAATGCGTGAAGTCGAAATCCTGCGCGATCAACTTCTCGACTGCTTCAACAACGATCCTACGCTGCAACCCCGCCACATCCAGGTGCAAGTCCCCGACCTCAACGATTACGCGCCTTACATCGAAGCCGTCTTCTCTACTCCCAACCGCGATGCTCGCGACACCATCCCCTTCGTCATCGCCGACAGCGTTTCCACCGGCGAAAGCCAGGCCGCCGAGGCCTTCCGCCAGCTCCTTGCTCTCAGCGATAGCCGCTTCACCGCTCCCGAAATCCTCGACCTCCTCCGCTACCCCGGCATCGCCCGCCGTTTCCACTTCTCCCCCGGCGACGTGGATAACGCCGCCGCGTGGATTCAAAAAGCCGGCATCCGCTGGGGCCGCAACCGGCATCACCGGCGTGAAGTCGTGGCGGATTTCACCGAAGATACCACTTGGCAAGTCGGCTTCGATCGCCTCTTCCTCGGGTACGCTCTCGGTTCCAAGGACGACCATTTCCCCGAATTCCAAATTTCTCCCAGTGACACCGTCGAAGGCGGCGACGCAATCCTCCTCGGCCATCTCGCCCGCTTCTACAATGCCCTGACCGACTTTGCCAAATTCTCCTCCTCCGAACACTCTCTCGCCGAATGGGCGGACCGCCTCGACCTCGCCCTCAACGACTTCTTCCTCAGCGATAACGAAACCTATCTCCACATCGCCGTCCTCAGAAAAGCCGTTGGCCTCCTGCGCACAACCGCTGCCGCTTCCGGCTTTATCGGAAAAGTCCCCATCGCCATCATCCGCGATTTCCTCGCCGGCCACTTCAACGAGACCGAAGGCGGCTCCGAGCTGCACCGCAACGCCGTCGTCTTCAGTTCCCTCCGCCCCGGCAGCACCGCCCCCCGCCGTGTGCAGGCCCTGCTTGGCATGGGCGACTCCCTCTTCCCGCGCGTCAACGACCGCCCTGCCTACGACCTTCTCCGCGACACCCGCAAAATGGGCGACCGCTCATCCACCATCGAAGACCGTCAGGCCTTCCTCGAAGTCATCCTCAACGCCCGCGAAATACTCCTCATCTTCTATCCCGCTTTCTCCGAGGAAGACAACACCGCCTCCATCGAATCCGTCGCCGTCCGCGAGCTGGCGGAATACATCAACCGCCGCTTTCAGTCCAAAGAAGGCCCATCACCCCTCCAAACCTTCACTCACCGCCTGCAAGCCCACAACCCGGCCTATTTCACTGCCAGCTCCCCGCTCTTTTCCTACTCCTCCACCGCCGGCAAAACCGCCCAAGCCATTCTCCAGCCGCCGGCGCCGGCCCCCGCCGCCGCGGCTGCCCCTGCCGCCGCGCCCGCTCCATCTTCACCCACCATCCACGTCGGCCTGCACGAGCTGATCAGCTTCTTCAAAAACCCCGCCGAGTACTACTTCACAAAAATCCTCAAGGCCTCGTTATCCACTGGCGACGACATCATGCTCGAAGACACCGAGCCTTTTGCATCCGATACTCTGCAAAACTGGCAGGTTCGCAAGCGGCTCATTGACTCGCTTGCCGCCGGCGAAGACGACTCCGCCCGCCAGCGTATCCTCGCCGAGCTCACCGCCAACGGCAACGCCCCTTTCGGCCCCGCCGGACAAAAATGGTTCGCTGAACTGCGCGATGAAGCCGAAGCCCTCATCAACCAATCCCCCGGCAACCACCTGCCAATCCTCAAAGATATTCTCGTTGCACAAAAGTCGCTCACTCGAACCGAATTCCGCGTCAGCATCCCTGTGCGCGACATCCAGGTGGAACTCTCCGGCTTCGACCGCCTGCATCCCGCCTGTGGCATCGTCCACTTCCAACCCTCATCCGCCCAACCCCACAAGCACATTGGGACCTGGCTCACCCACCTCTTGGTCAACGCCGACCCTTCCTCATCTCGGCCCTGCTCCTGCAGCGTAATGCGAAAGAAAGCTGAACTCGACCCGCTCCACTTTGCCCCCTTCAAGTCCCCCGCCGACGCCCAAAACATCCTCGCCGCCTACCTCGAAATCTTCCTCTATCAATCCGCCCCGCCCCCACGTTATACCCCGGACACCGCCTGGGCTTTTGTCGAGCAGTTTCACGGCAAGGGAAAAACACAAGACGTCTCATTGAGGGAGGCTAAAGGGAAATGGGAAAATCCATACGGCGGCTCATCCTTCCAAGGCGAGGCCAACCCCTACTACTTGCAGCTCTACGGCGCCGACGGCCCGTTTGAACCCTTCGACAAGTTTAGAAGCGCCGCCGAAAAAATCATCCTCCCCATGTGGCGGCATCTCAATCCGGAGGACCCGGCATGAGCGACTTTTCCAATCTCGTCTTTTCTCCGACCCACGCTTTCGACACGCCCCAGCTTGTCGAAGCCAGCGCCGGCACCGGCAAAACCTACAACATCCAGAACGTCTTCCTCCGCCTCATCCTCGAGAAAAACCTCTCCGTCCGCGAAATCCTCGTGGTCACCTTCACCAACGCCGCCACCTGCGAACTCCGTGAACGCCTCCGCAACGTCCTCCTCGATTGCCGTTATTATCTGGAAGCCCCCCCCGCCGGCGCGCTCACCCCGGAACAGCAGCGCATCCACGACGCCCTTCAACTCGTCCCCCACAAAACGGATGAGGAAATCCAACTGCTCAAGCAGCGCGTCCAGCTCGCCATCATGGACTTCGACAGCGCCGCCATCATCACCATCCACGGCTTCTGCCAGCGCGTCCTCAAACACTACGCCTTCGAATGCGGCCATGACCCCGACGCCGAACTCATGCCTGAAGCCTCCCACATCATCCGCGAGGCCTGCCAGGACTGGTGGCGCAAAAACGCCTACACCCCCTCCCCCGACTCACCCAACCCGTTTGAGAAGATCGGCCAACTTATCCAGCTCGTAACCGAACTCTACAAACACCCCACCGCCACCATCAGAGCCGCCGCGCTGCCCGATACACCTGCCTTCCAAGATGCCACCTCCGCCTGCAAGACCGTTTTTACTGGCTTCAAAAACATGCGCGGTAATTTCAATTGGAAATCCAAGGCAATAATCACCCGGGTAGATGACACTGTTGATGCTTCTCCCGTCTTCGACTCCATCAAGCAGAACCCGGCTGAATGGGATGCTTGGGCGGCTGCACAAAGGGAATTGCCCGCCCCGCGTCATGAACTCGGCGAGTCTTTTTTAACCATCGTGAATACAGCGTCAGCTCCGCCAACCACCGGCAATGCCAAACCTTTTGTGCTGGCCCTGCAATGTATCGCCCAAACTGCTGCCCAGAACTTGTTATTGGCTCCACAAGCCAAAATAGCTCAAGAAATCCGCGCCGACATTACCACCCGCATCCGCGACCGTGCCGCGCTCACCTACGACGCCATGCTTACCAATGTCCGCGATGTCCTCCGCACCCTTCAAACCGGCGACCGCCTCCGCGCTGTCCTCCGCAAGGAATTCCGCGCCGCTCTCATTGACGAATTTCAAGACACCGACCCCGTCCAGTACGATATTTTCTGGAATCTCTTTTCCGAAGGCAGCATCCCGCTGGTTTTCGTCGGCGACCCCAAACAAGCCATCTACGGCTTCCGCGGCGGCGACATCTTCACGTATTACGGCGCGAAGGAAGCAATTGCCGCCAGCCATCAGCACTCCCTCGAAACCAACTTCCGCTCCGAAGCCAATCTGGTGGCCGCCATCAACGAATTCTTTGCCGACCCAGTCAACGGCCGCACCTTCCAGAATGAACACATCGCCTACTCCGGCCAACTCAAGGCAAATGATGTCCCCGCCGCAAAGGCGCTGCTGGTTGATGGCGCCCGCGATGACCAACCCTTCCACATCTGGACCTTGGACGACCCGCAGCAGAAAGACTGGTCCAGCCCCGTCGCCCGCGAAATCGTCCGCCTGCTGAGCGACCCCAAAACCACCATCGGCGGCTCTCCCGTCCGCCCCAACCAAATCGCCGTTCTCGTCAACACGCACAAAGAGGCGGCGGCTGTGGAGTCCGCCATCAAAGGGATGAGCGTCAACGCCGTCCGGCAGGCCACGGACAACATTTTCAACAGCCCCGAAGCCGCCAATCTTTCACTCCTCATGGCGGCCGTGCTCGAACCCGGCAAAGGGCGCGCCATCCGCAACGCCCTCGCCTCCGGCCTCCTGCCCTGCACCCACGACGACCTCCGCCACTATAACGCCGCCAGCGACAACCTCTCTCCGGGCATCCAGCCGCCGGCCGCCGCTTCGCGACCGTTTGAAGAATGGAGCGAGTTCTTCCACGGCGCCGGCGAGCGCTGGAACCAGTATTCCTTCATGGAAGCCATCCAATATCTCTTCTCCCAACTGGAAGTGCTGCCCCATCTTGCCGCCTCCCCCGACGGCACCGAACGCATCGCCGATCTCCGCCACCTCATCGAGATCATCCATCAGGCGGCACGCTCCAAAAAACTCGGCCCCATCGCCCTCACCCGCTGGTTCAACCGGCAACGCAAATCGGAATTCCGCGATAAGGACGGCGACGACGACGCCACCGCGCGCGTCTCTGACGACAGCGACGCCGTGCAGATCATGACCCACTTCAAAAGCAAGGGCCTCCAGTTCCCCATCGTCTTTGCGCCCACGCTGTGGAAACTCCAAACCCGCTCGGTCAGGGCAGACGATGCCACCTGCAAATACCACGAAAACAATCAGCTCATCCTGGACTTGGACACCGCCTCCGCCGCGGGCAAGGAAAAAGCCAAAACGGAGGCCCATCAGGAAAACATCCGCAAAATCTATGTCGCGCTCACCCGCGCCATCAACCGGGTCTATCTTTTTGCCGCAGATGGCAATCCCAAGCCCGAACAATATGCCTTGTCATGGCTGCTGGAACACGTTTCCGGCACTACGCCCCACATTCTCCGCAGTCCCGTCCCTACCGACCTGCCCACCGCTCCGTGGCAGGATCCTACCCCGCCGCCTGCTCCGGAGTCCCTGCAACCGCGCGCCTTGAACAACCCCGTGGACAAGTCGCATGGCCACGCCAGCTTCTCCTCCCTCATGCCGCATCCCGCCGCCGCCGCCGTCATAACAACCTCGGCTGCCGAAGCCGCCGCCGATGCACCTGTGCGCGATATTGATCAGGCCACCGAGGCCATTCCGCCCACCGCAGAAATCGTCATTGATCCCGGCTCGATCCTCGCCATTCCCGGCGGCGCCAAAGTCGGAAACTGCTGGCACGATATTTTTGAACACATTGACTTCACTCACGCCGACTCAAATCCCGATGCCATCAACGAGATTATTGAAATCACCCTCAACCGCTACCGCCTCCTCCCCAAACCACCGGCCAACGCCTCTGCGGAATTACGCGACCTGATGACCAAACGCCGCGCCGCGGTTCGCACCATGGTGTTCAACACGCTGCATACCCCCTTGCAGCCCCTCGGCGACGCTCCCACCTTCGCTCTGAAAGACATCCCCATTGCCAACCGCCGCTCCGAGATGGAGTTCAATTTCTCGCTTCAGGATGACAACCAACACCGACTCAACGGTATCGGCGAAATCCTGGATAAACAGTGGAATTCCACCGCGCGCAATGAAGAATTCATCGCCCGCCTCCTGCGCAGCGAGGCCGCGATCCCGCGCGGCTTCATGACCGGCTTCATGGACCTCGTCTTCCATCACAATAACCGCTTCTACATCGTTGACTGGAAATCCAACCGCCTCGACGGCAAAATCGAAAGCTTCGGCCCCGCCGGCCTCGCCGCCGAAATGTCCCGCAACGCCTACTACCTCCAATATCTCATCTACTCTGTCGCGCTGCACGGATTCCTCGCCGCCCGCCTCAAAAACTATTCCTTCGACGACCACTACGGCGGCGCCTTCTACCTCTTTGTCCGCGGCATGGATGGCAAAACAGATTCGGGCGTCTTCCACGACAAACCCTCGCGCGAACTGATTGAATCCCTCGCCAAGTTTCTCGGAGGCACGCCATGAACCAGCCCCGCACCTGCACGCCGCAGCAGCTCCGCGACGCCAACCTCATCCGTGATCTTGATCTGTTCTTAATCGAATCTCTCATCCGCACGGCCGCCGCTCACCCCGGCTTCATCGAGCCCGATCCTATCGTCCAGTGCATCCTCACCCTAGCCAGCCGCGTCACCGGCGACGGCCACGTCTGCCTCGACCTCGGCCAGGACGCCTGGTGGCAGTTACAAGGCAACGTTCCCGCCGAACCCGCCGAAGATTCCGCCGGACCGGGCGATGACACGACACTCGCCAACCAAACACTCAACAGCCTCCCGTCTCCGGCCATCGTTCTCCCCCTGCTCGAAAACCTCCCCGGTCTCGTCAGCGACGGCTCCACCCCCACCCCCTTCGTCCTTGAAGAAACTCGGCTCTATCTCCGCCGATTCTGGAACTACGAAAGACTCGTCGCTGAAAAACTCCGCGTCTTCGCCCAACTCGACCCCGTCGCCGTCCCGGAAGAAATCCAAAACGCCATCCGCACCTACAAACTCCAACCCTCCGGTTCCCCCTTGGCGAAAGGTCAGCAGGATGCCGTCCTTGCCGCTCTTGAACGACAATTTACCATCATCACCGGCGGCCCCGGCACCGGCAAAACCACCATCGCCGCCGTGCTCCTTGAGCAGATCGCCAAACTCGCGCCCGAACACCTCCGGCTCCGCGTCCGCCTCCTCGCCCCCACCGGCAAAGCCGCCGCGCGCCTCGATGAAAGCCTGCGCAGCGGCCTCCCGGAGGCAGCCCGCGACCGAATGGAAATTCCCGCCGCCGCTACCATTGACCGCGCCCTCGGCTATCTCCCCAACTCCCCCTACTTCCGCCATAACCGCGACAATCCTATCAGCGCCGATGCTTTCATCGTGGACGAAGCCAGCATGATTGACCTACCCAAAATGGCGAAGCTCCTCGATGCCATCCCCCTTTCCGCCCGGCTCATTCTGCTTGGCGACAAAAACCAACTTGCCTCCGTGGACCCCGGCAGCGTCATGGCGGAACTCTGCGACTCAACCCTGCTGCAGCAAAAATCTGTCGTCGAGCTCACCGAAAGCAAACGGTTCGACGCCACCTCCGCCGTCACCCCCCTCAGCCAAGCCGTCCGCCAACAAAACGCCAACCTCGCCTGGCAAATCGCCTCCGACCCCACCCTTGGCGCCCCCGGCAAAAAAATCGCCCTGCACGACGCCACCCAAATCCGCTACGGCGACCTCCCGAGAGAGTTCACCAACCTCGTCAAAGAACGCTTCGCCGACTTCAAAAATGCCGCCACCCCCGCCAATGCCTTTGCGACCCTGGCCAAATTCCGCGTTTTGTGCGCTCTGCGCCGCGGCCCCGCCGGCGTCAACAACATCAACCGCGCCATCGAAGACATCCTCTTCCCCAACCGCCGCGGCGAATTCTACGACCACCGCGTCATCCTCATTACCACCAATGACTACGAAACCAACCTCTTCAACGGCGATGTCGGCATCATCCTCCCCGACCCCGACCGCAACAACCAGCCCGCCGCCTTCTTCGAGGGCCGCCCCCACCCAGTTCCCTGCCACCTTTTGCCTGAACACGAAACCGCCTTCGCCATGACTGTCCACAAAGCGCAGGGCTCCGGCTTCAACCATGTCGCCGTCATCCTCCCCGACCGTGCTACACCCCTCCTCACTCGCGAGCTGATTTATACCGCCATCACCCGCACCGAAACCGGCGTTGACCTCTGGACCACCAAAGAGACCTTCCAATCCGCTGTCCAAACCGCCACCACCCGCGCCATGGGCCTCGCCCAAAAATTGGACCACCCCTCCGCGCCAGTTGCCTAGCTACTGGCAAGTATTATCGCGGCCAAGTCAGTGCGCCGGCATGGATGGTTTTCGCCGACAATGCGGTGGGCTGCAGATAGTCAAAAGCCGGAATATTGCGCAGAACGCCGAATGCCAGAATGACGCTCAGCCAAACCCATAATAAAAATGGGCGAATTCGAGTCAGAGATAAGCGCTTTGTGTGTACTACTTCTGACAGTACCCCTACCAAGATGATGGGGATACAACACAGCAGAATCGGATTATAGTGCCAAGCCTGCAGGACATCGCCGGATAACAAACTGCGAATGGCACGTAGGCTGCCGCAACCTGAACAATATAGTCCGGTGGTCGTGTGAACCGGGCACGGGGGGAAGCAACCCACATTAGGCGGCAACACCGCCAGCAGCACCAGCCCCGCCAACAGGAGGCCAGCCATCCACCGCCCCGGCGTCATAACGCCTAACCAAAAATGAGTGCCAAGCCAAACACCATGAAATAAAGAAAACCACCCATTAGCCCGGCCACCAAAGCGATAATGCACCACATTTTTGCAGTATTGGATGCCTGCCACGCGGCCTGCTGATTCCCCTGCATCAGGGCATTGTTCACCTTGCTGGCGTAGATGATGGCGGGGATTCCCAATGGCAAGCAGCAAAGAACCGTCACCACGATGGATTGCCAGAGATAGTTGGGAATATTTTGCGGGTTCAGGTTCGGTGTGTCACCCATGAGCCGGCCTCCTCTTGGCCTCGCATCCGAGGCAGACTTGTGTGTGTGTGAATGCCCCGACTAGAACCAGGGCTTTTTATTTTGCACGTATGTGGCCGTGAATTCTTCGTCGGACTTGGTCAAATACAGAATCCCTTCCACGAGCCCGATGATGCCGATTACGCTGCTGGCCATGCCGCAGGTGAAGATGCCGCCGACAATGGAAACCAGCAACATAATGAGGCCGGCTTGGGTATAGCCCAGATAAAACTTATGAACTCCAAGCGCGCCCAACAAAATACCCAGAACGCCAGCGGCGACTTTGCTTTTCTCACCGGCCCCCGAAGGAGGATTGGATGAAGGAATTGGTGTCACGTTGTTTGTTGCATCATTCATGGTTGTCTCCTTGTTGTTAGACCCTTATTTTTTTCAATATTCTACCCACCGCATCGCCAAAGATTATGCGAACTCCTCGGCCAAAAAGTCAAACTCCGAAAAGTCCAAACCATATTTTTTGTCTCGCGCAGGCGGACAAACCCAAGCCAGCGGGGTTGGAGAGGAAGACGAAAGGTGTTGCCTGCTATTATGCTTGTGGGCAACATGAGACTATGACGAGGAAGCACAGTTCCTGGCGTGGTGCGTTGCTAGTTTTTGGCGTTGCCATTGTTTTGCGCGCCGCTTTTTTGCTTGAAGCGAGTACGAAACCGGCTTTCTCGCTGGTGTACATGGATCCGGAATACAATCTGGAATGGGCGCGCGGCATGGCCACGGGGGTGTGGAATCCGCCTTACGACACCCTCCGCGAAGGCCCATTTTTTCGCGCGCCGCTCTATTCCATGTTTTTGGCGGCAATTTGGGGCGTTTTTGGCGAAAAGTTGTGGATTTTTCGGTCTTTTCAGGCTGTTTTGGGGTCATTTTCGTGCGTTTTGGTGTTTTTGCTGGCGAAACGTCTTTATGACCAGCGCGTTGGTATCCTCGCCGGCCTTTTGTGTGCGTGCTACTGGGTTTTGATTTATTTCGACAGCCAGTTCCTTTTTCCGGTTTTACTGGTCTTTTTGGTTTTGGCTGGGTTTCTTGCGCTGATTTGGAGCCTGGACCGGAAAAACATGATGTTTGGTGCAATTTCTGGGCTGTTTTTCGGCCTTTTTGCCATCACAAGGCCCAACATTTTGGTGTTTTTCCCATTTTTGGCGCTTTGGGGACTCTGGGCATGGCCCGGGACCTTCAAAAAACAGATTTTATTCGCATTTTGGCTCGCTTTTGGCGCTGGTTTGCCTCCTTTGGCTGCCACTGTCTATAACGGTGTAGTCGGCGACGATTGGGTGTTGGTCGCCTCCCAAGGCGGCGTAAATTTCTATATCGGTAATAATCCGCAATCCAATGGAATGCAGGCTGTTGTGCCAGGAACCCGCGCCAGTTGGTGGGGTGGCCGCGAAGACACCATCGCCATTGCCGAACAAGCGGCGGGGCGCCTATTGAAACCTTCGGAGGTTTCGAGCTACTGGTACGCTAAATCGTTGGATTACATTCGCGAGCAACCAGTCGAATGGTTAAAATTAACCTTGCGCAAGGCAATTGCCATGTTTGGTGACGTGGAAATACCCAATAATGCTCCCTATCAGGCGCGACGGGGCGAATTTTTCACGCTTTCAGCCATTCCTCTCGGTTTTGCGGCCATTTTCGCCCTGTTTTTGGTCTCCACACCGTGGATTTTGCCTAAAAAGTCCGATTTTGAAGCCCAAAACACCGCACGATCAGTGATTTTGCTCATTTTGGTGTTTTTGGCGACTTATTCGGCCTCCATCATCGCGTTTTTTGTCACCGGGCGTTACCGCATGCCCCTCGTCCCTTTTTTCGCCATGGGTGCGGCGGTTGGTATTGTTCGCGCCCATGACTTTATCCGGGCGCGCCAGTGGCGCTCCACGACAGCTCTGGTGGCGGTATTTTTGCTGTTGTTTGGCGTGTTGAAAATGGATTTTTTCAAAATCCGGGAACAAACCGCTGAATTTACCCGTCTGACGATCGCCCAAGACCACATGCAACTGGGCGAATGGGACGAAGCCATCCAGCAGTTGGAGGCCATTCGCCAAACCCGGCGTTTATCCATGGTGGAAGTCTATATTTCATTGGCACGCGCCTATCTGCATCGCGGGAGCCCCAACGACGCCGCGGCCATTTTAGCGGTGGCGGAGGAGGGTTTGCAACTTCACCCGTCCACTCCGGAACTGCTGTGGTATGCGGCGGTAGGTCGGGTGCAGATGGCAGATTGGCCTCACGCGCGGCTTTGGATTGAACAATATGTTTTGGCGGAACCCGGCGATGTCCGGGGGCTGCACTTGGCCCATTTGGTGGCGACCCAACAAAACCGTCACGCCGATGCGCAAGAAGCTTTGCGCCGCGCCCAGTCAATTGACCCTCACCATCCGGCGGTTCGCGATATGCTCAAAGCATCCGGTATGGGAGGCAACACTCCCCCCTTTCACTAAATTCCGCGTTTCGCACCCGGATCTTTATATTCCGAAGGATCGGATATTGCATTGCCCGGAAGATTCTTTCTATAGTTTACGCAACACAGTGGGTGAGGTGTCATCATGAAAAGAAGCACGGCCGTATTGTTGGCGGTGGTTTTGTGGGGTGGGCAGTCAGTTGCGGGGGAATTGGTCTGGCAGACGTTTGATAACGTCGCCACTGGAATCATCAGCACCGTTCCCGGCTGGATCGCGACGCCCACGCAGCCGACGGTTTCCGCGGCCAATGCGTATTCCGCGCCGCATGCCCTTGAAATCGCCACGCCTGCCGGCGGGAGTAGTGCCGCCTACACCAACTTTGCGACCATCTATTCGATACTTCTTGGCACGGAGCATCCCGTCATCCGCGTTTCGGCCAAACTGTTTGTGCCCCACACCAACGTGAATCTTTCTTTCGGGCTGAAGGACACCCTATCGAATCGGGAGTTCAACTTTGTCTGCACCAACGGCGTGGCCAAGCTCCACAACTCGCCGGTGAGCTTTCCGCTGGTCACGGGGCGTTTTGTGGATGTGACCTTCCATCTCAACCGCTCCAACGGCGCTACGCGGCTCTATTACGATGTCACCAACATTGTCGCGTGGGGAACCTACAACGCAGGGACCAACTACACCCGCTTTGACCGGTTTGTGGTCACCCGCACCAAATCCCCCAGCGATGGCGACAGTGTATTTCTGGACAACATCCGGGTGGATACCTTCCCGCCCTATGTCTGGGCCTGGTGGCGCTTTGATGAAGACTCCCCCTCGTATCAAGACCATGTCGGTGCGTTTGGTGTCACGAACAACAGGCCCATCAATCTGACCCCGACGGATCCCGCCTACGCTTATCGCCCGCTCTACGACGGGCAAACCGAATACTCCAATGAAGTGGTTTCCCGGCGATCATCTTCTTCTTATCTACCCTGCGAGGTGCCAACACCCACAATGACAGACTGGACGGTGGAATTCATTTTTCAGCACGATCCCACCGAAACCGCCCACGAGCTGTTCGACTGGGGGAGTGATCTCGGTTTCAATAGCACCAGTGCGTACGTGGCGCTCACCTATCACACCAACGCCACGGGATTTTCTGCTGAGTTTCGCGATTCCCAACAAACCGCGGCGGGTTACCATTGGCTCTCGAAAACCTTCCGCTATCAACCCGATGCCCGCTGGCACCACGTTGCCTTCATCAAATCTTCCACCAACCTGCATATTTATTTCGATTACCGCCTCGCCCACACCACAAATCTCGATTCCCGCGCGAGGGGCGCTTACCGCTTTGACACCAACAGTAGGGTTCGCCTAGGCATGGCGCTAAACGGTGCCAATCCAAGCGACGAGTACACCTATTTCGACGAGGTCCGTTTTTCCACCAAGGCGTTGGACCTGCGAGAATTTCTCCAACCCACCCGCCCCATCATTTTGTCGTGCGACAACTCCGCGCTGAACCCCCTATGGGAGCTTACGCTCAAGACCATTAAAGGCCGCGAGTACCGCACTGAGGCCGCCTCTTCGCCGACCAATGCGACGTGGTCCTCTCTCGGCACTTTCATTGCCGGCGATCCGGTGCACTCTATTCAGGTGCCCACAACGCCAGGCAACCGTTTTGTCCGCATCCGGCCGTTGCCGTAGGCCGCCAGCGGACGTGGTGGATTACACTACGGGGTGGACGCGGAGGGTGAATCTTCCGTAGCGCCGGGGGGCGTCTGGAAGACGTGGGGCGCAGGGTCGGGGGCATCGGTCCACCAGCGGTGCAGGCCGGGGATGATGTGGCGGACGGAATCGCGATAGACCAGCAGGAGAAACACGCCGATGAACAGCACCACAAAAAGGTTCGTCAGGGCGTGAATCCATTTGGCGGGCACGGGGCGGCGGGTGGCCATTTCCCAAAGGTTGAAAATCACGTGCCCGCCATCCAGCAGCGGGAGGGGCAGCAGATTGATGATGGCCAGGTTGACGTTGAGAAATCCCGTGAACCAGATGGCGAGAATAAAGCTGGATTTGACCATTAGCCAGAGCATCACGAGAATCAGCACGGGGCCGCCCACCGCACCGGCTGCGGCGCCGGAAGTGGCGGGCGTGGTCAGCGCGCTCAAAAAACGGAAGATGCCACCGGCGTGGTCGCGCACCTGCGCCCACGGCGTGGGATGCACGCGCGTGGTGTAGTCCAAATCCGCCAGCGTGTTGAATTGGATGCCAATGAGATGGCGGTGGAGCTCGGCATCGTAGGTGGAAGTGACGCTGGCAGTGTGGATGACGCCATCGCGCAGAAACTCGATGGTGGCGGCGCGGCCGGCGGCGGCCTCAACCAACTGGCTCAAATGGCCTTGGCTGTGGATGGTTTGCCCATCGAAGCGCAGGAGCTGATCGCCGGCGCGCAGGCCGGCGGCCAACGCGCCAGAATTGGGATATACCGCGGCAACGTGGCACGGCGTTTGCCCGGCGATGTCGGGCAACTCCCACATGCCGACTTCGTTTTTGGCGGCGGGCAGGCTCAACTCGCGCGCGCTGTCGCCGGCGGCGGGTTGGATGCGGAGCGTGACGGTCGGACGGCCGGCCAAGGCGACAGCTTCCATGATTTGCAGCCAATTGCCGACGGGCTGATCGTTGACGGTGGTGATGACATCGCCCACGACAAGGCCGGCGGCGCGGGCCGGGCTGTTGGTGGCGATGAAACCCACCACGCTGTTGCGCTCCGCCAACGAGGCCGGCTTGCCCACCACCCAAACCAGCGTGGCCAGCACAAACGCCAGGATCACGTTGCCGGCAGCGCCGGCCATGGCCACCAGGATTTTTTTGCCGGGCGCAATGCGCGGCAGTGGAGGCGCGGGGGGGGCGTCGTTGTCCTCGCCATCGCGCGCGGCCGCGCGGGCCAGGAAAGCCTCGGGGTCCATTTGCGGCAGGGCGACATAGCCGCCGATGGGCAGGCAGCCGATCTTGTAGGTGGTGGCGCCGATTTTACGCTTCCACAGCGCCGGGCCCATGCCGATGGAAAACACATCGGCCACCATGCCGCAGGCGCGCGCGGCCAAAAAATGGCCCAGCTCGTGAACAAAAATGCTCACGCTGAAGAGCAGGATCATCGCCAAAATATAGAGAAGAGCCATGGGGATTGCGCGGGGTGATTAGGGGTGGCGGGTCAACGGTCAGGCCTGGAGCAAGCGCAGCACCAAATAGAGGGCAGGCGCGGTAAAAAGAATGCTGTCGAGCACGTCGAGCAAGCCGCCCATGCCCGGAATGACGCCGCCGGTATCCTTGACATTGGCGGCGCGCTTGAAGAGCGATTCCACCAAATCGCCCACGATGGCGCAAACCGCCAAGCCGACGCCCAGCGGGATGGCGCGCACCCACGTGAGGCCCAGCGGCTGAAAGGTGTCGCGCAAGGCATGGACGTACAACGCGCCCACCGCGGTGCTGACCACGATACCACCGAAAACACCCTCCCACGATTTGGCCGGCGAAATGCGCGGGATGAGCTTATGCTTGCCGAACGAACAGCCCACAAGATACGCGCCAATATCCGTGAACTTGGCCGCGAACACGGCGTAGAGCAGCAGCCAGCGCCCGGCCATGTATGGACCGTCCGCCCAATCCGCGGGGCGTTGGAACAGCAGCAGCTTGGTCAGGAAGTTCCAGAGCAGGCCGACATACAGCACGCCGAACAGCGTGCCGCCGATCGTGCGCAATGGGTGCGGATTATTTTTCTGCGGGAACTGCCGGATAAAAATACCCAGCGTGATGAGGAACAGCACCAGCGCATCCCAACTGCCGGCATCGCCCTGCCGGCCCACGTGCCAAGTGGCAAACACCAGCGCCACGCAGCCGACGGTGCCGTAATAGCGGAAGTTCGCCACGCCTCCGGCGGTCATCAGTTGGTAAAACTCCAGCGCGATCATGGCAGAGAGCGCCGCCAGCAGAAACGGTGCGCCGGCATCGGGCAGGAAAAAGAACGCGGCGAATAACACGCCGGCGATGGTGAAACCGCTCAGTAAACGATGGCGGATATTGGGCAAACTCATGAGGGGGCTCCAAAGCGCCGCTGCCGCCGCGCGTATTCAGCCAGCGCTTTGGCGAAGTCGGCTTCGCGAAAATCCGGCCACAAGGTTTCCGTGAAATAGAATTCGGAATAGGCCGACTCCCAGAGCAGGAAATTGCTCAGACGGATTTCGCCGCTGGTGCGGATGACCAGATCGGGGTCGGGCACGTCGGGCAGGTAGAGGCGAGTGGCGAAGGTTTTCTCGCTGATGTCCTCCGGGCGCGAGCGTCCGGCTTGGATATCGGCCGCCAGCGCGCGCGCGGCATCCACGATTTCGGCACGCCCGCCGTAGCTCAAGGCCAGAATCAAATGCCCCTTGGTATAGTGCCGGGTGGCGGCCATCACGCGCTCCAACTCGGCGCGCACGGCGGCCGGCAAATCGCCCATGCGGCCGGTCATGCGCAGGCGCACCTGGTTTTCGTGCAGCTCGTGTTCGTCTTTTTTCAGAAAAGTTTTCAGCAGCGACATCAGGCCGGCGACTTCCTGCTTGGGGCGCACCCAGTTTTCCGTGCTGAAAGCATAGACCGTCAGGTATTCCACGCCGTGGTCGCGGCAGGCGCGCAGCACGGCGCGCAGCGAATCCGCGCCCGCGCGATGTCCGAAGAGGCGGGGCTTGCGCCGCTGCTTGGCCCAGCGTCCGTTGCCATCCATGATGATGGCCACATGGCGCGGGATGGCGGGAGTGGCGGCCGGACTCATGCGGGTTGCGCCCCCAGCAGCAGGGTGCTTTCACGGCCCGGGCCCAGCGAGAGGATGCCCACGGGCACGCCGGTCAGTTGCACGATCCGCGCCACGTAGCGTTTGGCGGCATCGGGCAGGTCGGCAAAGTTGGTGATGCCGCGCGTGGGGGTGTGCCAGCCGGGCATTTCTTCATAAACGGGGCGGCAGCGCGCGGCGGCGCGGATGTTGGCCGGAAAATGGTTGATGCGCTGGCCATCGAGCTCGTAGGCCACACAAATGGGGATGGTGGCAAAGCCATCGAGCACGTCGAGCTTGGTGAGCGCCCATTCGGTCACGCCGCAAGTCATGACGGCGTGGCGGGCCACGACGGCATCGAACCAGCCGGTGCGGCGCGGGCGGCCAGTGGTGGCGCCGAACTCGTTGCCCACGCGGCGGATTTCGTCGCCGTTGGCATCGTGCAGTTCGGTGGGGAACGGGCCCTCGCCGACGCGCGTGGTATAGGCCTTCAGCACGCCGATGACGTTATTCATGCGGGTGGGCGGCACGCCGGAGCCGGTGGCCGCGCCACCGCTGGACGCGTTGGAGCTGGTGACAAACGGATACGTGCCGAAATCAATATCGAGCATGATGCCCTGCGCGCCCTCGAACAAGATGCGTTCGCCGCGCTGGACGGCGTCGTGCAGCAGGGGGATGGTGTCGCACACCAACGGCGCGAGGGTGGTCATGGCCTGCTGGATATCGGCGAGGACAGCCGCGTAGTCGGCGACGGGCGCGCCCATGGCAGCCAGCACGCGGTTTTTCTCTTCGACGCGGGCGCGCAGCAGCGCGGGGAAATCCGGATCGAGCAAATCGCACATCCGCAGGCCGAAGCGCGCGGCCTTATCAGAATAGGTCGGGCCGATGCCGCGCTGCGTGGTGCCGATTTGCTCGCCCTTGGCGCGACGCGCCTCGCCTTGGGCATCGAGCATCCGGTGATAGGGGAACACCACGTGCGCGCGGTCGCTAATGAACAGCCGCCCGGCCACTTCGTGCCCGCGGCGGGTCACTTCCGCGATTTCGGCCACGAGCGCCATGGGGTCGAGCACCACGCCGTTGCCGATTACGCAGCGCTTGCCGGCGTGCAAAATCCCTGAGGGCACCAGATGCAGCACGATCCGCTCGCCCCCCACCACCACCGTGTGGCCGGCATTGTTGCCGCCCTGCGCGCGCACCACCCAATCCACGCGCTCGGTCAGCACGTCAATAATTTTGCCTTTGCCCTCATCGCCCCACTGGGCGCCAATCAAAATGGTGTTGGCCATGGCGGAGATCCTTTCGGGAGTATTAGGAGTATGGGAGTTTGGGAGCAGCGGATTCCAGAAGCGCGCCAGCGTGGATGAGTAGCGTAAATTTATTTTGGGGGTTGTTCATTCTGCACTCCTCGGCTCCTACACTCCTCGACTCCTACACTCCTAGACTCCTACACTCCTAGACCCCATAATATTCACGATACCACTCAATAAACCGCGCGATGCCGGTGGCGAGGGGGGTGGCGGGGGCAAAGCCCACGTCGCGCTCGAGGTCGGCCACGTCGGCGCAAGTGGCGGGGACATCGCCGGGCTGCATGGGCAAATCGCGGCGAATGGCCCGCTTGCCCAGCGCGGCTTCGATGGTGGCGATAAATTCGTCCAACTCCACCGGCGAATGGTTGCCGATGTTATACACCCGGAATGGCGCGGGGCTGGTGCCCGGGTCCGGGCGGGCGGCATCCCACGCGGGATTTGGCTGGGCGATGCGGTCGCTCACGCGCATCACGCCCTGCACAATGTCATCAATGTACGTAAAATCGCGGCGCATCTTCCCGTGATTATAAACCTCAATGGGCTGGCCGGCCAGAATGGCCTTGGTGAATTTGAACAACGCCATGTCGGGGCGGCCCCACGGGCCATAGACGGTGAAGAAGCGCAGGCCGGTGGTAGGCAGCCCGTAGAGGTGCGAGTAGGTGTGGGCCATCAGCTCGTTGGCCTTTTTGGTGGCCGCGTAGAGCGAGATGGGGTGGTCCACGTTGTCGTGCACTGAAAATGGCTGCTGCGTGTTGAGGCCATAGACCGAGCTGCTGGAGGCATAGGCCAGATGCGGCGTCCGCGCGTGCCGGCACGCTTCCAGAATGTTCAAAAAGCCGACGATGTTGCTCTGGATGTAGGCCTCGGGATGATCCAGTGAATAGCGCACGCCTGCCTGCGCGGCCAAATGGATTACGCGGTCGAAGGGGCTCCCGGCAAACAGCGCGCGCACCGCCGCGGCGTCTTCGAGGCTGCCCTTCACAAACGTAAAGCCCGGCTGCGGGCGCAGCCGCGCCACGCGCGCCTCCTTGAGCGTCACGTCGTAATAATCGTTGATGGAATCAAAGCCGGTTACGGTGTCGCCGCGCGCCAACAGCGCCTGCGCCACGTGGTAGCCAATGAAGCCGGCCGCGCCGGTCACGAGGATATTCATCAGAGCAACTCCTGTTGAAAGCCCGCCGGCGGACGCAAGCCCAGCAACTGGTAGGCCGTCAGCGTCGCGGTGCGCCCCTGCGGCGTGCGCGCCAGCAGGCCCTGTTGGATCAGATATGGCTCATACACTTCTTCCAGCGTGCCCGGTTCTTCACCCACGGACACCGCCACGGTGGCGAGGCCCACCGGCCCGCCGCCATACTTTTCAATGATGGTGGCCAAGATGCGTTTGTCCATTTCGTCGAGGCCGTGGCGGTCCACATCCAGCATGGCCAGCGCGCGGTCGGCCACGTCGCGTGTGATGCGGTTGCCGGCGCGCACTTGGGCGTAGTCACGCACCCAGCGCAGCAGGTTGTTGGCGATGCGGGGCGTGCCGCGGGCGCGCGCGGCAATCTCCTGAGCGCCGTCGTCGGCAATGTTCACCCCGAGGATTTCCGCCGACCGCATGACTACGGCATACAACTCCTCTGCCGAGTAATAATCGAGGCGGTTGATCAGGCCGAAGCGCGAGCGCATGGGCGCGCTGAGCAGGCCGCTGCGCGTGGTGGCCCCCACCAGCGTAAAGCGCGGCAGGTTCAAGCGCACGCTGCGCGCGTGGGCGCCCTGGTCCAGCACAATATCAATCACAAAGTCTTCCATCGCCGAGTAGAGATATTCCTCCACGCTTTTTTGGATGCGGTGGATTTCGTCAATGAAAAGGATTTCGCCTTTTTCAAGGTTGGTCAGCAGCCCGGCCAAGTCGGCCGGCTTGGCCAGAATGGGCCCGGAGGTAGCCTTGACGTTGACGCCCATCGCCGCCCCGAGGATGTAGGCCATGGTGGTCTTGCCGAGGCCCGGCGGCCCGCACAGCAGCACGTGATCCAGCGACTCCCCTCGTCCCCGCGCCGCCGCCACGCTCAACTCCAGCCGCTCGCGCACCTTGCCTTGGCCGACAAAATCCACAAAGCGTCCCGGCCGCAGCGTCTGTTCAAATTCCACGTCCGCGCGGTTCAGGGTTTCAGATGCAAAACGGTCACTCATGCGTTGTTCGTGCCAGTCCGGCCACTAAACCAGAAAGCCCCCCGCCTGACAAGCACCGGCAAACCCCCGCCGCGCGCACCCGGTCCGGGTTATTCCAGAATGACGCGGTAATAGCGGGCTTCATGTGCCGCCGCGTCGGGATCCACCAAATCCGCGATGCCACTGGCCGATTGCACTGTGCCGATGACCTCCCATTGCGGGTCTTGCAGCGAAGATGTGGCTTCCACCGTCAGCGTGAGTCCCGCCGCGCCCAGCACTGTCACTGAGCCGCCCACGCCCTCTTTCGCGGGCACCCACGCCATTTCCACGGCGGCGGGCTGGATACGCCAGATGCTGCCCGCTTCCGGCCCCACCAACTTGTCCCAATTGCCGGTGAACAAGCTCCCCAGCCCCACATAAAACCGGTTGCGGTACAGCTCAAACGAGAGCGGCACCCCCGGCACGCTGAACTCGCTGGCCTGCCACCAGTGGGTGAGATCGGCCGACGCATAAATCCGGCCGCGGAACGTGCTGGTCGTATTCGTCTCTGCCGTCATCACGTAGCACAGGCCGTCGTGCGCCAGAATATCGCGCACGCAAGTCCCCGCGAAAGCCATCAACTGGTTTGCCGCGCCGCTCGCTTGGATCTGCGCGGCCGTCATGTAGTACAGCGGCGTTGGAGTGAGCAGATAGCGCACGGGGTAGGCATAGAGCAGGCCGTCGCCCACCCGCACGCGGCGGGCCATGGACAACTGGCTGACGTGCAACTGCGGAGTCACTGCCGTCAACTGGCTGCCGTCGTACACATAATTCGTCGGCCCCTGCAGAAACAAAAAGTCCGCGAACGGAATCGGCGCGCTGTATTGTTGGAGCAACACCGACCAACTGGCGCCCATGTCGGTGGAAACCAGCGTGCGCGCCTGCTGGTTTTCCATGGTCATGCTGGTGAACAAGCGATTCTGAAACAGCGCCACATCATAGGAGTGCACGCCGCCGGTAAGCGTGGCTCGACGCGTCCACCCACCGCCCGGCCCGTTTTGCGGGTCCTGCACATAAATATTGGCGCGGATGGGGCTTTCCTCCACCGAGTCCACCCCCGGAATAAACAGGAGATCATCCTGCACAAAAAAATCCCAAATCATTTCCTCTTGCGTGGTGTACTCCTTGACGAAGTTGGTGCCATCGCCTTGGTAAGTCCACACATCAATCGGGCCGGCGTTGTTCCAGTAGTCGCCGTGCGCAAGGTAGAGCTTGTCGTTAAACACCTGCAAATCCCAGATGGATCGCGGGCGGGCATCCCCCCCCACCGGAAATTTGGCCAGCAGCGGGTTGCCAATTTTTACGGCGACATCGTCGGCCACCGCCGGTACGCTCGCCAGCATCAGCACCAGCAGCCAGAATCCCGCCAGCAGGCACCCCCGCGCCCGACGCCATAACCATGCTCCGCCTGCCGCCATCATCCCGCCCACGTTACCCAACTTTGTCCGCGCACAAAGTCTTTTTTCCACACCGTGGAAAAACGCGGCACGATTTTTCCACGCAATGGAAAATAGACGAGTGCCGAGCCCGAGCCCGAAGGGCGATGGGCGAACGCGAGTTCTATAGCGGCCGGCGCAGCCGGACGAGCCAGTGAGCCATAGCGAACGCAGCGGCAAACTTTGACCTCACTTTTCCACACAATGGAACAACTTTGGGAAATTTTTCCACGCAATGGAACAACTTTGGCCCAACTTTTCCACACTGTGGAAAACTCAGTTCGCGCACCGCAAAAAAGCGTCACGCGGGCCGGTTGGGTCCGCGTGCGGACAAAAAAAGTGGTGCACCCGGAGGGACTCGAACCCACACGCTTTTAAGGGCATAAGAACCTGAATCTTACGTGTCTGCCAATTTCACCACGGGTGCCCCGGTATGAAATCTCGCGCACCATACCAGCCCCCCCCGCCCCGCGTCAACTGAACGCCATTCTTTTTTTGCGCCCGCCGGCGCCGCGTGGCGGCGTGGTGGCGACCCGGCAAGGACGTTGCCCTCGGGCGGGAGGGTGGCGTATAGTTGCCGCATCAAAGAAGGAGCTGCCATGAAAACTATGATGCTTGCCGCCACGCTGTCGCTGCTGTTGGCCGGCGGGGTGTTCGCCGAATCACCGCCGGACGACGCAGTCACCCGCGATGTCCGGAACCTGCAGCACGATATCGAAGACCTGACCGCGCGTTTGAACAAAATCGAAGACCGGTTGGACACCGTCGAGGCGCGGTTGGGGCGCACATTCCGTGCGCCATCGCCGTTCGATAATGTGGAACGCCGTTTGGATGATCTCGAAAAGGATGTGCAGGACCTCAAGCGCCGCCGGTAAACCGCCTGCCCCATGAAGTATCTCGATTATTATGCCGTTCTCGGCGTGCCCCGCACGGCCACCGCCGAGGAAATTAAAAAAGCCTACCGCAAGTTGGCGCGGCAGTATCATCCGGATGTCAACAAAACCGCCGGCGCCGAGACCCGTTTCAAGGAAATCAACGAAGCCAACGAGGTGCTCTCCGATCCCGAAAAGCGCAAGCGCTACGATGCGCTGGGCGCAAACTGGAAGGCCGGGCAGAACTTCACGCCGCCTCCAGGATGGGGTGGATTCGGTGGCGCCAGCAGCGGGCCGGGCGGCATTCGTTTTGAGTTTGGCGACAGCGGCGGCGGAGATTTCAGCGATTTCTTCTCAGCGCTGTTCAGCGATCTGGCCGGGGCGGGCCGTAGCGGGCGGAGCCGCCGAAGCAGTCCGTTTACCGACTTTGGCGGGTTTGGCGCCGGCTCGCCCGAAGAAGCCTTTCAGCCGCGTGGCCAGGATTTTGAGGCCACGCTGGCGATCACGCTGGAGGATTTGATCAATCGCGAGCCCAAGGCCATCACTTTGCAGGTACCCGTGGTGCGGCCCAACGGCGCGGTGGCGCACGAGGCCAAAACGTTCCATGTACGGATTCCCACCGGTGCCACCGAGGGCACCCGCATCCGCCTCTCCGGGCAGGGCGCGGCCGGCGGCAATTTGTATCTCAATTTGCGGATTGCACCCCACCCGATTTTCCAGTTGAACGGCTACGACTTGGACCAAGTGGTGGCCATTGCGCCCTGGGAGGCCGTGCTCGGCGCCAAAGTGGGCATCCCCACGCTGGAAGGACCCGCCACGCTGAGCATCAAACCCGGCACACAAAACGGCGCGCGCTTGCGTCTGAAAGGCAAAGGGTTGCCAAACAAGACGGGGTCGCGCGGCGATATGCTGGTGACGGTCCGCATTGTGGTGCCTGATCGTCCCACCGCCAAAGAAAAGGCGCTGTTCGAGCAGCTCGCCCGCGAGTCTTCATTCCAACCGCGCCCGCGTTGACACCGTGTTGTTCCGGATGCTAGGGTGGCCGGCCATGGTAGGGTGCGCCGACAGATTGCGAGGCGTGGTCCGCCGGGGTGCCGGCGTGGCGTTGGCCATGCTGCTGATGCCGGCGGTTGTCCGCGCCGAGCCTTATACCTATGTGGCCCGCGCCCACATCATCGGGGTACAGCAATCGTTTCTGTACCAAGCCACCCCCAGCGTGCCCGGCGCCGGCGTACGCGCCTTCCAAGACCCCGACTCCGAAACCGGCGGGCGCGAGCGGTTCGACATCCGTTGGTACGCCAATCCCCCCGGCATTCCGCCGGGTACCGTGCTCTTGCTCGAAACCGTCCAAGAGCGCAGTCCTGTGGTGCGCAGCTATTTTTTGCGCACCACGGACAAGTCCGAGGGCAATACACTCTCGGTGCTGGAAATCCCGCCCGACAAAGTCCGGCAGGGCGGACGCGTGATCAAATGGCGTTTGCGCGTAGTCTGGCGGGGCAAGGTGCTCGCCACGCAAACTTCCGCCAACTGGACCAGCTAACCATGAGCCGCGCCGCCCCCCAATCTCCTCGGATTCTGGCGGCCACGGCCGACAATTGCACCCTGATCGTCGTGAGCGGCGCAGCCACGTTCAAGCTGGCGCCGGCGTTCAAGCAGGCGCTGCAAGCGGCCAAACTGGCGGGCAGCCCGCTGGTGGTGGTGGACATGGCCGATTGCGTTTCCATGGATAGCACCTTCATGGGCGCGCTAGCCACCGCCGGCCTGGCCCAGCGCACCTCCGATTGCCGCCTCGCGCTGCTCAATCCCACACCTCACGCCCGCAGCCTGCTCCGCGGGCTGGGCGTGGACCGCCTGCTCAAAAGTTATTCCGCCGCCGAGCTGCCCGCCGGCTTGGCTGATCTCTCCGGCTTGAAGCAAAACTTGCGCCCGGTGGAAGCCGCCCCGGTAAGTCAGCGCGATATGGCCGCGCTGATGTACGACGCCCACGAAACTCTCACCCGCGTGGATCCCGAAAATTTGCAGCGCTTCAAGGATGTCCTCGCGTTTCTACGCGAAGACTTGCAGCGTTTTTAGGCTGGTTTTACCGCCGCCGCCTGTTATCCTTCGCTCCGCAAAACCATGCTGCGTAGAAGTTTCAAATTCCAGTCGGAACTGGCCGCCATTGTGGATGCGCTGCTCGTGGCCGGGGCGCTGCTGGCCGCGCTTGTCACCCACAAGATGCTGGTGTGGCTCTTTCCCGGCTACTTCGCCATTTTTGACATGTTTTGGTCCAACTCCTGGCTCTATGTGCTCGTGGTGCCGGTGTGGATTTTCGTGCTGGATTTCTCCGGCTTTTACCGCCAATTCATCGGCCTGCCGCACGCCCGAATTTTTCAACAGGCCGCCCGTGGCGGCATCTTGAGCTTTGCGGTTTTGCTGGGCTTGCTTTACGCGTTTAAGCTGCACGCCGTACCCCGCACCATCCTGGGCATTCATGCCATCTACTCCAGCTTGGCCGTGGCCTTGCGCGCCATTTATCTGCAACCCTATATCCTCCGGCTGGAAGCGCGCCGCCGCCTGCTGTTCATTGGCAGCCCCGCCCGCGCCGCCGGCATCCGCGCCTGGCTCAGCCATCCCACCCGCGCGCGCTTTTTTGAAATTGTCGGCTTCCTCTCCCCCGCCGGCACGACTCCGCCGCCCGATTTCCCCGCCGCCGGCACGCTCGACGATTTTTCCGCCATCCTGCATTCCACCGTGGTGGATGCCGTGGTGATTCTGCCCGACGATGTTTCCACCGCGCAAGTCACCCAGTGGCTGCGCCAGTGCGAAATCGAAGGCATCGAAGCATGGCTCCTGCCGCCCTATCTACACACCACCATTGCTGAAACCACGCTCGATGAAGTGGCCGGCGATCCCGTCCTGCTCTTCACCACCACCGCCAAATCCTCGTGGGCGCTCCTGTTCAAGCGGTTGCTGGATATCTGCGGTGCGGCCATCGGCCTGATTGTGCTCTCGCCGCTGCTCCTCGGTATCGCGCTCGCCATCCGCCTCACCTCGCCCGGCCCCATTTTCTTTACGCAACGGCGCAGCACCCTGCGCGGCCGAGAATTCAACATGATCAAGTTCCGCACCATGGTCGCCAACGCCGAGCAAATTCGCGCTGAACTCGAACAGCTCAACGAAGTCACCGGCCCCGTGTTCAAGATCAAGGACGACCCGCGCATCACCCCCGTGGGCCGCTGGCTGCGCCGCTATTCGCTCGATGAGCTGCCCCAACTGTGGAACGTCCTCGTGGGCGATATGTCCCTCGTGGGCCCCCGCCCCCCCATCCCCGCCGAGGTCGCCAAATATGAAAACTGGCAGCGCCGCCGCCTCTCCATGCGCGCCGGCTGCACCTGTCTCTGGCAAGTCGGCGGGCGTAACGACCTGCCCTTCGAGGAATGGATGCGCCTCGATCTCAAGTATATTGATACGTGGTCGCTGGGTCTCGATTTCCAAATCCTGCTGAAAACCGTGGGTGTGATTTTCCGTGGCACCGGCTACTAATTCCTCCCCCGCCCCCCGCCCGTGCGTTTTTTTTGACCGCGACGGCATTGTCAACCGTAGCCCCGGCCCCGGCTACGTGAATCATCTCGATGATTTCCACATTCTCCCCGGTTTTGCCGATTGCGTACGCGCGGCTGCGGCCAAAGGCTGGCCCGCCGTCATCGTCACCAACCAGCGCGGCATCAGCCGCGGCATCACCCCGCCCGATCAACTGGCCGCCATGCACCAACGCCTGCACGACGAACTTGCCCGCGCCGGCCTCGCCCTGCTCGATATCCTGATTTGCACCGCCGACGATGCCGCCCACCCCAACCGCAAACCCAATCCCGGAATGCTCTTCGATGCTGCCCGCCGGCATCATCTGGACTTGGCGCGCTCCTGGATCATTGGCGACCGCGAGAGCGATGTGCAAACCGGCCATAACGCGGGTCTCGCGGTCACCGTACTGGTGGACCCCGCCGCGCCTGCCACTGCCGCCACCTATTGCGTACCGGACATGCCCGCTTGCGCCGCGCTGCTCGCCGATAAATTGCCCCCCGCTTCGGCGTAAGTTTCAGCCGTTCGTTTCGCCCAGTTTTTCCAGGAACGCGACTTCATCCAGGATCGTGATGCCCAACTTCTGGGCTTTGGCCAGTTTGCTGCCTGCCGCTTCGCCTGCCACCAGAATCTGCGTGGTCTTGCCGACGGTTTCCGCCACCGTCGCACCGCGCCGTCGCAATTCTTCCTGCGCCTGCTGCCGCGTGAACTTTGCCAGCGTGCCCGTAATCACCACCCGCTTGCCGAAGAAAAATCCGTCCGTGCTCGCGCCTGCTGCCGCCCGCTCCACACGGTCAAAGCGCACCCCCGCCCGGCGCAGTTTTTCCACGGTCTCCCGGTTGCGCGGATTCGCGAAATAGTCCACCACGCTTTGCGCCACGATGTCCCCCACATCGCGCACGCCCGCCAACGTCTCCGCCGATGCCGCCAGCAGCGCATCCAGCGAGCCCAACTCCTGCGCCAGCGATCGGGCCAACCCCTCGCCCACATTCGGAATGCCCAAGCCGTGAATCAGTCGCCACAGTTCGTTATTCTTGCTTGCGGCCACCGCTGCGCACAACTTGGTGGCCAGTTTCATGCTTGCCGCCTTGGAATCCAGCGCGCGGTTGGGCCGCCGCAATTCGATGTCTTCCGGCGTCAGGGCGTAGAGATCTGCCACGTCGTGCACCACCGGCGGCAATACCCGTTCCTCGATTTTTTGGCCGAACAGGCCGTCGTCCACTTTTTCCTGCACCGTCACTGGCGAAGCCAGCGCGGCCAAAATGGCCTCGCCGAGGCCGTCAATGTTCATCGCCTTGCGCGCCACGAAATGCTCCAACCGCCCGCGCACCTGGGCGGGGCAATCGTCATTGGTGCAGCGCCACGCCGCCGCCGCCGGATCGCGGCTGATCGGTTGCCCGCATGAGGGACAGCGGCCGCCGGCGTGGGCGAATAAATCAAAAGGCTGCGTTCCCGGCGGCCGCAAGTCCGGCACCACCGCCACCACCGCCGGGATGACCTCCCCCGCTTTTTCAATCACCACCGTATCCCCCACCCGGATGTCTTTGCGCCGCACTTCATCCTCGTTGTGCAGCGTGGCGCGCGCGATGGTCGAGCCGGCCAACTCCACCGGTTCAAGCTCCGCCACCGGCGTCAGCACGCCCGTGCGCCCCACTTGCAGCGTGATGCCGCGCAGGATGGTTTGCGCCTGCTCGCGCGAGTATTTGTACGCCATGGCAAAGCGTGGCGCTTTGGCCGTGGCCCCGAGCTGCCGCCAGAGCGCCAGGCGGTTCACCTTCACCACCGCGCCATCCATGTCGTAGGCCAGCTCGCCCTCGCGCTGTTGCAGCTCCATGGCGCGCTCGATCACTGCCGCAATGTCGCGGCATTCCCACCACAGTGCCGCCACCGGGAAACCCAATTGCTTCAATCCACGCAGCAACTCCGCCTGCGTGGCGAATTCAGGGCCCGTCCATTCGCCGGTGGCATAAAACACCGCGGCCAGCGGACGCGCCGCCACCACCTTCGGGTCCAGTTGCTTCAGCGAACCTGCCGTGGCGTTGCGCGGATTGGCAAACAACGGCTCACCAGCCGCCGCCCGCTCCTCGTTCAGCCGCGCAAACGCCGCATGACCCAAATACACCTCGCCGCGCACCTCCAGCACCGGCGTCGCCGATTCAATCCGCAGCGGAATCGAGCGGATCGTGCGTGCGTTGGCCGTGATGTCGTCCCCTGTCCGGCCGTCGCCGCGGGTCGCCGCCTGCACCAGCACGCCGTGCTCGTAGCGCAGGCTGATGGACACCCCATCCACCTTCGGCTCCACCACATATTCCACCCGTTCCACCCCCAGCGCCTTGCATACCCGCCCATCGAACTCCCGCAACTCCTCCGCGCTGTACGTGTTGTCCAGCGACATCATCGGCACCGCATGCTTCACCTGCTGGAATCCCGTCAGCGGCGCCCCCCCCACCCGCTGCGTCGGCGAATCCGCCGTTTGCAGCTCCGGATGAGCCGCCTCCAGGTCCTGCAACTCCCGCAGCAACCGGTCGAATTCCCGGTCCGAGATTTCCGGCTGCGCCTCCACGTAATACAGATGATTGTGCCGCGTCAGCTCCGCGCGCAAAAAAGCCGCGCGCTCTGCCACCTTTGCCGATGCCTGAACAGGCCGTTCCATACCTCATTTATAGCCCCACCCCTCCCCCCCCGTCCAACCCAATCAAAATCCCCACCCCCCGCCGTGTCCATCCACAGTTTATAAACTCTGGATATCCCCCCAACGCTCCCCTAACCAGGATAATGTACGCGACAAGTCTGCCCCAGATGCAAGGCGGGCGAGGCGAAACTGTATTGGCATTCTACGCGCCAAGACCGCCAAACGTCCACCAGCCCCAAAAATGCGACACGATTTCACTTTTTATTATATGTGGATACACCTCAACATGATTATCTATATCCTATTGCTGATACGTCAATTATAAATATTATATTTCTTTAAAAATATCGTGTATTTCAGCGTTGATTTCACTTATAATTATAAGTGAAATCACCCTTAAATTGATGCCTGACTGGCTTTCCTGATTTGGCGCTTGGCGCGCGGATTGCGCGGTCAGGCTGAAAACTTTTCTCACGCATTGGGTCAGATCCGATATAGTGCCCTTCATTCAGTTTTGGAAAAACGCGCGTGACGGAGAAACAACAGCAAAATACGAGTGATGGGGCCGCGGGGGTCCGGCTGCAAAAAGTGCTGGCGGCGGCGGGAATTGGTTCGCGACGGCACTGCGAGGAGTTGATTGTCGCGGGCCGGGTGCAGGTGGATGGCCAGGTGGTGACGCAACTGGGCACGCGAGTTGATCCCGCCAGGCAACAGGTGGCGCTGGATGGCCGGGTGCTGCGCGCGGAACCCCTGCGCACGTTTTTGGTGGATAAACCGCGCGGCATTTTGTGTACGGCGCATGATCCAGAGGGCCGCCCGACCATCGGCGAATGGGCCCGGGAAATGGGTGCGCCGCTCCAGCGGCTCTATACCATCGGCCGCTTGGATTACGATAGCGAAGGGCTGATCCTGCTGACCAACGATGGCCATCTTGCGCAGCGCATGGCGCACCCGCGATACCAAACCGAAAAGGAGTATCGCGCCTGGACCGATCGCGCCCCCACTCGCGAGGAAGTCGCAGCCATGCTGGCCGGCATAGAAGATAATGACGAACGGCTGCGGGCATTGGCCGTGAGGGTGAAACGAACCGGTGCCCACCCGTTGATCCGGATCGTGCTGGGTGAAGGCCGCAACCGGCATATCCGCCGGATGCTCGGCGCGCTGGGCATCAAGACTCATCGCTTGCGACGGGTGCGCTTGGGGCCGCTGACCGAAAAGGATTTGCGCGGCCGCCGCCTACGTGAGTTATCGGCCGCCGAACTGGCCCGCCTGCGCTGACGCCCCCCCCTCCCCTCCCGCATCCGGCAAGACAGCGAAATGGCCGACACCGCGCCGCGCGATGTCTTGACAATCCGCACGGCTTCAAGTCCAATTCACCACTGTTGTAACGCACACACAGGAGAGCGCGATGAAGATATTGAATATTGTGGCTTGGGTGTTGGTGGTCGTCTTGGGGGTGGCCGCGGGAACTGCGGGTTTCCTGATCAAAAAACAATCGGACCGCGCCAATGGTCTACAGAACGCGCTCGCCCAAGTGGCGACGGCAGTCGGCGTCGAAGAAACCGATACCGCGGCGCCGCTGGCCAACAAGTTGGAAATCGTGCAAGCGGCCATTGAGCACGCACAACAGGAGTTGGCCGCAACCAAGGCCGGGCTGAGCGCCGCGCAAACCGAGGCCACGGAGGCCAAGGCCCAAGTGGCAACCCTGACGCAGGCCGCGCAGGAACAATCCGCCAAGCTGGACAGTCTCGCGCAGGAAGTGGCGGCCAAGGATGAAGCCATGGCCGCCGCGCAAGCTGCTGCCGCGAAAGCGCAGGAGGATGCCGATGCCGCCCTTGCCCAAGCCGGCAAGGAAAAAGCTGCGCTGGAAAAAGACCTTGCCCGCGCGCAAAAGAAGCTGGCCGAAGAAAAAGCCCGTTTGGAAGCCGAGTTGGCCGCCGTTCAATCGAACGAAGAAAGCGACCTTGAAACCGTGGATTTCCCACTTGTCGGCGCGGAAGAATTACCGCCGGTGGTCGCCGCCCCAGTTGCACAACCCGCTGACGAAGCATGCCCAGAGGATGTCTCCCCCGCCGAGTTTGCCGCCAGTCGCATCTTGGGCCAGTCCCCCATGCTCTCGCTATTGCGCTACAATCCTGAAGACCAAACTCTGTACGTGAAACTGCTGGATGGCCAAACGCTGACCTATCAAGATGTGCCCGAAGGCGTGTATGCGGCATTCGTCGCCGACCCCGACAAATTGGATATGAACTTCCGATTCAAGATCCAGGGCATCTACAAGAGCTTGCCGCCGGACAGCGTGGTAATCCGCAAGTACTGGAAGTGGCAGCGGAAGCATCGCTATCCGCAGGGCGATGTGCGCGTCATTGACCCGCCGGAGAAAAAAGTCGCGCCGGCTCCCGCGGAAGAAGCTGACGCAACCGTGGCCGACTAATAGCGGTCACGCCCACCACCCCCTCCCCGGCGCACGCGACACTCCCGGGCGCGTGGCCGAACTAGGTGCGTGGCCCCCTCGTCGCAATACATGCCGTCTTTCTCCAGCCGTTTAGCGCCGATTCGCGCGGCGGCGCGGCGTCGCCTCTTGCCGTGGTTTGCTCGGCATCAACGCAACTTGCCCTGGCGCGCGGAACCCCGCACCCCTTATGCGGTTTGGATTTCTGAAATCATGCTCCAGCAAACCCGCGTGGACACCGTCATCCCGTATTACGAACGGTTTCTTGCGCGCTTCCCCGATGTGGCCGCGCTGGCCGCCGCGCCGCGGCAAGCGGTGCTCAAAGCGTGGGAAAATCTGGGCTATTACTCGCGGGCGCGCAATCTCCACCGCACAGCGCGGCTGCTCATGCGCGACTTCGCCGGCAAGTTGCCCGCGACCCAGGCGGAGCTCGCCACATTGCCCGGTTTGGGTCCGTACACCGCCGCCGCGATTGCCTCGCTGGCGTTCGGCCAGCCTTGCGCCGCGCTGGATGGCAATATCATCCGCGTTCTCGCGCGCCTGCTGGCGCTGCCGGATGATGTCGCACGGCCCGCCACACGGCACAAACTGCAACGCGTGGCCGACCAACTGCTTGTGCGTGGGCAACCCGGCCGCACCAATGAGGCATGGATGGAACTGGGCGCTCTGGTGTGCACCCCGCGCGCGCCGCGTTGCGCAGAGTGCCCGCTACGTTCCGTTTGCCGCGCGGCCCGCCAACCCGATCCCACCATCTATCCCCGGCGAAAAAAGAAAATGAAAGTTCCTCACAAAGTCGTTGGCGCCGCCATCATTTTAAACCGCCGCAATCAAATCCTGATTGCGCAGCGCCCGCCCGAAAAAGGAATGTTGGCGGGATTGTGGGAGTTTCCCGGCGGCAAACAAAATCCCGGCGAAACCATGCCCGAGTGCATTGCCCGCGAGCTACACGAGGAAATGGGCCTGCGGTTGGCCGTGGGCCCGCGCCTGCTGGTGGTCCACCACGCCTACAGCCATTTCACCATCGAACTGCACGCGCACTTCGCGCGCATTGTGTCCGGTCGCCCGCGCCACCTGGAGTGCGCCAGCCATGCGTGGACCACCCGCGACGGGTTTGACGATTTTCCATTCTCGAAAGCCGATCTGGAAATCATCCGCGCGCTCCGCGCCCTGCCGCACCCGCCGCAGTGGCGTGATTATTTTGCCTGACACGCCGCTGCTTGCCGCCGCGCACGCGGTGCATTACATTGCCGCCACATGCAACCGAGGAGCTTTCTCATGGACCTGACCCAACTTGTTTTGTCCCGCCACTCCACCAAGGCCTTTGACCCCGCGCGCAAAATTTCCGGCGCGGTCATGGAGAGCGTGCGTGCGCTGCTGCGCAATTGTCCGTCGTCCGTCAACTCGCAGCCCTGGCATTTTGTGATCGCCGCAAGCGAAGTCGGCAAAGCGCGCATCGCCCGCGCTACAGGCGGCCCCTACGCCTACAACGGCCCCAAAATCCAAAACGCCTCGCATGTGGTGGTGCTGTGTGCCAAGCGCGATCTCGACGATGCCGCGGTGGCCGAGCGCGTGGCCCAGGAAATGCGCGATGGCCGTTTTGCCGAAGCCGCTGACGCGGAAAAACAGCGCGCCTCCAAGGCCTTTTACGTGTCCTTGCACCGCGACACGCGCCACGATTTGCCACATTGGCTGGAAAAACAAACGTATATCGCCCTCGGTTCGCTATTGCTGGGCGCGGCGGCGCTCGGCTTGGCCGCCTGCCCAATGGAAGGCTTTGATCCCGACGTGCTCGCGCAGGAGCTCGGGCTTGCAGCGCGCGGCCTGCGCCCCGCGGTCATTGTGGCGCTGGGCTATGCCAGCCTTGACGACTGGAATGCCAAGCTGCCCAAATCGCGCCTGCCCGCTGACGTCCTCTTTACCGAGTTGTAAACCTGCGCACCGCTCAATCGCGAAAGGGATCCTCGGTGTCGGCCATTGCCACGCCAATCGGTCGCAACACATGGAGAATCTTAATGGTTCCCTCGTGCGCCGCCAACACATCCGCCAGCGGTTTGTAGCAATGCGGTGATTCATCCAGCCCGCCGCCGCGCAATTCCGTGCCGAACGCGGCCACTCGCTGATCCATCATTTTCCTGAGTTCGACACCTCTGAAATGGAAAGTCATAACTCCTTGGGACACAGGACGTGTATTTTTGAATTTTGCCGTTTTGGGTGTCCCGCGCTTATGCTGAGGCATGTTTGTCAGGAAAAAGCGTAA
>Ga0209718_1000811_pt1 | contig 39628 bp, 33 predicted proteins | sample AD_JPNAS1_MetaG_FD_184420 | JGI IMG/M metagenome (GOLD analysis project Ga0209718, IMG submission 184420) | Active sludge microbial communities of municipal wastewater-treating anaerobic digesters from Japan - AD_JPNAS1_MetaG (SPAdes) (version 2) | ecosystem: Engineered > Bioreactor > Anaerobic...
TTGGTTGGACAGGCCCACAGCAGCAACGCAGGCCGCTCCCAGCCGCCCCACCATTATCATGTCGGCCATCTGGGTTACGGTCTGCAAAACCAGCTCGGCAATGACAGGCCACGCCAGGAGGTATATAGTCTTTCGCATCGCGCCTGGATGCGCCATTGCCTCATCAAAGCCGACCCCGGCGAAGGCCCCTATCGGCTGGGGCGCTGTGCCTTCCCTTTCTCGTTCCGGCGCGCGACCGGTCACCACGTCATCGACCGACACCCCGCCGCAGCCGGCCGGCATAGTACACGAGATGTCGGCAATGTCGCTGTCAGACTTGTCTTGCATTGTTGCTCCTCCATGCTGGCTCTCAGCCGCCGGCTCCACGGCCGGCGGCGCCAAACCATACCCCTCCTAGAACCGGGACGCAATCTCCAGGCCGAGTACTTTGGTCTTCAGGCCGTATCTCGCATGCAGGCTGGAGAGAAAGCCCTGGTTGAACTCGAACCCCAGGGTGACCGCAGACGAATCGATGGGCCTGAAAAGCTCGGGGCCTGCGTATTCTCCCTGCCCCAAAATCGGGGCGCACACAGATACCTTAAGGCTGCCGCGATCACCAAGCGCCAGCCATCCAGTCCCGGATACCCACGCATGCTCCGACCCGCCGCCCGTCTGCGCCACCAGCCCTATCTCAGCGCCCGAGCTGTCAGTCACGTCGGCCCTGAATGAGAGTTTCGAGTTGAGCATAATGGAGGGTCCGCCGAATGCCAGACCCGAATAGAGCATTATGGATACTCCTGTACCCTCGGGACTGTACTTGGAGTTGTAGCCGATATCGCCGCGCCATTCATCGGCGCCCAGCGACCGCATGTACGCCAGGCGCATCGAGTCAGCTCGCGTCCGCGTGCTCTGCAGGGCTGCGGTCAGGTCGACCCAGCCCCTGCCGGTCACATCGCGCCCCGTCTCCTCAATCCAGTAGTCTTGCCCGATGAGGCGCGCAGGGCACGTATCGAATCCAGCCGGCACGACTCCGAAATCGGCCTTCACTCCTATGCGAGCTGTTGCCCCAGTGACGCGGCCGACAAGGGCGAGAGTTCTCCCGTCGCCCGAATCCTGAACGAAAGCCATCGTAGAACCCTGTGCCGCTGCCATGATGCTGAAAATCCGGGCCATCTCCACTCCAAGCCCAAAGGTGTAGGCCGTGGCCTCCTCATCAACCTGAGGTATTCGGGGGTTTACCGCTCCGCCCGCGCGGAATGTAGCCCCCTTCCATCCCAAGTCGGACGCAAGACCTATCCAGTCAAGCCTTACCTGCATCGGCTGCTCATGCAGGTGAGAGAATGACAGCCCACTAAAAAAGACCGGAGTGCCCCCTACCACAGTGATCGCAGACGCGCTCGTACCTTGCGAGGCAATCGCCATGACCAGCGCCACTAATGCGGCGGTCGTGATCATCCCGCGGCGCTTCATTCAATGCACCCCCCTGTGACTCAGCCTATGCCCAGCCTCGTCCATGAGCTCATAGATGATGGGTATCACAAACAGCGTAAGGAATGTAGCCGTCGTGAGTCCCCCGATGACGGTGAGCGCCAGCGGACGCTCCAACTCGGAGCCCGCGCCCCGCCCCATCGCCAGTGGGACCAGGCCGAGAATCGTGGTCAGCGCAGTCATCAATATCGGACGCAGACGCGCAAGACTGGCCTTGCGCACCGCTTCCGGCGTCTTCATGCCTGTCGCCTTGAGCTGGTTGATGAAATCCACCATTACGATACCATTGTTGACTACCACTCCGGCAAGCACGATGAGCCCAATTATGGCTGTCACACTGATACTCTCTCCGGCCATGGCAAGAAGCGCAATGGCGCCGACGGCGGCCAGCGGCATCGTGAACATTATGATGAACGGATACAGCAGTGACTCGTACTGCACAGCCATCACCATGTAGACCAGCACTGCGGCAAGACATAGGGCGAGCGTCAGCTCGGACATGGCCTCATCTATAGCCCTTGTTGCGCCCCCGAGGACCAAGTCGACATCTTTGGGCCCCTCCACCTCGCGAGCGGCGGCAAGCGCGAGATCACCTGCCTGCGAGAGCTTCATGCCCCGGAACGCGATGTCGATCTTGACGTACTGCTGGCCGTTGCGCCTGTATATGGTCATCGGCCCCTCAATCACCTGGGGCGTCGCCACACGTCCGACCAGCACCTCCGTAGGCGGAGCAAGGAGCGAAGAAGTACCTGTGCCGGACGCGCGCGCGGCAGCCGCGGCATTGCTTCCCATCTGGCTTGCGCTTTGCATGATCGAGGATGCCCCCAAAGACGAGCTGATCGGCATGTCCAGCACCGATTCGAGCGTAGGAACTCCATCGCTCGCCGGCCTGACAATGACCGGGATCAGTTCACCTCCACGCTCCACATACGTTACCGTAGTGCCCAGCATGGCGGTGCGTACCCCCAGCCCGACCTGGCCCACAGTCATCGACCCCATCAGGGCGCGCGTAGGATTGACATTGAGCAAGATCACAGGCTGCAGCTCTTGCGCAGATGACGAAACTTCTACGAACTCAGGCGCCTCTCGCAGTCGCTGGGCCACTCGAGACGAATACTCCACCAATTCCCTTGAATCCGGGCCAAGTATCTCAAGAGACACCTTGCTGCCGAAAAGGTCAATCTGTCCGCCTGTGAGTGAGCCGTACCCGCTTGTGTCTACCGTGCACTGAAGCTCCGGGTATTCCTCCTGCACACTGGCGATAGCTGCGCGGATGAACTCAGCAGCCTCGGCCGCCGGGGTCTGAGCCGGGCCCTCGCGGCGCAACGCAACACTAATCGTGGCCGAGTTCGACCCAGCATTGGAAGCCATGGCCAAAAAGTCGTCGCCGCCCGTAGAACCCACCTCGGCCGTGACGTGCTCCAGCCCGGGCATCTCCATGAGCTTCTCTTCGAGCAGCATCGATACCCTGTTAGTGATGTCAGTAGGCGTCCCGGCGGGCATATGGAGACTCACGTCTACCCGGGCCATGTCCATATTCTTGAACAGCTCCACGCCAAGACTGGGATAGACCATTACGGTCGCGACTACGGCCGCCGCCACAGCAGCAAGAACGGCCCATCGGTTACGCAGGGCCCACGTGAGCGCCCTGTCGTACCGGCTGATCAGCGTTTGACGGCTTCGGGCCCCACCGGCGCGCCCCAACGCGGACGCCGGATCCTTCGGCGCCGTTTTGCCGCGCAGTCGCACCAGCCCGCTGGCGAGAAGAGGCACTACCGTGAGGGCAACGGCCAGCGATGCCAGAAGAGAGAAGGTGACAGTCATGGCCAGATCCCGGAAGACCGTGCCAACCATGCCCTCGATGAACACGACCGGCACGAAGACCGCAACTGTAGTCATAGTGGAGCTGATGATGGCGGTTCCGACTTCGCGTGTGCCGTTCACAGCCGCCGTCAGAGGCGGATCGCCGAGCTCTTGACGCCTGTAGATGCTCTCGAGCACCACAATGGAGTTGTCAACAAGCATCCCGACGCCCAGAGCCAGCCCGCCCAGGGTCATCAGGTTGATGCTGAGCTTCCACGCGTACATCAGCACGAAGGCAAACACCACTGAGAGCGGAATGGAGACTGCGACCACAAGAGTGCTCCCAACATGGCGAAGGAAGATGTAGAGTACGACGACGGCGAGCACTGCCCCGATGAGCAAGTTGTCCCTGAGGCCATTGATTGACCTTGTGATGTACGTGGACTGATCAAACACGTGCGCCACCGAGATGTCGCTTCGCTCGCCGGTGAGTCTGTCGAGAGCCTGATTGACGCGTCTGGCCGTGGTCACCGTGTTCTGACCCGACTGCTTGTAGACGAGCAGCATCACAGACGTGTTGCCGTCGACGCGAGCATAGCCTTCAGTCTTCTGGAACTTCTCCTCAACCTTTGCGACATCGCCAATTGTCGTCAGGAAAGATGGCATCAGAAACGACAGGCCCATGAGGCCGCCCAGTCGCGGCGGACCTGACTCGGGCTCACTGCGCTTGGTGTTCATTCCGATTGTGAGCGATGCGATCTCCTCTGCCGACCGGAACTTGGCGCCCACCCGGGTCTGGTAGCGGACTCCGTCATCGACCACGACGCCTGCAGGCACCGACAGGTTCTGAAGTGAGATGAGCTGCTGCAGAAGAAGTGGGCTGAGCCCCGCTTCCGCCAGTTTCTCGTGGTCGTACTCGACCGAGATTACGCGGTCGGCCCCCCCGCTGATGGAGACGCCGGCCACACCGTCAACTCGCTCGATCTCAGGCTTGACGATTTCGCGAGCGACTCGGGTGACATCGCCCAGGTCTCCCTGCGCTCCCACTGTGAGCATCATCAGCGGAAGCTGGGACGGGTCGATGAGGCTGACGATAGGGTCCTGAACACCTTCCGGGAGCTGGTACCTGATTCTGTCCATGCCAGCCCGAATCTCTTCCTGCACCGAACCGAGATCCGACCCCCAGTTGAACTCGGCTAGGCTGACCGAGACATTTTCCATGCTGGTGGAAGTGACGGACTTGATGTTCCGGGCCGACTTGAGCGAACGCTCCACGGGCACGGTGATCAAGCTGTCGATTGTTTCGGGGTCAGCATTGGGGTACACTGTGACGACTACCGCCATTGGTAAGTTCATCTGTGGCAGAAGGTCTAGCCCGATTCTGCCGAGCGACAGGAAACCGAAGAGAAGGCATGCCGCAACAACTATGGTCACCGTTATCGGCCTGCGCACGGAGTATTCAGCAACATTCAACGAGGTTCCCCCCTAAGGCTGAGGACCGTCACTTCACATCAGTGATCCGGGTACCCTTCGGAAGCTCCCGGAGTTTGACCGGATCGAGTTTCGGGTTAATCTTGAGGTTATTGATGGTTATGGAGGCTACGAGCTTCCCCTGGCCATCGAAGGCTTCGATCTTGCGGACCATGTAGGTCTCACAGTCCACCCAAACCAGCTGGTACCCTTCAACATCTGTGTTAGGCTTGGTCTGTACTACATGGTGAGGGAGCCGGTCGTACTTGTCTTGCCGCATGTACTTGAAGCTCATCATCCCTGCGGGGTCCATAGAAAGCAGGCTGTCCAGATCAAATGACCCCATGTCCAAGCCCAGCTGGGATGCGATCGTCGCCGATTTGCCTCTGTAGGCCTGACCGGTCACAGGCATGTACACAGTGGTGAGATCCTTTTTCACATCGAGTATGACTATCTGACCTTCGAATACTGTGTGCTGCGTGATCTCCATCCGTGTGATACTGCTGCTCCTGTCGGCACTGACCCTGATCGTCATGTTGATCGGATTCTTGCTGGAGGAATCAGAAAACGACGCAACGACGTCTGCCTGGACCGACCGTATCTCCTTGAGCTTTTCCGTTACTCTGGCAGCGACTTCGTCGCCTGTGGGAACGGCCGGCGCGCAGAGAACAACGGCGGTGGACATCAGTATAGTGAATAGTAATGCAAGCGTGAGTAATCTTGCGACCGATTCCTCTCTTCGTCGGTCGACATAGCGATCAAGCTCCAGACATCCCACAGGTAGTTCCCCCAATCACTGCAACTAGAGGACGATCGGCCACACGCCATAGCTATTATAGGCATCGAGGAAAACCCCTGTCAACAAAGGTTCTGCCTGTTATGACGCCTGATAGGCGGCCACAGTTCCACGTCAGGCCCACTGCGCATCGACGCAACAAGATTTGCCCGAACCATCTTGTTCTCTCTCACAAGCTCAAGTAGTAGTCGCTTGACCCTGGCCCGCATGGTGTCGCTCGAATACGGGCAGCAGCTGGCAACAGTGTCTATACCTGCCCTTTTTACGGCCCTGATGATATCCTTCTCAGAAAGGTACATCATTGGGCGGATGACTGTGACGCCCGTTCGCGTCAGACTAGTCTTCCATGGCAACGTGCACAGCTTGCCGGCGTATAGAATGTTCATGAGGAACGTCTCCATCGCGTCATCTTCATGATGGGCCAGGGCGACTTTGCGGAATCCATGTTCGGACGCGAACCGGTTCATGGCGGCCCTGCGGAAATAGGAGCAGACTGCGCACGGATTGGTCTTGCCGCGGCGCTCCTCAATCACCTGCGCGATCTTCGTAGGCAGGAGATGATGAACGACTTCCATGGCCGCGCATGCCTCCTTGACCCGTCCGATGTCGAACGCGTCCGGAAAACCTATGTCCACGGTGACCGCCTCGATCTCGAATGGGATGTCGGAGTACGACCGAATCGTGCTCAGTGCGTATGTCAAGAACATGCTGTCCTTCCCGCCCGACAAGCCAATGAGGATCCGGTCGCCCGGCTCGATCAGCTCGTACTCGTAGATGGCTCGCCACAGTTTCGTGTGATACGGCTTGGGTAGGCAGTTCTTGATCACCAGTTAACCACCTGCCAAATGAAAAGTGGCATGAACTCCGGCTTCCGCCGGGCCATGCCGCATGACATGGGACCTATATCTGAATCTGGCGGAGAGAGGGGGATTCGAACCCCCGCTAGGGTCACCCCTACTAATGGTTTAGCAAACCATCCCCTTCAGCCGCTTGGGTATCTCTCCGCTAAGGCTGAAACCTCACCATGTTGTTTCCTATTCTGGCGGAGGGGGTGGGATTCGAACCCACGGCCCATCACTGAGACACCGGTTTTCAAGACCGGCTCCATAAACCACTCGGACACCCCTCCGGCCCGATGCTAACCAGAGTATACACCGCACTGTAACACGAGTCAAGGCAAGCAGGATATCTGCGACAAATGTGGAACAGGGCTTGGTGGACTCGCCAAGCGAGTTGGGCTTGGTCTACACGATCGCAACACTTGGAGCTACGAGGGATGCACATGCGCTACATACCGATTGAACAAGCCGAGCCTGCGATGATACTGGCGCGCAATATCTGGGGACCCAATGGGCAATTGCTACTCACGGCAAATACCGTGCTGAGGGAGTCCTACATCTCACGCCTGCGCAACCTTCAGTACTCGGCCGTGTACGTGAAGAGCTACCCTGACGAGCCAGTAGAGAATATTCTGGAACCTGTGAAACAAGAGACTATAGTCCAAGCCACGTTGACGCTGAAGTCCGTTGCCGAAGCCGCAGTCACCGCAAGCCGTCTGGACCTGGGCCGCGTCCTGGAAGTGGTGAGCGACATCGTAGATCAGGTGCTGAGCAACCGCAACGTGGTCTACAGCATCGCCGACATAAGGTCGTTCGACGACTATACCTATGGGCACTCCGTGGATGTATGTGTGCTGGCCGTCATGTGCGCCGCAGAGATGAGAATGACCAGGTATGACCTGCTCGACCTGGGCACAGGCGCGATGCTCCATGATCTCGGCAAGCTCTTCACCCCCAAGGCCATTCTCTCTAAGGAGACTCCACTGCTAGACGAAGAGTGGGACGTCATCAAGCGCCATCCGTGGGATGGTTTCCAGATGCTCCGCAAACAGGTGCCGCTGATGCCGGCCCATGTCGCTTTCCAGCATCATGAGAGGTATGATGGATCCGGCTACCCGCGCGGGCTGACCGATTGCCAGACGCTCGACATCGCCAAGGTTACCGCCGTGGCCGACTCCTTTAACGCCATGACCTCCGACAGACCCTACAGGAAGGCCCTCATGCCGCATGAAGCTCTCCCGATTCTGGCGCGAGAAGCGGGCAAGAGCTACAACCCCGATGTCCTGCGCGCCTTCATCGGAATCGTGGCGGCTTACCCGCTAGGCACTGTCGTGAAGCTGAGCGACGGCTCCGTAGCTACAGTAGTGGGAGTCACCAGAGAGCTGTACGACGTAGAAGTACTGTCGGGCCCGCGCGAAGGCAATCACGTATCGATACAACACGAGCGTAATGAGTCCGACATCCATATCATCGAACGCATCGACTAGACCGTCTGCCAGACCACACTACTTCGTGATGGCTTCGAGCCCTCCCATATACCGCCGCAGGCGCTCCGGTATCACGACCGAGCCATCCGCCTGTTGCCAGTTCTCGAGTAGGGCAGCGATTGTCCGCCCCACGGCCAGTCCGGACCCGTTCAGAGTGTGAACGAACTCGGCCTTCGCGCCCGGCGCGGGTCTGAACTTTATGTCGGCGCGGCGAGCCTGGAATGCCTCGAAGTTGCTACATGACGAGATCTCCACATACCGGTTGTAACTTGGCATCCACACTTCCAGGTCGTATTTCTTGGCGGCCGAGAATCCTACGTCTCCGGTGCACATCATCGTGACACGGTAAGGCAACTCCAGGATCTCCAACACCGACTGTGCATCAGCCACCAGGCTTTCCAACTCATCGTAAGAAACCTCCGGATGCACAAACTTCACGAGTTCAACCTTATCGAACTGGTGCTGCCGGATCAGGCCCCTCGTGTCGCGCCCGGCCGCACCCGCTTCTGCGCGGAAGCAGGCGGTGTAGGCAACGTGTTTCACCGGCAAGCAGGCGCCGTCAAGGATTTCGCCGCGGTACATGTTGGTCACCGGCACCTCCGCCGTAGGCACCATGTAGTAGTCGAGTCCTTCACACTTGAACATGTCGTCGGCGAACTTGGGCAGCTGGCCCGTTCCCACCATCGAAGCCGCGTTCACCAAGAACGGAGGGAACACCTCTGTGTATCCGTGCTCCTGGGTGTGCAGATCGAGCATGAAATTGACCAGGGCTCTCACGAGGCGTGAACCCGCTGCCTTGTAGATCGCGAACCGTGCGCCCGTGATCTTGGAGGCGCGCTCGAAATCCAGGATATCGAGGTCAACGCCGAGATCCCAATGGGCTTTTGGCTGGAACTCGAACTGCCTCGGCTGCCCCCATCTGCGAACCTCCACGTTCTCGCTGTCATCACGGCCCAAAGGCACCGACTCGTGCGGGATGTTAGGTATGCCCAGGAGCAGTTCGGTAATTGCCGATTCCACTGCGGCCAGTTCCTCGTCAAGCCCGCGGATACGCTCGGCGACGCCCTTCATCTCGTCTATGATCTCGGACGCGTCGGCGCCCTGGCGCTTGAGGCGTGCAACCTTCTCAGACGCCTCATTCCGCCGGCGTTTCAGTTCCTCCACTTCCACAAGGATCGCCCGGCGCTTTTCGTCTGCGGCAAGCAGAGCGTCCAACACATCGGTGGGTTCGCCTCTGCGGTTCAGCGAGTCCCTCACGACATCCGGATTTGAGCGAACGAACTTCAGATCAAGCATGTCCAACACTCCCCACTTCGTTTGGTCGTCACGGCGGTTCCGGAATCAAAAAACCCGCCCCAGCCGGCGATCACCGCCGGGGGCGGGCGAAACTTCCCGCGTTGCCACCCCGATTGGCCGCCTGGACAAGCATCCGAGGCCTCTTACCACCACGCGCTTGTTCTCAGGCGTACCCACTCGTTGCCGCTGTCACGGGCGGACCCGACACGGCTTACTCTTGTTCGGCCGGCCGCTCCAGGGCGGATTCACTTGCCTTCGCTCACCGGTTCACACCCGCATCCTCCAACGCCCGCCGCCTGTTCGGCGCTTCCGTTCAAGCGGTCGGAGGGCGCATCCGGCTCTCTGAGGAGAGAAGTACAGGCTACTGATCCCCTTCATCGCGTTTCCAGTGTTTCAGGACTGCAGCTAGCGAATGCCCCAATGCAGCCCCTTACCTTCCATTTATGATACCACCCATTCATGGAAAGTCAAGTACCCGATTTCGCATTTTCGCATTTCGCCGGGGGCGTGCAAGAATTGTGGTTGCTAGAGCCTGGCGCCGTTTCATTGCCGCTGGTCGTCCAGGCTGCCCTATTGACACTATCGTTTTCGCGCCCCCCTCCATTCACTTCCTTATGAACTGTCCCGCTTCCTGGTTGACGAGCTCCAGGCTACACGGTGGGCTATGCCTGTCATGACAATCTTAAGGTGTTGACGCTAGTGCTGCCAACATCCCTGCTTCACGCCGGTTTCGAGACGCCTATCGCCTGCCTCATCAGGCCCAGTGAAGAGAAGCTCGCCGCGCGCGCCTCCGCCGCGGCAAGACTACTCTTCTTCGAGGCCCTCGCGGCCTATTCCCTGCCCAGGTCGGGGTAACCCCGCCCAAAGCCAGCTATGCCCGGCATCAACCGCGACTTGGGACAGTACATAAGGAACTCGGAGAGAGGGCATGCCTTCCCGCCATGGAGGGAACAGGCACTCGCGCACGCCAGCGGAGGCCAAACAAGATGACGGCCACGGGCCCCCTCAGCCGAAAGGCCTCTTAGCTGGCGAAATCGCGACAACTCGGGAGCCCAAGGCCTGCAGCTGGCATAGTGGCAGTCTCTATCACTACTTTCGGAGTCATCCGCAATTTTCGAGTACATCGATTTCGAAGGGCCGCCTGGCCGCTCCAAATCACATAAATCGGGGGGTATCCGACGGGTTTGGGCAGTGAAACAGGCGGGCGGGCCGACACAATGTCCCATATCATGGCTTCATTTGGGAAAAGCGCGTAGGTGATGGCACGTCGTGCCGGCGATTCCCCAACAACTCGGCTGTATCTGGCCCCGAGGGCTCCTCTTGCGGGGTCGATTCGCCCCCCGGGGGTATATCACTGAGCCACAGCAGTCATCCTTCCGTCCCTCAGCATGCCCCGGATCTATCCCTGAGTCTATCCCTGGACCTGCCCGCGGGTCTATCCCTGGACCCGGTGCGATTCCAGCTGCTTCCGCTGTGGCCCCGGCAAGGCCACACGCCTGAATGAGGGGGATGTGCGACCCCGAAAGCCACAATCCCTACACGCACCCTTTCGCGGTCTCGCCGTCCCGGAGTCGATCCGCGTCGGCGTGTGGGAATCCGTCGGTGATCGGATCCTGTGCCCTACGGGACACCTTTTGAGACCACCCTGCGTCAGTTTACACAGGAACCCCGAAAACCCTGGCCCACAGGGCACAGGTTGGCGAAAGCCATCGGCGGTCGTCGCACGGGGCCAAACCCGCAACTACGAACCCCCAGCTAGAGCGCATGGGATGAAACGGTCGGCACTGGTCATGGCAGGCCGGAGACCGTCGGTGATCGCATTCGGTATATTCGGTATATATGGAGGAGGGCGGCCAAGCCGCCCTCCAACCTGATACTGCTGTCTGTACTTCGGCGCTGCGATCCGGACCGGCTCGCTACGCCTGCTCTCCGCACTTAGCTAGGAGCACTGCCCACTTGCGGTCCACTTCTTCCTGTAGCTCAACCAGAATATGCTCGTTCTCCGGCTTGAACAGATGGCGGAACCTATCCTGCTTGCGCAGGAAGTCGACAAGGGGTTTCTTCTCCTTAGGCTTATAGGTCAGCTTGTACTCGCCGTTCACGACCTCATACAGCGGCCAGAAGCAAGTGTCCACGGCCAACCGCGCCAGCTCGATGGTCTGGTCCGATGGGTACTTCCACCCCAGCACGCACGGCTGGATGACAGCCATGAACGCCGGCCCTTCCACAGCAAGGCCCTTGTTCACTTTGGATACCAGGTCGTTCCACATGGCCGGCGAGCTCTGCGCCACGTAGGGTATGCCGTGAGCCACCATGACTTCCGTCAGGTCCTTGCGGTACTGCTTCTTGCCGTAGGACTCACTTCCCGCGGGGCTGGTCGTGGTGTTGGCCCCACGCGGGGTCGCACTCGACCTCTGTATACCCGTGTTCATGTAGGCCTGGTTGTCGTAGCAGATATACAGCATGTCATGCCCGCGCTCCATCGCGCCGGACAACGACTGGAACCCGATATCATAGGTCCCGCCGTCGCCTCCGAAGGCGATGAAGTCGATCTTCTTGTCGATCTTGCCCTGCCGCTTGAGCGACTGGTAAGCGGCCTCAACCCCGCTCACGGTAGCAGCGGAGTTCTCGAATGCATTGTGGATGAAAGGCACCTTCCACGCGGTGTACGGGTAGATCGTGGTGCACACTTCCATGCACCCAGTCGCACACCCCACAACCACCGGGTTGTCTGCCGCGAGAAGAGCCTGCTTTATGATCACAGGAAAGCCGCATCCCGCACAGGCCCTGTGGCCCGGTGAGACCAGGACTTCCTTGTTCGACAGCTCTTTTAGCGTCGCCATGTTCACACCTCCTACTCTCTGATGGCGAGGTAGGTGAGGTTCTTCTCAACCTGCCCCGTCTTGACGATCTTGGCCAGGTCGTCATATACAGACTTGATGTGGTCCATTGTCACATCGCGCCCGCCGATTCCATAGATGTAGTCGACGATGGCGGGAGCGTTCTCCATGCCGTACATCGCCGATCTGACCTCTGCGAACACCGGCCCGCTTACGGCGTTGAAGGAATCCGAGCGATCCATAACGGCGACGGCCTTCTTGCCCTGCAGGGCTCTGGCTATCTCGCACGCCGGGAACGGCCTGAAGACGCGCAGCTTGAGTAGACCGGCCTTGACGCCATCGGCTCTGAGCGCCTTGACGACCTCCTTGGCCGTGCCTGCAGTCGAACCCAGCACCACAATGGCGATCTCGGCGTCGTCCAGCATGTACTCTTCGAACAGGCCGTACTCGCGTCCGCTCAACTTGGCATAGTCGCGGGCCACCTCGAGGATGACCGGCTTGGCCTGCTGCCTCTTGTGTTCCATGTTCCAGTCGTACAAGTCCAGCGGCCCGACGGTGACAGGGTTGTCCACATCGAGCAGCGGGTTTTCGGGCACGTACTCGCCCACCCACTGCTTGACCTTCTCATCCTCCAGCAGGTGCATGACTTCCATGGCATGGCTGATGATAAAGCCGTCCATGGTGACCATCACCGGAAGCAGCACTTTCTTATTCTCCGCAATCCTGACCGCCTGCAGAAGGTTGTCATACGCCTCCTGCGCGTCCTCGGAGAAGATCTGAATCCAGCCCGAGTCCCTTGCTCCCATGGTGTCGCTGTGATCGCAGTGGATGTTGAGGGGGCCTGAAAGCGCCCTGTTCACCACTGGCATCACTATCGGCAACCGCATCGACGCGGCGATGTAGACGATCTCCCACATCAGGGCAAGTCCATTGGCTGATGTGGCTGTCATCGCCCTGGCGCCGGCAGACGCGGCGCCCACCGTGGCGCTCATGGCAGAATGCTCGCTCTCGACAGTAACGAACTCGGTGTCTACCTTGCCGTTAGCGACGAAGCTGGAGAAGATCTGCACTATCTCTGTCTGCGGCGTGATAGGATACGCAGCTACCACATCCGGGTTGATCTGGCGCATCCCTTCGGCGACGGCCTCATTGCCCGTCTTCGCAACTCTAATGCTCATTCCTGCTCCTCCTTCCTACTTCGTCTCGCCCTCTTTGCCCTGGGCTTCATCGTCCAAGAGCATTGTGAGGGCTTTGTTTCCGCGCTTGCCGGGGCAAACCTGGGCACATACGCCGCACCCCTTGCAGTAGCGGTAATCGATTCCCCGGAACTTGCCGTCCTCGACCTGGATAGACATGTCAGGGCAGTAGATCCAGCAGAACAGGCAGTTGATGCAGTTTTCCGGTACATGGACCGGGCGATAGGTTCTCCATCCGCCCGTCTCATACTTGGCAGCGCAGCCAGGCTCCAGGATCCGACCCGCCTTGGGCACGTCCTTCCAGCCTGCGTCTTTCGGCACTGACATTATTGAGCCACCTCCTGGTAGGCCCGTCGTATCGCCTCGATGTTCTTATCGACGATCTCAGGGCGCAGTTTCTTTGCAAGCTTGACCCTGGTGTCGGCGATCAGCTCATCGAGGGTCAGCAGTCCTGTAGCAGCCACGAGCGCTCCCATCATGGGAGTATTGGGAATAGGCCGCCCGATTGTGTCGATGGATATCTGTGTAGCGTCAAGCGTGTACACGCTCACCTTGTCGGCTTCCAGCTTCAGCTTCCTGCGGATTTCCGCGGCAGATAGCGGTGTATTGACAAGGTAGATCCCATCGTCGGGGACCCCGGACTTCACATCTACTGTGGACATGAGTGTGGGGTCAAGTACTATGACGATTTTCGGGCGTTCTACGTGGCTGTGAACTGTAATTGACTCATCGCTGATTCTGTTGAACGCCTGCATGGGCGCGCCCATGCGCTCCGGGCCGTATTCAGGAAAAGCCTGTGCATGCCTTCCTGTGGAGATGACCGCTTCGGCAAGTACCAAAGCAGCCGTCTTCGCTCCCTGCCCGGCGCGTCCATGCCAGCGGATTTCTAGGAGCTTGGCCATGATGTTTCTCCCCCTTCGTTCTGTTGGCCGCACATGACTGACCCAGACCAAATGGGATCAGCCTGTACAGCTATATGGATCATGCCGCGGAAGTCCGCGGCATGGATCATCTATCGATTATGCCGTGACACACCTCACAGCACGCCTGCCGCTATCCGATTGCGGCGACAAGCTCGGAGTAAAGCGGAAAACCGGCCACGAGCTCTTCCACCTGCTGCGACACTTGGGCCAATGCATCGGGAGATCCGATGTGCCGGAGCGTCCCGTCGATCAGCGATGCAATCACTCGCATCTGGGGCTCCTTCATGCCACGCGTGGTGACGGCTGGAGTGCCGATCCTGACGCCGCTTGTTATGAAGGGCTTCTCGGGGTCGAAGGGGACTGTATTCTTGTTGACAGTGATGCCCACCGAATCCAGTGCCTCTTCGGCGATCTTACCCGTTATGCCTGTTCCGCGCAGATCCATCAGCATCAGGTGGTTATCGGTGCCGCCGGAGACTAGTTTCCATCCATGCTCCATCAGCGCATCGGCGAGCGCTCGGGCATTGACGATTATCTGCTTCTGATACTCTGCGAACTCAGGCTTCAGGGCTTCGCCGAACGCGACTGCCTTGGCGGCGATCACATGCATCAGCGGCCCGCCTTGTGTGCCCGGGAAGACTGCCGAGTCGATCTTCTTCGCCCACTCAGCGGTGCACAGTATCATGCCGCCCCGTGGTCCGCGCAGGGTCTTGTGAGTAGTTGTGGTCACAAAATCCGCATGCGGAACAGGGTCAGGATGAAGGCCGGCAGCAACTAGCCCTGCGATGTGGGCCATGTCTACCATGAGAAGCGCGCCCACGCTCTTGGCGATCTTGCCGATTCTTTCGAAATCGATGATCCTCGGGTACGCGCTGGCCCCAGCCACAATCATCTTGGGTGCATGCTCGTGGGCAAGCCTCTCCAGCTCATCATAGTCGATCCGCTGATCGTCGGACCTGACGCCGTACGGAATGAACCTGAAGTACTTGCCCGACAAGTTCAGATGCATTCCGTGGGTCAAATGTCCCCCGTGTGTCAGGTTCATGCCGAGTACAACATCGCCAGGCGTTAGTGCCGCAAAGTAGACCGCAGTGTTGGCTTGGGCCCCCGAATGCGGCTGAACATTCGCATGATCGGCGCCGAAGAGCTTCTTCGCCCGCTCAATGGCCAGGTTCTCAGCTACATCAACGTACTCGCACCCGCCGTAGTATCTCTTGCCCGGGTACCCTTCAGCGTACTTGTTTGTCAGCGGCGTGCCGAGAGCCTCAAGGACCGCTCTGCTCACGAAGTTCTCCGACGCAATTAACTCAATCTTCGCATTCTGCCTGCGAATCTCATCGAAAATCGCGCGCGCCAGTTCGGGGTCCTCCCGCCTGACATGATCAAACATTGCCTTACCAGCCCCTACTCTGTATCTTCTCTGCATCGCTCATTGAAGAAGCATCGATTCCCCGCATCGCCTCGCCCAAGCCTTTCGATACCCGCGCGAGCACCCCCGGGTCATTGTAGTGAGCGACCGCCTGAACGACGGCTTCCGCTCTTGCCTGGGGATTCTCCGATTTGAATATGCCGGAGCCTACGAACACGCCGTCCGCTCCGAGCTGCATCATGAGTGCCGCGTCAGCCGGTGTGGCAACTCCTCCCGCGGCGAAGTTGGCAACAGGTAGCCTACCTTCACGCGCCACCCACACAACGAGGTCGTAGGGAGCCCCCATGTCCTTTGCGGCAGTCATCAGCTCTTCCCGGGGCATGCTGTGGAGCCGCCGGATATCCTCGTTAACCTGCCTCATATGTCGCACTGCTTCGACTATGTCGCCCGTTCCCGCCTCGCCCTTGGTGCGCATCATCGCAGCGCCCTCGCCGATGCGGCGCAGTGCTTCTCCCAGATTTCGGCATCCACACACGAATGGAGTCTTGAAGCCATGCTTCTCAATGTGGAATCTCTCATCGGCAGGCGTCAAGACCTCGCTCTCATCAATGCAATCGGCGCCCAAAGCCTCGAGCACCTGCGCCTCAACGAAGTGCCCGATGCGCGCCTTGGCCATGACAGGTATGCGCACCGCATTCTTAATTGCCTCTACGATAACCGGGTCAGCCATTCTGGCGACACCGCCGGTTGCACGAATGTCAGCGGGAACACGCTCGAGGGCCATAACAGCGACAGCGCCTGCGCCTTCAGCGATTTTAGCCTGCTCCGGCGTTGTGACATCCATGATCACTCCGCCCTTGAGCCTGTTAATGAAGTCCACCTTGACCGCGTAGTTGCTATCCTCCAAAGTATGCATATTCATAAGACGACAACCTCCCAAGCGCCGAAATCCAACATTAATTCTACTACACTGCCGCTGCACGCACAACCTCAGCCAGAAACCCGAATGCGGACCTGAGTCTTCCTGAGTGGCTTGGCGATGCGACGACCTACGCATGCCAGTCTGTACACAAATCAATGGACTCCTCTACACGCGGCGAGGAGCCCATTGCCCGAAAAGATCAGTAATGCGATTGTCACTCCTCAGGGTTGGGCGCTCCCACCGGGCACACCTCGTTGCAGGTGCCACAATCGATGCACTTATCGGGATCAATTACGTAGATATCGCCCTCGCTGATGGCGTCAGTGGGGCACTCGGGTTTGCACGCCCCGCAGGCAATGCACTCATCGTTGATCTTGTACGCCATTTTAGGCCCTCCTTCCGAGGCATAATACCTGCCCTATTGTACACGATGAAATGTAGCTATACAATGGATTTTTGTTGCATGATTCTTGGCCTTGGACGAAAAGCCCGGCGGAAGCAACGCCCCCGCCGGAGAAAGCGAGATAAAGACTGATTGGTGGACCCGACGCGGATCGAACGCGCGACCTCTAGAGTGCGATTCTAGCGCTCTCCCAGCTGAGCTACGGGCCCATCGAACCTGCGGCAACTGTTATGTTACCACACCAGATGGCGCGCGTCAATCGAGTTTGAGGGCAAGCAGCTTGGCCGCGGGCCTGTCAAGGAAGACGGTCACGTCCGGATGCTGCTGAAGGATCGATGCTGGAATATCGGGCGTAACAGGACCCTGAATGGCTTGCCGGACGATTTCGGCCTTTGCATCGCCATTGGCTAGCAGCATTATCTCGCGCGCGTCCATTATCGTACCTATCCCCATCGACAGGGCGAACGAAGGCAACTCCTCCGCCTCGGTCTTGGCCCTGTTGACCTGCACAGTCTGGTCCGCCAGCTGCACAACGCGCGTCCGGGAGTTGGGCGCGGATCCGGGTTCATTGAACCCTATGTGGCCGTTCATCCCTATGCCCAGCACCTGCAGATCGATTCCGCCCGCTGCCCGGATCATCTCTTCATACTTGATGCACTCGGCCTCGGGATCGCGGGTCGCCCCGTAAGGAACATGCGTTCGGCTGCGGTCCAGATTCACGTGGGCAAACAGATGCTCCCACATGAACCGCTCGTAGCTTTGGGGATCGTCAGCATCGAGGCCACAGTATTCGTCGAGGTTGAACGTGGCAACACGGGAAAAGTCCAGCCCCTCCCGCCTGTGGAGCTCGACCAGTTGGGCGTACATCCCCTCCGGGGTCGATCCCGTCGCCAACCCCAGCACAATGCTGGGTCGGGCGTTCACGCGGGACGCAATATGCCTGGCCGCGGCGGCGCTCATCTGGGCATAGTCATCGTAGACGAGTATGCGCACACCAATCCCTCGCTAATCCCTCGGACGCATCAGAGGGAAGAGAATAACATCCCTAATCGACGCCGAGTCGGTCAGGAGCATGACGAGTCTGTCCACGCCCAGGCCCATACCGCCTGTGGGCGGCAGACCGTATTCAAGGGCAGTCACAAAATCCTCGTCCATCATATGCGCCTCGTCGTCGCCTAGCTCCCTCGCAGCCACCTGGGCCAGAAAGCGTTCACGCTGATCGATCGGGTCATTTAGCTCCGAGAATGCGTTGGCCAGTTCGCGGCCGGCGCACACTGCCTCGAATCTGTAGGTCAGCTCCGGGTTGTCCGCCCTTTTCTTGGCCAAGGGCGATACCTCTATGGGGTAGTCCATAATGAAGGTAGGCTGAATCAAACCCGCTTCTACCTTCTCTTCGTATGCCTCGCTCAAGCATGCTCCTCGAGTAGCGTGCTCCGAAATGTCGAGTCCCATCCCGCGACACGCTGCCCTGGCTTCTTCATGACTCATTGACATGAAGTCAAAGCCCGTACGCTGCCTCACCGCGTCCGACATTGTGATCCTCGGCCACGGAGGAGTAAGGTCGATGGCGCTGCCCTGGTAGGTGATGTGCGTAGTGCCCAGGGCCTCCTGAGCGGCGTACGCCACTAGGTTCTCGGTGAGTTCCATCATGTCGTAGTAGTCACCATAGGCCTGGTAAAGCTCAACCGACGTGAACTCAGGGTTATGCCTGGTGGAGATGCCCTCGTTACGGAAGATGCGGCCTATCTCGTACACGCGCTCCAGCCCGCCCACTATAAGGCGCTTCAGATGAAGCTCGGTAGCTATTCTGAGGTACAGATCCATATCGAGCGCGTTGTGGTGCGTGATGAACGGCCGAGCCGTAGCGCCGCCTGCAATCGCGTGCATAGCCGGGGTCTCAACCTCGAGGAACCCTCGCCTGTCAAGGAAGCTGCGAATGGCGGAGACGATACGAGTCCTCGCGATGAAGGTGTCGCGCACCTCGGGATTGACTATGAGGTCCACGTATCTCTGCCTGTACCTGATGTCCACATCCTTCAGGCCATGCCATTTCTCAGGCAAGGGCCTGAGCGACTTGGACAGCATTGTGAACGAGGAGGCGGTGACCGATATCTCGCCGCGTTTGGTGCGGAAGACGTCGCCGGCGATGCCGATGATGTCGCCTATATCGACCTGCTGAAGCAGCCCGTACTGCTCGTCCCCGAGCGTGTCGTGCTTCGCATACACTTGGATGCGCCCTGCCAAGTCGGCGATATCGAAGAATGAGGCCTTGCCGTGGCTTCTGACGGCCATGACCCTTCCGGCGATGGACACGTGTTTGCCCTCAAGGTCGGCAAACCCGTCGATGATCTGGCGAGACGAATGAGTCCTGACGAACCTGGAGCCGAACGGGTCCACCCCGTGCGACCGCCAGTAGTCGAGCTTGGCTCGACGCTGGTCCGTCTCATCTACGACAGTGGCGACGTTGGCTGTCTCTTCAAGTCCGTCCATAGATCAACACTCACCTTGCAATCTGTAATACCTGGTACTTGACGGTCCCCGCCGGTACAAGCACCTCGACAACGCTCCCCACCGCCTTGCCCAGCACGGCGCGGCCGACCGGGGATTCGTTGGATATCCGCTGTTTGCTGGGATTAGCCTCGGCAGAGCCCACGATCGTGTATTCCTCGACATCACCAAGGTCAAGATCCTTCAAGACTACGCGGGATCCCACAGCCACTTCGTCATGGTCGCCGTCGGGTCCTTCAATGAGCCTGGCATTTCTGAGCATCTTCTCGAGCGTCGCTATGCGACCCTCCGCGAATGCCTGCTCGTTCTTGGCATCCTCATACTCAGAGTTGTCGGTGATGTCGCCAAACTCTATGGCCTGCTTGATTCGGTCCGCGACCTCGCGGCGCTTGGTCGTCCGGAGGTACTCAAGTTCCTTCTCAAGGTTCATCAGCCCTTCAGGAGTCAAGATAACTTCCTTCTCAGGCATCTCGGTCCGCTCCTCCTCGAACATCATCTCCGAGCACGCCGCCCGGGAGCGTTACCCATTTTATTCGCGCCCATGCGCCTGAATTCGAGCTTGTGACGCCCGCACACCCCGCATAGGGAAAAAAAGATGGCGCACCCGCCACAAGTCACGCCAATATTATGGCAAGCTGACCCCGGGTTGTCAAGCCGGTCAGCTTGCCCTGCGAAAAGTGCCGTCTGCATTGATTAGCTGCATGAGCCCGAGCGCTCGCCGGGCCCCGAGCTACGAGTACCTGACTACCCGGGGTTTGATCTCCAGCTTATCCAGCATATCGAAGTAGTCCTTCTCCGTAATGTCGTCAACTGGTTTCTTGATCAGCGTGACCAGAATAGCCTCGAGAACGTTCGTGCCGAAGGAACGCCCCTCGATCTCAGGGGTGGTGGTGACCAGCACGCTTGCCCCGCGTCTGCCCAGTTCCTCAACATCCTTGGACGTAACGGTGTTGGTGATCACGATTTTGCCGTCGATCCGGTCTGGAAGGTACTTGCGGATGAAGTGAAAGTCGCCTGCGATGACGTCGGAGTCTTCGTACAACCTCGTGTATTTGGCCGACGCCTTCGGATCCTGCGTGGTCTGGCCTTTGCCCGTTGGATACAGCCATTTGAACGGCACCTGAGTGGCTATCGGCATGATGATAGGCGCCAGGCGGTATATCCACTTCAGTGAATGAACCGGAACGGGTATCCCGAGAGCATACATGAGGTCCCCGTATGTGACACGGCAACCCAGTTCCTCGAAGGCTACTCCCATGCCGATTCTGTCGATGGCGCACACGACCAGTACGCGCTTTCCTGCGATGGGCAGCCCCTCCACCTCGGCGGCGTACTTTACTACTCTGTACTCCAGCGTGCTCTTGAGCCCCGTGCCGTCAACGAGCGGAGTCTTCTGCGCGGCGCGAGCGATCTTCTTTGCGTCTCGAAACACGTATTTCTTGCCGACGCCCGCCATGTACAGGTCTATCCCGCCCATTCCGAACGCGTCCACCTTGCCGTCCATCTCGCTTATGAGATCGATAGCCCGGTCTATGTCGCCGTCTGTGCCGATCCGCTCAACCAAGTAGTCCTCGCCCAGCATGCTGACGTGGGCCGAGTGATTACGCTCTGACGAGCCAATACTTACACTCACGATATGCTTCACTGGTCAGCGCCCCCTCGGACGGCCGCTATGACGGCCGAGATCTCGTGAGGATCGACCTCGACATCCCCGTGTATGGGCGACCGGCCAATCACCACGCTAGTGACTCTGTCGCCCAAGATAGCTTCGATAAGGCGTACACGGAAATCCGAGCCCAAGAAGATGACCTGATCATACTGCTGGAAGCCGGATATTGCCCGCACCACGTCGTTCAGCAATTCGATGCCGGATCGGTCCTGGACGTATGCCCAGCGTTCCTCGTCATTCATCAGCCACGTGTGGTCAACGCCTGCGCTCTGGGCAACTGCCTCGATGTCAGCCTTGTTGCCTACCGGGAAACCGATCAGGGCAACCCGCTTCCCCTTGCGCACTTCGCCGAGGTTTTCGATACGCGAGACGAAGGATCTGTCGATGCCCACTCGAGCGGCCGCCTCTGCCTGGGAAAGTCCGTTTTGCCTAAGCTCGAACAGCCTGTCAAGGACTCGGTCGATCTTGTCGCGGTCGATGACCTTATCTCCTACGCGGACAAGAGCCATCGGGGCCACCTTCCCTCCAGGTTATGTTCACAAAACTGTGCACACTCCGATTCTAGCATTGGCTGTGATCGAACACAAGCAGATACTCTGCGAGCACGCCTTGCAGGGCACTTACCGTGGGCGCGGCCATGATGGCCTCGCGAACGCGCGCCGCGCCCTTGAGCCCCCGTGTGTACCAGGCGAGATGTTTCCGCATCTGGCTTGCGGCCGTCTCATCGCCTTTGAAGGCAGCAACGTCTTTCAGATGCCGCATGGCCATGGCTATTCTCTCGCAAGGTTCTGGCTCCGGCAGGAGCTGTCCCGCAGAGATGAAGCTGAGAGCGCGCCGGAAGATCCACGGATTGCCCAGAGTTCCGCGGCCCACCATCACAGCAGCACAGCCCGTTTCGTCCAGCATCCTGGCGGCCGCCTCCGGCGAATCCACGTCGCCGTTGCCCAGAACAGGTACCGGCACTGCCCGCACTATCTGGGCGATTATGGACCAGTCCGCAGCGCCGCTGTAGCCGTCGGCCCTAGTCCGCCCATGCACCGCTACGGCATCGGCGCCCGCTTCCACGCAGCCCATGGCGAAATCCACGGCGTTAGCCGTCTCCTCATCCCATCCTTTGCGTATTTTGACGGTTACGGGTATGCCGCACGCCGCCCGCACGGCGCGCACTATCCTCCATGCCAGTGCAGGTCGACACATGAGCGCCGCGCCTTCCCCGCTGCGAACAATCTTGGGAGCCGGACAGCCCATGTTGATGTCCAGGATGTCGGCGCCCAGCCGTTCCACGACGGCGGCTGCCCGCGCCATCACGTCCGGATCCGATCCAAACAGCTGCACAGCCACAGGGCGCTCATCATCGAAGATCCGGAGCATCTCCAGAGTACGACGATTGTCGTACACAAGGGCCATGGCGCTGATCATCTCCGTGTAGACCAGCCCACAGCCCATCTCCTTGCATATGCGTCTGAAAGGGGCATCACACACCCCCGCCATGGGGGCAAGCACCAGGGGGTTGGCGATTCGAATCCCGGCGATATCGAACCCGAAAGCCCCGGACCCACATCGCTGAAAGGTCATTGATTGCTCCGCCTGGCTTTGCGCACTTGTCCAGCTACGGCCCGATCCACGTCAGCAACAATGGCCACGCCGTCGTCTCGATACTCCTCCGACACTACCCTGCCCCTCTTCCTTATGAGGCTCAGGGCCGGATGGTTGAACGGGAGTACCATGTCGATTCTCTCGCGCCTCGACGACAACTGGTCCGCCATAACGCGCGCCAGATCGGCGAGGCCCTCGCCCGTCGCCGCCGATACTGCTACGCTGAGCGGATACGAGTGCTGAAGTCTCTCTATCATCGCGGCCGACTCTGAGACATCGCGCTTGTTCAGAACTGTGATCGTGGTATGCTCATCCGCCCCGATCTCACCCAGAACGCCGAACACCGCCGAGCAATGCTCCTGAGCCTTTGGGTGCGACGCATCCACCACGTGCAGCAGGAGGTCGGCTTCCAGGAGTTCCTCGAGAGTGGCCCGGAAAGCCATTACGAGCTGGTGGGGGAGTTTCTGGATGAAGCCCACTGTATCGGTGAGCAGCAGCACCTGCCCGTCAGGCAACGTGTAGCGGCGGGTAGTAGGATCCAAAGTAGCGAAAAGCCTGTCCTCGACCAGCACTCCTGCGCCAGTCATCGCGTTGAGCAGGCTTGACTTCCCCGCGTTGGTGTAGCCGACCAGGGCCACAACCGGGAGGTCGGCGCTTCGCCTCCTGCGCCGCTGCACACTTCGGCGCTCCCTCACATCGTCCAGCTGGCGCTTGATCGCAGCAATGCGTGAGCGAATCGTCCGCCGGTCCACCTCGAGCTTGGTTTCGCCGGGACCGCGCGTGCCGATACCGCCGCCTAGTCGGGACAGCTCGGCGCCGTGGCCCGCCAGCCTAGGCAGCCAGTACTGCAGCTGAGCCAGTTCCACCTGGAGCTTGCCTTCGGCGCTGGCCGCCCTCTGAGCGAATATGTCCAGAATCAGCTGCGTTCGATCGATAACCCTCGACTTGATGATCTCCTCCAGATTGCGCTGTTGCGCAGGGCTGAGCTCATCGTCGACGACAACCAGGTCCGCGCCTGTGGCCTGGCGCATCATCTCGATTTCGTGCGCCTTGCCCTCTCCCACGTAGTGAGCGGGGTCAGGTTTCTGTTTGCGCTGAATGGCCCTGGCCACGACCTGCCCGCCGGCTGTCTCGACCAAGTGAGCCAGCTCATCCATGGATTCTTCAATATCCCAGCCCGACAAGGACGTTGAGTCGAGCCCGACCAGGACGACCCTCTCCCGGCCGTCGTCCGACGTCTTCGGTCCCTCGTCCCCTTCCTGCCCGGACGGGTTCTCAAGCCTGTATGACGTGTTGGTCAATCTCTCATCTCCATCCTGTCGTTGTCGTGTTGCCTCATGCCTGCCCTCATCGTATCATGATGCATGATTCCTGTCCCACAGAATCCGCAGGCCAATCAGGGTCAAATACGGGTTGACCTCTCCAATCTGGCTTGATTCGCCCGCGATCAGTTCGGCAAGGCCGCCGGTGGCGATCACTCTGGGTTCACCGTGCAACTCCTCTTTCATCCTGCGCACGATCTCATCCACCTGGCCCACGAACCCGTATATTATCCCCGACTGCATGCTGGCGACAGTATTCCTGCCTATCACTGACTGTGGCTTCACAAGCTCCACCCGGGGCAGGCGCGCAGCGCGGGCGTACAGCGCCTCCGCGGATATCATTATCCCCGGCGCAATAACCCCGCCGAGATACTCCCCTGCCTCGGTAACAGCACAGAAGGTAGTAGCAGTGCCGAAGTCCACAATCACAAGCGGCCCCCCGTACAGCTCGTACGCCGCAACCGCGTTCACTATGCGGTCGGCTCCGACTTCCTTGGGGTTCTCGTACTTGATGGCCATACCCGTCTTCGTGCCCGGTCCGACCACATCAGCCGTGCAGCCAAAATACTTCCGTGCCATCTTCTCGAATACCGTGATGACTGGAGGCACGACAGACGACAGGATGATCCCGGCGATCTCAGATGTAGGTATGCTGCCGAACTCGAGCAACTGCATGATCAGCATCGCCCACTCGTCGGCAGTCTTTTCTCTAGAAGTAGCCACTCGGTAGTCGGCGCACAGTCTGTCGCCGCAGAACACGCCTATGACTGTGTTGGTGTTTCCAACGTCAATTGCCAGAATCATGAGTCCGCCCCCTTCCGGCGCAATTATACCATGTGGGCTGGCCTTTGACAGTGCGTCCGCAGGAGATTAGAATAGGCTAGGGACTGGAGGTGAAGGCGTGCAGGCTCTGCTTGATGCAACAGTCGTAGGTCTCGCCGCAGGTGTAGTGGGCACCGGCATCGGCTCACTCGCCGTCGCGCTGACCGGCACACCCACCCGACGCTCACTCTCAATCATGATGGGCCTCGCCGGCGGGGTCATGCTCTCTGTAGTCTTCCTTGATTTAGTGCCTGAGGCGATCGAGATAGGTGGAACAGTGTACGCTCTGGGCGGCTTCGTTTTCGGAGTCGGGGCCACGGGAATCGTGGACCTTCTGACACCGCACTTCCATTTCGTGTCGGGAGACTGCGAGAGAGAACGTTTTCTCCGCGCAGGCATACTCACTGGAATAGGCATCGCCATGCACAACCTGCCCGAAGGACTTGCCATAGGCGCAAGTTACGCCCACGGATCGTCACTCGGGTTTTCCGTGGGGCTCACCATAGCTTTGCACAACATTCCGGAAGGGATGGCCATGGCCGCGCCGATGTGCGCAGCCCGCCTTGACGCCCTGCAGATCACAAAGTGGGGCGCCCTCGCCGGCCTGCCCATGGCGTTGGGCTCCTTGGTGGGAGTGGCGGTCGGAAACGTGTCCAGTGCGGTGCTCTCAGTATGCCTGGGGTTTGCCGGTGGAGCGATGGTCTTCATAACCGCCGACGAGCTGATCCCGGACGCTCAGGAGTTTGCAGTGGGGCACTCGGGAACCTTCGGAATTGTCCTTGGAGTTCTGGCAGGCATGATCCTGGTATATGCGCTGTAAAAGGGGGAGACTGCATGTCGTCAATAGATGTTCGACGAGTGACCAGAACGGCGATCCTCATAGCTCTGACCATCGCCTTTCAGTCGCTGGGCCTACAGCAGATGGTCACGGGTCCGGTAGTCAACATGTTTCTGTACCTGGCGGTCATGACCGTGGGCATCTGGGGCGGCGTGGTTACAGGTCTCGTCACACCGGCAGTAGCGCTCTGGGTCGGCATACTCAAGCCGGCCATGGCGCCGATGGTCCTCCCTATAATGATCTCCAACGCCGCGCTGGCAGTCCTGTTCGGCCTGGTGTCCGGCATTCGGGGCCACAGGTCAACGACATTTCGCATGACCGGAGTCCTCATCGCTTCGCTCGTCAAGTTCCTCATCTTGTCTACCACTGTGAAGTACCTAGTGCAGGTTCCGGCGCTCCTGGCCAAGATGATGCAGGGCACGCAACTGGCAACCGCGCTAATCGGCGGAGCGCTCGCGCTGGTCCTTGCGGAGATCTTGTCGCGCACCGGCATAGTCGGCGATACGACCGGCGACAAAGGCCGAAGCTGATCCGATTCCGCGAACATTTCTGGTGCCTTTGGCATAGCTTATACTGCTATGCCTGTTGGCCATCACCGTTCGCGGGAGGCGGGGTCTATGCACTACACAGTACAGGAAGGCGACACGCTCTGGCTAGTTGCCCAAAGGTACCGTTCCGACTACAGGATGATTGCACTGGCGAATTCGCTTGAGGAGCCGTATAGTATCCACCCGGGCCAGGTTCTCCATATCCCTCGCAAATACCGGCTAATCGGGTTCATCGCCGACTATGCCTCCAACGAAGGTATCGCCGACGCTCTTCGGGCGCCCGAGCCCTTCAGCGAGGTGGTTTACTCGTTCCTGCACGTACAGCCTGACGGCGACCTGCATCCCGGCGCTCAGGACCCTGCCGTGCAACTGATCCGTGCGCGAAGGACGCGTGTGTTGGCAGGCGTGACGAATCTAGCGGAAGGCCGGTACCTGCGGCAGTCGGCCGATGCAGGGTTGCTGGCGGAGGATGCCCGATCCATGCTGGCCGGCAAAATCGTAGAGGCCGCCTCATCCGGCGCTCTGGACGGCATCCACCTCGATTTCCAGAGCATCGGCAGCGCGCACTGGGACGCACTTGCAGCACTTGCTCGCGATGTCCGGGCTAGACTAGCTTGCATCAGCCCAAACTACACACTGTCCGTCACGGTTCCGCACGATTGGACGGAAGGCGCGTTCGATCTCACCTACATGGCCGAATGCGTCGACCTCATGATGTTGGAAGGGCTGGAGAAGGGCGCCCAGGATCCTGAGGGTCCTCCCACGCGTCCGACGTGGCTGCGAAAGAACGTCGAGTCGGCCCTGGAGCATGTCAATCGTTCCAAGCTTGCGGCGACTATAGGGGTATACGGGTTGGACTGGGCCGCGGGGGGACAGGTCGCCTACATTACGTCAGACGCCGCAGCACGCGTCGCGAGCGAGACGGGCGCCCACATAGCCCGCGATGCCGACAGCGCCGCTGCCTGGTTTGAGTATTGCGATTCCCGCGGGGAGCAGCATAAGGTGTGGTATGAGGACCTTGTTACATTCTCTGCCAAGATCCGACTGCTGGATTCGCTCGGAATAAGGAAGATCGCACTATGGCGCCTGGGTGCAGTGCCCGCGGCAGTCCTCGACGCGGCATCTCAGGCCTGGGTGTGGGGATAGAGGCACACCCAGGCCCGCGCGACCGGCTGCCCGGTGCACGCGGTGCACCCGGTGCACCGGCTTGTGGAAAAGACGGCACTCGGTGGTTATAATGTGAGTGGACATGCTCAGTTGGAGGTGGGCTTATGCCGTTCAGTATTCTCGACATAATCTGGCTCCTCGTCATCATCTGGAGCTTCGTTCCTCTTTTTACCAGGCAGACGCGCGATGCGTCAAGGTATAAGCTGATCCGTCAGATAGAACACAAGCGCAAATCTCGAGTGATTACTCTCATTCACCGTCAGGAATCCATGAATATCCTGGGCATGACATTGGCCCGGCACATCGGAATTGAAGACTCCGAACAGCTTCTGCGGGCGATCAGAATCACCGACCCAGATGTGCCCATCGATATCGTTCTGCATACCCCGGGCGGGCTCGTGCTGGCCACCGAGCAGATCGCCCACGCCATCAAGAACCACCGAGGCAAGGTCACTGTGTTTGTGCCGCACTACGCAATGTCAGGCGGAACTCTGATCGCCCTGGCGGCCGACGAAATCGTCATGGATCCCAACGCCGTCCTGGGCCCGGTAGACCCGCAGATAGGCAGCTACCCCGCGGCTTCAATCCTTGCTGCGGTAGCCAAGAAGCCAATCGCGGAGGTAGATGATCAGACCCTCATACTGGCCGATGTGGCCGAGAAGGCATTGAGGCAGGTTCGCGCGCTTGTGGTGGAAATCCTGAACGACAGAATGCCCATGGAGAAGGCCGAGCAGATCGCAGAGACTCTCTCCACCGGCCGCTGGACTCACGATTACCCGATAACCTGCGAACAGCTGACCAGCATGGGCCTGACTGCGTGCAATGACATGCCCATTGAGATATACCAGCTCATGGAGTTGTACCCACAGCCCCAGGCACGAAGGCCCTCAGTGGGCTACATTCCCATCCCTTACGGTGCACGGGGCGAACAAGGCAAAGGCGACTGAGGCAGAGCGGGCAGGCGTCCGATATGGAGCGTGAGGGCGACGTCTCAGCGATCGCAGGAGGGTTGACATGGAGGTCTTTGTTGCTCGGCAGCCCATTTTCGATACCGCAGACAAGGTATACGGATACGAGCTGTTGTTTCGGGGCAGCGTGGAGAACGCGCTCGCATCGCGAGGCCCCGACGCCGTGCAGCTATCGTCCATACTAGATGTCGAGGCCATCACCGGCGGCAAGCGCGCGTTCATCAGATTCCCCGGCGACCTGATCGAGCGTGGGATCCCCGCCACGGTGCCCGGCGAGTTCCTGGGGATACTGGTACCCAACGACATAAAGCCTTCTCAGGAACTTGCACAAGTATGCAGAATTCTCAAGCAGAACGGGTACGTTCTGGCGCTCGACAACTTCATTCAAGGGTCAGGGCAGGAAGCCCTGGCGGAGCTGGCCGACGTAATCAGAATCAGCTTTCTGCGCACATCCACAGCGCAGCGCATGTGGATCCTCGAACGGTCCGACCTCGGTCATGCGGCGTTTTGGGCATCGGAGGTCCACAGTGCCAAAGAGTATCGTGAAGCCCGAGACCTGGGCTGCTCGTACGTGCAGGGGGATTTCTTCACTCAACCTGTGCCGTCGAGGGGTCGTACAGCGACTAGTTACAACGTAGCCGGGCTTCAGCTGTTGAGAGAAGTGCAGAAACCCGAACCTGAATTCGATGAGATGGCCGAAATCATCGGGCACGACCCTGCGCTCTCCTACCGAGTGCTGCGGTTGGTCAATTCTGCAGCATTCGGGCTTCGAACTGAAGTCACTTCGATAAAGCACGCTCTGCTCATATTGGGAATGAAAGAGATCAGAGAGTGGTTCCCCTTGCTGATCATGACTACGCTCACTCAGGACAAGCCGGACGAGCTGATCACCGTGTCAGTAGTGAGAGCCAGGCTTGCCGAGCTTACGGCCAGGCAGACCCGGCTGGTGGACAGGTCGGCCGAGCTATTCCTGGCGGGGTTGTTCTCAACCATCGACGTCCTGCTCGACCAGCCCATGCACGAGGCGCTTGCGGGCCTGCCGCTTCCCGGAGACGTTCAGAAAGCTCTGGTCGGCCAGGAAGGACCGATCACTCCCCTATACCGCTTGGCACTCGCGTACGAACAAGGGCTGTGGGACGAAGTGAGCGAACTGGCAGGGCGTGAAGGAGTGCCTGAGCAGGTGCTGCCCCGCGCATATGCGGCGGCCGTATCATGGGCGCGCGAACTCTGTGAACAGGGAGGAGCCTCCCGCACATAGCGGAACACGGATCACATTGCTGCCAGCGCAAAGGCGGTCACTGCCGCGCTGGCCGCGATTGCCAGCGCGTCAACCGCACCCAGCGGGATTCGCCTGCGAAAGGTCCTGGTTGGATGGAGGCCGAAGCAGCGCCCTTCCATGGACACGGCGAGCGACTCCACCCTGCCCAGAGCGGACACCACGACCGGCACGAAAGTGCACCGAGCCATCAAAAACACGCTCCTGGGCGTGGGGCGATCAACTGCGATGCCCCTGGCCATCTGGGCATGCCGCACTGTCTGCGCCTGATCGCGGAAGTACGGAACGAACCTCATCGCAGCAAGGAACGCAAAACCGTACCTGTAGGGCAATCCCGCCTGCATCATCGCGTATGCCAGGTGCTGGGGCTCCGTTGTGCTCACAAACAGATGGCTCGCGAGCACAACATTGAGAAAGCGCAGCGACATCAATGCGCCCGCAGTCACACGTTGAGCCAGCTCGGAGCCGTGAGTCAGCAGAACCTGACCGGCGAAGAGGACGGCTGCAAACACAAAGATCCGGCGCAAACGTCGGCGGAACGAGGACTGCCCGAGCGGCGCGCCCATCGCCGCGTGCATCAGCAAGATCGCACAGAATAGCGCAGCCGCCTGCAGGGGCGTTCTAGCCCGGAAGGCCACGACGCAAGTGGACACCAGCGCCGCGAGACGTGCAATGGGATTAAGCCCCGTTCGTGTTCCAGGCTGAGCATACATAGTCGCGTTCCCCCCTGCGCGCAAGCTCCGCCACAGCGTCGCCTGCCGGAGCATCCAGCGTAACGCGCCCTTGCTCCAGATAGACAATCCGATGGCAGCACCATGCCATTATGTCGGGATCATGCCCCACCAGCAGGACTCCTTTCCCCGCGTCGGCCACGTCAGCCAGCAGGCAGGCGAGGTCCTCCGCGCGCTTCATGTCCTGCCCGGCGAAGGGCTCATCCAGCATCAGAAGATCAGGATCGCTGATCAGGGCGGCGGCCAGGTTCAGCCTGCGTCTTTGGCCGAAACTCAGCGTCAGCGGGTGACGGTCGCACACGCTCTCCAGACCGAACCGGCGCAGGAGGCTGAGAGCCACAGGGCGACACTCCTCGGGAGAGCGACCCCGCGCCAGCGGCGCCGCCGCGGCTTCGCGCCAGACTGAGTCGGTGAACAGCTGGTGATTGGGGTTTTGAAACACGAAACCTATGCGGGAAGCTCTGGCCGACACCGGCAGCGCGGTGATATCCTCGCCGTGCAGCATCACGCGGCCCGCCTGCGGTCGGACTATGCCCATGATGCCGAGAAGAAGCGATGTCTTGCCTGACCCGTTGTCCCCCATTACGCCAACTATCTCACCGCGCGCAACGTCCAGATCCACGCCGGCAAGGGCCGTCCGTTCGCCGTACGAGTGGGTCAGCCCGCGCACGGCCAGCAACGGTTGGTCGCGGCGCGGTTCGCGACGGCGTGCCGCCGAGGAACGCATGTGTGCGGGCCTATCCCACTTGACTGGGCCGTCATAGACGACGCGTCCGTCGTCCAGATGTACCATGCGTCGAACCGCGCCGGCAAACCGCCAGGGTTTGTGCTCCATAATCACGACAGAAAGCCCGGAGTCGCGCTGGATCATCTGCAGTGAGTCCACTACCGACCTTGTGGCGCGAGGGTCAAGGTGTGCCGCGGGCTCATCCAGCACGAGCAACCGCGGTTGCATGGCCAGTACTGATGCGATGGCCACGCGCTGCTTCTCGCCGCCCGACAGCTCATTCAGGGCGCGACCCGCCAGATGCCCGGCGCCCGCCAACTCCAGTGCACGCTCAACGCGGCGCTCAATCTCGAGGGGTGAGCACATCAGGTTCTCCGGCCCGAACGCCGCCTCGTCCTCCACGCGCATAGTGCAGAACTGCCCCTCTGCGTCCTGCTGAACCAGCCCGATTCGGCTGGCCATATCGTACACGCCTTGCGCAGCCGGTTCGACTCCGCACACCCGTATACTCCCGGAGAGACGCGCGTACACCGCATTGGGAATCACGCCCGTCAGGCACAGGGCAAGTGTGGACTTGCCAGAGCCGCTGGGCCCTGTGACAAGCACCGACTCGCCCGCCTCGATCGACAAGTCCACCTGCGAAAGCGCGACCGAAGCCCCATGCGAATACTGCACGCTGAATCCGGAAAGCTCCGCCATCTCTCTACTCAACGCGAATCCTAGACACCATCCTCACCCAGAACGCGCCCTCAAAGCCCGGAGCCACAACTCGCAGAGTCTCCTGGTCCTGGCAGAGAATCACGTCGGCATGGTCCTTGATATCCCGCACACTGAAGATGGCCTCGTACCCATCAGAAGCAATGATCCGCACTGAAGTCGCCGACTGGTCAGCCCCGGCGCGCTCCACGATAACAGCGAGCGGCACCCCGGAGTAGTCGGCCTCGGGCACGTACGTGACCTGCCCCACCAGCTCTGCCCGGACTGTGACGACTTCATCGCGAAACTCGGCCGGTGTATACTCGTAAGCCCGCGCGACGTTGCCTTCGATCCTGCATTTGGGGCCGTCCGGCACAGGCTCAAACACCTGAGTGTAGTAGTACGCGGCGCCGCCTGCCAGCGCAGCTGTCATCACCAGAGTAGCAACCAGGCGAGGGATGCGCGGTCGGGGCCTGCGCCCTGACGTCGAATCAAGGCCCGATGCGTCCACGGGTCGCAGCAACCCGGCAGTCTCCACTACATCCAGCACGCCAGCGGTGAAGTATCCGCCGAACACCGCCCCCGATATAGCCGCGAACAGCACCATCAGGCCCACGTATCCCCATGAGACTCCGGAGAAGTACATCGCCTGGAACACAATCACGTTGGATGTCGACGACACTGCTCCGGCAAGACACATGACGCCGAGCGGAGGCCTGGCGAACGGCAGCGACAGCAGGTCGACAAGAATGCCTTCCACCGCCGATACGGCTACTATCGGCAGCCCGTGAGTGCTGCCAGCGAACAACTCCACAAGGCCCTTGAGCACTCCGGCCAGAGCGCCCGCGCCGGTGCGGCCCACGATCGCCCTGGCCAGCACAAACCAGAACACATGCAGGCCCGCCATGAACTGGCCGGCGCCGAACGGCACGCCGAAAGCTGAGTTCAGAAGATTCCCAAGGTATCCCACGTATGTGCTGAGCACGCCGCCGGCGGCGCTCACGGCCGCGATCAGAACAAGGTCGCGCGTGCTGAAGTAGTAGCCGCGCCGGCGACCGGCCAATCGCGCTGACATCTCAGTTGCCGACGATCTCGATCGCTGCGATCGCCTTGACCGAATGCTTCTTGGTAGGCAGATCGCCGACCAGGCGAAGCGGTGCATCGCCCTCCGCGAGATACTCGCCGTTCTTCAGGTAAGCCACGATAATGTCGTTGTTCCGCGCGACCGATTTCGAATCTAGCTCGGCTGCCAGGCCGTCCTTTGAGATGACCCTGACAGTGTAGCCTTTTTCCGCGAACTCATCGTTAAAGACGTAGTGTCCGTCCGGCGCGTCTCCGCCGTCAATCATGGACAGAACCACCCAAAGAGGCGTGCCTTCGTACGTAGACGTGCTGCCGTCCTTCTCAGCGACCGACCAGCATACTGCAGGGTGAGGCGTGACCGGGCAGGTCACGATGCTCTCGAACGTGGCTCTATCCAGCCATACCTTCTCCGATCCCGACAGGCTGATCTGCCAGTCCTCTACGCCTTTGATGACCTCTATCTTCGCGACGGACTTGGCCCAGAAATGGCCGTCGGTTATGACGACACCATCGGGTCGCCCGTAGATGATTCGGGGCAGCTTGTCGGCGGAGTCGCGCTCCGACTCAAACGCAAGAAGCATCGACGGGCCGCCCACGCGCAACGCGTTTCCCTTATCATCGTAAGTAAAGACGCCCCCGTTGACCTGCGCAAAGCTATATACCATCTGATAGCCGTCTCGTGCAGTCACCCGAATGGCCTGATCCGGGTTGATGCCGCCCACCCGGGCGAGAATGGCGTCCATGGGTATGACGGTATAGGCCGACGGCCCGTCTATGCGCCCGGTGCTTCGGAGGAACGCGGCCTTCATCGTGTGTGCCTTCATCGCTGCGGCGTCGGCCCCGGTAAGCACCGTTGACCTGTCGCCGGATACCACTTCCACTTTCCATTCGCCCGCCGCGACAACGTGCCCCAGGCCAAACGCCAGGCAGATAAGGGCGATTATCGCCAGCACCCTAAGAGAGCTGTTCCGTTTCATGTCGTGACTACCTCCTGATCACATCATCCTGCGCGCAACAGCCGAGCGGGGTTGCGCGTCAGGTCATTGCTACCTAACCTCAATCCGCCTGACATAGCGCGCCCAGCGCGCCCCGGCCGACTCATACACGTTCCAACCCTGGCCGGCGGCGGATGTGGCGGCGCAGTCCGAATTGTGGTATACACCGTCGGCGGGTGCAAACACGATGCGCGGGCCCTCTCCCCAGGCCGGATGAGTCGCGCCGTCTTTTTCGTAGGCCAAGAGCATCTCGCCCTGCATGGCCAGCCACTTGGCGGACGGATACACATTCTCGTAAGCATACTCCTGCGCATAGCCGTCGCTCGACGTGACTACAAGGACCTGCCCCGGTCGCATTCCGCCCACCATGTCCACGAGCGCCGCGACGCGAACTCCCGCGTATGCTCCCTGCCCGCCCAAGTTGCCGAACTTGTTCTCAAAGGCCGTTACGACCTCGCAGCCGAGCATGGCGGCGATCTCTCCGAGGCCCATCTCCATGTGCCCTTTCGGGCCATGCACGGCGACGCGCGGTTCCTCGAGCTCAACCTTCACAGCCACTGCCTCGGCCTCGACACGGTCGCCGTCTGCACGCACCACGGTAAAATGATGAAACCCGCCCTGTTCAGCCCGGGCGTACAACAGAGCGCCCCCGCCGCCGGTGGTAACGTAGGTCACGCCGTCCTTCACCTCTTGCGCGAAAACGTGCACATGCCCGCTGAACACGGCCAACACGCGCGAAGCTCTAAACATCCGGTGGAGCTCTGCCGCCTGCTTGGAGTCGGGAAAGCAATGGTCGCCGCCGGGCATGGGATCGCAAAGGGGGATGTGCATGAAGACGAACTTGGGTTCCGGGCTTGACAGTTCGCGCCGGAGCCAATCGATCTGAGCCGCGTCGATGCTCCCAGAGGAGCTGTCGAGGGCTATGAACCTGTAGCCCTTCTGCACAAACGAGTAGTACGCGTCCTTCCGGATCATCCTGGCGTACGCGGTCCGGCCGTCGGCCTTCACATCATGGTTGCCCAGCACTGCGTACCAGGGCATTCGGAGTCTTCGAGCTCTGCCGACAAAGTCGTCGTACTGCTGGGCGGTCCCCGATGCCACCATGTCCCCGCAGTGCAGGAGGAACTGCGGACGCGCGGCATTGATCGCGTCCATGACCTTGTCCCACACCTCGTTACGCCCTTGGCTGTCGCCCACCACCGCAAACGTCAACCCCGAGCGGCCGAAGATCGCCTGTGCCCGGCCGACGGGCAAAGCGACCAGAATCGCGAGTACGAAAGCAAAGGCCGCAAGCGCCAGGGCGCCGCGGCGCAAATCGCGTCGCGTGTCCGCCTCTCGGGCCTGCGGCGTACAGGTACTTACCACTGCTCCCCCTCCTTTCCGCACTGGGAGGCGTGCCTGTTTCCCGGCGCACCCTATCGGTCCGCCTGCCATAGCCTCGGGCAACATCCCGCCCGGACATTAGGCGAGGGGACTCGGAGGAATGAAATCGTCAACCTTATTAATCTTCGACACTTGCTGCGAAATCCCTACTTGAACTCCACTCCACCCATGATCGCTCTGCACCTGACACGCAACTTCTTCGTGGACCCGGCAGACCCTGCCCTACTGAAGGTGCGGGAGGATATGATACCGCCCGATGATTGGCCCAGCACAGTGACTCCGCCCAGAATCGCAGCGCCTTCACACTCCACACTAATGTCGGGAGGAACAATCAACTCTATGGCGCCCATGATCGCAGTGAGATCCAGATAGGTCTCGCCGTCGAGAATGTCGGCCACGCGCAAATCCAGATCGGCGCCGCCCATGACGACGACATACGATCCGCTCTTCAGCGGCCAGCCAGCGGAGCGTTGCTCCACCCCGCTCATGACGACCCACTGAGTGTGCCCCGACGCCGCGCCCGCCGGCGGAGACGACCGCAGCACCGCCCAGCCGACAAGGATCACAACGAGCGCCCAGAACGTCCCCCAGAGTCGACTCAGATCGAATCCCCAGAACCGTGTGTTCGCCGCAAGCATAAGCACGCCGAGGCCAATAAGGATCCATCCTCCAACATTCGGGCCCGAGGAGCGACACGGCTCGTGCGCTTCGCCTATCTCGCACGGCTCGGCCGGTTCAGCCTCCTGTGTCCGCTCATCACGTATCGGCTCGTCCCCGCGCGGCTTGAGCACTGCCGCAAGCCCCAGAGCCACAAGGACGACAGGCCAGTACGTCTCGATTATGTCGCCGATGCTGATAGTCGTAATGCCCAAATTGTTCAGAAGAAGTACTGCTCCCAGCAGTACCAAGACCATACCGAAGATCCTTGATGCGCCGATTGATCCTCGCATGCGCCTCACACCCCCATGTGTAGATATACATGAGCTCTATATGGCAACGGCGCAGCCGTCCTTCCTGGGCTCGCTGCCTGCAATGAGCACACCCGTATCAGGATTGCGCCATACCATCTGCCCGCCCCCGAATCCCGCGCGGCCCTCTTCGGCGCGTATGTTGTGCCCCAGTCGCCTCAGGGCAGCTATAGTATCCGACCCCACCTCGGGCTCTGCCAGTACGCCGTCAGCGCCCACGACTCTCACTCTCGGGCAGTCGATGGCAGCCTGGGGGTTCAGCGAATGATCTATGATGCTCGATATCACCTGTACGTGCCCTTGCGGCTGCATGTCGCCGCCCATCACCCCAAAGGCGGCCAGCGGAACGCCGGACTGAGTAATGAAGCCCGGTATGATGGTATGGAACGGCCTGCGCCCTGGAGCTAGTTCGTTGGCGTGCCCCTCCTCGAGCGAGAACCCTGCGCCCCTGTTCTGCATGGAGATCCCCGTATCGGGCACAACCACTCCCGATCCGAAACCCATATAGTTCGATTGTATGTATGACACCATCATGCCTTCCCAGTCAGCTGTGGAAAGGTATACGGTGTCGCCGTCGCTCGGTTCCCAGGTCTTTCGCCCATCCAGTCGACCCGGGGCCACGCTGGCCATGGCCCCTGACAGGCTGATCTGTGCTCGTCTTGCCGCAGCATACTCCGGCGACAGGAGTTCATCCACCGGCACCTCCACAGCTTGAGGATCGCCCACGTAGGCGTGGGCATCGGCGAATGCGAGTCGCAGGGCCTCAATGATCACGTGGAGCGATTCAGGCGCAAGCCGAGGAGCGTCGCGGAGGTCGAACCCCTCCATGATGTTCAGCGCCATCAGCGCCACAATCCCCTGTCCGTTCGGAGGGATCTCCCATACGTCGAATCCGCGGTACCCAGCCTTCACCGGTTGTACCCATTCAGGCAAATGCTCTGCGAGGTCCCGCAAGGTCAAAAACCCGCCGGTCGCCTCAGAATGCGCAGCGATGGCGCGAGCCAGGTTTCCGCGGTACAACGACTCTCCATGGGAATCGGCGATGGACTGGAGCGTCGCGGCAAGATCCGGATTGCGGTAGACCTCTCCCGGAAGCGGCGCCCGGCCTCCCGGAAGAAACGCGCGCTCGAACTCCTTGAAAACCCCGCCTCGCCCCCCGAACCGTTTCTGCGCCGCGTTCCAGTAGCTTGCGATCACCGGAGGAACTGGCGCGCCCTCGCGGGCATACTCAACGGCAGGCGCTATGACCTCCCGGAAGGGCAGGCATCCAAACCTGCGCGATAGGGCCGACCATGCCGACACGACGCCCGGCGTCGTCACCGGCGCCCAGCCTTCCGTGGGCACCTTAGTCATCCCGGCGCGTCGAAACGCGTCGGCGCTCAGCCCTTCGGGCGCGCGCCCCGACGCATTGAGCCCGTGCATCCGGCCGCTATCCCACACAATGGCAAATGCGTCGCCTCCCAGGCCGCAAGATGTAGGCTCCAAGACCACCAGCGCCGCCGCCGTCGCTATCGCTGCGTCGACTGCATTGCCCCCGGCGAGCAGCATCCTCATGCCGGCCTGTGCCGCCAGCGGATGGCTTGTGGCCACGGCCCCCCGCATTCCCATAACCGGGCTGCGCCTCGACACAAAGGGTTGCGTGTAATCGTAGTACTCCATGGACACCTATCCTCGCTCAGCGCTGCTCTACTCGTTCCTTGGTATGTTCTTTTCCGAATGCGCTATTCCTTCGCGCCCGCAGTCGCGCTGGAGGAAAAACCTCAGGAAACGAAGAATGAGACTGTGCAAGGAGGGTGATCTAGTGTTGATGCGCACAAGCGGCAAAACTGCCACGACCTGCAGGCCTCGCATGGTCCGCATCCCTGCCATAGTAGCTGCGGTTGCTCTAGTCGTGATATGGCTCAGCCCGACCGCGCTACTCACGTCTGAGCCAGAATCGCCCCGCGTAATCCAGGGAGCGGACGCCGCAATTGTCGACTCTGGCTACACACGCCACTATGCGTCACTCAACGCGTGGGACTACCGATCGGAGTTCGTCGATGTCAATTGGCTCGTCAGCACACTGGCGCGGGCAGGAATATCTGCCGCAGTGATCACCGACCACGACCTGGAGATAGGGTCTCTCGGTTCCTACAAGGCCCTGGTGCTGCCGTCCACGTCCTGCATGTCGCAGTTGGCGGCCGAGAACATCGCCAGGTTCACGGAGGCAGGCGGCCGTGTTTTTTCCACGTTCGACACTTCCCTTCGCGACGACTTCTGGCGCCTTCGTCCCGGCTACAGGCTTACTGAGATCATGGGAGTAAGGCACTCGTCCGTCACGGAGGTCGGCGCCGATCCGATGATCCCTTCGGCCTCATCTCACCCCATCTTTCGCGGGCTGGACTTCACGATACCCGTCCCGCGCCAGCAGGGGCTTGTGAACCGTGTGAACCACGATGCCCTAGTATTGGCAAAATGGTCGGATGGACGCCTTGCGATGACCGAGACAAGATACGGGATTTACTGCTCCGAGAATCTGTTCAGCTCGAAGAACGCGACCACTCCTGGAGTGACTTCTCTGATCGTAAACACCATATCATACCTTGTGAACGTGAAGTACGGCGCCCAGTTCAACCTGGGCCAGCTCAAGACGAAGGCTGCGTGGTACACTCCGCCGTCGGACGGCGAACGCATTTCCCATGACATGCACCGACTTGCAGCGTCCGGTTTCAACCTGCTATTCGTATCAGCCTTCTCGGAAGGCCGAGCCCTTTACCCGTCGCAGGCCGCTGAACGCAATCCGGCCTATGGAGGCTTCGATCCATTGCAGGCTTGCATCGATGAAGGAAGACTCCTGGGGTTGTCGGTGCACGCGTGGGTGGAAGCTTTCGACGTGGGCCCTGCCGCACAGGACGGCTCTCTGCCCCGCCTGCTTCAGGTACACCCAGGATGGTCGGCAATGAAACGAGACGACCGGGGGCCCACCGCCGCCCCGGACGGGCGCTATTACTTATCACCGGCCCATCCCGAAGTGCAGAAGTTCGTCACGGACACTGTACACGAGCTCGTCACCGGCTACGACCTTGACGGCATCCATCTCGGTTCCATATGCTACCCTGCAGGAAAGGCCGCGCCGTACGACTATAACCCCACCGTGCTGGGATTGGCCCAGGCTGACCTGGGCTTCGCGCCCCGCTCCATCGGGCTGAACATGGCCAGGTGGAACGCCTGGCTTGACTGGAGATGTAGTAACCTTAGCACGTTCGCCGGGAGGCTCATGTCGATGATCCGCGACACATCTCCAGGGACGCTCATCTCCGCATCTGTGTATCCATATCCCGACTCAGTGCTCGTCAGAATGCAGGACTGGAGCAAATGGGCCGCCGCGCGCTGGCTGGATTTCGTGGTTCCTCTCACGAACACTCCAGATGCTGACCTCGTAGACACCCTGGTCCGCGCCGCGCAGGGCTTCGCAGGCACGAGAACCCCGGTCGTAGCCGGCATAGATGCAGCATCCATACAAGGCGCGAGAAGCTCAGCC
>Ga0209718_1000814_pt1 | contig 39530 bp, 20 predicted proteins | sample AD_JPNAS1_MetaG_FD_184420 | JGI IMG/M metagenome (GOLD analysis project Ga0209718, IMG submission 184420) | Active sludge microbial communities of municipal wastewater-treating anaerobic digesters from Japan - AD_JPNAS1_MetaG (SPAdes) (version 2) | ecosystem: Engineered > Bioreactor > Anaerobic...
CCATTTTTACGCCTCAGCTCATAAATCTGTTTTGCCTGATAAAAATTCAGATAAGGATGAGAGCGGAGTCTTTCAATGGACGCAGTATTGACCTTAATCTTATGGATGAATGCGGGATCAACTGTGCAATGTGGAGCAATACGCCGGTAGTTTTCCATTGTCATTCCATAAATTTCACGAAGCTGCTCTACACTTGTAAACCCTCCCGCCTGCTGACGGAATCGAACAATGGAACGCGCATACCCCCGGCCAATACCTTTCACTTGCATCAACTGAGTTGTATCGGCAGTATTCAGCTCAACAATAATTTCAGGAGCAGGATTCACAGTAGTGGCATATTTGGATTCTTCTTCCAAGTGCAAAGCATCTGCTTTCGGAATTTGGATGTATGGTGCCAAATCTGCAAATTGCTCTTCAGTCAAGCCATACACCTTCCCAAAAGCTTCGCTGTCACGAAACTGTCCTCCTTTCCACCGATATTTTAAAATATTGGAAATCACATAAGGCTTCAATCCTAATGCAACAAACCCTGCGGAATCCAATGTATTGGGATTAAAAGCAAACAAATGAACTTCGGAAGTCGGTTGCCGGAATGATTTCTCATAAACAGATCTATCAGAACGTGAGTAAGTTTGGTGTTTTTTGCTGTGACGGGCACTATCCAGGGAAACCAGTGATTGTTTGAACGCTTCAAATGCCGCCATTTCATTGGGATGGGTTTGAAAATCGTCCTCAGAAAAAAACGGAATGCAAAAATTGACAATGGAACACAACACTATCAAACAGATAACCACGATAATACCGATACGTTGAGAAAGGGGAAAAAAGAAAAAGTCTTTCCACATAGTAAACAAACAAAAAAATTATAAAGATCCGAGGTTAGGGGCAGTATTTTATATTCGGGCTTATTCAGGTCTTTTTACAACTAATTTTATAACTCTTATTATTGACCCGCAAAAAGTAAATTCCCTCTCCTGTCGGAATAAAAAAACGACCGGACACCAATTCTCCACTCCAAAGCACCTGGCCGGTCAAAGCAAACAGTCGCACATAATTGTTAGGCTTTGGAAAATAAATATATATCCCTGCTGCAGTTGTATAGTAACTAAATCCATCTGCCTGGATGATCTGTTGATTAGCTGTCGTGTCTTTTTTAGAAACGGGCAGCAATCCTTCACCTTCAATTTTTACAACTGACGGTCTGCTAAGCCCCTGTTGAGCCGACAACTCAACAGAAAAAAGAAGCAAAACTCCCAACAAAATTGATATGTAATATATTCTATACATATTCTATATTCACTTCATGCTAACAATCTACTTTCACTGCCATTGGCTCTTTTAGGATAATCAACCGTATAATGCAGTCCGCGGCTTTCTTTTCTTCTCAAAGCATGTTTAATAATCAGATAAGCAACACTGATCACATTACGCAATTCACACAATTCGCGCGAGACCACCGATCTGTCAAACAAATCTTCTGTTTCCTTAAATAAAATCTCCAGCCGTCTCATAGCCCTTTGCAAACGAAGGTTAGAACGCACAATACCCACATAGGTACTCATGATTTGTTCAACTTCCCTAAAACTTTGCGTAATCAACACCATTTCTTCCGGAAGCTTCGTGCCTTCATCATCCCAGGCAGGTATCAACGTGTTAAAACTGTAATTCTGAATGTGTTTGGCTGCATCTTTCACCGCAGCATCGGCATATACAATGGCTTCTATCAATGAGTTGGATGCCAGCCGATTGGCTCCATGTAAACCGGTACACGAACATTCACCGGCAGCATACAATCTGTTGATGGAAGTGCGTGCATCCATGTCAACCGCTATTCCACCGCAAACATAATGTTGAGTAGGTGATACCGGAATAAAATCTTTGGTGATATCAATACCGTGTTTCAAACACTTCTTATAAATATTGGGAAAATGATCTCTTATTTCCTTGGCATCTTTATGCGTTATATCCAAATAAACAAAATCATGTCCCCTGATTTTCATTTCATTATCTATGGCCCGGGCAACAATATCACGCGGGGCCAGAGAGCCTCTGTCGTCATATTTTTGCATAAATTCACGTCCATCTTGTCCGCGCAGAACAGCCCCATACCCTCGAATAGCTTCTGTAATCAAAAAGGTTGGACGTTCGCCCGGATTATAAAAAGCAGTTGGGTGAAACTGCACAAACTCCATGTCTTTGATTACGCCGCGCGCCCTATGTACCATGGCTATACCGTCTCCGGTGGCAACATCAGGATTAGTAGTAGTAGCGTAAACACCGCCAATGCCGCCGGTAGCAAGCAAAGTCACCTTCGATAAAAACGTATGGATGTGGTTGGTTCGTTGGTCTAAAACATATGCTCCATAACACTCGATATTCGGTGTATGCATGGTAACCACTTCTCCCAAATGATGTTGGGTGAGGATTTCAATCGCAAACGTATTTTCAAAGACCTCTATGTTCGGAACAGTTCTAAGTTTACGTATCAAAGCCTGTTGAACTTCATAGCCTGTATTGTCTTTATGATGCAGAATTCGGCTTTCACTATGTCCTCCCTCTTTGTGCAAATCGAATTTGCCATCTTCATCACGATCGAAATCAATACCCCAGCCAAGCAATTCCTCAATTTGCTGTGGGGCTTCCCTTATTACTTTTTCAACAACCGCTACATCACAATGTCCGTCACCTGCCACTATGGTATCGGCTATATGCTTTTCAAAACTATCGGGACTGTAGGTTACAGCAGCAATACCGCCTTGTGCATAAGAGGTGTTTGTATCATCCAAAGAAGACTTGCTAAGCAATGCAACAGTACCGTAGCGAGATGCTTTAAGGGCAAAGCTGATTCCCGCTATACCGCTTCCGATAACCAAAAAATCAAACTGTCGTGTCAATTATTGAAGTTTATTTAATCTCTTTTATATACACCCTTCTTCTTTTATGAATTTCGTGTTCGAAATAATCCCAGTGTGCTGTAACCTTGGTATTGGTTTCTAATTCAGGATTACTTTCAGCATAAACATATCCATTTTTCGCTGCTACGGGCATCATTTCAGCAAATAGAATCGCATTGGCTCCTTTATTCTGATAATCAGGATGTACGGCTATCAGGTACAGATCCAATAAGTCATTTTTCTTGATGGCTTTCAACATATGATACCATCCGGAAGGAAACAATTTACCTTTTGCTTTTTGCAATGCTTTGGTAAAACTCGGCATGGCTATTCCTAAAGCAATTAAATCACCTTCATCATTTTCTACCAGGACAACGGTATCTAAACGGAAAAAACTAAAATACAACTTGATGTAAAACTGTATCTGCTCATCTGTTAGCCTGGCAAAGCCAAACAAATCTTTGTATGCCTCATTGAGTAAATCAAAGATTTTTTGTCCGTACCGTTTGACCGTGTCTTTTTTAGAAACCAATTTGACCGGCCGAAGATTGAATTTTTGTTTAACAATCTCTGCCATTCTTATGAACTTTTCAGGGAACACATCCGGCACCTTGATCAGATATTCAACCCAATCGGCTTCTTTCTCGAATCCCAATCTTTCGTAATGATCAATATAATACGGATGATTATAGATGGTGGCTAATGTACTTGCCCTGTCATATCCTTCTACCAATGCACCTTCGTTGTCGAAATCGGTAAAACCAAGAGGACCATGAATATGAGTCATTCCTTTTGATTTGGCCCAACGCTCAACTGCACCAAAAAGGGCATTTGAAACTTCAGGGTCGTCCACGAAATCAATCCATCCGAAACGCGCATGCTTTTGATTCCACGTTTCATTCGCAACAGGTTGGATAATCCCCGCGATTCTTCCAACAACTTTGCCCTCTTTATAGGCTAAGAAATAAGCCGTATCACAAAAATCCAAGGCGGGATTTTTACCTTTTGACAAGTTCAACATGTCGTCCATTGCCAATGAAGGCGCTGCGTACGGATTGTCTTTGTACATGTTGATCCCAAACCAAATAAATTTCTTCAGATCTCTTTTACTCTTTACCTCTCTAATAATAACTGACATTTTCAATTTTATTAAGTGTTACAAATAAAACTGTAAAAATAAAGGTTTATTTTTGATTTATTAGCATTTTATAGTCCGCTAACACATTTAAAAACAAACACAGGACTGAAAATCAACAACTTATCTTGTATTTAATTTTAATTTCTGACTCAATATAACAGCAGCTGTATCACGATAATAGATTTTCTATGCATTAAAAATCAATAAAGTTCAACACAAAGAATCATCATTTTTTAACAAATCATGCTACCAATCTGATAGACCAAAAACGAAATCAACCAGGCCAGGCCGGTTGTATAGAGCATCGTAAATATTGCCCAGCCCCAATTTGCCTCTTTTCTGATAGCCGCAATAACTGCAACGCAAGGGAAATATATCAATATGAACAACATAAAACCAATGCTCACAAGGGGCGTAAAAACCGGTTGTCCTTCCAACTCTCCGGAACTGTGTTTTTGTTCTCTGATCTTTTGCTTCAAAGATTCTTGCACTCCCGCATCATCACCTGACCCGGATTGATACAAAACACCCATAGTGCTGATAACTATCTCTTTAGCTGCCAACCCAGTCATTAAGCTAACACCCATTTTCCAATCAAATCCCAGGGGACGAATAATAGGCTCAACACCATGTCCTATCATGCCGATATATGATTTTTCTTGTCGTTCAAAATCATATGCATACTCTAATTCCTTGATCAGTATTTCTTTTTCGTGCTCTTCTATTTCATCTTGATCCTCTACGGCCTGTATTTTTGCCGCATAATCTGCAGAAAGTTCTGCATTACGCGGATAGTAACCCAAAGCCCAAATGATGACGGAGGCAATCAATATCACACTTCCCATTTTCTTCAGGTACTGTTGTCCCTTGTGCCACATGTGAAGCAGGGTATTTCTCATTGTAGGAATACGATACGGCGGCAATTCCATCACAAAAGGAACACCTTTCCCGGAAAAAGCTATATTTTTCATGAGTAATGCGGTCAGGATAGCAATCACGATACCAGTCAGATAGATGCCAAAAAGCAAGATACCCTGGTATTTCGGAAACACAGCAGCAATCAGCAACACATAAACCGGCAGTCTGGCGCTGCAGGACATAAATGGCGTGATGATCATGGTCAGAATCCTGTCCTTGCGATTTTCGAGCGTGCGTGTAGCCATAATTGCCGGCACGTTGCATCCAAAACCCATGATCAACGGTATAAAGGCTTTGCCATGAAGTCCGATTTTCTGCATCAGTTTATCCATCATGAAAGAAGCCCGAGCCATGTATCCGGTATCCTCCATCAGCGAAATAAAGAAGAATAAAATCAAAATATTGGGGAGAAACACGATTACGGACCCTACACCACCTATGATACCATCAACCAACAAATCTTTCAGAGATCCCTCAGGCAAAATACCGGCAACAAAATTTCCAAACCACCCGACGGCAGCTTCTATCCACTCCATGGGATATTTGCCCAATGTAAAAGTGGCCTGAAACATGATCCACAGAAAGAAAAAGAAGATAGGCAATCCCCAGAATTTATGGGTCAGCAAGTCATCAATTTCACGAATGACACGTTGCGTTTTTTTGGGTTCTTTGTATGTTTCCCTGAGTGCACCCGCAATAAACCCATATTTTGCATCCGTCAAAATAGTTTCAGAATTTTCGCCATACTCATTTTCGAGAGAGAGAATATTTTTTTCTGTTGCTTCAACGATCTCATTATAATTGGGGACTTTTTTCAATAATTTGCAAATAGATTTGTCCTGCTCAAGCAATTTAACCGCAATAAAACGTGAAGAGACCCTGTCGGTAAGTGATGGATTTTTCCAGATAAGATCCTGAATTTCTTTCAGACTTCTTTCAATAAGTTTTCCGTAATTAATATGTACGTGTCGTACAATGGGATCCCGGTCCTCATAAACTTCAATTAACTTTGCAAATAATTTAGAAACTCCTTTTCCTTTGGAGGCTACGGTAGGAACGATGGGGATGCCCATCATCTTTCCAAGTCTTTGATAATCAAACTCGACACCTTTTTTCTTCAGTTCATCGTACATATTCAAAGCAATTACCACTTTGATATCCATATCGATGAGTTGGGTAGTCAGGTATAGGTTCCGTTCCAAATTTGAAGCATCCACCACATTGATGACTATGTCCGGCATTTTTTCCAAAATATGGGTGCGAACATACAGTTCCTCAGGCGAATACTCAGTGATAGAATAAGTTCCGGGCAGATCCACTATGTTGAAGCAATATCCTGACTGATGAAATTTTGCTTCTTTGGCATCAATGGTAACACCGCCATAATTTCCTACTCTTTCATGAGATCCGGAAGCAAAATTGAATAAGGTTGTTTTGCCGCTATTTGGATTTCCGACCAAAGCAACATTGATGATCTTACCTTTTTCAATCGCAGATTTTTTTTGCTTCGCATCATCTATCGTACCCATAAATTCACAGGGCAAAACCTGCTCAATCATACCCGTAGTAACAACTTCGACCAATTCAGCTTCACTGCGACGCAAGGAAATCTTGTAACCCATGATTTCGTATTCAATGGGATCAAGCAGTGGCGCGTTTTTGATAACCTTGACTTTCTTTCCCTTAACGAAACCCATCTCTGTGATGCGTTTGCGGAATGCACCGCGTCCAAGCACCCTGGTTATGATGGCTTCATCACCGGATTTTAATTCTGAAAGATAAATATGTTTGGTCTCCATATTTATTGATTTACAAGATTATTTCAACCAATTCGTCCCGTAAAGATAGTGCTGTGATTCAATATAAAAAACCCCGACAGCATTACACCATCGGGGATTAATTATGTAAATCGATCAACTCATTTTTTTACAGAGTTCATGTGTACAATCAGGTCAAGAGTTTTACAAGAATAAGCCCATTCGTTATCGTACCAGCTTACCAATTTTACAAAATTACCACTCAATGCAATTCCTGCACCCGCATCAAAGATAGAAGTACGGGGATCACCTATAAAATCTGTGGAAACAACAGAGTCTTCTGTGTAACCTAAGATACCCTTCATTTCTTTTTCGGAAGCTTTCTTAACAGCAGCTTTAATTTCTTCATAAGTTGCTGATTTTTCCAGGCGTACTGTTAAGTCAACCACAGACACGTCAGCCGTTGGAACACGGAAAGCCATACCGGTCAATTTACCGTTCAGGGAAGGAATAACTTTACCTACTGCTTTAGCTGCACCGGTTGATGACGGGATGATGTTACCCAAAATGGAACGACCACCTCTCCAATCCTTTTTTGAAGGAGCATCAACAGTTTTTTGCGTATTGGTGGCAGCATGTACGGTGGTCATCAAACCTTCAGCAATACCGAAATTATCATTGATAACTTTAGCCAAAGGAGCTAAACAGTTAGTTGTACAAGAAGCGTTTGATACAATATCCATATCTGCCTTGTATGTTTCTAAGTTAACACCACATACGAACATAGGTGCATCAGCGGATGGAGCAGAGATAACTACTTTTTTTGCGCCACCGGCTAAGTGAGCTTTTGCCTTGTCAATAGTGGTGAACACTCCGGTTGATTCAACGATGTAATCTGCACCAACTGAACCCCATGGAATGTTTGCAGGGTCTGTTTCAGCGAAGAATTTCACTTCTTTACCGTTTACGACTAATTTGCCGTTTTTGTTTTCTGCTGTACCATTAAATCTACCATGCACAGTGTCAAACTTCAGCATATATATCACATAATCCAAATCCAAAAAAGGATCATTTACGGCTACAACCTGAACGTCTTTTCTTTCTTGAGCTGCACGGAAAACCAAGCGTCCGATGCGACCAAAACCATTAATACCTACTTTAATCATTTTACTATTGTTTTTAAAAATTTATACTTGTAAAATCGGATGCAAATTTACTAATTTCTATCTGTTTAACAAAATAATCAAGGATAATATTCTATTAAATCCTCAATCACGAAATTGCATCATGCGACTGAGGTATTTGCCGATGATATCGAATTCGATGTTGACTACCGTACCTTTTTTAATTTGGTGAAAATTGGTGAACTCATAAGTGTATGGTATGATAGCCACTTCAAAACTGTTGTTTGTCGGGTCACAAACCGTCAGGCTCACTCCGTTGACAGTCACCGAACCCTTATCAACCGTCATGTAGCCACGCTTCGCCATTTCTTTATCGAAGGCATACTCGAACCGGTAATACCAACTGCCGGCAGCTTCTCTCACTTCTGTACAAACCGCGGTTTGATCCACATGACCTTGTACGATGTGCCCATCCAAACGCCCGTTTATTTGCATACTCCGCTCCAGATTGACTTTGTCGCCTACCTTGAGCAAACCGAGATTGCTGCGCTCCAAAGTTTCTTTGATGGCAGTAACGGTGTAGGTCTTATCGGTTTTCTCAACGACGGTCAGACACACCCCATTGTGCGACACACTCTGATCAATTTTTAACTCATCCACGAACGAACACGTCATGGTAATGTGCAGGTTTCCCTGCTCTTTACGCAAAGCAGTTACCTGCGCTGCTTCTTCTACTATTCCTGAAAACATATTTTTTTATTTTTAGACAAAAGACAAAAAGACAAAAGACAAAAAGACAAAAAGACAAAAGACAAAAAGAACAAAGAATAAAGACAAATTGTTTAATATTTAATGTTTAGTGTTTAGTTTTGTTGAATTGTTGAACTGTTTAATCGTTGAATCGTTGAATCGTTTAGTGAGTGGTGAGTGGTGATTGGTGAAGTTTCTTTTGTGGTTTTTAATTCTAACTTCTCTAACTTCTTCAACTTCAATAACTTCCAAAAAAAACTACTAACTACAAACTACAAACTACTAAAAATAACTTCCCTAACTTCTCTAACTTCAATAACTTCCAAAAAAAAACTACTAACTACCAACTACCAACCAAATACCCCCTAAACTCCTCAAATCTTTTACTCATCGCAATGCTTTGCTTTTTACCTTGCATGAAGGCCTGAAGTTTTTGGGGAATTTCAATTTTTTCACCTATAATTTTCTCAACCGTTTCTAAAAATTTTGCAGGATGGGCTGTTTCTAAGAAAATGCCGGTTTCATGGCTTTGCAATCCATCCACTAAAGCCTGATAACCACAGGCACCATGTGGATCTAATAGATAACCGTTGGCTGTTTTACATTGGCGCATGGCATCTGCTATTTCTTCATCCGTATATCTGAAACCGCTGATATCGGCAGTAATGGCTTTATGAGAATGATCATACAAATCCAATACACGCACAAAATTACTTGGGTCACCCACATCCATGGCATTGGCGATGGTGGGTATCGACCTCCTCGGGTTATATTTTCCGGTTTGCAAATATTCCAGGAAAACATCGTTACGGTTGTTGGCAGCAATAAAACGCTTCACGGGTAATCCCATTTTCTTGGCAACCAGGCCGGCCGTGATATTACCAAAGTTTCCGCTGGGAACACAAATCACCAAATTGTCGGCTGCTTTCTGAGAGATCTTTTTCAATTGAGCATAGGCATGGAAATAATAAAATGCCTGCGGCAGAAAACGGGCAACATTGATGGAGTTGGCTGAAGTAAGCTTCATGCGGGCATTTAACTCCTTATCCATAAATGCCGTTTTAACAAGTGCCTGGCAATCATCAAAAGTCCCGTCCACCTCCAAAGCCGTGATGTTTTGCCCCAATGTGGTAAACTGACTTTCCTGAATGTTACTAACCAAACCTTTGGGATATAACACATGCACGTGAATGCCTTTTACGCCCAGGAAACCATTGGCAACGGCACTGCCTGTGTCGCCGGAGGTGGCCACCAGGACATGCACCAGGTCATCAGCTTTAGCCTCTTTCCGGATAAAATAGCTCAACATGCGTGACATAAAACGAGCGCCTACATCTTTGAAAGCGAGGGTCGGACCGTGAAAAAGTTCCAGACTGTAGATGCTGTCATTTACCTTAACCAGGGGAATATCGAAACTTAAGGTGTCATATATAATTTGCTTCAAATCTTCCTTGGGAATATCTTCTCCAAAAAGATGACCGGCAACATAGAAAGATATTTCCTGCAGGGACATTGTATCAATATTCCGATAAAACTCATCAGGCAAAACCGGAATGGAATTCGGCATATACAAACCCTTATCATCCGCTAAACCCTTGATGACAACATCTCTCAAACTTACTCCTGATTCTTGTTTGTTTGTACTGTAATATAACATACGAGGTTTATTTTTCCATTAAAAATAAATATTCATAATGCATTCCATCGCTATTTACCCATTCGTGGGTCCAGCGCATATCGGCCATCACATTCCTTTTATAGTCAATTTCTATGACTTTCAACAATTTACCGGACGAAGCAATGATATCATACAATTCTTCTTTGGTAGCCTTACCACCGGAGCTGTATGAGAGCATCACATATTTCGCCTGCACTTTCTGCAGCAATTTCCTCAAAGCTTCCAAAGCGATGAATTTATCTTCCTCATTCTTCTTAAACTCCTCAAAAACAGATACTGCCTGACTGTCACGTGTGTCTTCCCTGCGATTGGCTTTGCCGAACACCGCCGCTTCGTCGTTTAAAATCACGCTGGTCCACAGATGATAATAAGATTGATACCTCACGCGGCTGGATGGCATTTTCTCATTGTTCGAACCATAGGGCGGGTCAAAGTAAACGAAATCGTAAAAATTTGTACGAATTGCATCAAACACATCCCCCCGCATCACCCGATTTTTTGTACGTATCTTGAAGCGCATGGGCACTTCCAATATCAGGTCATTGAACGAGCGAGCCGACCATTTCGACAGATAAGCAGCATAGTGCCCGATGGTACTGTCCACCTTGTCCAACCCCAAAATCAGAGCTGTTAAAATCACGCATTGATCTTCCCACGAAAGTGACATTTTATCAATTGCACACCTGATCGCATCCAATTTCTGCGTATTTTTTCGTTGGAAAGGTCTTTTTTCTTGTGCCTCATCACCGCCATAATGCTTTGTAAACCAACCGTCAAACCCTTTTAAAGCATTTAATTCATCAATTATTTCCTGATAATATGCTGTTGGTTTGTCGGCAACTAAATAGCAAGTAGCAAATACCTCCGACCATATCGCTATATCATTGGAAGTAGTATGATAGCCCATCTGTGCAAAAGCCTGTGAGACCCGTGTGGTTCCGCTGAACCCGTCTAACACAGTGTTGATGTTTTGAAGCGCTTTTATTTCTTTTATAATATAAGGGATGATCTTCAACTTAGAGCCGGCATATTTGATTCCCTGCGTTTGAATTTTCCCTTCTACTTGCATAATCTCTTTCTACTACTTTTTGAAAAAAGCATGTATAAACTCTTTTTCTCTTAACACACCGTAGTCACCTGACTGACAAGAGAATTCATCATAAACCTGTACTTTGTCACCTGCTTCACCCGGACGGTAAATCGTAAAAGGCACCGCATCCGCGGTGTGTGTACGTTTTGCACAGGGTGTCGGGTGATCAGGTAAAACAGCAATGGTTACCGGTTCATCCCATTTTGACACCTCTTCAAAAATAGGCTTTACAATGCGTTGGTCTAAATACTCAATGGTTTTTATCTTCAGATTCACGTCGCCTTCATGACCGGCCTCATCACTTGCCTCAACGTGTAAAAACACAAAGTCATCCGTTTTAAGTGCTTCGATGGCTGCCTGTGCCTTGCCTTCGTAATTCGTATTATACAATCCGGTTGCGCCTTCAACCAAACGAGTTTTCAATCCTGCATATACGCCAATGCCACGTACTAAGTCCACAGCAGATATAACCGTTCCGCTTTTCAATCCGTACAGCTCCCGCATGGTTTGCATGGCTGGCTTGTATCCCGGCGACCACGGCCAAATGCTGTTTGCCTTATCTTTATCTTCCGCAGCACGTTTCAAATTAACCGGATGGTTTTCAAGCAATTTTTGGGAACGCAGGATCAAGTCGTTCAGCAATTGAGCTGTTTCCTCTCCGGAGATGTCAGTTGCTTTTACCAATACATCCCTGAAAGCTGTGCCTGGTACATCATGCGGAGGAGTACAATGAATATTCTTGCTTCCCCCTTTTATTTTTAGCAGATGACGATAAGACACACCCGGATAAAAACTCACAATTTCATCACCCAATTCTTGTTGTAAATAAAGAATCAATTCTTTCGCCTCTTCACTGGTAATATGCCCTGCAGAATGATTTTTTATTTGCCCGTTTTCTATGCAGATCAGGTTGCAACGCATAGCCATTTCGCCCTCGGCTACATCTATGCCCATGCTGGCAGCCTCCAAAGAGCCACGTCCTTCGAACACTTTTGCTACATCATAGCCCAATACGCTTAAATTGGCAATTTCACTTCCGGGTTCAAAGCCTTCCGGAACGGTGTACAACATACCCGAACACCCCAAAGCAGCAAGCTTGTCCATATACGGCTTTTGCGCTACCTGCAAAGGAGTTTTATTCCCCAATTCAGGAATTGGTTCATCCGACATGCCGTCACCTAGTATGATGATGTATTTCATTTTTTAGTAGTTAGTAGTTGGTAGTTAGTAGTTTGACAGAAGTTAGAGAAGTTAAAGAAGTTAGGGAAGTTATTTTTAGTAGTTAGTAGTTAGTAGTTAGTAGTTGGTAGTTGGTAGTTTTTTTGGAAGTTGTTGAAGTTAAAGAAGTTAGAGAAGTTAGAATTAAAAACCACAAAAGAAACTTCACCAATCACCACTCACCAATCACTAAACGATTCAACAATTCAACAATTCAACATTACACATTAAACATTAAACATTAAACAAATTTGTCTTTATTCTTTTGTCTTTGCTCTTTTGTCTTCAAGATTCTTTTTCCAAAAAGTCCTTATATACCGGCAATTTTTCTTCAAACAATTTCACGGCTTCTTCTAAAGTTCCGTAAAACTCACCTCCGGATGCATTCAGATGTCCTCCTCCATTGAACACGTCAGCGGCAAATTTGTTGGCAGGGAAGGTACCTTCAGAACGCAAAGAAACCTTGATTTTGTCGGGTTCCTCACGCATAAGCACGGAAAAAACCACCTGTCCGACAGACAAAGGAATGTTTACAAAGCCTTCATCATCACCGATTTTAAAATCAAACTGCTGCATCTCATCCGCTGTTAATGTAATCAATGCTGCTTGATGTTCGGGGTATAATTTCATCTTTTGATACAGACAATACCCCATCAAACGCAGGCGATGTTCAGAATATGTGTTATATACCTTGCGGTAGATTGCATCCTTATCCACACCGAGCTTCAGCAACTCAGAAATAATGACATAAATTTCCTGATTATTTGAATTGTAGGTAAATCCTCCCGTATCTGACATCATACCTGTATAAATGCATTCCGCTCCGGCTAAATTAATCGCCGCAAAATCACCCATCCTGCAAATCAGTCTAAACACCAACTCGCTCGTAGAAGCTATTTCCGGATGAGAAATCACAATATCGGCAAAATCGCCGGGTAACAGATGATGATCAATATTTATTTTTTTTGCCGTTGAATCTAATACCGCCCTTTTCATTTTACCCAACCTTTTAGGTGTGTTGAAGTCAAGCGCAACAATCAAATCAGCATCCTGCAACTGTTGGTTAGCCGGCTCAACATCTTTCGTGTAAATCAAGACATCTTCTGCACCCGGCATCCAGGCATAAAAATCAGGATAAGGAGAAGGCACAATCACGACCGGAGATTTGCCTTTAGCCATCAGATAGTGCCACATAGCCAGTGAAGAGCCCATAGAATCCCCATCAGGTCCGACATGTGACACAATGACTATTTTTTCAGTACTCTCAATCGCACATTGTACTTTGACCACAAGGTCTTCAGCAATAACTTTTGATATCATTTGTTTTAAATTTTAACGCTTACAAAAGTACGAAAAATTTGTGATAAGGTTGAGCATTGTCTGTTCTCGACGGTTACTTAAAATTCTTATTAAAATCTATAACCCAAAAGCAAGGTCAGCGGAACTTTAACGCCATAGTTGGGAGGAAACAGATCTGCATTGGAATAATGACCTATCCTGAGTTCAACATTATATTGTTTTTTTGTACCGAAAAATGTAGCTAATCCCATATTGTCCAGGAAAATAAAATGCTTCCCAACATCATATCCGTCCAACGTCGTCTTCGAAATGCAGGAAGGTCCTCCAACCGTATAAAACAGATAGGTTTCCAGGTTTTGTGTGTTGACAAAATTGATTCGGAATACCGGGAAAACTGAAAAGGTAAAAAACCATTCTTCCGGCAAAGAAGAGTCAAAATCAGGATTTCTGCCGGAAGTTTGCCACGCAGAAACGTTGATGCCCCAATCTATTGCAAAAAACTTTTTGTAGTAAAATATATTGCGCTGATAATTTATGGAAAAACCCTGTTTTATATGTACCCTGCCTTGCCAGAAAACTTTATTGAGTGCCCTATTCACCCCATATCCGAGTGCATTGGAAGTATAACCGACCTGCAACCATTGTGCTCGTGGCTTCAAATTTTCAGTATCATTCGGTTGGGCTGACAGATTGAAGGAGACGGTGAAGGCAACCGATATCAATAGAATCAATTTCAACCGATTTACTATTCCATGCCCTGCCCCGACTTTCATGTGTTTATTTTTTATTTTTTACACTAAGGTCACATGGAACACGCCATTAATCATTTCCTTGTGTTTGAGAATTTTCTCAAATGGCTGTTTCATATGATCACAATTAACTTTTGAGTTGTCATATGGAACTCTTGATGAACTATTTAATCATTCGCACGAGAAAAATAATTGATTAAATTGGTTCATGTTTGTTTCATGAAGATTTTGGATAGTTGTAATTATAGATGATATCCGCAGCCCTTTTAGAGGTTCCCGGTTTTCCCAAATTTTCCCTTAATTCCTTGTAAGACAAAATCATTTGCTTGCGGTAGGTTTCATCAGACAAGATGCGTTCGATTTCATTGGTTAAATTTTTTACAGTAAACAAATGGGCATACAACTCCTTCACAATCTCTTTTCCCGCTAAAATATTAACGAGTGAAATATTCTTGGTTTTAATGAATATCTTTTTCGCCAAATATGCTAATCTACCCAACATCACATGATAAACAACAACCTGAGGAGTACCTATCAAAGCAGTTTCCAAGGTTGCTGTTCCTGAATTGACTATGGCTAAATCGGCGTGAAAAAGCAATTGATACGGGTGGTGTTTAATGATCGGATAATTATGTCCCTTCATAAATTCGTGATAAAAAGCGGGATGCACCGAATTAACACCTGATATGACAATCTGATATTCCGGGAATTTTCTGGCTGCCTCAATCATTTTAGGCAAGCATGAAGATATTTCTTGCTTTCTGCTTCCGGGTAATAAAGCGATGATGGGTTTACCATTCAAAAAATACTTTTTCTTGAAAAAATCTGTCTCTTCCGTTTTATCAAGTTGATTTTCAATAAAATCTATCGCCGGATTTCCAACGTATTCCACCTCAAAATTATGAGAAGCATAAAATTCTTTTTCAAAAGGAATGATAGTGAGCATCTGCGAAACATCACGCTTTATTTGCCTGATACGGTGGGACTTCCATGCCCAAACTGAGGGAGATATATAATAGTGGACAGGAATGTTTGTATACTTTCTTACAAATTTGGCAATTCTAAGATTAAAGCTGGGGTAATCTATTAAAATGACTGCATCGGGTTGATATTTAATGATGAACTTTTTACAGAGACGTAAATTTTTAAAAACAGCCGGTAAATTTTTCAAGACTGACCAAAACCCCATATAAGCCATTTCTTTGACATGCTTTATGGGCTTGACTCCACCTGAAGCACGCATCAAATCTCCTCCAAAGAACCTAAATTCAGCTTCCGGGTCGATTTTTTTGAGTTCATCTATCAAAGAGGAACCGTGTAAATCTCCCGACGGCTCTCCTGCAACAAGAAAATATTTCATTCGCAAACAGTTTAATTCTAAAAAAAGGCAAAGATAATGTTTTCGTTCCGAAAATCACATGACATCACGGACTAAAGATGCAAGGGATTCCTTTTTCGTGGCTGATATTATCAATATATTTACAATTTTTCAGGATTGAAACCAGCAATAGGTTAAGTCTGCTACCCAATCTTTAAGCCCTTACTCATCTATGAATCGGCAACAATTCTATTTCAATTTATACACTTCAGTACCCGCCAACAAAAAACATCCAACTCCGTAATCTTCAAAATCAGGCACACTGTCATAAGTAACCGGCTGTCCGTCTTTGGGTTCCTTACCTGTGCCCTGTACATAGCCTAAAAATCCGTTAGGATGTACCGCCTCAGTAACCATGGCATTCCATGCTTTAATAACAATCGGCAAATATTCTTCGGCACTTAAAATATTATTGTTGATTCCCCATGCCATACCATACACAAAAAGCGAGGTTCCGGTAGTTTCCTTTCCTCCGTAATGACCGGGGTCATGCAAGCTGACATTCCAGAAACCATCTTCACGCTGTATCGCTTTCAAGGCTTTTGACATGGCTAAGAAATCTTTGAGGTAAGCCCTGTAATGTTTCTCATTATTGGGGATTTCATCCAACACACGGACTAAGGCAGCATATACCCAGCCGTTGCCCCGCGACCAATAACAATTCCTGCCATTGGGCTCTTCGTAGGGAGGCATAAAATCAGCATCTCTCCACCACAGTCCTTCTTTTTGATTGTATAAACCGCCATTCAGCGTATTTCTGGTACAGGCATACATCTCCCACATCTTATCATAATATTTTTGTTCTCCGGTCAACTTTCCCAATTTGGCCAAAACGGGCATAGCCATCTGAATAGCATCAATCCAGGTCCAATCATCAACCTGAGGGGTATTGACCAACATATCCATACTTGCCTTGATATTTTTGATCATATCAGGAGATTGCGGCGAAATCCTGTACATATCAATATAGATTTGTCCGCAGCAATGGTCATCTGCATTCCTTGTGGTGCAGCCATTACGCATGTTCCAGTTGTGATAACTTGCCCAATCGTAGGTATATTGGTAATAATTTTCTTTCGGATAGATGCTGTACAAAGCCATAAGACCTTCATAATACACACCACGTGTCCAAATATTACTCGGACGACGCACTCCCCTTACATAAGAAGTCTCTGTGTAGTCGGCGTACTTCTTCATGAAGTAATCGTTGACCTGAACCATGGACTTCAATACATCACGCCTTTCAGGCAGGGATTGTGCATAAATTTGACCTAAAGAAATCCCGAAGGAGAACAGAATTAAAAAAACAATTTTTTGTATTTTCATTGTTTGAAATATTGATTTTAAATAAAAAAACTTTTACAAAAGTAGCGTAAATATGGAAAATCATTCAAAAAGCAATACTTTTCATTCTTTTTCCGCTTCAAATGTACTATTTTTACGAGAAAATCATCCAATTTTGAAAAACCAAAGATAGATTATCCATTCAAACAGGCTGCATTCCATCAATCGTTACACTATTTATTGTTTTTATCAAAAAACTATTCACAATAATTAATAACACAAAATTTATGAGGTCTCTTCTGACATCTACACTAAAAACATCTTTTACTGCCTTTCTGGTTTTCGTTGGCGTATTTACACATGCCCAATCCGGCTACAGTTTCAAGTTCAACGAACAAGAATTACGGAATAAATCCAACTTAGCCATCGAAGTTCCGGATGGAAATTATATTGTGAAAATAAAGTTGGGAAATACTGATCGCAGCACACTCACTACGGTACGTGCCGAATCTTCCAGACTACTTTTAAACAATATTGTCACCCAAAAAGGCGAATTCAAAACCTTCAAATTTACGGTCAACAAACGAGATAAATTCATCACTCCGGACGAAACCGTACAATTGAAAACACGGGAATTAGACAAAAAAAATTGGGATAAATATTTAAGTCTTGCTTTTGACGGTGAACAGGCCGGCGTACATTCCATTGAGATCAAACCCAACAAAAAAGCCATCACGGTGTTTCTCTGCGGCAACTCCACCGTAGTGGATCAAGATAGCGAACCTTGGGCGGCATGGGGACAAGTGATACCTGCTTTTTTCAATGAAAAGGTAAGCTTCGCCAACTATGCTGAATCGGGTGAATCCAGCAACACCTTTTTAAATGCGAAGCGGTTTGAGAAAGCGTTGACTTTCATGAAAAAGGGAGATTACGTATTCATTGAATTCGGACACAACGATGAAAAGCAAAAAGGGGAAGACAAAGGAGCTTACAAGCATTTCACAAAGAGTCTCAAAGTGTATATTGATGAAGCCCGCAAAAAAGGGGCGTACCCTATCCTGCTGACACCGACACAGCGCAGGCACTTCAATGTTTCAGGAAAAATTATTGAAACACACGGTGACTTCCCTCAAGCAGTAAAAGACTTAGCTGCCAAAGAAAATGTACCGGTTATCGATTTGACAACCCTTACGACTGAACTCTATTATGCATTAGGAGTGGAAGGATCTAAAAAGGCATTGGTGCACTATCCGGCAAATACTTTTCCGGGACAAGACGAAGACTTGGCTGACAATACACATTTTAACTCTTACGGTGCCGTTCAAGTTGCAAAGTGCATAATCCAGGGATTAATTGACAATCAGATTCCACTGACTAAGCACCTGCGGGACAGGAAATTTGATTATAGTCCAATCCACCCGGACGATCCGGATACATTCCAATGGATTCTTTCAGCTGACTACAAAATTGGAGAAGCCTTTTGAAATACATCCCGGGATTGCCATTGGTTTGTGCGATTACGGAATAAATTTGTACAAACCACTGGCATGTGGTTTTATAGACGAATAAAAATCATTGGAAACTTCACCCAAATCTGTATTTGTCCACATCTCCACCACCTGGCAATCACCATTGAGCCCCAAGTCCTTTAAATTAACCTTGATCTCCATGACTTCGTCTCCTTCATTGATGTTGAACAAAGCTAAATACACTTCGTCGGTAAACTGATTCCTTGAGCTGATGGCAATTGCACCACCTTCGTTGAAAACCTGCCGCACGTCTGTTCCCTCTTCATGCATTTTCAGCACTTCTCTATTAGTTAATAAAGAAAGGGTAAAATCATCATTGCTGGGTAAATCCCCTCCAAACATCAGAGGAGATTTAAAAATGGCAAATAAAGTCATCAAAGTGTATTGTTCGTCCCGGGTCAAACGAGTCATACGGTCTTCTCCTCTCTCTCCCCGTATGGAAATACGTCCCAACGGGATCATGTCGCAATCAGGCCAGGTTCCCGGACTAATATGTGGATACCATTTTTGCGCAATATTCAGCAGATGTGTGATATCTGTCCACTTGTCCCAAACATCATCCACCATGCGCCACATATTGGCATGCTCTTTCACATGTTCGGCAGCTTCAACAGGAGTTTCTCCCGGAGACAAGCTCAAAACGATAGGCCTTCCGCACTGATCGATTGCATTTCTAATCAATTCAATTTCTGCCTGATGGTAGGGACGGGCAATATCATCAATTTTGATAAAGTCCACACCCCAGTCTGCATACATGTCGAAAATTGAATTGTAATATTCTTGCGCTCCCGGCTTATCAGCCACGATCGTATAATTATCTCTCAACCAACGACATTGTAGTTCTGTTGAATAAATTTGATCGGCAGTAATGCCGGAGGCTCCTTTGATGGGTAATTTATTTTCTACCGCTACCTTTGGAATACCACGCATGATATGAATACCAAACTTCAATCCTTTGCTATGCACATAATCAGCTAATTCTCTGAACCCTTTACCCTTTTCAGCGGAAGGGAAACGATTCACCGCCGGCTGGTAGCGTCCATACTCATCAATAACATAACGGGGGTCGTGTTGATTATAGCCACCGGCTTTGTCATTTTCAACAAACCAACGGATATCAACTACAATGTATTCCCAACCAAACTCCTTGAGGTTTTCAGCCATATAATCAGCATTGGCCTTTACCTCATGCTCCTCCACTGTTGGGCCATAGCAGTCCCAGCTATTCCAACCCATCGGCGGAGTTTCCGCCCAGCTTTTAAACTCACCTTTTTCAAAACTTATTTTTTTGTTGTTTGCACACGCCACAAACAAAAATATAACCGACAGTGCTAAGACACTAAACTTTATTTTTCTCATTGACTGATAATTTTAATATGATTATTTGACTAATATAATATAATTCCTACAGCTTCATCAACATCAATGTTGCTGTTTTTTGATTTTTGGCTGTCAAGCGCAACACATAAGATCCTGCCGGCTGATCGGTAATGTTGATCTCAATCACTCCGGAAACGGGAGATGCTTCAGCCTGATATATCACTTTACCCAACAAATCAACGACAGAGATATTCAAATCTTCGGATGACTCAACCGCAACACGGAAGATTCCGGTAGTTGGATTACCCAACAAAGCTGTGTTCAAGACCGGTAAATGTAGTCCTGTAGATTTTACTACAGAAATGATCCCTTCTGTATATAATTGAGAGATATCCCACTCCAAATCACTTTCAAGTTCCGGCAAACTGATGGCATCAAAGGTACCTGCAATGCTTTTTGCCGCGAAGATTTTATAACTGTCTCCTTCCACCAATGTTCCTGAAAGAACAGAGATGTTTAAATTACCTTTACACGTCAAAGTACCTGCTACGTTCAATTGATCAGAACGCGTATTTGATCCCATTACGCGAATCTCCAAAGTAGATGATGTATTATTCATCGTTGCGTTGGCATCAAAATTCAAAGTGCCTAAAACTGAAGCAGTACCCGGAGCTGTAACGGAATTCATACCTAAAGTTGCATTGCCCGTTATTCTTCCATATCCTCTGAGGGTTCCCAAATTGTTGACGGTCTTTCCTACTGTACCATAGCAATTTAAAGTCCCTCCACCTCGTATGGTTACCATACCACCAACACTTCTTCCGGAGTTAATGGTCATCGTGCCAACATTCGTAATGGTAATATTGCTCGTCCCCAAACTTCCTCTGACAATCATAGTACCTTCGCTTACATTAGTTGTACCGGTATAGGTATTATTTCCGAGCACTGACCACGTACCTGTGCCCACTTTTTTCACGGATGCATTGCCTGTTATTACACCACTATAAGCGCCGTTTTTATTATTTCCACCGATTTCTAAAAAAGAACCATCTATTGTAGCAGAAGAAACTCCTGTCAACATACCTATTTTGATGGTACTTCCTCCCCACATCCACACATCAGTACCTAAGTTGAGGGTTGCATTGGGTATGCCGTAAGTATTATCAAAGATAAACTGTGTCCCGTACTGTGTGTTAAATCCGCTATTTGTAACATTGATAGTGCCTTCAAATGCCGACCAATTACCTTTCAGATAAGAACGGATAAAATCGGCCTTCCAATTTAAAGTGCCTCCACCCGTTAAAGTTCCGGTATATTCACAACGTGGAGACGCGTATACCGTACCTGCCCTGCCCTGTGGTATGTGAAAATTTAATGCTGTTGACAAGTACTCACCTGCTCCGCCACCGCAAAGGAGAGTACCGCCATTGATAGTAATTTTCTTACCAACACCATGGAGGGGATTCGAATGGTACAACTCAATCACGCCGGCATTTAATTCAACTTCATTCAAATTTTTATTCTGATAACCAATGTATAAACGTCCTGCTCCGGTCTTGATCAATTTTGTACCCTTGATCTCTCCATTCCAATATACATCCCTTGTTATATTAAATACCCCGCCTTCATCACCCGAAACCGTCACTCCGATATCTGTCATTTGATTGTCAGAAGAAACTTGTAGTTCAGCTCCATTCTTCAGTTCCAACATAGATGCATCTTTGGTGTTGGCACCGATACCACCATCCTCGGAAGAGCCGGGAAGATATTTTAAAATCAATGCTCCACCTTCCACAATGGTTTTTCCGGTGTAGCTGTTTTTATTGTTGATGGTCAATTTTCCGGTGTTTTTCTTGACAAGATCCATATTGCCCGTCAATGGCGCACTCAAATCATCAATAACATAATCTTCAGTACTATTAAACTCCACATGACCCGGCATGATCTCCGAAGGTATGTTCAGTGTGCGTCTACCGGATGCTTGATCGAAAAACACGCTGTCTCCCGTCACAAAATAATCATCCTCTCCATTGTTTTTCCAATTCAAGTCACCTGCTAAATCCCAAACCTGGCTTTCGGCCCCCGACCAACTGATACGGGTTGGCGTGCGAATTGATTTAACCAACAATTGAAGTTCTTTGCTTGTTTGATCGTAACTCAGTGCAGCCGCTACTCCCGAAATCCCGTCAATACGTACTTTTGTAAGATCACCGTTCAGTTCATCGATTTTAGCTATCACATAAATTCCATAGGCCAATTCAGACAAACGGTTGATAGTAATGATCGAGTTATTTTCTATATTCAACTTACCATCCAGCTGAAGAAAATCATTACCTGTAGCAATATCCTCAGATAAATCAAACACCAAATGGGCACCTTCCACCAAATTGATAGAATCTTTTACCGTTGTTGTACCAACTTTGCCTTTACCACCCACGAAAATGCTTCCGTTGTATTCTGTTTTGATGCCTTGATGGTAAGTCCCTGCCCCACCAAATTCAGCATGACGACGCACAATCACAGGCGAATTGTTCAGGATTGCATCAGCTTGCAGATATCCTTCCCAAACATCGGTAATTCCACTGTAACTGTGCTCTCCTTTTAATATCAGGCTACCTTCTCCTAATTTATCCAAACGCATGTCTCCGCTTAAAGAACCGGTGCCGCCAATTTCATAATTCACAGTCCCGGAAACCATCAGCAAGGCAGGAGATATATTTTCCGTTATTTGTATATTCTTTTGATTACCTCGCGTATCGAACAACACATGGTCGCCATCGGCGAAGGCAATAGGAGTACCGGTTCCTTTAATCAAAGCAACAGCATCGTCTCCATCCACAAAATTAGTTGCTGTCTTATTCCAATTACCATTTGTACCTTTCCATACCAATTTCCCGTTTGTGGTTTTGGAAGGTATGGGTGTCGGGAAATCATTTCCTATATAATATCCCAAATGCGGAGGTTGATTGTAACCACACATTTGCCAAACAATGGCCTGACGATATTGAGGATCGTGCATCAATGTATAAACACGGTGTGTTGTTGGAGAAGGTGTCATATAGATACGCAAACTTTTATTATCGGCGGAGCGCATGACAAACTCTTCACGCCAGTCGCCCAACATATCCACCTGAACACAAGGAGTCCCTTTTGTCCAGTTATTGGTCAGTGCCCCCGAAGTAGTAAAAATAGGAGATGAATAGCCCCATTTGAAGATACCTCCCTCACCACCTCCTGTGTTACTGCTGAAAGCCGTATAGTCAAATCCTTCTTCCCACAAGTCGCCATCCCAATAAATACGAAAGTTATTGGTCAGCCCGGGTTTTGCTACTTCAGGTTGCCTGCTGGTAGCAGAATATAATTCCGGACCTCCCCCCAGAGCAGCACCTTTAAAGTTAGGGTCTCCAACTACGGCAGCCATACAACGACCGGTATCTCTGCCTGTCCATCGACGGATCAAAACTTTTCCGGTTGCACCTTCACGAAAAGACACCCCTGTAGCTCCCTCGTGGCACGCCCATATCTCTATACCTTTGTGATAAGGGTCAAAATCCCCTATATGCATGGCATCTCCATGTCCCAACCAGGTAGTGTACAGACCTTTCCCATTGTCATCAACTGTCATAGAGCCCCAAACGATCTCATCTCGACCGTCCCCGTCAACATCAGCGATCATATTGGCATGATTTCCCTGACCTGAATAACCTGAGTAGTTTTCAGAATTGAACTCCCAACGTAAGATCATTTTTTTATTGACCACATCATAGGTCCGCATTACCGTTTTTCCATAAATACCTCTACCGGTAAAAAGACTGGGCTTTTCTCCATCCAGAAAAGGTGCTCCGAAAAAATACTTGCTGCAACGGTGACCGCCATCGTCGGCGCCCCAGTCGCTGTGACGACCGCGCGGAATAAACTCAACCCGGTCAAGCTCAGCACCTGTTTCACCATCGATCAATGATAAGTACTCAGGACAGGTCGTCTGGTACTGTCCACCGGTCCGGTAATTTATTCTGCCATCATTATTGACATCCCCTATGGCTGTGCCATCGCCGAAGACAGTTCCTTCAGATGTACGCATAAAAACTTCTGCTTTCCCGTCACCATCGAAGTCATAGGCAGCGATATTGATCTCAACATCATCGGTAATATTAGGTCCCACATCAATGGCCCACATGAATGTACCGTCAAGCTTATAGGCTTCAAAATAAGAATAATAAGGAGCGTTTACCTCCCAATTTGCATAGATACGTTTGATAATTATTTCGTATTCTCCGTCACCGTCCAAATCAGCTACAGTTGCATCATTGGGTTCGTAAAGATGCGACCCTTCAAAAGTTCGTAACGGTATCTCATGATAATCTCTCGTCAAGGTTGGTATAACCTGAGTGGCAGCATCAGAAGATTCCACTCCGTTAACAACCGTTTTGATGGTATATACAGATGACACTGTTCCTGATTTATCCAGGTAACTTGAAGCTCCATCCGTTCCCGACTCATATATCAGTGTGCCGTCACGATAAAGATTATAAGAGGTATTATACCATTCTTCACTCGTAATTCTCCAGTTGACATGGATGTTGTTACCAACTTTCCGGGCTACCAACCCGCGGCCCAACTTTTCCATAGGACGCTGTGCCGACATATTGGCTGAAAAAAGAAATAAAATAAGAAAACCACCTAAGATTCTTTGAATTGTTTGTCTATACATATGTTTTGGGTTTATTATTGACATAATTAATTTGTATAAAGTATTTTGATTATAAATCATCCACTCTTGCGACCTGCTGTATGAGCCATTAATGAAAATCCGGCAACATCAACTACTCCGGGAAAATTTCCGTAAAGTTACACAATCATCTGATAATCTCATTATTTGTTTTGGTTGATTGACATTAAAAATTATGATAAAATTAAGAAGTTAGGGAAGTTGTTTTTAGTAGTTAGTAGCTAGTAGTAGTTAGTAGCTAGTAGTAGTTGGTAGCTGAGAAGTTAAATGAAGTTAAAGAAGTTAGGGAAGTTAAGTAGTTTAAACGTTGAACTGTTTAATCGTTTAATTGTAAATTGTAAATTTTTTCTGTCTTTGTTCTTTTGTCTTTGCTCCTTGTTCTTAGTTATTCGTTCATCGTTCTTCACTTTTCGTTCTCAGTTAATTGTCTTTATTCTTTTGTCTTTGCTCCTTGTTCTTAGTTATTCGTTCTTCACAAACTCCCTCAAGGGTATATCCGAATTCTTCAACCCTTCTATGATGCTTTCTGCATTTAAACGTGCTCCTTTTAGAGATGAATGCGTATGGTCGTTTTTAAAATAAGTGTTTACATCTTCTCGATTCATCTTTTCAAATTTTGCTGCAGATATTTCATTCAAATCGATGAAATACGCCCCTGCCTGTTCGGCAGCCTCCCTTGCCCATAAGCCGTAACCTGTGTTATTCCGCTTGATGGAACTATCTGCATCCCACTGATTGCGTGGCACGTGACTCAACACAATGGGGATGGCTCCTCTCTCCTTGGCATCCATGATAAACTTACGTAAATACCATCCGTAAGTATAAATCAACTGATAACGTCCTGTGTTTTCCATTTTAAGAACTTGTGTCCTGTCATCCGAACCAGGGATGGTGCCACGGGCTTTATCCGTATTGATAGGACCGCCGTCATTGTGTCCGAACTGCATCATCACGAAATCGCCGGGCTGCAAGGCTTCATACACCTTATCCCACAGACCCTCATCCAAATACGTACGCGAACTTCTTCCCCCGCGCCCCTGGTTGTCAACCGTAATTTTTGCGGTATCAAAATATTGTTCAATGACACTGCCCCAACCCCACATGCCATCTTCCTCCTTGTCCGTATTCTTAACGGTTGAATCGCCGATGGTAAACAAAACAGGCCGGTTGCCTTTGCGTTTGGCACTGGTACAGGGAATATGAGCAGGCTTGAGATATTGCGCCAACTCCAAAGCCGGACATTCCCGAATACCTTCTGCCGCGATGGATGCGTTCAAACGAGCACCCATTTCATTGGTGTGTATCTTATCCTTATAAAATAAATATTGAGTCTTGATCGGACCAAAAACATCATACCGACAGGCAACCATCTCATTCATATCGATAAAGGGAATATGCATTTCATTGGCAATCTGTTTTGCCCAAACGGCATGGGTATTATTGCGTACCGCCCCACCCGTAATGCTATCAAAATGATTGCGCATAGTAAGAGACATCAAAATCACATTAGCACCTTTTGCCTGCGTTTCTTTGACAAACTTACGCATGTACTCGCCATAAGAATACACCGTACGTTCCACTCCGGTTTCCTTGATTTTTACCCTGAGTGAATCTTTGCCAATTCCCGGTATAGAGGCACGGGCACGACCACTGTCGTACGGACCATTATCGTTATGTCCCAACTGAACGATCACCCAATCACCCGGACGAATTCCTTCTTTTACAGGGTCCCAAAAACTTTCATAAAAAGTACGGCTGCTCAGCCCGCCTAATGCATGATTTTCAACCGTAATTTTATTCGCATCAAAAAACTCCTGAGCAAAATATCCCCAGCCCCACTGCCCGTTGGCGCCATCACCTTTGGTTCCGTTTCTCATGGTGGAGTTGCCCACTAAAAACAACACAGGATTATTGCCTTTGCGGGATGAACCTGCAACGGGTCTGACTGTCATTGCCAAATTGATACTGTCTAAAGTATTATCGACTATCTTTTGGTCTGCCATGGGTTTTGGAACAGCGGTTTGTGCCTGCGCATTCGTCAGTGCACATGAAAAAACCAATTCATCATTCACCCGCACGTTCTTTACCGTAAATGCTGTAATCTGACTTTGATCCATACTACCGTTTTCAGCTTTGATATTCAGATTTTCGAAGGTAAAGTTCGACAACACGTATTGGTCAGACTTACTCACATTGAAAAAGATATCGCATTCAAAGTCAATATTACGCATGGTTACATAGTTTGAAAAAGACATGGGCATTTCCGTATGTCCTTTCAAATCAAAGAACTGCGTCCAGGGCTTGATATAGATAAAATTGGTTGCCTGTCCCTTGATATTATCCACCAAAATGTATTCATAGTTTTGCGGAGTATCCGGACGCATTTTCAACCAAAACAAGCGCTGGGCTTTTTTCACTTCGCTATTCCGCAAAATGATATTTCTGTTGTGTATGGATTCACTGCCGCAGGTCAGCACACCATGGCAAAACCCAAAAACACAATCTTCGATGATGATATTCCGGTTGCTACCATTATTGGCATCCCGATCGGCTGTAGGTCCCTTACCTCCCTTGAGCGCAATGGCATCATCATTCACCGACAGATAACAGTTCTTCACCAGCACATTAGTGCACACATCGATATCAATGCCATCCGTGCTTGGAGCTTTTACGGGTTCAGCCGGAGAGTAAATATGCAAATTGAGTAGTTTTACGTTTTCGCATTTATAAAGATGGGTAGTCCAAAAAGGAGAGTTCATCAATTTGACGTCAGAAAGCTGTACATTTTTACTGTTGGAAATAAACACCAAACGAGGACGCATTTCGTCCAAATTCGTGCACCGGGGGTTGAACTGCCGACGCAGCCAAAATGCTTTCCAGTAACGCAGACCGTTACCATTGATCGTTCCTTCTCCGGAAATGGTAAATCCATCTACTTTATCGGCATTTACCACCGCAGCAAAGTACTGTAAATTCTGCCCTTCCATCCGGGTCGGTATCACCGGGAAATCCGAAATATCATCGCTCCCTTTCAACACCGCCCCTTTTTGGAGATGCAAATGGGTTCCCGGCCTGAAAAATAAAGCACCGGTTAAAAAAGTGCCTTTTGGAAATACCACCACCCCACCGGTCTGAGCTGCCAGATCAATCACTGCCTGGATTTTTTGGGTTTGAATAACGGTACTGTCTTTTTTCACTCCATATTTGGTTATTACATATTGTTTTCCCAGGGCTTGAATATTGGTTGGGACTGTTTCGGTAAACCAATTCGAAATTTCGGACCCGTCGGGGAACTTACCGTTTGCCTGCGAGAAGCTGACAGTGAGAAGTGACAGGATCAATAAGCCAATCTTTTTCATTGAATGTATATTTTATGCAGAATATATAATCTTGTATTAAAAACTCAATCGGACCATTCAAAAATTGTTTTTCAACTCAATTTTCCGGATAGAAACAGGACCTAACAAACCGGAAGGCACAACATCCCATATATCAAATTTGGTGGGTTGATAGGTGATGCTGACAAAATTAATCTCGTTGAAAATGCGCCATTCTACACCCCGTTTATCATAATCCGAAATGCGGTTTGCAGGCAGATTGGTCACATAAAGTTCCAAAGTGTTTGACCCATCCTGCAGCAAAGAGCCGATCTGAGTCCTGAAGGGTACAGAGTACAGGGTACCTGCTTCTTTCCCATTGACCACCAAACGGGCACTTTCACGCACATCCCCCAAATCAATCAGGTATTCCGCCCCTGCTTCTTTTTTGAGATCAAAACAAATGGAATACCGGGCTGTACCCATGTTAACTTTCAGGGTGTCATTGTCTAAATCCGTCCACGAGCCCAGGCTGTCAAGGGAAAAGCACTCTTTTACCACCGGCTCACTTTCAGGAAAAGACACCTGCCATCCCGTATTCAGCTCCAGCACTTCAGCAGTAGCCTGATAGTATTTCCAGTTTTCCAATCCCTTTTGCTTTTTATCAAAAGTTTTCAGAATTAAAGACTCTCCCGGATCCAACTGCATATATACCTGTGTCTTACCATCCTGCTTTCGTAACCGGGCCTGTCCTTTTTTACCGGTCAGCGGATCAAAGAACATGGCCGATTCTGCTTGTACACCTAAACTAATCCAATCATCAATCCGGTTATCGGTCAGCATCGCAAGGAAATAATGGTGTCCGTCAGCATTCTTCCGTCGAATGAGATTCCCTCCCCATTCTGTGGAGAAAGATTCTTTACTGTCATCGAAGCCGGCCAGAAAATCCCGATACACATTTCCGGTGATGATGTTACCCTCTCCGTATTTCATGATGGAAACCTGATCGAATGAATCCGCCAAAGGGATTTTTTGCATCAGGGCCAGGAATATCTCCCTGCGTCGGTCCAAATCGACATAACCAGGCACATCCTCCGGATACTGATCTACAAAGATCACTGTGGCTCCTTGCTGTGCCAACTCCAATATCTGTCGTAAAGTTTCTGACGGAATATACCGGACTGCCGGAATAATCAGTGCTTTATAAGTTGTACCTCCTCCTGTGATCAATAAATTATTCTTCACCCGGGTTGTTTTCAAATAATGGTCAGAGATATAATCCAGGTCATGTCCGCAATGCATGATCTCATCTACGGCGTCACAAAAATCCGGTAAACGTTCACGCATGCCGTGAATGGCAAAGGTAGTGAAGTGATTGCCACCTTCCTTTTCCCACATATCATAAATCGGCAGGTAGAGTAAGAAATCATTATCCGGCCGACCATATTGTAAAAACGACTGCACACGGGTAATATAATCGAAGAAATGTGAAGCATCTTTCCAATATGGGTTGGTATGCGACATATCGATTGATGCGTAAAATTTCCATCCGGGCCATGCTGCTTCTTCAGGTGAATAGGTAGTTCCGTGAAAAAACACATGGTTCACTCCCGAAGCAAACATCAGGTCGATTTCAGGCTTGCATTGTGACAAGGACGTTCTGAAATGTTCAGAAAGCCAGGTAAATGTTTCGGAAGAGGTGTAGGGTTTCCCGGTAATATGAGCTGCTGATGAAGCGTATTTGAGGATGGTTGCATCACTATCGTTGATTTTTCTGATGGAATCTTTTCTCAAGCCCGGAATGTTAAAGTCGGTTATGCCGAATGATTCACATTCGGGAACATCCACGGCTGCATAGATATCAATCAGATTTGCCGGTGATCCGTGCGCCTGATTCCGCGTCATTACACGGTTGCCATGCGCCCATTCCGTCCAGGGTTTAGTAAAATTGTCGTGCAGGAGTTCACCGATGGTTTTGCGGTAATCAGTGATGATGCGTTTAGATAAATCGCTCGTTCCTTTAGCCAATAATTCAGGGAAGTATTCCTGCAACTTGTAGCCCCTGCGTCTTTCAAATTGATCCGGAAAATCCGGTGTCCAATCGGCCCCATACACTTCATAAGAATCATTGAAAAAAGCGTGCGGATAAGGGGTTTGGGAGTCCTTGAAAGCTTTATCAAACCTGGAAAGATAGCGCATCACTGCTTCTTTATTGAAATGATCAAGTACGTATCCCTGTCCACCCGGTGCAGCACGTTTGACCATTTGTAAAGTTTTTCCGACAAACAAAGCGATGAGATGACATTCTTTACCATGCGGGGCAGTCCAATTCAAGATTCCTTCTTTGTCAACCAACGCTGTCAAATCAATTTTTTCCCCATCACCGGAATAAGCCATCAGCTTGTCCAAATAAGCAAAAGCCTGTTGTCTCCTGTCTTTCACCACTATCGGCTCTTCTAAACTTTTTCCGGCAGCTACTGTATAATGTTGAAAAATCGCTTTTGTGGCGGCATCTTCCAAACTTACACCCGGTCCGCCAAAGGGCCATCCCGTACCGTTGTTCATGTCCACCACCATGCCTAAACGTTGCGCCTCCAACTGTGTAAACTGAAACATTTCCATCCATTGCGGCGACAGATAATCCATATAATGGTCTTGTCGTCCCTGCACTCCATAAATCGGAGTAATCTCAACCCCGCCTATTCCGGCCCGGGCAAGAGATTCCAGGTTAAAGGTCAGGCCGGCTTTATCCACATCACTTCCCAACCACCACCAGCGTGTCCATGGTTTGCTTTCCTGCCTTACCTCAGGCCAATCGGTCAAAGACTTTTGCGTACACGCTCCACCCAATCCAATCAAAATTAACAATAATGATATGGCCGAAATTCTCTTCATGATATGACTTTCGAAATTAAAAGATTAAAACTTCAACTCATCCGGTGCATCCTGATTGTTGATATGCAGGCGCTCGCCTTCTTTTCTGCTCAAATCTTCAATCAACAGAAGGTCAATGCCGTGTTCCGGGTAAAATAAATTGGAATTCATGTATTGAACAATCGAATGATAGAGTTGCCGGGCAACCGGACGCCTATCTAAATTATTCTGTACATCTGCCGAGCAGACTACGATTTTTCCTTCTCCTACTTTTGCTTCAAACAACATCCCCAATTTGCGGTTGATAAACCAGGTGTCGATGGGTTGTACAATGGGCTGAAAATCTGCAGGGAAACTATTCATTTCCATTGCCTGGGCTCTGTTGATCAACTCCCACCATTGCAAGCCGGTATAATAATCGGTCGGAAAATCTTTCAGGATGGGATGATTGGAATTAACCGACGTGCCGACGGTGTGCGGAGGACGCATTTTGAACCAGGAGGTATTCCAGAAGGCCGGAGTCATATGTTGTACCACATCTTTCCCCTGTTCCACCTTACCTGCCAATAGCAGCAATACTTTTCCACCCTCATTCAGGGTTTGTTTTGCCTGATCATCTATCTCATTGGTAATATAGATATCCTGAATGTCTGCTTCCCGGAGTTCCTGCGGATACACCCAAAAATCCCAGTCGTTGACGATATCTGTTCCCTGCAAGCAAATTTCTAAATTCAGCTTCTGTGCCTTATCGAACCCACTCAAAACAACTTGAACATCGCCCAATGCCAGACAATTACCAATTTGAATATCTTGTGCCGGAAATTCTCCTTGGTAAATGATTTTGCCATTGGCATTTTTTACTGACCAGCACAGGGTTTGATTTTTTAACGGAACTTCTCCAAAATGCGCTGCCTCCAACCGGGCCTCCAGGGTTTCATTGTTCGTAAATACAAACTTGTCCATGCGTGCCAGCAAGACAGTCGGAGCACAAAAACGACGAAACTCTGCGGCATTAACATAGGCCTTTTCTTCCCAGAAAGCATTCAACACCCCCACCAAAGCGGTTCCCTGTCCGGAATAATCGTTCAAACTCAATAACTGAAAACCCGCATATTCAGGCGTACGCAAGGTTTTTTCAATTTCATGTTTATAACACAACACCTGTAATTTTCCTGATGCCATCAAAAATTTTGCACCCAAATCGCCCATATTTCGGTCTTTCAAATCCTGACGAAACAGCTCAAAGTTACGTGCCTTCATCACACCTGTATATTGATCTATCTCTTTAAAATCGGGGAAGACACACCACTGACCGGTCTCATGCGAGACAAAGGGTTGTTTCACAGTATCTATTTTAGACAAAAAATCCGAATTGGATTCCGGCAAGGTACGACTCCACTCTAATCCACGTGCTCCGGCTTTCACATGAAACTGACTTTTAGGCTGCCATGCCCAGCTTCCACCTACGGACGCACCGGTATATACCCGCCGGGTATCAGTTTCCTTCCAATAGTCCACAAACTTACTTACCCAGGCAACCCAGCGGCCGCGCGGTTCATTGCCAATAGCAAACATGGCAAAAGAAGGATAGTTCCCGTAACGTTTGACAATACGCTGAGCTTCCTTCCACAAGTACTCATCCACCGGACGGCCGTCACCCAGAGAAGAACCGTGATTCGGCCACGTTGGTCCTTCGGGCTGAAGGTAAAAACCTGTTTTATCGGCAGCAATTAAGGCTGCTTCAGGCGGGCAATATGAATGAAAACGCATGTGGTTGAGTCCGTAATTCTTGCAAATCTCAAACACCCGCTCCCAGGATGCCACATCCATAGGGGCATAGCCGGTAAGCGGGAAAACACAATTTTCCACCGTTCCCCGCAACATGGTCTTCCGACCGTTTACATAAAAAGATTTTCCGTCGATGGTAATTTCACGCATCCCAAATTGGGTCTCCTTGACATCAACTCCTTTTTTAGTACTGAGCGTTGCTGTTAATTTGTAAAGGTTCGGCTGAAACTCATCCCAGGTCAGGAAATTCTCACCCATGGGCAGTTCAATCTCAATCATATCCTTAGCCTCCGCGGTCGTAAATTTTCTTTGTATGGTTTCGGTTTGATGAACCAAATTACTGTTAAAGCTATGTGCTTTCAATTCCAGCATACCTGCCGCCTGATCGCCTTCCAGTTTAATTTTCACCAAGGCTTTTTTACCGGATAAATCCGGATAAACCTGCAAATCTTCAATATAGGTTTTCGGCGTAAATTTCAATTCAATCTTACCGACTATGCCGTTCCAGTTGCCTTGTGTTTGGTCGGTGATGCTGTGCGAGTCCTTTCCCACATCAATGTCTTTGGTGCGGTTATCCACACAAATGGTAAGTTGATTGTTGCCTTTTTTCAGGAAAGAAGTGATCTCGAAAATATGTGGGACAGATAAAGAGTTTTGCATCCCTACTTCTCTGGCATTTACCCACAGACGGGTTTCGGTATGCGGACGTTCCAAATACAAAAACACCCTACCCTTCAACATCTCTGAACTAAGAACAACATCCCGCTGATACCAGGCTGCTCCCACATAATACTTCACAGGTGTCAGCCAAAAGGGCAATTTCAGGTTTTCCTGCACCCTGTATTTTTCCAGGCGAGGGTTGTAAAAGAAAGAACTGTCGTAGATACTGGCTGTCCATTGCGTATGGAGCGTCACTTCATCACCCTTGCGATTTTCCGCCATCGATCCAGGTAAGTAAATTTTATCGCTCAATTTTTTAGTGTACCACTGTTCTTTTTCACCCACATCATTACGGTCAACATCAAACCGCCACTCACCCTGCAAGTTAATGGTAGTCGATGATACCATAAAAGTAGAAACAGAAAGAAAACACAAAATCAACAAAAAATGAAAAGAATTTGCTCTCATGGTAAAATAGTTAATTATTAAAATGATCCGATTAAAATTCAGCTCGCCGAACAAAAATACAGAAGATTTTTCATCCTGCCCAGCCTTCCCTGTCTAAATTTCTGTAGTTGATGGCTTCTGCGATATGATGGGTGCATATTTGTTCGGAATTTTCGAGATCTGTAATAGTTCTTGATACTTTTAAAATTCTGTCATATGCACGAGCCGACAAATTTAATCTTTTCATGGCATTTTTCAATAATTCTGTGACAGTGCCTTCATGTTTTCTGGCCTAAACTTCTGACGGGAGAATTCCATACTCCGATTTGAAGCAGCGGGTGAAGTAGCTGGGAGAATTGAAACCGCATTGAATGGATACCTCGGTGGGGGTCATGCCGACACGGAGCAACTGCATGGCTTTGGCCAGGCGGTGCTTGCGAACGTACTCGCTGGCGGTCATGCCTGTCAGCAACTTGATGCGACGATAGAGTGTGCTGTGGCTCATGCACATTTTGTCGGCAAGGAAGGCCATGTCAAGGTCTTCTTGTAGTAAACTGGAGAGGATGATGCTGTCGAGCTTGTCGAGAAATGCTCTGTCAGCAACTTTAGTAGCATTGTCAACCTTGGTTTTAGAAATCGTTTTCTCGGCAGATTCAGCTTCAATGACGGAAATTGTTTCATCCTCAGGTGTAACTTCCGCAGGAATCGAACTGAAGGATATAGCATTCCGGGCATAGAGTGCCGTGAGTCGTTGGTCAAGTTGGCGACGCAGACGTTGTCTCTCACTGTAATGCCGCCACTCATACCAGATGAATAAGATGATGCCGATAAGGTAGATGCTGCGTGTCCACCACGTCCACCACCACGGCTGGCGTATGCGTATGTCAAGCACGGTCTCCTTGTTCCACGCCTGACCTGCCCGTGCGGCACGAAGGCGGAAACGGTAGTGGCCGGGCGAGAGGTTGTTGTAGAGAGCTGTCGTTTCTTTGGTCGATGGCTGCCAATCACTGTCTAAACCGTCAAGGCGATAACTAAAGATGGTGGAGGGTTGATTCTTGTAGTCTAAACAGGAAAAGGTGATATAGAGATTATTCTGGTCGTGCGGCAGGGTGAGTGTGGTGAAATGCTGCACGTAGCGGAGAACGCCATTGATGGCAATGCTAGTGATAATAGCAGGTGAAAGGTAACTACTCCCCTCTCTCACAGGGAGGGGCTGGGGGGTGGGTCTTTCTATTTCCACAAATCCATTGAAACTACCAAGGAGGATGCGTCCGTCACTCAGGCGCAGGGCAGCACTTTCATTGTATATATCAGCCATCATGCCTTCGGGGGAATAAATGCTGCGTGTCTCACCATCAGGAGCGATGATCGTGATGCCCGCATCAGTGGCGGCAACAATACCGATGTGCTCATCCCAGGCCACAGCTTTCACGCAGTCGTTGGCCAGGCCCTCAGCGGTGGTGACGAAGGTTTGTTCATTGTTCTCAATAATGAGCAACCCATTACCTATTGTGGCAGCCAGCACCCGCTCGTCAGCAGTACAACAGATGCTCACGACCTTGGTACCATCATAGACTCGGCGGAATGTACCGTTCTCGCCCACGAATACGCCGCTCTCCGTTGCCACCCACAAGCGGCCTTGTGGGTCAGCATCCACCTGATGCACTTTTTCTTCATCGAGATAAGTTCTGAAACGGAAGTTTCCGTCAGACTCTTCATCAGCAACAACAAGTCCTTTGTCAAGCGTGGAAATCCACACCGTGCCGTTGACATCACAGAAGAAGTGAAAGATGATGTTCGCCGTGAAGCCTTCGGCTGTAGTCAGATGACGGTCGCCCACCCACACGCCGCCACCTCGGGTAGCCACCCATAGCCGTCCACGTGAATCAGTCAAAGTCGCATAAACCCGATGCTCCTTGTGCATAAGCAGTTCTCTGCTGCAACTTTCGAGGTTGTATCGATAAATGTCGCCATCCATATTTGAGATCAGCAATCTCCCGTCAGGTTGTTCGGAGAAAGAGCGCACACTATGAGCGGACTCCGACTGAGAACTATCAGCCAATCGGTGATAGCGTATATCTCCATCTGCAAACTGAAGTTGATAAAGTCCCGTGGCTGAATTAGTCATCCATACAACCCCTGAACGGTCAAGCAAAACATCGCTCATGAGATCCGATTCTATAACGGGACGTGAATCTACAGACGTAAAATGATTTATTAGATTTGTGTGAGCGTCATAAACGTAAAAGCCGTTATCTATCGTCGTCCAAATTTCATTGCCATCCGCAAGGGTCACATAGCTGACTGCATTGTGACGGCGTGTTGGGTTCTTGCATCTCACACCTCGTTCCCATGCACGGCGTACGATGGCAGGCTCATCAACGTAGGCGGGTTTCAGCTCGTAGAACAGGGAAGCGACGGTGGTATCGGCCTCAAGGAGTTGCATGCTTTCAAGGTCGAAAGGATAGAGATAGTAGTCGGTACCGCACACCAACAGCCGATTCTGCACCGTGTCCTCCACGATGCCTGTGACGTTCTCCATTCTCCGCGTGCCACCATTCTCATGGTAAAAATTAACGAAGCGGTAGCCGTCAAAGCGTGTTAACCCCAGGTTCGTGCCAAGCCAAAGATAGCCCTGCCGGTCCTGAATAATGGTATTGACGACATTGCTGGCCATGCCTTCTCGCGTCGTATAATGCAGCGTGCGCACCAACACAGACTGCCCCGCAGCCAGCACGGTTGTTAGTGAGCAAACGAAAAAGGCAATAAGTGTCCTCTGAATAGATGAGTAATGATACTTTTTCATTATTGCGAACACAAAGATAATAAAAACATGAGCATAGAGCATATTTGCTGAAAAAATGCAAGTGAATGCTGATTATTTGAAAGCTCGCACGAGGGAAAGGCAGTACTTTTACCATCGAAAACAATAAAATTTTATCATCCAAAAACTCTACAGACATGAAAGACATGAAAAAGATTGCTATTTTCTTTTGCACGCTGCTCATGGCTACATCGGCTGTGGCACAGCGCACAACTGATGTGCTTGACCGCGGCCTGGTGGCCATGAAGTCGGGTACGGGCATTTACCTCACCTGGCGCGTTCTGGGCGAAGAATACTACGACGTGATGTACAACGTGTATCGCGACGGTACAAAACTGAACGATGAACCACTCTATGTGTCGAACTACCGTGACACCGAAGGCACCATTAACAACACATACACTGTTCGTGCCTTGGTACATGGTGTGGAACAGACCGACTCAAAGGCCGTCACCCCTTGGGCCAACAACTACATGGAGATTAAGCTCACGCACGAGGGCATCCAAAGCATCTTGGAGCCCAACGATGCCTGCTGCGCCGATGTGGATGGAGACGGTGAATTAGAAATACTGATAAAGTTCAACAATCTTAGTGAAGGTGATGCTGACGTACATGGTGAATACACCATCTTCGAGTGTCTGAAACTGGACGGCACACGTCTGTGGTGGGTAAACTGCGGACCCAATATGGGTGACTTCCAGAACAATGAACAGAACATAATGGCCTACGACTGGGACGGCGACGGTAAGGCTGAAGCCGTGATGCGCGCTGCCGATGGCACCGTCATCCACATGGCAGACGGAACGACCTACACCGTTGGTAATCCCGCGGTAAACATTCGCGGCGCATACGGCGTGGGATGGCAATGGTTCTGGATGGCAGGCTGGGGCGACAGCAAGGAGTACCTTTTATATATGGACGGCCAGACGGGTAAGCCCTACCAGTGCATTCCCTATCCGCTCCCGCTTTTTGAGCCTGGCGAGTGGGACTATGTCTCGGCATGGGGCGCACCTCAGTTCGACAGCGGACACCGTGCCTCAAAGCATTTTTTGGGCGCACCCTACCTGGATGGCCGCAAGCCCAGCATTTTCCTTGCCCGTGGCATCTACACGCGCCACAAGATGATAGCCTACGACGTGGACCCCGTCACCCATCAGCTAAAAGTACGTTGGCGCTGGTGGTGCAACACCCATGGACCGTGGTATGGACAAGGCTACCATAACTACGCTGTAGCAGATGTAGATTGGGATGGTCGTGACGAAATTGTCTTCGGTTCTATGGTCATTGACGACAATGGCAAAGGCCTCTCTACCACGGGCTACGGCCACGGCGACGCCTCACACTGCTCCGACCTGGATCCCTATACCCACGGACATGAGATCTATGCCTGCTTAGAGGGAGCTGCCGGTGTCAACTATCGCGATGCCACCACCAGTAAGGTTTACTTCTTCGGCCCAAATGGCCGCGACACGGGTCGCTGCATGGCCGGTAATTTCACCAATAAATTCCCCGGTTCAATGGGCATATCATCTCCGGGCTACCCCATCAGTTTGGTCACGGCAGGTCCGATTGACGGCCTGGAAGGTGCCGGCGTGAACCAAAACATGCGCATCTACTGGGACGGTGACCTCTGTTCCGAAACCTTCAACCAAGGTGGGGACTATCAGGGTGTCATCGCCAAATATGGCTCGTGGACTCCCATCTACGAAATGACTGGTACGTTTTGCAACAACTCCACCAAGGCTACTCCATGCTATCAGGGTGACATTCTGGGCGACTGGCGCGAGGAGGTCATCCTGCGTACTCCCGACAACAACATCCGTATCTATTCCACACCTATGCCCACCACGTATCGCATCCCCACGCTGTGGAGCGACCACCAGTACCGTAACGCCATGGTCTGGCAGATGTGTGGCTACAACCAGCCGCCACACCTAAGCTATTTCCTGGGCCATATGGAAGATATCACTGTAGCTCCACCGACACTCACCATGAACGGACGTACCGAGGTCAACAATGGCGGCACCATCTCTTCAACGCTGGACGGCTGCCACGCTATCGTTTGCGAGACCGGTAACACCAGTATTACACTTCAAGACGGGGCACAGCCTACCGTACTCACTTTCAACGTGCCTACCTGGGTACAGGGCACAGCCCCCAGTGGATGTACAACCAAGGAAGTGGAAATCAATTACCTGACCTACACCTGCACCGTTTCAGGTGGCGGTCTCTCCGGCAATGCGCGCCTTGTGAAGCAGGGCGACGGCGTGCTTACACTGCCCAATGCCAACTTCCGTCACACGGGCGAGACCAATGTGTGGGCCGGTGTACTGAACTTCGACGGCACCATGAAACAGAGCCCTCTATGGTTAAACCGTTTTGCAGAACTGAACTCAAATGGCGAATTCCTCAGCATCAAAGCTGATTATGGTTCTATCATCCGTCCCGGTGGCTCCAACGTAAAAGGTACGCTCACCGTGGATGAGTTGTCACTAGGCTTCGGTGCGCGTTTGGTCTTCGACCTCTTCGGCGAAGACGGAACAGCTGACATGATACGTGTCAAAACACTCAAGATTGAGCGCAAGACGGGCAATGCCTGGGTGAAGGCCGGCCCCGCCTACCTGATGCCTGTAGTGGAAGTCATCGGTCACATGGGAAGTGACGGAAAAATGAAAGCCGGCAAGTATGTGTTAGCCGAAGTGGAGAACGTGGTAGGCAGCGTGGACAACCTGATGGTGGAGGGCATGACCACCACCAAGAAGCAA
>Ga0209718_1000828_pt1 | contig 39326 bp, 28 predicted proteins | sample AD_JPNAS1_MetaG_FD_184420 | JGI IMG/M metagenome (GOLD analysis project Ga0209718, IMG submission 184420) | Active sludge microbial communities of municipal wastewater-treating anaerobic digesters from Japan - AD_JPNAS1_MetaG (SPAdes) (version 2) | ecosystem: Engineered > Bioreactor > Anaerobic...
GTTCTCCTCTATTTCTTCCAGCTCCAGCTCTTCCACCGGCACCGTCACCGTGAACCTCACCCCCGTGCTCTCTTCATCCAGCAGCCGGCTCGCTTCCGCCGTCCTCACCCCTTCTCCGCTTACCTTCGCCGGCAGCATCAGGCCAATCACGAAAAGCACCGTCGTCCAAATAATCAGGATTGATCTACCTTTATTGAACATGAACCTACCTCCAAAAAATGAAGCCATTTGCTGCGAAAATGATGCATTCAATTGGTGATTTAAAAAAACGAAATGCGAATGAGCTTTGTGAACCGCGTTTTCATTCTAAGAGAAATCAATCGCCCTATTCTGCGTCTTGCACATTTGAAAAGTTACCCCCCGTCGCAAGGCAAGTTCAAATTCCCGGTTTTTCAATTTTTTTTGCAGATTTGAAAGGTAATTAGAAAGACCACGCAGACCAGTGGGCGCTTTCGTACGAGCCGCTCATCTTCTTCCCATGGCTGCTTGATTTCGTGCTTATCGATTCGGTTGTATGAAAAACAGGTGGAATGATTAGGTCAGGTATCTAAACCAGGGCTTATTGAGGGTGCAGAATACGTTCTAAAACGTTGGTACCCAGCCGGTAACTCAGCGAATAAAAAGGGATCTGTTTTGCCAGCAGCGAGCAGTTTTCCAGGATGCGCTCCACTGCAGTAGGGCGATAGAAGGGAATGAAAGCGGTCTGGAAGAGCCGAGCCACTCCCTCTACCGGGGTCAAAGCCGTGATTCCCTCTTCTTTATCGCGGTCCAGGAAGAAACCGCTGTGCAAAGGGGCGCCCAGCGGCGAACATAAAGATGGGTTGGTATGCCAGGGTGTGCCAAACAACCAGAACTGACCACGAAGAAAGCGAATGATCACCTGGTCTTCTCCCAGCGCTATCACGCCAGGTTTTTTCGCAAGCGCGCTGATCAGGGTGGACTTGCCCGCGCCAGATTGCCCGGCGAAAAAATACCCCTTTCCATGGATCACCGCGCCGGAAGCATGCACGACCATATCGCCAAAATTGGCCAACCAGTTGATAAAGATTCTGATGCCCAGGTTCTGCAGCGGAAATATCTTCTGCCCTTCCGCGCTGGAAAAATCACCGACAATTTCACCGCACGAAAAATCCCCCTCAATCGCAATGCGGTAGGCAGGTGCCTCCTGCGGCGCGATAAAAATGTAGCGCTCACGGGCATCCAACCACAACTGCCAATTGGCGCCGTTGAACAGGGCTTTGCTAAACCCGGTCTCAGCGCGCGCACCCTGATCGACCACTTTTAACCACAGTGTCTCACCTGTTCTCGCAGTGGGTGCCTTTTGCCCGGCAGGGTGCTTCAACTGGATATTGCCTGGCAGCAAAAATTCACCATAGCAAGCCGGGAATGCGCGGCGCAACAGCAGTTCTCCTGCATCGATGCACACGTTTAGCTCAGCAATCTTGAAACCACGCACACAACAGCCCATTTTTAAAACACCGTCCTTGTTCTTAAAACAAGACCCCCTAAATACATTAGAGGGTCACCTCGCGCCGTTTTCAGGCGCAGTTATTGAGCAGGCTACTTTTTACCAGGCGAATCGAACATCAGGCAGGATTAATCTAGGCAGAGGCTACCCGGGGCTTTACAGTTAAGAGGAAAATCCAACCGGTCCCCGCTGGTGCTCGTGCGGCAAGTGCCCAAAACCGAAGCGCTGATATTCAGGCGAACCTTCTTGACTGCCGGTGATTGATAAGTTTTTTTATTCATAATGCCTTTACTCCTTAGTTGATTATAGCAGATTGTTGAATACGTTCAAGTCTCAAATGCGCCAACTTGCAGATAAATTCCACCTGGCTTTCATAATCATTGTGAACCGATTTTGACCAACCGGGACACTGGTCGCACAAATTGCCAAGCGTGCAATCCACGCAGGGAGTGTGAAGCTGCCGTTTCAACTCTCTTTCTTTTCCCAAGCGTTCCCAGGCTTCATTAAAGTCCATCTCAAACAGGTTAAAAGATGGGTCACGCAATGAAATGCAACCGCTCATTCTGCCCGCGCTGTCCACATGGAAGGATTGAAATCCCGCGCCACAAATGAATACCTTCTCTGCGCGGTTTTTTTTACCGTTGTTATTCATCAATGCGACCCATTCGCGTATCTTTTCAGGTTCAGATAGTTCGATATCCACAACCTGCTCGAGCGAAAGCTGGTATTGCATTGGGCTGGTATTTCCGTCCAGGCGCGGCCAGACGATACCATCATAACGATATTCAACCCCCAGTTGTTCTGCCAGCTTCTGCATCTGTGGCAGTTCGTGCCGGTTGATGGTAATGACAAAGGTCTTTAAGCGCAGCTTCACCCCCCGTTCCATTAAAAGCTTGATGCCGCGAAGACAGCGCTCATAAGAACCCGCAACCCCGGTCACCCGCTCATAGGTCTCTTGGGTAGCGCCGTATAAAGTAATTTCCACCGCGACAGGCGGTATTTCAGCCAGCAGGTCGGCAATTTCAGGCGTCAGAAGGGTGCCATTGGTAAACACCGAAACGAGAAATCCGCGCTGCCTGGCGTAACGGTAGATTTGTGCGAAATCTGGTCGGAGTAATACCTCTCCCCCGGTGAGTGTGATGAATAAACAGCCAGCCTCGGCCATCCTGTCCAGCAACTGCATCACCTGCGCGGTATCCATTTCCGACGACCGCGCTTCAACGCTGCCCGCCGGCTGGTTGATGTAACAATGCACGCACCTGAGGTTGCATCTGTCGGTCAATTCGAAGGTGCAGCTGAGCGGATACCGTTCTCGCTGCATGGTTGTTGCCAGCGAGCCTGTCCATTCGCTAAAATCTATTACGGGCAGCGATGAGCATTCCATTAGAGCATCTCTTTTACGGCGCCGATAGTTGTCATTTCGACCAGAAACCGGTCAAGATCAGCGTCAATGGTGTCAGGGTCAGCCTCATACTCCGCGAAAATCGCGGAGCGGAGTTCCGCGACCGAACTCGGTTTCTCCAGCTTTTCCCAGATGAAAGCGCCTATTCCATTCAATGTATAAATACAATTCTCCTCGTTTTCTTGCTGGTACAGAGGGACCAAAACTCCTTCATCCGCGATCCGTCGAAAAATAAAATCGTTATTCCGTTCAATTATCGCTGCGTTGCCAGCCATTATGAAAGCCCTCCTCACCAATAAATTACCAGCCATTCATGATAAAACCCCTGACGTAACATAAGGCTATATTATCATATTAAAATTGAGAAACCGCTAACCTCGTAATCTAGCGAGTTGACTGGTCTGAGTGCTTGATAAGCCTTTTTCTTTAACCCCATTGGCCCTTTTTCTTCTCCTGTAAGTTCAGCCTGTCTCTACTGTTCCTGGTCCTGGCAGGGTATTCGCCCTGCCAGGAGCCAGAAATCATTTTTCTTGAGCCTTTCAGGCCATAACAGGCGGTCAGTAAAAGCCGCTGTCCGTTCGGTTATTTCACTTTCACCGCCACCGGGCCGTTGATGTGAGCGATACCGTAGATATCCACATCCTCAAGCCAGTAGTAGTAGACCTTACCCCGTTCGAGGTTATCCAGATCAGTAAATTCGTAAACTGAACCGACCATACTGCCGGGAGGCAGGTTGGTGGGAAGCATCAGGTTATTCAGCCTGACCTTCACTCCAGCCACAGAGGTGGAGCGCAGGATATTGAACCCGAGATTGTCCAACTCGCTGGCGGTTTCCCAGGTCACTATCACAGTGCCATCCTCGCTCGAAGCGCTGAAGTCCATTAAATCTACCGCGGTCGGCGTTCCCCAGGTGAAGAGGTAATCTTCCACCTCTCCGCCCGCCTGGTAACCAGTGGGTAGAACATTCCTCTCGCAACCGCCGGCCACCGGTGGAGTGATGCGGAAGCGGAAGTAGTAGCTCTTCTCATTAAAGACCATGGGCGGGTAATCGACATTCACGATATTGGTGGCGTTAGTGAGCAACAGATTGCGGATCACATGCTCTGATTTTCCGTTATAGGTATCGTATCCGCCGCCGGCTTTTGTGAAGTTGCCATCAACGTAATTGTTCAGCCCATCGTAGCCCACGCCGGAGCCCGCGTCGTTGGTAAAGTCCATCCAGGCGTCCAAGCAACCCGGCCCGCCTGTGACGGTAACAAGGAATTGACCGCTGCCGGCTTCCCAGGTTGAGGCGTTGCCCACAACAGCCACGCCGTCCTCGTCATCCGGGAAACCATTGAGGTCATCGCCATTGGCCAATCCAAGCCCTGGCTGCCCCTGCGCTTCCAGGTCCCAGTACACTCCCAGCATCAACCCGCTGTAAGAATGGCGCGGGCCGTCAGTGGCGGCGGTGGTGCCGTAAGAATCAGGCAGGTCGCCCCAATCGCGTGTGGCTACCGGGTTCACCACGCACACTTCCAGGTCTCCGCCACTGGTGAAGGTTTGTTCACAGTTAGTGATCACTTCGTAATCGCCTGGCAATATTTCGATCTTGAAGCGCACATAGTATGTGCTGCCTACAGCCAGGTCGCCCAGCAGAACCCCTCCATCCGCATCCAACGGGAAGCCATCGCCCACCCCGTCATCCGGTATCTGGGCCCAACCTCCAGCATCCAGTTGATATTCCGTCGAACCCGGCACATACGCGGTGTGCAAGGGGATATCATCCCACACATACACATTGTTTACCATGGTGGAACCGGTATTCTTGACGGTGATGTTGTAATACACGATATCTCCGGCGTTGAGAATGCCCAACGGAATGGTGTCCGTCACGACTTCCAGGGCCTTGGTGCCTTCGATCAGGCGCAGCGGTGGGATGGAAGTACCGACATCCAGCCCCGGTGCTCCTGCAGTGGCGTTCGCGGGGTCTTCTCCCCAAGCCAGCGCCAGCAGGCAGCCCGGCGTGCCGCCATGACCAACGCCGCTGGTTGTACGGCTCCAAACCCTGGCGCCGCTTTGGTCATATGGTTCAACATCTTTGCCTGGTTCGAATAACCGCAAGGACTGCAGGCGGTTGAGCAGGATGCCGTTTGCAGAGCCTGGTTCCGCTGTTCCGTCGCCGTCCGTATCGATCGGGTCCGCGATGCCGTCATTGTCCCAGTCCACGTACACATAAGTTCCGCCTTCGCAGGTCGTTGTGACCCAGATGGGGTTGCCATTCTCCGTCTGGTTGGTTGAGGATAAGGGATCCCGTCCCAGGCCCAGACCCACCAGTCCTTCGGTGGTCAGGAAGTTATCAGGGTAGGCTGTGAAGCTCCAATCATAAGCCGTGCCCGTCGTATCAATGGTGCCGATCATCTGGATCTTCCCATCGGTTTTTGTCCCACCCGCTGTGGAGGCGTAGCAGTTAGCGCCCTGACCGTTAACCAGATCGGTGGTCCAAACACCTCCCGGTGCGACCAGCCCTGATGTGACCTTGGTAGCGCCATATTTCTCACAGGTGATGTAGGTGCTGCCGTTGCTGCTCAGATTATAAATGAACAGGCGGGTATAATTACTGCCGTACACAACGCCTACCGGGCTCCAATAGGAATTGCCCCACTGTTCCACTGGCAGCAGGTTCATATCACGCGAAGCGTAAGTGGAACCAATATCGCCAGTGACCAGAACCACCTGCAAGGGTTTATCAGCGCTCACTCTCGCCCCCTGGGATATGCCCTCCACCAGGTAACTGCCGCCTTCATTAAGGGTTATGGTCGTTTCGAAGGTGCCGTTCGCGTCTTTATCGATGTTCACCGTGGTGCCATTTTGCGAAGCCATGATGGATAAACCGGAATATTCAAACATCTGACCGGCGTTAGCGGTATTGGTGCCCACGGGAGACTCATAATATTTCCCCCATTCCGCGGTGGCGTACATTTCATGCCCGAAAGCGTTGAGCGTGCCCGATCCAGAAGCCCAGACAGCGCGGGTCATGGCGATGGCGTGGGTCGCGCCGACCTTATCACGCCCGTCAAAGTAAATAGCGTTGCGATCCCGTTCAGGCGCGCAGCCGTAAGAGACCTGCACGTCATCGATCGTCCAGTAATCGCCTCCCTCAAGCTGGTCTTGCGATCTGAACTGCAGCCTGGCGTTCGCCGTTCGATAAGTAGCGGCTATATTAATGGTTTTCGTACCCGCGGGTTCGTTTTGGTCAAAAGTGGCAATCGTGCCGTAGCTTCCACCCGACGACATCCGCACCTGCAATCGATCATTACTGTCTAAACCTGATGATTTCCCCAACGAGAATGTCAGGGTAGCGCATTCCCCGGCTGCAGAAAGGTCCAACCCGCGGTCAATAGTGTTGCCCGAAGCAGTATTTTCAAAACGCAGCTGGTTGCCAGTGATCAGAATTTTCCCTGAACCGGGAATCCCGTTATCGCCGCTCTCTACCCAGTTGCTGGTCCAGTTAGTGTTGCCGTCTTGATTGTTGTAGGCAACCGTGTTGAACCGGTCAAGCACGTAATAGGTCGGTGGACCTGGCGGGAGCGGGATGGCGTTGTTCGGGATGATCACATCTCCCGCGTGGAGCACATCAGCCGCGTCTGTGCAGGTGAAGGGCACGCCGTTAATGTTCGGCGCGCAGCCATCCGCCGCACGCCCGTTGCCCCAGATCTGCACACCGCCGATATTGCCCGCGCTGTAAATCTCCGCCGGGGTGGGGTTGGCGATATCCAATGCGTAACCGTTTTCCCATTGATCGTAGTAGATGAACGTGCCATCCACCGGGATCGAAATAGAGAAGTAGGTGTACATTGGCGGTACCGCGGCACTATGAATACCGCTCAATACGCGCAACCCATCGATCTCAGGCAGTGTCACGTAGTACAACTGCACCGGCGCCGGGTTGGCCGCCGCCTGAACTGGCGAGACGGCGCTGAGCGTGCCCGTAAGCAATAATGCCAGCACCATAATGCCTGTGATTGAGTAGTGCATCAAACGTTTCATCATTTTCCTCCCAAAATAAAAGTGAATAAACTACTGCCCCGCGCTAACGCAGGGGATCAATGATCGAATTAGAGGTACCAGTTGGTTCTGGTTTCGCTGAATATAATAATAGCAAACCTTACAAATTTGTCAAGTGGTTTTAAAAAACTGTAAGCTAATGAAAAAATGCCCTTCAGCCTTCTATAGCGATAAATATGGCGTATTTCATCAGAACAACCCCAAAACAAGCGCTGGAGATAGCCTGACAGACTTTGCCAGAGCGATGCAGGAAATTGGCGTTGGGATCATCTGCGCCAATACCCCTCAAGCCAAGGGCAGAGTAGAAAGAGCCAACAAGACACTGCAAGACTGGCTGACCAAAGAACGGAGACTGCAAAATATTTCAACCATGCATGAAGCCAACCTTTGGCTGCCCAAGTTCATGGAAGATTGCAACCAGCGCTTTGACAACCAGCGCTTTGCCACGGTACCAAGAAGTGAGCACGACTTCCATGAACCACTGACGGACTCAAACATCCTGGACCATATCCTCTGTCGTAAAGTGACGCGCACCCTCTCCAGAAACCGAACTTTGCGGCGGCACAAGAGGGTTTATCAGACGTATGTCGCTCAACCTGGTTCTGCACAATACCTCCAAAGCCTATATCCCTGCCCCAGACCATCCTTGGGGAAAATTCAACCTTAATAAAAATGCCACCCGGAAAGGTGACATTTTAACTTTGTTAGACTAAGCAACATTTTTACTTTGGGCTAACAGTGGTTTTCAGTAGGTCATTTTTACCCCTCTCTTTTCCTGAAAAAATGAAAATGACTGCATCTTGCGCCCATCCTGCCCGATTAGAGAATTAAAAAAACCTCCCGGAATTGCCCGGGAGGTAGGATATTCCTGCTTTTCTTTTATGGCTGCTTGTTGAAAACCCGTACCTCAACCGGACCGTTCAGCTCTGTGTCGCCGCGCACGCTCACAGTTTCAAGCCAATAGTAGTACGTGCGCCCGTTCTTGGCCTGTTGTAAAACCGTCCCACCGCCCCCTCCGTTGCCAGGTTTGACCGTAAAACCAGTGTCCACGTAGGTGTAGAGAGAGCCCACCATGCTGCCCGGTGGCTGCTTGCTGGGAATCATCAAGTCATTCACTTTGACACGTTTTCCATTTACAAAATTGGCGCGGTAAATATTAAAGCCGAGATTATCCAACTCGTTGGTCGTTTCCCAGCGTAGAGTGACCGAACGTCCCCCGTCTCTGGCGGTGAAGTTCGTTAAATCAGCCGAGGTGGGATCACAGGCGTTGGTGTAAAGCATGCCATCCGCAGTTGTGTAAGGCAAATTGAGTATGCTGGAATCTATTAGCTCTGTCCCGGAAGTGATGGTCAACCTCACATTTTTATTCAGCTGGTCAGGTTTTGGGCGCATCCTGATCGTAAGCAGCGTTCCAGCGCCGCTCTTGGGGGATTGCGGGTTGATTTGTGACATCGCAAACCAGATTGTCCCTGCGTCATTATCCCAGGTCCTGGCACCGTAAATTCCGTCCTGTAGAAAACTACCGTTTTTCACTTCCAGGATATTCAGCGCCTTCGGGTCAAACGATAGCTGCAGATCATACGCCCACAGGTTGACAGCGTAACGGACGTTGACATTGATGATGGTATCCTCTCCGAGTTGGCAGACGAGCGTTTCAGCCGGGTTGATGGTCAGCGCCACAGGCGGGCAATCATCAGAGAGGGTGACCGTGCCATTGAAAATTCTATTCGAAGGAATGTCGATAGACTGTCCGGTGCCTGTTGCCAATTTTTGATACGTAATAGTGATGGGCACCGTTTCCCCGGTCGTTAAAGCCCGCACCCGGATGTAAATCAGGTCTCCGTCGCCTGTTTTATGGGTAGATGGCGCCAGTTGGGTATACGCGACCCAAACCTGGACGTTCCCTGAGATCACATCCACTTGATTGCGAATGTAATACCCTGTGTTGTCCAAAAAAGTGGCGTTGGACACTCCGACCACCTCGAGTTTGCCCACAGGGAACGACACTTTGACATCATACCCATACAGACCCGGGGCGTAGATATCGGTCACTCTGATAGCGATGACAGATTCCTCACAGGTCAGCACCGTCTGGCTGGCAGGAGAAACGAACATACTGGGAGGTGCCGCGCTGACCGGTGTGATATTGACCGAAGCGATAACGAATGTGATCACGATAAACGTGATCAGGCCTTTAAGGAACAGGTTGTTTTTATTCATGATTTTCCTCCACTTTTTTGCGCGTTTTCTTTTTAAGCATAAAGGTTACTCCACCCGCCAGCAGCACGATAAAGACGGCTATCAGCGGCCAGCCATTGGCCAACCCTGAGCCCTTCCCGGCTGCCGCCGGCCTGCCAGGCTCACTTCCACCGGTTGCAGTTGAACCTCCGTCTCCATTTCCGGCCTGGTTTTCGCCCCCTGGAGACGGTTGTGGTTCGGGCGTTCGGGTCGATATCGTGGTTGCCGTTACCGTTGGTGTAGGCGTGTCTTTGGGCAAGATGATCAATCCCGTCGCCTGGGCAACGGCAATGGTGGCTGCCTGGGTCGCTGCCCCCGAGATGACCTGGATGTTGGAATCAAGCACTTTCGCCTGAATGGCGGTGATCTCGCCGCTCAACAGCTCAACGCCAGTGAAGTGAATGTTCGATTCGCCCGTAGAGATCCCTTTAAATGTAAGCACCACGATATTGCCCTCGCCCGATTTCGGCAGGCTGGGGTTGTACTGTGACATAACAAAACGGTATTCACCTTTCTGGTTATCCGCGGTGTTGAACACCAGCAAGCCGGGGTCCAAAAAAGTCCCCAACCCCGCCTGAATACCCGGCTGGATGGCGTCTGCGTCCACAAGCTGCACAATTGTGGGGTCATATTCCAGCGAAAAATCCACAGCGTACAGCCCTTCTACATCCTTCACCGCCACTGGCACCTGCACGGTCGCTCCGGGCGCCACGACAGCAGGTTCCATCACCCCAAACAGCGTCTCTAACTTCTGCGCCCGGGCATTGGTGAAGCCCATCAGTAGCAGCATAACAAAGCATGCCTGGAAGATCGTTTTTGTAATAAACTTATTTGAAACAGAATTATTCTTCTTATACAAGGTCACATCTTTCTCCAAAGGTTGAAGAATAACACGGTCAAACCCGTGATAACCGCCAGAAGCAAGAATCCCATTCCCCACAAAGCCCCGTTGGCGTTCCGGGTTTTGTGAAGGAATTCATCCAGCCGGGTGGCATTTTTCCATTCAGCCGTCAAGTGTGCGTATTCAGTCGAACGTTTCATTTCAGTGGTCTGCTGCAACGCGCCATCCGTTACGGTTCCATTGGACAGCACATTTTCTGGTATACCCGCCGCGCCACCACCCGTGATCGCGTCTTCCGGGCCAGTAACAATTGAGAAGGGGGTGGCAGTGGTCACCTGTCCAGCAGGCGGCACCACAACCGCCGTCCCCGGGGTGCCGGTGCGCGTTATCACAATGGCGTAGATCGGCGTGATGGTCCTGCCATAAATCGCGGTAGGGGTGCGTGTGCGCGTGGGCGTCCAGGTGATGAAGGGGTTCATGGTTGCAGAAGCGGTCGGGGTGTGAGTGCTGGTCGCGCTGGCTGTATTCGTGGTCGTGTGGGTCGCGGTTGCGGTATAAATGCTGCCTTGCGTGCTCACCTCCACCACGCCATTTCTGGCCGTTGGATAGATCCTTTGGTTGGCAATGTTTACCAGCTGCGCATCCTGTATTTCAATGGTGGTGTGCCCAAGGCTCTTCCCTCTAAACCTCAGGTTGAGCAGCGTGCCATTGCCCGTAGCCCCGGGAGATGCCAGCTGCGTCACGGCAAGCCGCAACGAACCGGGCTTTTCATCCCTGTAGACGACAGCTACGTTGGAAAGAAAAACACCATGCGACCAGGATTCCAGCGTCAGCACCTCCTTATCATAAACGACTTTCAAGTCGTATGCGTTTAAATCAACCGCGTTGGCAACATTGACCTTAAGCTCCACCAATGCGCCAACAGTGATGTTGTTCTCGACGGGTTCAATACTGACCTCGGTATCCCCTTGCGCCTGGGCAGTAAATTCCCCGGTATCAGCAACGCCCAACAGAAAAGACAGCGTTATGGTCATCACGAATAAGATACGAATAATGCGCTTACTCATGTCCTCTCTATTCTATCCTATCAAGGACATTTCCAATAAATATCACCGGGCAACAGCCTTACAATCTCTTTAAGCGCTGTTTTGTTGGCTTGCCTGAATGGTAAAGTGCTGTTCGTCTGCGCATAACCGCTGCGCGTGCATGCTGCAGGCCGGACAGGCCGGCCTGCAGCATCAGTCGATTTGTTTACGGCATCCAGGTGTAATTGACCGCGGAGCTCTTCCCGTAGTTCGAACCAACAATGGCGAGGTCTGAGAGACCCACTTTCAGTGAGAAGTCCACATCCGCATCGGTGTCTCCCTGAGTGGATACGTCCCAACCATACTTATTGCCCAACAGGCTGGCATCCACAATGTCGATTACGTTATCCGACCAGTTGGCATTACCGGCGATCAGGGTGAGCGGGGTTGAGAAGGTGACGTTGCTGCTCACAACAGTGATGGTTTTCGCCAGGTCTTCCGTGATGTTCAAGTAGCGTGGTTGATTGGTGGTGAATGTGTAGGTTCCCGGCGCCACGTTCAAGAACTTCATGTTGTACGGGATCGGCTGAACAGAGTTCGCCATATACAGGCCATAGGTGCCACCGGTCAATGTTCCCGGAATTCCGGACCTGACATTCATATAACGATATTCCATGGTCAAAGTTCCCTGGACGGTGTAACTGTTGGTGGTAACCAGCGCGTCGAGGAACCCCATATGATAGATATTGGTGGAGTAAGCGGGGTTCCAGGTTGGGTCTGCCGTTACCGGAGCCATGGTAAATTCCGCGCCCGCTTCTACCAGGTCAAGCAGAGCATCATCACCCAATACAGTGAAGGTCACTGAATAGATGGGCAGGCTCTTGCCAGAAATGGGAGTCGCCGCGGGGACCTTGCCAGTAAAGCGGATCTCGCCCGCTGTCGAGGTGTCAAAGACACCCGCGCCCGGAGCAACCTCAACAAAGCCGCTCAGGTTGGTCAGCGAAGCCGGGACAAGTTGAAGTTTGGCCGCGGGGTAGGCCAGGGTGAACCCGGCGCCCATCACATTAGCGAGGTTGCCGTACACTGTGTAAGTCACCTGACCACCAATTGAAGCCGGGCTGGTGGAGTACAGATAGAGGTCAACGTGCGTCCACGGGTCGGCATCTACACCGGTGCTCACGCCATCTCCTGCCACCGGTCCATCGATGTCACCCCAGGCGTTGAATTCAGCGGGGATGATGGCGCCATAGGATTGTATGCCCCTGCCATCATTCTCCTGGAAGAGGTTACCCTGGATGCTGATTATCCCGGTAGGCTGATCCTGGAACTCAATCGCGTCACCGGTAAGGCCATGGAACCAGTTATCCAGGATGGTCAGGTAGTCCACCACTCCGGAGAACAGAACTCCACTGACCCCGCCTGCGCTGCCGTCAAATTCAAGGTTGGCGATGTTCACGTCTTGCAGTCCTGCCGCCACGTTCACCCCATTTTTGCCGGCAGCCGGCACGCACTTTGCGCCCAGTTTGCTTTCAGCCATGATAGAGATGTGGTCAGCGAACACATTGAAGCAGGCTTCATCGGTGTTCTGGATGGTGGTGCCGTCAAGAAGAAGATAGGTGATACCCGGCACGTACAAGCCATTCGTCTCCAGGTTGACTGTACCGGAAAGCGACAGGTTGTTCCCATTCTGCGGCATCAGCGGCAAGCAAGTTGGGTTGGCCGTACCACACCACTGGATCACATCCACGTTGTCAGTGATGGGCGCTTGTGGTCCAAGGAGGCTGCCCCACCAGTTCTCTTTAAGATTCGCCGCATAGATGCCTTGCGCGCCCTGGTATACGGCATATTGGGTGCTTCCAACAATGTTGTTACGCTTGATATCACTGGTGATCGTCTTTGCCACGTATGGCGAAGGTTCCCATGAAGCAGGACCAGCGCTCAAGACAACACCTGATGCAAAACCCGTGAAGGTATTACCAGTGAAGTTTGCGTTCACATCGTAGTAACCCCAGCCAAATCCGCTAGTGGTGATATAAGCGCCAACGCTATTGTTGTTGGGTACTGGCGCTGTGGCTGAGTTATTTTGGAAAGTTGCCACAGAAGTGTTACCCGAACCCCAGGCAGAGTAGGCAACCCCGCAGCCCGTTACAGTATTGTTTTCAACTGTGATTGGCATACGGTTGACAAAAGTCCAGATGCCATAACCGCTGGCTTGGTTGTCGCAGTCCACATTGTTTCCACTGATCACTTCAGGGCCCAGGATGTTCGGGAAACCTGCATTATCCGTATGGATACCGCCAGGGGTGTGGGTGAGGGTATTTCTGAGCCATTGAGTACCTTGAGAGTAATTCGCTCCAACTGCCTTACCATAGTCGATGACGTTGTCAGCGACAGTTCCTGTGCCGTTATAGACCATGATGGCAAATGACTGTCCAGTCCCTTGAGTGTTGCTGACATTGTTGTGATGGATATTGAATGTTGCACCGCTGGAAGCGCTGGAAGCGTAGATTCCGCGGAAGTAGATGTTCTTGACTGTGACATATGAAACTTCCAACCCGGTGAACACTCCAGCCGTGTGGTCGGTGATGATGCCGTTGCGCGCATCCAGGTCCGCGCCGCCCACGACGACCCCTGATACCAAGGCGGGGTTATCTCCGTCAATCACCAGGTCTGTGATCTTGACGTTATGGGCTTTCACCAGGAACACGTTGCTCCCGCCCAATGAGCCAGGGAGACCAACACCCGGGTTTGAAACAGCCGGCATCACAATCGTGCCCGCTCCAGCGCCATCGATGGTCACTGATTTGTTCACGACCACATTCTCCACGTACGTGCCGGCGGGGACGTCCACCGTATCGCCGGTTCCAGTATAGACATCATCGATCGCACTCTGGATGGAGCTGAAGAAAGTGGTTTCGCGATCAGTCACGGATGGAATGGTGGTTTCTTCGATGTTCCCTAGGCTATCTCGCACAACCACCACTTTTTCCCAGTCGTTGTTTGCGAGCGTGGCTTCGAGGTCAATCGTGCCGCCAGTATGAGCCAATTTCTTGAACATATAGGCGTTTGGCGCGTTGGTTGCGCCCAATTGCACGGTGTTATCCTCAAAGGCAACATTTCCAGCGTAGAAGGCTTGCACCAATAAGCCATCCCATTCAGTTACCGGGTCAGTAGCTGGCGCTGGAATGCCCACTGATTTGTTCCCCTTGATCAGCCAATTGACCTCAGGGGCTTCTGAGTAATTGAACCAGATGCCAGTTCTGTAACCGCGTACTTCGTTATTCTCAACAAGGCCCTGGGCGGTTTCAGGGTTTCCGTAGGGTTGAATCTGGATACCTCGGTATGCCTTATCCACAACATTGCCGCGGACAACGCCATTGTCGCCCTGGACGTAAATGGCAGAGTAGTTGTAGTAACGTCCAGGCACCTCATTGGTCACAAGGTTATTCTCAATCAGCAGCCCGGTGTTGTAAAAAGTCCGGTCCCAACTGCCACCCACGAACTCGTACGAGGAGGAGAGAATCCCGATATAGTTGAAATTTTTAATGATATTGTTCTTGACGGTTAGATTCTTTTCCTCCGAGACGATGCCCGCGATATCCACATCTTCCGCTAAAGCCTGTCCATCAAGCGTGAAGCCATCTACTTTAACGTTTTCGGCATCAATGAAGATCATTTCCTGGTAATCCGTTAAGCCCGCCGGGAAGACAATCACCGCTTCAGGGACGCGCACGCCAGGTGCGACGCCAGCGGATACGCCATAGTTCGGGCCGCGCAGGTCGATCGATTTTTCTATACTCAGCTGTTCCTCGTACGTCCCTGCCTCTACAGTGATCACATCGCCATCCACGGTCGCCGCGTCATCAATCGCAGCCTGGATGGAGCCAAAGTAGGTATCTTGGGTCACGTTATGAACCGGGCCATAGAACGCTGTGCATTCCGGATTGGTGCACCAGGGGGCGTATTTGAGGTTGCTCACAACATACCCAGCTGCAGGACCTGACGCGCTGCCCCACCAGTTCGGTGACGCGTTCTGGTCGCTTGCCGTATCCTGCTCCTCATACCCAATGTCGTTATCCGCTAACTGGTTCTTTTCGCTGGTGATACCCGTCGGGTATACCGGTTGACCCCAAGTGCCAGATAGCCAAATGCCGCGATGAGCGTTGGTAACGATGTTTTTTCGCAGGGTGGTATCGCTTACCGGCCCAAGAAGCCTGATTCCCTTTGAGGAAGAAACGCCAGGGGTTGCGGTTAGTGTGTTATTTTGAATCACACCGTTGAAAGTGCTGTTCGTGCCATCCACTTCCACCTGGATTCCCACGCTTTGGAACCCTTCGACCTTGTTTTTCTCGATAAGGGCATTGGTGTAGGAGCCATACTGACGCACATTCCAACCCGACCCCCACGCCGGGGCAATTGTAATCCCCGACCAAATGGAGCCCCCCGCTGCTTTGGGGTGAATGTAGTTGTCATGGTACCAATGCAACCCCGTGACCGTGTTTGGTACCAAGGAAGAACCGTAGGCCATACTCCATATGGCAGGTCCACCGTCATTTGGCACCAAGAATTCATTGTCCCCAATCTCAACGGCACCAGTGGAATTTTCCACCATGATGGAATTACCACCAATATTATCAAACAGGTTGTCGTTGATGGTAAAGGAGCAGGTACCGTGCTGCGCCAGCAATCCCCAATCTTTATCAGTATCACCCGTGCCCAAGACCGTGTTATCGGTGAAGCTGACTGCAGCAGGGCTTTGGCACCCGCCGAAAGAAACAAGGTAAGTCATCGCCGCGTTTGGATCCGGGTCATCCTTGAACGTGAACCCGCTTATATCCAGCACGCCACTGGTCAACCCGGCAGAACGAAATAGTGTTGCATTGCTCAGGCCGGTCCCATCCACAATGGTAGTCTCTTTACCGGCGCCGATCAACTTGAGCGCTTTATTGGCAGTAACCGCTTCGTTGTAATTCCCTGCCGCCACATACACGGTGCCGCCCGGTACCACCGCGTCAATGCCCAGCTGCATGTACTTGAAGGGTTCATTGAAGTTCCCCCTGGATTTATGCGCAGTAGCGAAACTGCTGTCATCATCAACAAAAACGTGGCTGCGGTTGTCTATTGATCCAGTGGTCATCAGGCTGATGGTATAGCCGTCGTTGTTTGCCTGCGAGACCTGTAAAACGCTTTTATTCATATCCATAGCGTAAGGGCCGCCACCAGAGTTCCAGACAATATCCCATTCATTGTGGATGCCATTCCAGGAATTACCAGTCATCACCCTGGCATCCGCGTCCGCCTGGGTGCCGGTGTAGTTCATGATGCCGCCCTTGGTGTTGTAAATCACATTGTTGCTGATGGTAAGAGCGGAATTGTAATGAACCACAATGCCGCCGCGAGTATTGTAAATGGTATTGCCGGAAACATTCGAGCCGGTGATATACCTGCCTAAATACACCGCCTGCCCGTACCAGGTGCTCATTGCTCCAGGTTGCGGGTCAACATAAATTTTGTTGTCGGTGATATTAATATTGGACCTTGGGCCATCAGGCACATTGATCATGCCAATATGGGCTGAGGGCGCGTTGGCGAGTGTGATGGTCAATTTTGAAATGGTGACATCACTGGATGTAATTTCAAAAACTTTCACAGTTGAACCACCCACACCGTAGACCTTCGCTTCACCGCTTGCCGGGCCCAGGATGGACATAGCCTTATTCACATTAATGACCGCCGGAGGATAGTAACTGCCATCCGCCACATGCACCGTGCCGCCCGGCGTAACCCGATTGACACCTTCCTGTATGGTTTGGTAAGGAGCCTCCTGCCCACCATTTCCGCCGGCAGGCGCATCATCATCCACATAGACCACAGAAAGCAACGCGGGTGAATGACGCTGGTCTTCAATGACAGCCCCGTTATTCGCGTTGCTCATGGCCACGATGTCAGGGTAATAAGCTGCAGGCATTGCGGACAAAATGGCTACATCGAGAACATTGCCCGCCCAGGTGTTATTGGAGAAGGTAAGGTTTCCACCTTCAAGCACCCACCCCCTGGTATTGTGAACGTAATTATGGGAAATGGTTCCGCTGTGCGTGCCGCTAATGTAAGCCGGCTGCCGCAGGTCGTAGATCTCGTTTTGGTCGATCAGTAGATCGGTAAACACCCCGGAATTAATGATCATCGCCCGCGACACATCACCATCACCGATCACATACCGACCCCAGATCTTGTTATTCTGTATCGTAATGTCGCTTGCCCGAATTCTGATGATATTTTGTTCGCCTGTTTTATCGGTTTTTTCAATTTGGCAGCCTACCAGAGATGCACCATCGGCGCTGAAATCGAACCGATCGCCTGTTCCAGAAACCTGAATCAACGCGCCCGGGTCGCAGCTCAAGGTGACAGCTTTATCAACATTTACCATGCTGCTCAACACATGAGTGCCGTAAATATTGATCGTATCGCCGTCAGTTGCCTCGTTTATCGCGCCTTGAATTGTGCCAAGGATCGAGTTCCCGCCTGGAATCAAAGCAACCGGTCCAAACGTGTTCGCCGTGAAAATGGCGTCCATATCAAGTGAGGATGTATTATCGTAGATATTGATTTCATTACCGGTGAGCGTATTGCCTGAAACAGATACTGTTCCACCTCCCACACCGTAGACAAGAATACCTGTCGCTTCGTTATTCGTAGGTGTGTAATCAAAACCTGAGATGGTCGCTCCGGAGACTGACAGGTCGATCGACCCGCCACCTCTGTTCCACGCCATGATGCCGTTTTGCGCATTAACTGATGTAGGACCCGCACCGGTGAACGAGCCGCCAGTGATAGAGAGGGAGATTGTTCCCGCGTTAGGAGTGGATGCCTTACCATCCACAACATCGATCGCGTTCTTCTGCGCACCGCTGATATCGGTATTGACTAACGCCAGGGATGTCGTCTCACCAGCGCCCGCGTCAACCGCCAATCCCTGCCCGGTTTGATTGCCGCTGATGGTGTAAATACCCTCGATGCTGCAATCCGTAATCGTCCCCGTCGAGGCGTTCCAGAATACAATCGCATCCGCCCCGCCGGATCCAGGTGTCGCAGAAGTGCTTTTTACCGTCAATCCCTCAATGGTCACATTGTTGGATTGATTTACAAATACGCTCGCCAGGGTTGGCGTTACGTATTTGTGTCCAACACCTGTGTTAATCAGAGAAGTTGGTTCGATCAAGGTCTGGCCTTTCCCAGCGCCGCTGATCGTAATATTGCTTTTCCCAACGATACTGAACCCTTCGTATGAGCCAGCTCTGATGGAGATCACGTCTCCACTCACTGCTACATTCACAGCGTCCTGAATGGTACTGTAGGTACAACCGCTGGCGCAGACATCCAGGGTAGAGGCTTTCACTTCCCTGGCAGAAACAAGCCCAAACACGAACCCAAGAATGACAACAATTACGAAAATCTTAGAAATGGTTTTCATGATTTCTCCCTTTTAGATGGTGATAGATGATGAGTTGTGATTTGTCGGCTTCTTTTATCCATTTCCCTCCTGTTTTGGATGTCTTTTATCATGTTAAATATAAATAACCCTGCTTACACAGTTGAGAGCACTATCTGTCGTTACAGCAATAACAAGCCCCATTATCCCCTTCACTAGAGCATTTACTCTAACAGGTACAACAAAAAAGTGGGTTGAATTTTTTTATGATTATTTGCCTATGAAAAATTATAGAGCAAAAATAAATTTTGTCAACATTTTTTCTATAGGTTTCCCCTGTTTTCCCCCGCTGGTAGAAAACTTGCCTTTCTGTCTTAGAGCGAAACCCTCAAAAGGCTATTGTTCGAAATAGATACCGCACGCTTCCGGTTTCGGCAGGTTGCCTTTTGAGCCGCAAAATTGCCGTGACCCCGCCATATTCCCGCCAAATTGCCCGGGGCCATACAACTGCCAGAAGAAAGGAGCGCTAACGCCGTTAAAAGAATAATCCCCGGTCACCTGCTGCCCGTCTGCTGAGATCTCTCCGCTGATGGTCATGCGCCCATGACTGAAGTCACCAACTGCATTCAACCTCGTGCCTGAGACGGTCACATTCACTTCGCCGATGGTCAGTTCTTCCCAGTCAGCGCCAAAATACACCGTCCATTTGCCGTTCCACCCTGCGAGCGGGTTGGCGCTCGGCGCAGGGGTTGCAGTGGCTGTTCGATTCTGCGCAGGGTGCCCAGTCGCCGTGGCGGTGAAAGGCGGTTGCGTGGATTGCGGAAGAACTGAATCGCTCAATGGCAAGCCGGTTTGCGCAGGCTGTCCCAATCCTCCTTCAGCAACTCTCCCATCCGCATTATTGGCTGGGTTTAAAGTGCCAAACGGTTTTCCTAAAGAACCACTGGTGGGCACAATGAGAGGGGTTTCTGTGGGGAAAGGAACGCCCAAAGTGAGGTACAACTCAGCGGTGCTGGTTCTGGCAACTTCAGTCTGCTTGATCAAGATATGGAGGGAGATCCGCGTTTGCTCAAGGGCGATTTCTTTGCTGGTGAGCATGTGCGCCGGGCCGTTAATGACAAAAGTTAACATCACGATGAGCGCCAGGATTACAACAGCCGCCGCCAAAACAACTCCAATCTTCTTCAGTGTGGATTTTTGGTTCATCGTGGGTTTAATGTATCATAAAATTCCAAACTGGTCATCTTAAAACTTACCTGTCCCCCTCATCCATTCCCTCAGACGGGTGTTTTGCTGCTCAAAGTCTGCCCCGGCAAGGGCTTCCTCCTCGCCTGCAACCATACGCCAGCCGGAGCGCGCGTATCTGCGCCACAAATCGCGCACGCGCGCCAGGTAATAAACCATGATCAGCGGTGAAGCCGGGTTGATGTTATACTCGCGCGCCAACACCCTGTGGGAGATGAACACCCGCTGGATCAGCAATTTAATCTTGCCAAAAAAACCAGCCGCGGAGAACGCAGCCAGGTCCGGCGTCAGGCCCGCCCATGCGTCATCTAAACTGCCTGCTTGTTCAAGGGCAGCGCCCACAGCATAAGAATCCGCCCCTTCGGGGAGCAGCGCGGTCATCACTTCTTTCGGGGCAGTCACCCTGGTGATTCCCTCAACAAGCTGAAATGTGAGCCAGGTCACCCGCTGCGCGCCCCATTGCTGCGCTGTAGCCAGCAGTTTCTGCCAGTTCATCCTCGCCATGCGCTGCTCCAGCACTTCGGCGATATCATAAAGGTTGCGCAGCCCTCCGCGCAGCCTGTGCTGGTAGGTAAAATGCAACGCCAGATGCAAAAGAAAATCTTCTGAGTCGAGCGCCCGCGTTTTTACGCCGGCGATCGTCGTCTCCACCGCGCGCTCCCATAACCCTGCCGTTTCGATCTCAAAAGGTTCATCCTCTTCCAATATGGACCAGTGCAGTTCGAGGGTGGGATGCTGCGCCTTTTCCAGCGGCGGCAAATGCTTGATGTCAGTGTTTTGCGCCTGCGGGTCATACCAGGTAGAGAGCCTGTACCCCTGGTTCTGCATCAGGGTTAACGCGTCCGCCAGTTGTTCCCGACGCACCAACAAATCCAGATCACTGAAGGTGCGCAGCCCGATCTCGGGGTACACCTGTTCAACCAGGTACAGCCCTTTGAGCACGATCACTTCGATTCCGCGCTCTTGAAGCGCTCTAAGGATCCCCGCGGCGTGGTGCAGCATCACCATATTGCGGGCGGTGGCCGCCAGGTAAACGGTCTGTAGATGTTCCCACACCCATTCGGGAACAAGCGCCTCGCCATGCGCAACGCGCAGGCGATAGTAGAGCGTTAAGGTCAGTGCGCGTTTTTCGGCTTCCTCCAGGAGGGCGCGCCAATCTTCAGGCGCGAGCGGGGATGTTTTTTCCGCCAGCGTGCCTTCCCAGGGGTAAGCGAGCAGGTTGATTAAGGACATCGTTGGTTGAGAGAAAGCCATCTCCATACTGCCAGGCGCGTTCAACACTCCAGCGCCCTGGCCGCAGCCAGCGTCACCAACTGAACCTGGTCCTCGGTCATTGTGGGATAGAGCGGCAAAGTCACTTCGCGCGCCGCCACCTCGTCGGTGATTGGCAGGTTGAACGCGCCGGTTGCCGTTTGCCGATACGCGCTGAAGGTGTGCACCGGCGGGTAATGGATGCTGGTTTGAATGCCCTGCTCTTTCAAGCGCTCCATAAAACGTACCCGCTGGGCGCCACGCGGCAGCAGCACCGGCATGATATGATGCGCTGAAATTCCCCGGTGTCCTTCAAAAGGCAACCCCAGCGCGGGACACAGTTCCGCCAGCAGTTCGCGGTATCGCGCGCTCAACGCGCTGCGGCGGGCGTTGTTGCCATCCAGTTTCTCCAGCTGCACCCTTCCGAGCGCCGAACGGATTTCATCAATACGATAGTTGTAACCGGTGGTCACCACGTCGTAGCTCCAGGCGTGCCCCTGGTGGCGATCCCAGGTGAGCGAGGTCATACCGTGCGAGCGCAGCAGCTTGAACTGCGCTGCCAGCGCGTCATCGTCGGTCACCACCATGCCGCCCTCACCAGTCGAAAGATTCTTGTTGGAAAAGAAACTGAAAACGCCCGCGTTTCCCCAGGTGCCCAGATGTTTTTCCTGCAGGAAGGAGCCCACCGCGTGGGCAGCATCCTCGATCACCATCAACCCCTGCTCCTGCGCCCACTGAAGAATCGCCGGCATGTCACAGGCGTAACCAGCGTAATGCATGAGCATCAGCGCCTTGGTGCGTGGGGTTATCGCTTGTTTAATCGCATCAAGCGATATGGTCAAGTCATTCTCACTGGTGATATCCGCGAAGATCGGTTGCGCGCCGGTATAGCGCACCGCGTTGGCGGTTGCCACAAATGTTAATGATGGAACAATGACCTCATCACCAGTGCCGATTCCCAGCGCCAGGCAGGCCATGTGCAGCCCCACGGTGGCGTTGGAAACCGCGAAAGCGTGCCTGGCTCCCGTGTAGGCTTTAAAGTCCATCTCAAATTGCGCAGTCACCTCCCCCATGGTAAGCCAGCCGCTCTCGAGCACGGCGCGCACCGCTTCCTGTTCTTCAACGCCGAACTTCACATCCGCCAAAGGCACTATCCAGTTCATATTTTACTCCGGCAAAAACTGGCTGCGGTTTCTTTCGAAATCCGCGCTGGCGCGCTCGTAATCATCCGGTCGTCCCAGATCTTCCCAGTATCCTTTGAAGATGAAAGAATTAACCTTCTCTCCCGCGGCGATAAGGCTGCGCACCAGATCAGGGAAGTCCAGGTACTCGTCTTTGGCGATATAGTTGAGCACCGGTGGTTCAAAGACATACAAACCCATGCTCACCAGGTAATTAAAATCAGGTTTCTCGAGGTAATCGGTTACCGTGTTGTCTTTGTCCACATTGACCACGCCCAGGTTGATGGTGACCTTTCGCTTGTGAGTGGCAATAGTGGCGATGCCGCCCTGCTGCTGGTGGTAAGCGATAAGTTCTGCAATATCAAGGTCCGTGAGCACATCGCCATTGGTCACCAGGAAGGTGCGGGTGAGGCCTTTGACGTTGGCAAGAGGGCCGGAGGTGCCCAGGGGTTTCTCTTCCCGCACATAATCGATCTTCAACCCCAATCGCCTGCCGTCGAGGAAGAAGAGCCGCAGCAGATTATCGAGGTAACCGGTGGTAAGCGTCACCTGGCGAATGCCGGCGCGCTTCATCTGCCGCAGCATGATCTCAAGAATGGGCATATCACCGATGGGCATGAGCGGCTTGGGAATGATGCGCGTATAAGGCGCCAGGCGGGTTCCCTTACCGCCCGCCAGCACCACCGCGCGTACTTGCGCGTTTTTAGAACTCATATTGACCTACCCGGTAATGGTGAAGGTTCTTCTTCACCCAATCAATGGTAAGCTGCAGCCCATCCTCAAGGGATACACTCGGCTGCCACCCCAAGAGTTCCCGCGCGCGCGTGTTATCCGAAACCAGGCGCATTACTTCTGACTTTCGAGGTCGCAGGCGTAAGGTTTTGGTTTCAATGGCCGCCTGGCTGCCGATGATCTTGATGATCTTGCGCGCCAGTTCACCGATGGCAATTTCCTCGCCAGTGCCCAGGTTGAACACCTCTCCTGGGCTGTTTTGATTCTCCGCTGCTTGAATAAACCCGGCCACGGTATCCTCAATAAAGGTGAAATCACGCGTGGCTTCCAGGTTGCCCAGTTGAACAACCTCGCGGCAAAGCGCTTGCGTGATGATGGTGGGGATTACCGCCCGGCCGGATTGTCCGGGTCCATAGGTGTTGAATGGACGCACGGTAACCACCGGCAAATCATACGCGCAGGAGAAGCTTTCAGCCAGTTTATCCGCGCCAATTTTACTGGCAGAATAGGGTGACTGACCCTGCAGGGGGTGGTCTTCGCCAATGGGCGCCACCCTCGCCGTGCCGTACACCTCGCTGGTGGAAGTGTGCACCAGCCGTTCGACGCCTGAATCGCGGCAGGCGATTAATACGTTGAACGTCCCCGTGATATTGGTCGATACCACTTCAGCCGGGTGTTTATATGAGTAGGGGATGGAAATCAACGCGCCCAGGTGAAAAACCACCTCGCAGCCTTTTACAGCTGCGCGCACCGCGTCCTCATCCCGCAGGTCTCCGGCAACAAGCTCAATTGATTCGGTTTTGCGGGCATCTAACATGCGCAGCAAGCCGGGATCTCCGCGCGAGTTATAACGAACAAAGGCGCGCACCTCTGCCCCTCTTTCTACCAGCGCGCCCACCAGGTGGCTGCCAATAAACCCGCCCGCCCCGGTGACCAATACCTTCTTTCTTTGCCAGTGCTCAGGCATTGTTCTCCATTCCCTCCTGGGTCTGCTTGCTCAAATAATCGTTCACTACTTTTAACAGGTCAGGGATCGCCACTACGCGCACCTGCAGCTCTTTACAGGTTACCAGAATGCGTTCACGTTCTGCGTCGCTTAACCTGGTGATGGCCAAAAGAATCAAACCGATACTCTTCTGTTTAACGATTTCTGGGATTTCGCGAGTGGTACCCAGAACCGGGTAGCCGTTGATGTTCTTTTTTAGTTTCCTGAAATCATCATCCACCAATCCCACAATCGAGAACGCTGAATACAAGCTGCTCTTTTCCATCAACCAGATGGCCAGCTGCGCGGCATCTCCCGCGCCCACGATGAGCACACGCTCGCCAATCAGGCTGGATCGTCCGCGCCAGCGGATCCAGCGCGAAGCCAGGCCAGTGAGCAGGCGTTCACGATAGCGCGATAGCACAAACCCGGTAAAGGATAACAATCCGATATTGATGAGCAGGTTGATCGGCAGTTGGATAGACAGCAACGGTGGGCTGAGCAGCGCAAAAACCAGCAGCGCGAGCGTTGTTGACAGCGCAATATCGAACACATGTGTCGGGCTAGCATAGCGCCAACTGACCTTTTTAAGACCTAACAGCGTGTTCGTAAAGCCAAGGATGAAAGCCAATCCAACTGCCAGCAGCAACATGCGTCCAAATCCCACATCCAGGGGGATCTGAATGCGCCATAAGAGCGTGGCAATAGAGATTGCCAGGAAAGCGATGATCGAATCTATCATGAACCAGGAGATGTAAGCGCGGCCAAACCTAACCAACGGTCCTTCAAATAAGGTACCTTCCTTTACTTTACGCTGCCGCAGCCCCGGGATGAGCATTACGATGGTCATCAAGATTACGTCTATATCGCCAAAGAAATTGAAGTGCCGCACATAGAGTTGGTCCAGGCGCAATTTTTCCGACAAGATGGATATGAGGTAATCATCCAACACGCTGCTGCCTACCAGCATATTTTCCTCGTCACGGAAGATGACCGACGCGGGGCTGGTCATCCCGGGGCGCACGGAAAGTACTTCGGTTTTAACTTCTTCGGGCCAGTTATCCACAAATTCAGGGTCTTCAGGGCGCGGCCCCACCAGGCTCATTTCCCCCACCAGCACGTTCCAAAAATTGGGTAATTCATTCATCTTTGTCTCGCGCAGCCAGGCGCCAAACGGCGTTACGCGTTCATCATTTTTCACCGTCAACCGCAAACCGCTGTTTTTTTGAGGGGTTTCGTACATGGTGCGGAACTTGAGGATTTTGAAGGGTTTGCCATAGCGCCCAACCCGCTCTCCGTGGTAATACACCGGTCCAGGTGATTCACGTTTTATACGAATAGCGATGTACAAAAACAATGGCGAGGTAATCAGCAGGCCAAACGCTGCGCCCAGCAAATCGACCAGGCGTTTAAGAAAACGCAACAAAACGCTCCGCTGACGCGGTAAAACCCAGGCTGAAAATCCCCTGGCTGCCTGCTTGTCTAAGAAATCAACAGTTCGGCTCAATTCTGGCTCTGAACTCTATCCAGCGACGCGTGGCATAATCGATAGAAAATGAAATCTGATCAACGAATCCATTTAATAGTATATCCTAAAACTTGATTGAACCTCCAGATTCAAAATGACCATATATTTACAAAACTTCGTTGATTCACCTCGATGCTTCCATGCAGGCTAACTCTCAGGGAGTCTTGGGATCCTTTTTTTTCCAGAAGAAGAATGGCGTACCTTTACAAAATGCGCCGGCATTTCCACTGGCAGCTCTCGGCGCTCAAGCATTTGCAACAAGACGCGTACCCGTTCGCTTCCCGGCAACGTAGCGTCCAGAATGGCCATATAACCGGCGAACGGTCCGCTTTCGATTTCGACCTGATCGCCCGCATGCAGGTCCGCCGCGGACTGCCCCCCCTTTTCATTCATCGCGTCCACTTTTCGACGGATGGCATGAAGTATATTATCCGGTACATGTGAAAACTCGCCGCCAAATGAAACCAGGCTGGCTGCTCCGGGAACGTGTTCCAGAGAAAGAACGTTGACCTGCTCAAGGTCAAGGTGAATAAAAAGGTAGCCAGGGAAGTAAGGCTTGAAGCGGCGCGCGCGTGGGTTCACCGGGTTGACCCGCAGTCGTGGGTAGTAATACTCCACATTCCGAGATTCAAGCTCCCGCGCTAGAAACTCTTCGCGGTTGGGTTTGCTGCGCATCACATACCAGGAAATTGTCATCGATATTCCTCATCCCCTTCAATCGCCTGCGGTTTCCCCTTTAACACGCCAATTTCCTCGTAACCCCTGTATTTCACTTATTCTTTCCCACCCCTGTCAGGCCATAGCCATTCAGTCGCGATGCCGCCGTCTCATTCAACCAACCCCGCATGCCCGCTGCAAAATCAACTCTTCCCAACCCATAGCCCCAAGCACGGCTTTCCAGCCAGCTGAAAGGCGGAAACCTCTTGAAAGAACAGAAATATTGAAACCAGCGAATGCCTATTTATCACGTAACGCCCGGTCTAACAGTGAGAACATTTTCTGGTTATTGTTGGACTCTTCCAGCAGGCGGAAGTTTAGAACATGCAAGATAATCCCTACCGCCAATAAAATTCCAGCAAATATCATTAGCCCGGTAGCTAACACCGCTTTGGGTACACTGTAAATATATTGATACCGGATATACTCACGAATCACAAAAGAGCCCACAAATAAACTGGTGACCGCCAGCCCCAGGCTGATCCCGCCAAAAAACGTGAGCGGTTTATAAGAGGGAATAATCGAAAAGATTTTATTGATCACTTTAAGACCATCTGAAAATGTTCGCAACTTCGAGTAACTTCCCGTTGGTCTTTCCCGGTAGTTGATTTCAACTTCGGTGATCTTCAGATGGCGATAAAGTAATTGCAGGGTCATTTCTGTTTCAACGTCAAAGCCTGTGGCGACTACCGGGCATTGCATCGTCACCTTCCTGTTAAACGCGCGATACCCGGACATGGGATCTTTGAGGTTGGTCGAAAAAACAGAATTCACCAAAGAACAAACCAACTTGTTACCCAGGACATGGAGAGGAGGAAAAGCCCCCTCCGTATAACTGGACAGCCTTTGCCCGACGACCATGTCCGCTTCTTCGTTTACAACCGGGGCAATCAGCTCGTGTACGCTGCTGGCGGGGTAAGTATCATCGCCGTCTACCATCACATAGATATCCGAAACGACATCAGTGAACATCGAGTTGATCACATACCCTTTTCCCTGGCGTTTTTCTTTTACCACAATCGCGCCGTTTTCAGCCGCCAGGCTCGCTGTTGCGTCCTGGCTGTTGTTGTCAAACACATAAATATCCGCATGCGGCAATTCTCTACGAAAATCATTGATCACCTTGGCAATCGTTTGCTCTTCGTTAAAACAGGGGATTAGAACAGATATTTTTGGTTGTGTCCGATTGGGAGTTTTGACCATTTTTCACCCTGAACCGCAAGTTTTTATCGTAATGAACCAGGAACGACGCTGTGTTTTTTTAATTATATCCTTGACTTTCACTACGGTATGGCTGTTAACCTACAACCATTCTTCAGGATATCGCTCAAATGCTGAAAACAAAGATTCCTTTTACTACCTTACAGGTATCCTTCACGGAATATCTCCTTGAACGAAGCTGAATTGTGAGCACGAGCTCGTGTATCCAGTTGCGTGTGAACTGAATTCCAGGAAGGAAACAACTGCCTGAAGAGTCACTCTTCCTTGATGGCGACCGTAATGAGAGACAACCCGATCGGCGGGTGGATTATTTTTTCAAGTCTGGAAAGGATGGGCACCAGAGAATCAAAAAGTTGAATTTGCCCTTCATTTTGCCTGACAGAACGCCTTACCTTGGCATTAAAAAGCCAGCCCCAAAAACCCAAAAAGTTCGTGTAAAAAATGGTTTGGAGTTTTAGGTTCGTCTCCGCTAAGGCTTTTTTCATGGTGCGCGCAGTGTATCTGCGGAAGTGTCCAACCGCCTGATCGATTGGTCCAAATGCCACAGGCATTGCCGGCACCAGTAGAACCACCTTTCCCCCTGTAGAAAGGATTTCTTCAAAGGTTTTAAGAACAGAGACATCGTTTTCTATGTGTTCCAGCACATTCATACACAATATCGTGTCAAAACGATAACTTTTAAGAGCCGCAGTGTCACCATCTTCTATCTTCGTGTGCAGGATAGTGTAATTCGATGATTTCGGCATCAAATCTTTTAATACATCGACGCAGTATGGATTGGGTTCCATGCCCACCAGCAATTCCACATGATTGAGCATTAAACCAGTCATATTACCAATCCCTGGGCCAATCTCTAAAACTCGCTGTCCAATAAATGGTTCTACAAGTGAATACAGCCAGCGATTATAGTTTTGGGCAAATTTCATTTGTTCTAAATCATCTCTGATAAACGCATCTTCTGTTTGAGTAATTCTGCGGTCTTTTTTTTGTGTCATGTGTTAATCAATTCTTCCTGCATGATCGATTGTTTATGGTCAAAGAATCTGCGCCCGCTTCACTCATCCAGCTGAGTGCGAGAACTAAACGGAAAAGTTACGTTCCTGAGGTATTAAACAGAAACCATCCGTTTGGGCGATATGAATCAACCCCATTACCTGGCGCTAACAACATATCCTTTTACGCTCAACCAGAGCGATTATACCCGTAATGAAAATCTCTTTCTCATCAGCTTTTTTCCGTCGACCATTGAAGCATAAAAATTCGGCTTCTTAGAATTTCTTGTTTCTACCCTTATCGTTAACCTTTACTCGTCACAGGCGGAAAATTACAACCTCATCGGTTGAAGTTAGAATCCGTCTTTTTTGTTCCCTCAACAGCTCTATGGATGTGACTGAACTCTCATAAAGACAAATTTCAGTATGACAATTCTACCCATCTCGCGTTTTTGATGATATATTGGTCTGGGAGCGGCTTTGAATAATCTCAACCATTCCAACTGTACGATAATCTCCTGATATTGAGGTTCGATGAAAAAGGTCGAGAATATCGCTTACGCTGGTCTAACCAGGTTTATCGAAAACGGAGAAGGAGAAAAAGAGCTCCTCCTGTGGGTTGAAAATGACCTCTCCAAAACGTCTTTTTCTTACAGCTATTTCGAAACCATGTCTAACCGCATCGCCGGGATTCTTCAGGAAATTGGCGTCAACCCCGGTGACACTGTCAGCTTGTTTATCCCGCGCAGCCCGATGCTGATCAGTTGCTTTTTTGCTGTGCTAAAAAATGCGGCTATTTCAAGTATCCTCTTTAGCACGCTTGGAGAAGCGGGGTTACTGGACAGGCTTTCAAACAGTAACGCCCGGGTCATCATCACAAAAAAGAGCCTTCTCAGGAAGATCATCTCAATTAAACACCAGCTCCCAACACTTGAACGAATACTGGTGGTCGATATCGACGAAGATCAAAACGACCATGTGCTCAGCTTGAAACGTTTGCTTTCGAAAAGTTCCTCAGCTTTCGATTACCCCCATTCCCTGGATGCAGAAACCCCGGCGTTCTTACAATACACCTCCGGATCAACCGGAAAACCAAAAGGGGCGCTGCATGTGCACGGGGCGATTGCTGATATCGAAAAATCGTTCAAAGAAATCATGCAGCTCCAGGCGGATGACCTGTACTGGTGTACAGCAGATCCAGCATGGATCACCGGGCTGGTATATGGCATCATTGCGCCATTCACTACCGCGGCGCGTCAGCTTCAATATAATGGCACTTATAACGCCGATAACTGGCTGAAGCTCCTGGAGCAAGAGAAGGTGACCGTTTGGTATACCGCCCCTACAGCGCTGCGTATGTTAATGCAAGAGGAAGAGAGTAAATTCTCTCAGCGAGATTTTCAACACCTCAAACGCATGTATAGCGTTGGTGAACCACTAAATCCTGAAATCTACCATTGGGGCAAGCGAATTTTCGGCGTGGAGGTTTATGATAACTGGTGGCAATCGGAGACCGGGTCAATGATGATTGCCAACCGACCACCAATGAAGGTCAAGCCCGGGTCAATGGGGAAGCCAAGAGAAGGCATTGAATCGTTCATTTGCGATGAGAATATGCGGTTGCTGCCGCCTGGCAAGCAGGGCCTGTTATGTCTCCGTAAAGGATGGGGGTCGATGTTTCGCGGTTATTTCCACAATGACACGGCTTATGCTGAAAAATTCCACGGCGATATTTACGTTGCCGGAGACCTGGCGTTTACAGATAGCGATGGGTATTTCTGGTATGTGAGCCGCGCGGATGATGTGATTAACACAGCCGGGCACCTGGTTGGCCCATTTGAAGTTGAAAGCGCGCTGTTGGAAATTCCAGAAATCGCGGATGTGGCTGTAATTGGGGCGGATGACCCCATTATGCATAAACGGATTGTTGCGTTTGTGAAATTGCGCAGCGGCACTGCCTGGAGCAAAGAGCTGGAGCTCAAATGCCGCGTTCATGTGTCAAATAAAGTATCCACTTCCGCCATCCCCGCTGAATTCCACATAATTGAACAAGTGCCCAAAAACCAGAGCGGGAAAATTCTACGCCGGGTGTTGAAGGCTGTTTATGAAGGGAAAGACCCTGGCGATACCTCAACCATGGAGTGAAAGATGAATATTCAGGAAAGATTAACGAAGGTTTTCCGCGCCGTGTTCGACAATGAATCAATCACACTGACCCCTGATTTAACCGCCGATGATATTGACGAATGGGATTCTCTCTCACACATCAACCTGATGCTCGCTATCGAGCTCGAATTTGGCATTGAATTTTTACAGAGCGAGATCCAAGATTTTCGCAATGTTGGGGAACTGATTGAGTGTGTAAAAACGAAACTCGAGCCATCTTAAACCTTAACAAGCCGCAGCGAGAGAGAAGATCACCTTCACTGGGGTTTTGCCCCCAGTTGAAAATGGACGATAATTCGCTATTTTTAAGCAATGTCCTTTCGGTGCCAAGGTAGGAAACACATGCTGAAGTATCTAAAAATCTCCTTTTCTTTCATTCGCCGCTATGGTGGCATTTTTTTGTTGTTCATTCCAGGGGTTGTGATCCTTATCCATATTTTTGGTATCACCTTATCCAGAATACCAGGCGATCTGGGTGATTCCCGTATGGTCTGGTATATGCTTGAGCATTTCTACGCCTGGATCAGCGGAAAAATTGATTCCTATTGGAACGCGGGTTTCTTTTATCCTTACCCATCGACTGCCGCGTTCAGCGAGACGATGTTAGGTTCAGCTCCGCTGTACGCTCTTTTTCGATTCCTTGGGTTCAGCAAATACCTTTCCTACCAGTTCTGGTTGATACTGGGGTTTATGCTGAACTACTTCACCGCAGCTTTTATCCTGGTGAAGTGCTCTCTTAAACCACTGGCTGCCGGCGCAGGCGCGTTTTTCTTCGCCTTTGGAATGCCCATTTTTGGTCAGGAATACCACCTGCAACTGATACTGCGTTTTCTTGTCCCGGTGGCGGGTTACCTGCTGTGGCGTTTTTCACAGAAACCTCGCTTTGTGTTGCTGCCCCTGTTGTTCTTCGCGGTTGTCTGGCAGTTTTATATCTCGGTCTATACTGGGTTTTTTCTTGCCATCATGCTGCTCGTGATGTTATTCCTCATCCCTTTTATTAATGGAGGAGATACATCCCGGAATCCATTTCGGTTTTGGAGTTCCGCGCTTGTATTGTCTTTCAAGAGCACCAGCATCCCGAAGCGTATTCTTCACCTTTTCTTAATGGCCGCCAGTCTGTTCCTTTTGGCGAAGTTATTCATGCCTTATTACGTAGTTACTCAGGAATATGGATTTAAAAGGTCGATAGATTACATCATCACCATGATGCCCAGGCTCGAAAGTTTCTTCCTCGCTGATGGCTCGCAGATTTGGAACACCAAAACCTGGATCACCAAGTTCATTTCTCATCGTCATGAACAGCAATTGTTTCCAGGCCTTTCCGTTTACCTCTTGATCGCGGCAGGGCTTGTTTGGAATTTCCGGCATGCCAATAAACGGTTCGCTTTAGTCAATCTTTTCACAGTGGTGGTCATCCTCTTGTTGACAACTTACAACAATGGATTTTCACCATATGTGTATTTACTGAATTTACCCGGGTTCAATAGTATCCGCACTGTTTGTCGTATCCACCTCGTTTCAATGTGGCCAGTGGCTGTTTTCGTTGCCACTGTGCTCGACGCATTATTGAGCGCGCCGGTAAAAAAAATCAATTTTCGATGGGTTTCATTTTTGCTGATCGGGTTTATGTTGATGGAATCTCTCTATTTTGATCACCCCACTTATGAAAAAACCCAGGCTGCTGAGCGGTTAAGCGTCCTGTACAATCAGATTGAAAAGAAAGGGTTGATAGTTAAAGAAGATTCCGTCCTGTATGTCGGTGAAGTTCCAGGAGATATACCCTACGCCACCGATGTTGACGGCATGTGGCTTGGCCTGGAATTAGGAATCCCAACGCTCAACGGCATGACCAGTAATTTTCCGGATGGTGCCGTTGTCGCCTCTTCTGATTGCGGCCGGATCGATTCCTTCATCCGGAGTTATATGAAATTTGCCAGTATTAAGGAAGCTCAGTTTCGCGACCAGTTATTCAAGCGGCTGATTATCTTGAACATGGACCACTGTAACTATTGAGCTGCGGGAACGGACGATCGAGTTTTAGATCAGTTGCGTAATTCAAAGAACCACGCAGGTGTCGTCCTGCAAACTCATTATTTCCTTAATTGGGTTAGAACTTCCTATCGGTTAGATTGATAAACAGCAAAAGCCAGCGTGAAAACACTACGCCCGCTCCTCTTTACGAGTGATAGGATTTCCTTTCTTTGGCAGAAGGCAATAGGGAATGTTTGTGTAGGATAAGTGACTGGCAAAAAAGGGATCGCCGCCCTCAAAATTATCGATGATTTCCTCGCATCCTAACTGAATATCATCCCGGGGCGTTTCAACTCCTCGGGAACCGCCTTCAAAGTGGATCAGTGTGGCGTAAGGATTGTACAGGTTGCGAAAGCCGGCATTTTCTGCCCGTAAACAGAAATGCACATCTCCAAACACCAGGCGGTAACGCTCATCATAGCCTCCGAGTTGCTCAAACAAAGTTCGGCACATCGCCTGGCAAGCACCTGTTACCGCGTGAAAATTGCGGTACCACATGACCGAACCGGTCAACCCAAAGTAGTTCTCAGGTGCGTTCAAATACAAATGACCAGAAAAATTGTTCATGCCGATAATAAAACCTGCGTGCTGTATCGTGCGGTTGGGATAGAGAAGCCTGGCACCAACCACCCCAATTTCAGGATGCGAAGCCCATTGCACAAGTTCGTTCAACCATGAAGGTTCAATGACCTGCATGTCATTATTGAGAAGAACAACAATTTCAGCGCTGGTGCTCGATACGCCGAGATTAATGGCAGTTGAATAATTAAACTCCTGGGGATAAGGCACCACCTTAACCTGCGGGTTATCCTCCAGCTCCTGATAGTAATTAAGTAGCTCGGTCTCAGTGCTCTGATTATCCACAATCACGATCGAATAATTCGCATAATCTGTACGAGTTTGGATCGATTGGACGAGCGTTCTAAGCCAATTACCGTGATTCCTGCTTAATATAATGATCGCAGCCGACGGGTTGCCATGCTGCCAGTTAATTTTTCTGCCATTCCCGTCATGTTGAATTTCCACATCTCTGAAGCCTAGCCCCGTGTAGTGATTTTTGAGTACAGGCTGTAGCGCATCTATGCTGGCATCTCTCTCTTCCGGAATAGATACCAGGACGGCTGGAATGTGCTGGATGGAACAATGACGCGCTGCCAATTTGAGCGCGAGCGCGTATTCCAGCGCGCGCAAGTTGCTGAATTCTTCTATCTTTACCTTCACAGCAGCCATACTTGCATTGCGAAACACGCCGCGAGAAAAATAGTTATTGGAGATTAATAATTCAGGGGTCAGCGCGGAGGGCTTAAAAAAAGGTTTTGGTCCGCCCACAGAACTCAAATATTCACAGTCATAATAAATGATATCTTTTTTTACCCCACTGCCCACGATGGCGAAATAATGATTTAAAAGTGATTTGTCGAAAATATCGCCTGAATCACAAAAAACGCTCGCGCCATCCTGGTCAGTTATGAACTGGCCTAGCGCGAACTCGTTCCATTGAACCGCTGGTTTTATCCTGGGGTCTGCTGACCTCTCCGCGCTTTGCCCAATGGGTATTGGAGAATCCTCCAACACGGGAACAACCTGCCAGTAAGGCGATGCCAGGTTTTGCAAGGAATCGATCGTTCTGTCAGCGAGGTTTTCAGTTCCTTTTCTTACAGCCAGAAAAAAAGTGACTGCTGGCAAAACCGGTGAGCCAGTGAAAATCGGCAGGGGGGCGTTGTCCTGCAGCTTCTTGAACCACCTATAGGATATGTTTGCCTTGCGGATTTTCTGCTTGACGATGAATCGATTCGCCATAACTTTATGGTAAAGGGTCCGCAAGAACAATTCGTGGCGGCTTCCCCGAGGGAAGAATATGTCGAAGATTTTTTTGCTTGTTCTATCTCGCAGCATATTCGTATTCAAGTAAATCCCCCAAAGCGCAAGAAAGGATGCCTTTGGGTCGTATCTCTATCCTTGGCGGGAATTGAAAATATCTTTGTTCTGGCACAGTTATTTACTCGTTTTTTCTGGTTTTTAGAAATAACCCTTTCGGAATAAAACAAGGCTCAGTTCGTTGTCTGTGTCAAGCGAACAAATGCCTGCAGATACTGATCTGCGATCTTCGTCCAGTTATAACATTCATCGACCACTAAGCTGATTTTCTCCCGGTCAAGGTGAATGTTCAAAATGGCATCTGCAAAACTCGTTGCGTCACCCTCCGGCACCAAAATCCCGGTTGCGCCTGGGATGACCGCGCTTGGAATGCCATCGACATCAGTCGCTACGACCGGTAAATTGGTATAACCGGCTTCGAGGATCACAATGCCGAAACCTTCCAGATCGTTCTTGATGGATATGTTGGGCATAATAAACAAGTCAGCGCAGCGAAACATGGCCAATTTTTCATCCTCTGTGATCCAGCCAACAAGATACACACGGTCTGACCACTCTTTTTGTTCGATGATTTCCAAAATCCTCTGGCGCTGCGGGCCGTTACCGGCAATAATATAAATGTAATCTTCCGGTAAAAGAGGGAAAACCTCTTGCAGGAACCAGGCATTCCCTTTCCTTTCCACAAGCCTCCCTACACTCACCAGGATTTTTTTGTGAAGGCTGTTAATGGAATGTTTTGTTAAAAACTCCTGAGCGCTTTGTGATTCTATGATTGGCAGGTCTTTGAGATTGATGCCATTTGGGATGTGCTGTAACCGTTGCGGATTGATCCCTCTTTTTTCACATTCACGTTTCGTATTAAGGCTTACGGGGAATAACAAATCAGCTCTTTTTAAGAAAAAAGGAATGATCAATTGGTAGAGGGGGTGATGATAAACGATATCCAGGCCGTTAATGATGAAAGTGATTTTTGCCCTGGAAAAGAGGCGAATAACCGGGATAAAAGGCGCCATCACCGCATCATTGAAATGGATTATGTCGAAACGGCTTGAATGAAAGATCAAATAAAAAAATGTTTCGATGAAAAACTGGACAAGCCGGCTTTTTCCCTGCGGGTTCGCCAGAAGATGTGTTTCAGTGATCGCCGACATGTGTTGATAGAAGTTATAGGCGTTGTTCTCCAGCCCCCCAATGATTGGCGGGTAATTCCTGGCGATGAACAGGACCTTCGGAAGTGTTCTTTCTTGGGTCATTGCGGTTTATCCTTCGGAGTTGTGTTCTGGTAGCGCAGGCTGCGGATTTCATAAAGGATTTTATCCTGGTTGGTCTTCATACGGTTCAACATGTCTGCCACCAGGGCAATCACCAAGATAATCAACCCGAAAAGTCCGAACCCCAAAGCGATAAACCCAAAAGATTTATATGGAGTGAAACTACCCGTGAGGATATAATGAAAAAAGAGAAACAGACCGAAACCCATGCCGATCGCCAGGAAACCACCGCCTATCACGCCAAAGACTCTCAGCGGTCGATAGTCCAGCAGCACGCGAAGAATGATCTGGCTGGTTCGCGCAGCGTACTTAGAAATTGATCCGGCGACCCTTGATTTTCTATCGGTGTAATAGGTTACTGCGATTGGAATCTCAACCACCTTTAGCCCCTGGTAAACCGATGACAGAATGGTTTCGTGCGTGTATGTGAACTCTCCATAGATGTTGAAGCGCAGCAATGCTTCGCGGCCATAAGCGCGAAAACCGCAGGACACATCGGTAAATACTTGACCTGAGATTTTGCTGATGAACCTGGAGACCATCTTATTCCCAATGAATTTAATTCCAGGCATGTTCGCAGGCTTGCCAGACAAAAAACGGTTTCCAATCACCATGTCGGCTTTGCCTTTGAGGAGGGGAGCTATCAGGGTGGGAATTTCGAGCGGGTTAAACTGACCATCAGCGTCAATGCCCACCAGGATGTCACAGTTATGCTGCAGCGCATATTGGACAGCGGTATGAAACGCAGCGCCAACTCCGCGGTTGCGCGTGTGAGATACAACTTCCGCGCCTGCCACGCTGGCAAGTTCGGCAGTTTTATCCGTTGACCCATCATCCACTACCATAACAGACACATCTGTAACCCCGTCATACATTCTTGGAATGTTGGCAACCGTTTCTGTGATACGTCCTTCCTCGTTAAAGGCCGGGATAAAAATGATCATTCTCATTAGAAACTCCGATACGGGCTCTTATATGCAAAACATAACGTGCAGCTTATCAAGATTATATCCTTTCGTTTTCCTTTTGTGTCACAGGAATGACCATCGCATTTTACGACGGGCATACAAAACCGGTTGTACTGCTTTTTTATTCACCGATGATCATAACCAGAAAATACAACTGCTCAGGCAAGATGACCTTCCTCAGGCTTGCCGTGTAAAAGTGATTTAAGGGTCAGAGCCTGGGGAATCAGCCTCTTATATTGCCAGCGGTTCTTCTTGAAAAACCATGGAACGGCTAGTTTTTTTTAATTTTTTTGAGGAGATTTTCAATGTCGCGAAGCGGCTTTATCCATTTCCAGATTTTCCGCTTGATGAAGTGAACCAGCTGATACTCTTGCTGGTGCACCTCTTCGTGGAACACATCGCGCGAACCTGACAGTTGGCTAAAAGTGTTCGGGGTAAATTGATAGTATTGCTTCAAAGCCGCTGCTTCCCGCGGATCGTTCAGCAGGTCGAACAACACCTGTAACCCGAACAGCCAGCATACCGGATCATCTTCCTTATCCAGCGCGGCGCGCGCGATCAAATAGCGATGATTATAGTACTCCCCCACTTCATACCTGATAATGGCGGGTAACACCCGCACCAGTTCATCGCGATTCGTTAGAGCCAGGTAATTCTGGTATATTTGCAGCTTTTCAAAGTTGCTGCGAATCAGGTTGGTCAGCGTGGGGCTGCTGGCATTAGCGTTGTCAAGCAACAGGCGGTAATTCACCAATTTTTCTTGCAGCACGTGGATCTCGTACTTCAGGCACAATCGCACCCACATATCAAAATCAGGCAATTGCACCAAACCACGGCGGTAGCAGCCGCATTTTTCATAACATTCCTTGCGGATGAGAACGCTGGGATGGCAGAGTGCGTTACCATAGTAAAAAAAGTAGTTCAACCAGCCAAAACGGTCACGGTTGGGCTGGTTGAAGAAGTTAATGGGGAAGGCAATATTCCCGCTGATTGGGCGGCTGTTTTCATCGATAAACTCTACGCGGGTGAACACTGCGCCAACTTCGGAGTATGCCTCCAAGTAGGCGACCTGTTTTTCAAGTTTGGTGGGTTCCCATACGTCATCTGAGTTGTGCATAGCAACGTATTGCCCCCTCAAACCTGGAAGGAAATGACCAAATTGGCGCTGACGGTTCGTCTCGTTTCTGAATGCTTTTATCCGCGAGTCGGAATAATTGCAGATGATATCCCATGAAGAATCTGTGGAAGCGTCGTCCTTAATAATCAATTCATAATCAGTGAAGGTTTGCCCGAGGATACTGTCGATGGATTCGCGCAGAAATTTTTCGTGATTGTAAGAGTTGAGAAAGATGGAAATCATTGGAGTTCGCCGCATATCTTCTGTTTCCTTAACCCGGGGATTCAGCCATTGAATTTTTGTAAAAACTCTTCCTTAAGGATAGAAAAGAGCAAGACATCAACGAACTGCCCACCCTGAAAGACAGCCTTTCTTAAAGTGCCTTCATATGTATAACCAGATTTTAATCCTGATTTGATCGCACCTGCGTTATTCGCTATGATCCTGGATCTAACCCGCTCCATGCCTAACTCAAGGAAAGCGTATCGAAGAATCATGTTCCTGGCTTCGGTACCGAAGCCACCCCCCTGGTGCTCTTTGTTTCCGATTAAGGTGTGAATCTCACATGACCGGTTTTGATAATCAATATCAGATAAATGGATGTAACCAATGAGTTGATTGTTTTCTTTTAAGCATATGGCCAGCCTTACCGATTTCCCGGTCTCATGCTCCTCAATTATCTTAAGCACCCATTTCCGTTCCGTTTCTTTACTCACATAGCGGTGAGTTTCATATCGAAGTGCTTCAAAGTCGCTTCGCCACCTATAAGAAGTAAGATAGTCCTCAGGCTCAACCGCCCGCAGGTACACACGGTTTGGACTGGTATTCTCCATAATGATTTTTTCTTTTGCCATTTATTTCCTACCCACCCTCAATTTGTCAAGAAGCGATTCGCCCTGTTCTATTTTCGCTCACTTTGCCCATATCTTTCCATGAATTCTTCCTTTAGCATTGAGTAAATATTCACATCGATTAGTTGCCCGTCCTGAAGTTCCGCCTTTCTAAGCACCCCTTCTTTCACATAACCAAATCGTTCGCCATTGGTTATGGCCGGGATATTCGTACTTAAAATTTTCGACCAGATGCGTTCCATACCCAAGTCGAGGAAGGCATGCCGAAACAGGATGATCCTCACTTGCGCTGGGATTCCCTTCCCATGATAATCCCTATCACCAATGACAATGCTGAACTCGCAGTTCCGGTTCTTATAATCAATGTTCAACAGGTTAGCATAACCGATAAGCCTGTCTTCTCCAACCGTGCAGATTCCCACGCGCACAGACCGCCCGGATTCATTCTCTTCGATCACTTTTTGAACCCATTTCTTCTCCGTTTCCAGGCTCACATATCTCGGAGCAGTATACCCCTTGATCAGGTCAAAATCATTGCGCCATTTATGTGAAATCAGGTAGTCATCAGGTTCAATCGCACGCAGGTATATGTCCATGTTTGTTATGTGAAAACTCCTTAATTTGGGATGAGGTTATTACCTATAAATATACACTAATTCAGCAGATTTTTTTAGTTAAGAAGCAGCCAGCCTGACTGAGTTATCTCCTGTGACTTTTCAGGATGATCTTCAATATCCGTTCA
>Ga0209718_1000834_pt1 | contig 39189 bp, 26 predicted proteins | sample AD_JPNAS1_MetaG_FD_184420 | JGI IMG/M metagenome (GOLD analysis project Ga0209718, IMG submission 184420) | Active sludge microbial communities of municipal wastewater-treating anaerobic digesters from Japan - AD_JPNAS1_MetaG (SPAdes) (version 2) | ecosystem: Engineered > Bioreactor > Anaerobic...
AAAATCACGAAGGAGAACGGGGTCTGGGTGGTGGCCGATCTGGACAGCGCCAACGGCACGTTCGTGAACGGCGAGGCGGTCGTGAGCGCGCCGTTGAACGAAAGCGATACCCTTACGATCGGTGATTCGGCCTTTCTGTTCCGGGCGGACGCTGCCGCGGCTGCTTCCGAACCTGCGGGTGAGGACAGCGGGGCGAAATCCCTGACCGACGCCGAGGATCTGAAACGGGTCGAGCGGATGCGCGAATCCATGGACGCCATTCGCCGCGAGGTGGGCAAGGTCATCATCGGGCAGGAGGATGTGCTCAACCAGATTCTGATGTGCATCATCGCGGGCGGGCACGCTCTGCTGATCGGTCTGCCGGGGCTCGCCAAGACCCTGACCGTCAACACCCTCGCCAAAGTGCTGGACATGAAGTTTAAGCGCATCCAGTTCACGCCGGACCTGATGCCGTCCGATATCACGGGCACCGAGGTGCTGGAGACGGACCCGCAGACTCAGCAGAAGCAGTTCCGTTTCATGCAGGGGCCGATTTTCTGCAACATCCTGCTGGCGGACGAAATCAACCGGACGCCGCCGAAGACGCAGGCGGCACTGCTGGAGGCCATGCAGGAGAAGCAGGTCAGCGTGGGGAAAGAGATCTATAAGCTCGATAAGCCTTTCTTTGTGCTGGCGACGCAGAACCCGATCGAACAGGAGGGGACCTATCCGTTGCCCGAGGCCCAGCTTGACCGCTTCATGTTCAACATCTTCGTGGATTACCCGACGTACGAAGAGGAGGTCACGGTGATCGACCGGACCACGATGGCCGTGGGGTCAGAGCCGAACGTCGTGCTGGACAAACAGGCCGTGATCCACTTGCAGGAAGTGGTGCGGAAAATTCCGGTTTCGCAGCATGTGATCCGTTATGCGGTCAGTCTGGTGCGGGCTACCCGTCCCGGTGACGAGCAGGCCCCGGAGTGCACGAAAAAGTACGTGTCCACGGGTGCCGGTCCGCGTGCCGGTCAGTTTCTGATCCTGGCGGCAAAGGCGCGCGCTGTGTTGGAGGGGCGGATCCATGTGAGTTGCAACGATGTCCGCGGTGCCGCCATGCCGGTGCTCCGCCATCGTATTCTGACCAACTTTTCCGCCGACTCCGAGGGCATCAACTCCGTCGAGATTGTCAAGCGGCTGCTTGAGGAGGTCAAAGAACCCGGTGCGGAAACATACCAAAAGTAGGTGTCCGCAAACGCGCGCGGCCACCGGTCAGGTTTTCGAGACGGCGCGTCTTCCGATTCGGGTGGGCCGGCTGTTGCGAATGTGGGCCTGCGTACTGGCCGGGTTTTTGCCTGCGGTTGCTGCGGAAAAGCGGTCGCCCAACGATGCGGCGGCCCCAATCCGCGGGGTTGACGCGCTGCCACGGGAACAACGCCGCGCCTTCTTGCGCGGAACCTCCGCAGATTGGCGGAACGACACGGACGCTGCCCGCGCTCTCGCGCCGCCGCCGATTCAGAAGGCGTATCCCGCGGACGCCAAGCGGGTGGATCTGGTGGCGCCGGAGCGTTTCACGGTGGGAGATGTGAGCGCGCGCGAGGTGATCGGTAACCGCCGGAGTCGACGTGAGTTCTCCGCAGCGTCGTTTTCGCTCGAAGAACTCAGCTATCTGCTGTGGGCCACGCAGGGGATCGCCCGGATCGATCGGGACGGGGCGGGACAGGTTACGGCCCACTATCGGACTGTCCCTTCCGGAGGGGCGCGGCACCCGTTTGAGAGTTACGTGGCGGTCTCGCGCGTTACGGGCTTGGCGCCCGGATTGTACCGTTATCTGCCCGTGGAGCATCAGTTGCTGCTCCTTCGCGAAGACGCGGACATCCATGACCGGGTGATGGCGGCGTGTTACGGGCAGACCTTTATCGGTCAGGCCGCTGTGACCTTCATCTGGAGCGCGGTCCCGTACCGGACCGAATGGAAATACGGCGTCATCGCGCAAAAACTCATTGCGATCGAGGCCGGTCATGTCTGCCAGAACCTCTATCTGGCCGTAGAGTCCCTGCGGGCTGGGGTTTGTTCCTCCATGGGGTACAGTCAGGCCCGGTTGGATGCGTTGCTCGGACTGGACGGCACGGAGGAGTTTGTCGTGTATCTGGCATCCGCAGGAAAATGCGGGGAGGCACCGGATTCGGGCGGAACCCCGGAAAAATGAGAGGCAACGGAGAGTGCGGTGAAACCCTCTGCGAACAGTTTTGAGCCGTTCCCGTTCCAATCGGTAGAGGCGTTGCGCGCCAGTGCCCGCCGGTTAAAACTGGATCTGCCGCTGTCCGGCGAAACCGCAGTGCTGGCAGAACCGCTCCGGTTCGGCGGACGCATAGCGCCCAACCGGTTTTGTGTCCAGCCCATGGAGGGGTGCGATGCCGAGCCGGACGGCGCGCCTAGCGTCTGGACACGCCGCCGTTACCGCAGATGGGCGGAGGGCGGGTTCGGGGTGATCTGGATGGAGGCTGCGGCGGTTGAGGGCCGGGCGCGATCCAATCCCCGTCAACTGTGGATCACGCGCCGGAACGTCAGGGTTTTTGCCGAGATGGTCGCGGAACTCCGGCAGTGTGCCTGCACGTGCTGGGGCCATGAGATCGCGATCCTCCTGCAGCTGGCCCATGCGGGCCGGTATTGCCGCCCCGAGGGCGTGCCCGCGCCCGTGTTCATCCTCCCTGATCCGGACCCGGCGGGGATCCCGGAGAGTTTGGCAGGGCAAACGGGGCTCTCCGACGAGGAGTTGGATCGGCTTCAGGATGCCACCGTGACTGCGGGTCTGCTTGCGATGGAGGCCGGTTTCGACGGTGTCGACCTCAAAGCCTGTCACGGCGATCTGCATGCGGAATTGCTGGGTGCCCTCCGGAGGCCGGGCCGTTACGGCGGATCGCTGGAGAACCGCAGCCGTTTTCTGCGGGAGGTTGCCGTCAGACTGCGTTCCGCGCGGCCCGAAATGATCGTGGCTTGCCGACTTTCGCCTGCAAAGGAGGGTGGGGAAGAACGGGAACGGATTCGGCTGCTGGCCACCGCCGGTGTGGGGCTTTTCAATATCGCGGACTCTGGATGGACGGCTGGCGACCGGAAAAAGCGGGTGAATCCTCTGCGGCGGTTCATGCGCCTGGCGGAACGCACGCAGGCCATTCAGCAGATGGTGCCGGAGATTCCCGTGGTGGCCGAAGGGTTCAGCCGGTTCCGCCGATTCCTGCCTCAGGTTGCGGCAGGGGTATTGCGGCGCGGAGGGGGCTCGCTGATCGGGATCGGACGCGCCGCGTTGGCGGATCCCGGTTTGGCGGGGACGGTGCTCCGGAACGGCGAACCGGATTTAGAGGCATGCTGTATCGATTGCGGCGCCTGCGTCCAGCTGGTCCGGGACGGGGGGCGGTCGGGGTGTGTGGTCACGGACCGCGCCGTCTACGGCGAAGAGTATGCCCGCTGCCGCGCGATCTCGCTGGAACGTCTGCGTGAAGAGGCGCGGCGTTGCCGGGGGTGCGAACCCGCGCCTTGCCGTGCGGGCTGCCCGACCCGCATCGATGTGCCTGCGTTTCTGCGGGCGTTTGCCAAGAGGGAAGACGCCGCCGCGTACGAGATCATCCGCCGGAGTAATGTTTTGCCCGGATTGTGTGCCAGCCTCTGCCCGGTCGGCACCTTGTGCGAGGGCCGCTGTGTGGCCGGAACGCTGGACGGCGTCCCGGTCCCCATTCACGCGATCCAGCACGCTGTCTACCGGTATGCCCATGCGAACGGCCTGACCGGTCTGCGCCTCCCTGAAAAGCCGAGCGGCCGGAAGGCCGCAGTCATCGGGGGCGGTCCTGCGGGCGTGGCCTGTGCCGTGACATTGCTGGAGCGGGGGCATCAGGTGGTGCTGTTCGAACGGGCCTCCCGCTTGGGCGGGACACCTGAGCTGGCGATCCGCGACAGCCGGTTCACCGGTGCGCACGAAGAAGCGTGGGCGGTGTTGATGCCCGCCCTGCGCGCGGCGCGCCTGACGATCCGGTTTGGGGTCGAGTTCGGTCGCGAGGTCACGCCGGATTCCTTGAGGCGGAAAGCCGATGCGGTTTTTTTAGCGGCGGGCGTATGGGGGGAGCGGTCCGTGGGGACGGCGGAAGGGGTTGTCGCAGGGCTGGCCTTCCTTCGCCAAATCAAAACCCGGACGCGTCAAACCGTCCCCGAACGGGTGATCCTGCTGGCGGGAGGGGACAGCGCCATGGATTGCGCGCGGGTGGCGCTGGAGGCGGGAACGCGGGAACTGCTGATCGTATATGACGGTCCGCTGTCCGAGATGCATTGGCACATGGCTGATGCGTGGTTCAGGACGGCGGGCGTGCATTTTCTGACTTTGACCCGTCCGCTCGGCTATCGCACCGGGAAGGACGGGAAGGTGACGGGGCTGCGGATCCGGAAAATTCTGGAATCGGATTCAGACGGCGGGCCTGTACCGGAAACGCTCCTTGAAGCCGGACTGGTCATCGAGGCCATGGGTCTGGGACTGGAGGAGTCTCTCGTGTCCGCCCTGCCCGGGTGCGCGTTCAATGCGGAGGGGTTGGTCAAGACCGCTGAAGGCAGCCTGCGTGTCAGCAGCCTCCCCGGGTTTTTCGCCGGGGGCGGGGTGATCAATGGCGGCGCGTCTGTGGCGCAGTGCGTCGCGGAAGGGATGCGGGCCGGTATCGAAATGGATGCGGAGTTGCGGGGCTGAGGATTTCTCGGTTCAGTGCGTACGGTTGGGAGCGCGTTTAGAAAAAAAGACAAGCACGAAACGGAACGAGAAGTCCGGGGTGTTCAGGCACGCTGAATCCTGTTCGGTGGCGGTGAAGGCTGTGGTACGGAACGGAGGATATCGATGAACGGAAGAAGGATATGGGCATTGGGGATGGCAATGTGGTTGGTGCCGGGCATCTGGGCGGAAGGCTAGCCGATGGAAAAGGGCGAGGCTCAGATTATCAAGTCGCGGATGATCCCGTATCCCAAACAGGTGACGATCACAGCCGGTCCGGTGGTCAAGGTCGACCGTGAGCTTGCGGTGACGGTCACACTCAAGGACGAGGACTGCGGCCTGAAAAAACGGGTTTCAAGGCTGTTCAAATCCTATTTCGGCGTTTCTCCTAAACTGACCTTCAAGACCGATGCATCGCTCGTGATCCCCCAAGACGGCTATCGCTTCAAGATCGCCTCGGGCAGTGGGCTGGCGATCGAGGCGACGGGTGAGGGCGGGGTGTTGAACGCGCTCAAAACCCTGCGGCAATTGGCTGAGCCGGAGCGCGGTGTCGAGAAGATGCGCTGCTATTTTTTGCCGGAGATGGCGGTCGAGGATGCGGCGCAGTGGCCGACGATGCAGTACTTTCATGAAAAAGGATTCCCGGTGCTCGCCTGCCCGTGGAAAAACACGGAAGGCGTCAGAAGCCAGGCGCGTCTTGTCAACGAAAAAGGCATGACGGGGATGTTGTGTACAACGTGGAACTACATGCACAGCCTGGACATGTACCGCATGCTCTATGCGGGCGCGCATGCGACGTGGGGATATGACGGGACGGGCTGGAATGCCTCTTCCGCCTTTAACCGGCATGTGCGCCAGATCGGTTGGGACATACCGGTCAAACGCTACCGCGACACGGGCGTGGCGCAGTGGCAGGTGCCGCCGGAGAACGCGCTGCTGCATTGATTTCTCAGACAACGGCGCCAAGAGAAGAAGGAACGATGAAAACAGAAGAAGTGAAAGCGATGGCCCGCGAGTGCGGTGCGGATCTGGTGGGTATTGCACCGGTCGGACGGTTTGCGGAGGAGCCGCCGGAACGGAATCCTGCGGCGATTTTTCCGGAGTGCCGCTCGGTGATCGTGCTGGGGCGGCGCATTTGCCGCGGTTCGCTGCGCGGCGTAGAGGAGGGGACCAATTTCGGCAGTACCTACCAGTGTTTCGGTTATACGTGGGTGGAAGATCATTTCCTGTCGCAGACCTCATATGACCTGTCGCTCCGGATCGAGGAGCAGGGTTTTGAGGCGGTGCCGATCTTCGCTTACAACGGGGCGGGGATGCCCAAGGGCGTGCCGGTCGCGCCGGACCGGCCCGCGCCGAACGTCTACATCGATCCGCGTGTGGCGGTCGTGGCTGCCGGTGTGGGAGAGATCGGGCTCGGCGGGTTTCTGCTCACGCCCGAATTCGGCACCCGTCAGCGTTTCGCTTTCATTCTGACGGATGCCGAACTGGAGGGGGATGCGGTGCGGGCGAAAACCCTGTGCGGCGACTGCGGTGCTTGTGCGGAGGCCTGTCCATTCGGCGCGATCCATCTGGACCAGATTCAAACGATCACGGTGCAGGGACAGGAGATGCCGGTGGCACGGGTGGAGAGCGGATTGTGCGCGACCTGCCCGAACGGCGCGTTTCTCGCGGCTGGCCGGGGCAAAGAGCCGGACCGCATCGCGGCGGCGTGCGGCCGCGAGTGTCTGGTGCGTCTGGAGCAGTCCGGAAAACTCGGCAACCGTTTCGAGCAGCCGTTCCGCAAACGCGAGCCGTGGCAGTTGGACGCGCTCAAACGGCCGCTGACGCGTGACGCCGCAGGTGTGTTGCGGGCTTCGGATGTCGGGTGCGGCGCGGCGGGCGGCACGGGTGTGGTGGCGGTGCATGCCACGGGTCAGATCTTTTCCAAATAGGCGGCATATGACACTGACATCACAGCAGATCAAAGAGTTCGCCGCCTCGCTGGGGCGGCCCTGTCTGGTGGGGGTCGCGGATATCGGACGGTTCCGGAGCGCGCCGCGGCAGATGCATCCGGCCAACATTTTCCCGGAGTGCAAGTCGGTGATTTCCGTGGTGGCGCCTTTTCCCCGCGGGACCCTGCGCGGCATTACGGAGGGGACGTATTGGCCGAATTACACCTACTACTCGTACAACCGGTTGAACAATCTGTTCCGGCCGCGGATCACGTATGCGCTGTCCTGTTTCATCGAGGATCATGGATGGGAGGCGGTGCCGCTCTATCCCGCCGTGCCGGAACGCGGCGGGATGCACAGGCCGGTGAAGCCGGGGCGGCCCGCGCGGGAGATCAACCTGAACGTGCGGATCGCCGCAGTGGCCGCGGGGCTCGGCGAAATCGGATGGTCCAAGGTGTTCCTCACCCGCAAGTGGGGGCCGCGCGTACGGATCGGAACGATCCTCACGGATGCGGAACTGGAGCCCGATCCGCTGATTAAACCGGGCACGCTCTGCAACCGCTGCATGAAATGCGTCCGGACCTGCCCCGGACGCGCGATCCCCTCACCCGGGGAGAGGCCGCCGGTACGGGTGGAGATCGGCGATCAGGTTTACGAGTGGGGCGATGTCAGCATGGGGCGTTGCACGTTGACGCATCACGGTCTGAACCGGCAGGTGTCGCCGTTTCTGGTCCAGGATTTTCCGACAGTGGATTTCAAGGTTCCGGAGAGTCGTGTCTCGGAGGAACTGGCCTACCGCATGGCCTATACTCTGGCCACCGGAACCTGGGTGGCGTCGGAGGAGTTCCCGCACGGCAACATCGTGGACTATTACCATCAGATTCTCGGGCACGTCGGGTATTTCGCGATCTGCGGTGCGCAGGGATGCGTCCGCGGCTGCATGGACAGTCTGGAGAAGCGCCACGCGATCGAACAGTCCGCTTTCAAGACCGCGGTTTCGCCGCGCGGGCAGTGGACACTGCGGCAGCCGGAGGATGAGGAGTCTGCGGGCATTGCCGAGGGAACGTGCGCGGAGTTGTACCGGCAGCCGGATTTGCAGGCGGGGCGCTGGTCGTGAGGTGCGGCTGCGGAGCGGCACGAGAAGAAAGTGACACGCATACGGAAAGGGGGAAGGAATGAATCGATGGTGCGTAGGGGGCATGCTGCTGGTTTGCTGGGTCGCGGGATGGGTGCAGGCGGAACCGTTGGAGCAGGGCGAGGCCCGGTTCCTGAAGGCCCGGCTGGTTCCCGCGCCGCAGTCGGTCACGCTCACGGACGGACCGCGCGTGCTGTTGAACGGAGCGTTGCGGGTGTCGATCGCCTGCGTGACGAACGGCGAAGCCGCCGTGACGGAAACGCGTCGGGTTTTCAAAGAGTGGTTCGGGCACACGCCCAAGATCGGCTTGCGTCATGCGGATGCGGACGGGTTGCCGCAGAAGCCGGACGCCTACCGGATCGAGGCCTCCGGCCGAACGTTGTTGATCGAGGCCGCGGATTCTGGCGGGGTCCGCAATGCGTTGCGGACCTTACGGCAGTTGGCCGAACCATTGCGGGGAACGCGTGAAGTGGCGGAGTATGCCATTCCTGCGACGCGGATCGAAGACGCGCCGGTCATGGCCTTCCGCGGATTCCACCTCTGCTGGTTCCCGGAGAACACGCCGGTGCAGATGGAGCGTTTCATCCGGCTGGCAGCCTACTACAAGATGAACTATGTGGTTATCGAGCCGTGGGGGATGTTCGTTTCGGGTCGTAAACCGGGCTTGGCCTGGCCGGAGGGAACGATGACCCGCAAGGCGCTCCGGCACTTGGTGAAAGTCGCGGACTCGCTGGGGGTGACCCTGATTCCGCAGTTCAATGCGTTGGGCCATGCTTCGGGGGCGCGCATGAGCTGCCACAAACATGCGGTTCTGGATCTGAACCCGGAGTTGCAGCCGCTCTTCGAGCCACTGGGGTGGAGCTGGTGCCTCAGTAATCCCGAAACCATTCGGGTGATTGATGAATGTGTCACGGATCTGCATGAGGCCTTCGGACGGCCTCCATTTTTCCATGCGGGATGCGATGAGGCCGATGACATGGGCACCTGCCCGGCTTGCCGTCGGACGGACTATCCCGCACGGGTTCGGGACCATCTGACGCATCTGCGCGACCTGCTGGCCGCGCGCGGATGCCGGATGATGATCTGGCACGACATGCTGCTCAGGTCGGGCGATCCGCGTTGGAAAGGGTTTTACGCGAACGGGAAGGAAGGGGCCGAACGCCTGTTGGAGGGGTTGCCGCGCGACATCATTATTTGCGATTGGTACTACGGTGCGCCCAACAAAGAGGGGACGTGGCCCACGCTGCGGTATTTCAAGGAAAAGGGATTCGGTGTGCTCGCCTGTCCCTGGGAGAATGCCGAGGGATACCGCGGGCTCGGCAAGGCTGTGGTCAGCGAAGGGCTCGAAGGCATGCTCTCCACGACCTGGCACCACCTTTACGGCCGGGACATGATGGGAATCTATTTCCGTGCGGCGCATGCGATGTGGGGTACGCGACCCAACGGCGGTCACGAGTATTTGGTGTTCGCGCACCATCTGAGGCAGATCGGGTGGGATGTGCCGGTGCGGACTTACGAGGACACGGGCACCTATCACACGCAACTGCCGGAAAAGACCGCTTCGCCGCATTAATCCTAAAAAGGGCAGTTGAACGGGTGGAATTCTAGCAAAGCCCCGTAAACATTGGGTTTTGCGGTGCGCCCGACGCACCGTATTGAGATGCGGGCGGAGCCCGCAATCTCAAAGGCTGTGAGACTGTGAGGCTGTGAGGCGGTGAGGCTGTGAGGCGGTGGTATTCCGTGGTTAAATGATCGATCCCGATCCCGATAGCGATCCCGATCCCGATTTGGATGAAACCCTGAAACCCTGAAACCCCGAAACCATGAAACCCTGAAACCCAAGAGAGTTGAATTTTCAACGCGCTTTTAAGGGCTACGGTAGAGACACGCTCTCGGTTCGTGACGGGGTGGACGACGGCGTGTTTCGTTGGTATGCTTTCCCGTGATGCGGACACGCGGGCGGCCGGATCACCCGGACGCGCCGGAGACGCGGCATGGGGGAGGGGAAGATGCGATACCGGAAACAGATCTTGGCGCCGTGTTTCGGAGAGGCGACCCAGCACTGTCTCGCAAAGGCCACCGTAGCCATTGTGGGATGCGGTGGACTCGGCACTTGGCAGGCGGAGTTGCTGGCGCGCATGGGCATCGGACGGTTGCGTCTGGCGGATGACGATCGCGTGACGCTCGAAAACCTGCACCGGCAGATCCTGTTCACGGAGCAGGATGCGGTGGCGGGTCTCCTGAAAGTTCGCGCCGCTGCCGCGCGCTTGCGGCAGATCAACACCCATGTGGTGATCGAACCATATGAGATGCGGATCACGCGCGACACGCTCGATGCCTTTGCCGCGGAGGCCGATCTGGTGCTGGATGCCACGGATCATGCGCCCACGCGCTTTCTGATCAATGATTTCTGCCTGGCCCACGCGATCCCATGGATTTACACGGGTGTGGCGGGCGAGGAAGGGCTGATCCTGCCGGTGCTGCCGTCCGGCGGGCCCTGTCTGCGCTGCCTCTATCCCGATCCGCCTGAACCTGATGAGACCGCCAACTGCCGCACGGACGGCATTCTGCCCATGACCGTTGCCATGGCGGTCTCCCTGCAGATCGCCCAGGCGGTGCGCGTGTTGAACGGAAACGCGGAGCCCGGCACGCTCATCCGGTTCAATGTCTGGTCTGCGGTGGCACGGCGTGTCCGGCTCGAACGCCTGCCCACCTGTCCCGGATGCGGCCTCCGCCTGCGGAACGGGACGAACGAGACGTGACGTTTCTGACCGATCCGCTGATTTTTTCACTCCGCGTGTTAAGATTTTCGATTCGACCCTTGGACGTTGAACGCTCTTCCTTTTTTCCCAACCTTGCACATCCGGGACGGGTCGTTTACACTGGGGACATGAAAAAAAGAAAGTTGCCGCTCTCCAAAGTCTACACCCTCATTGAGCCCGGGCCGGTTGTGCTGGTGACGACGATGGATCAAGGGCGTCCGAATGTGATGACCCTTGCTTGGCACACGATGCTGGATTTCGAGCCGCCGCTGCTCGGCATGGTGCTCAGCGAACAGAACCACTCGTTCGCCGTATTGCGTAAGACCAAGGCCTGTGTGATCAATCTTCCCTCAGTCGCTCTGCGCAAGGCGGTGGTTGGATGCGGCAACACCTCGGGTCGCGACACGGATAAATTCGCGGCGTTCGGCCTCACGCCGCGTCCGGCGAAACAGGTCGCGGCCCCATTGATCGACGAGTGCTTCGCTTCGCTCGAATGTGTGGTCACCGACACCCGTATGGTGCGGCAGTATAACCTGTTTGTGCTGGAGGTCGTGCAGGCGTGGATTGATCCGGACTGCGGCCAGCCGAAAACACTGCACCACTGCGGTACGGGAAACTTTATGGTGGCCGGGCGGCGCATCACGCTGCCGTCGGCGATGAAGTGATCCGGGGCTCACGAATGCGGGTACAGTCCGCACCGCAACCCAATCTGACACCAAGCGCATAAAGAATCTTTTGCGGCATCGGGAACGAGCCCGTCTTGAACATCCGGGACGGGTCGTTTACACTGGAGGCATGAATAAGCAGGTGAGACGATTGATGGGGATGGGGGCGTTGGCGGTCATGGTTGCGGGCGGCGCATATGGGGCAACGCCGCCGTCTGCCGCAAGCGATGAAACGGGACGGTTACGGCTGTACGCGTTCGGAGACCTGATCGGTAATGCGGTCTCCAATGCGGCGGGGCCGGGTAACGCCATGCTGTATAAAGCGGCGTCGGGCGCGGTACCGGTCACGGGGCCGGGACGACGGGCCGGTTCGCGGGCAGTGGTGCTCGACGCGGATGTCTTCTCTGCCCCGGCTGTGACGCAGGCATCGAACGCGTTCACGGTGGCGCTTTGGTTGCGGCCGCAGGCGGCGGGCTCGAAAAAAGCGGGAAGCCGCTCGAACGGGATGATCGCCTCGAATGGCAGCGGTTATTATGACGGGTGGCGTCTGCTCCTTCACGATTGGCGGACGCGTTGCCCGACGATCGAATTGGGAAGGGGAAAAGATAAGGGCGCGTTGGGCGTGCACGCGCGGGACTCATTGGCCGTAGGCTTCTGGAATCATCTGGCGGCGACTTGGGATGGTGCGCGTGTGCGCCTGTATGTCAACGGGATGTTGTCGGCGGAAACGCCGTATGCGGGCCCGCTCGTTCCGCCCCGTGGCGCGCTCTGCGCGGGGTTCTCCGGTTACGGGGTCGGCTCGCTCGGCATGGCGATCGACACGCTTGCGGTGTATGACCGCGCACTGCCGCCCGAGACGGTCGCCCGGATCGCGCTGGACGGTGAGGCGCTGCCCGCCGACTGCGTGGCGTTGCTGGGTCAGGCGCAGGCGGCGGCAGGCGCGGGCGCAAGGAGCGAGGCGTCGCAGGCGTATCGGGCGTTGGCCGGGAAGGGTGAGGCGCCAGCCATCTGGCGGCAATGGGCCGCACTCGCCGCGCTACGGTTCATTGAAACGGCGGCTGATCGCCGTGCGGGGGTGGAGGCGTGCGCGGCGTTTTACTCCGACGCGTCCGTGCCTGAAACCCTGCGGGGTCAGGCGATTGAATTTCTGGCGCAGATCTGTCGCAGAGGACTGGGTGGCGAGGTGCTCCCCAGCCGGATTCTGGCCGATCTGCCGGAGCATCTCGAACTGGATGCCGGGGACCCGCGCCTGTTCGGTCTCGCCCTTGCGGAGGCCTATCAGCGCGAGCGGCAGTTTGATGCGGCGTACGGTGTGTACCGGCAACTCCTCACTGCGGCGGGGGATGAGGCGGAGGCGGCTGCCGGAATCCGGCAGGGTTATGCCCGAGCACTCTGGCAGGGCGGTTGCCGGGAGGAGGCGCGCGCACAGTATGCCGCGCTGGCGGCGGATACGCGTCTGCCGGAAAGCGCGCGCGGACTCGCGGCGCTGGCGGTGGCGCAGGTATGGCGCGAGGAGGGCAAGTACGCCGAAGCCGCCGCGGCATACCGCGCGGTGACAGGGACAGTCAGCCGGTTTACGCATCTGCTGGATGAGGCGCGTGTTGGCGCGGAGGCGTGCGCTAACCTGCTGGAGGGTAAGCCTGCGCGCGATCCCGAGGCCAGCCGTCAGCGTCTCGCCCCGCTGCCCGAACCGGCGGTGCGTTTCGTTGTGTCGCCCAAAGGCCGGGACACGAACCCCGGCACCTTCGAGCAGCCGTTCGCCACGCTGGAACGCGCGCGCGACGCGGTGCGCGCCGCCAAACGGGGGGGCAGTCTGCCGCCGGGCGGCGCCTGCGTGTTTCTGCGCGGCGGCCGCTATGCGGTGACCAACACATTCGTCCTCGAAAAAGGGGATTCCGGCAGTTTTGGAGCGCCGGTAGTGTATTGCGCCTGGCCCGGCGAACGGCCGGTGTTCGACGGCGGGTTCCGCGTGCGGGGATTCTGGCGCGTGCGCGATGCCGGCACGTTGAAGCGGCTGCCCGAGGAGGCGCGCGGCCATGTTCACGTCGCGAACCTGACGAAACAAGGGTATACCGCGTTGGAGGCGCAGGCCTCGTACGGGAGGGCTCAGACCAACGAAACGGTTCGCGAGCTGTTTCAGGACGGCCAGCCGCTGGAGATCGCCCGGTGGCCCAACGATGGCTTCCTCAAGATGGCGACCGCCAACATCACCAACCTGACTTTCTCCTGTCCGACCAACCGGTTGGCGCGCTGGACGCAGGCGGATGACCTGATGGCGAACGGCTACTGGTTCCACCTGTGGGCCGAGTGCACGGTGCCCTTGGCTGCGGTCGATGCCGCGACAGGAGTCTTTACGTTTCGCCAGAAGCCGGATCACAACCTGCGTGCGGGCTATCCCTTTTACGTGCTGAACCTGCTGGAGGAAATCGACCGGCCCGGCGAGTGGTTTCTCGACCGGGCCGCGGGACGGCTCTACGTGTGGCCGCTCAAACAACCTTGGCGCAGCACGCTGACGCTGTCGCAATGGAACCGTCCGTTTGTCGAGGCCCGCAAGGTGCAGGAGGTGGTGTTCCGCGGCCTGACCTTCGAGTACGGGCGGCAGAACGGGATGGTGCTGGACGCCTGCGCCAACGTGACCGTGGCGGGGAATGTGATCCGGCGTTTGGGCGGCACGGCGCTGATCGTCACCCAAGGCGCGAACATCCGGATTTACGGAAACCGGATGGAGACGCTCGGGCATGCGGGCATGCGGGTCGAGGGCGGTAACCGTACCAACCTGACCTCAGGACGCATCGTGATCGAAAACAACGAAGTCTCCCATTTCGCCCGCTGTTCGCGTACCTACAACCCTGCGCTGCTGCTCGACGGCTGCGGCGCGCGCGTGGCGCACAATCATTTTCACCACGCGCCGTCCAGCGCCATGCGGATCGAGGGCAACGACCACCTGATCGAGTTCAACCGCGTGGAGCATATGGTGCGGGAGTCGGACGATCAGGGCGGGATCGACATGTGGTGCAATCCGTCCTACCGCGGCGTGGTGATCCGTTACAATCTGTGGCGGGACATCGGCGGAGGCCATGCGCCGTGCGGTCAGGCGGGCATCCGGTTTGACGATGCGATCAGCGGCATGGTCGTTTACGGCAACCGCTTCGAGCGGACTTCGACGGGGCATTTCGGCGGCGTGCAGATCCACGGCGGGCAGGATAACATCATCGACAACAACCTCTTCACCGCGTGCCGGTACGGGGTGAGTTTCTCGGCATGGGGCCAGAAGCGCTGGGAGGACTTTCTGGGCCGCGAGAGAATCCGGAACCTGATGTATTCAGACGTCAACATCACGCTGCCGCCCTATAGCAAACGGTATCCCGAACTGGCCGGGCTGCCCGGCAAAGCGGATGTCAACAGCATCTGGCGCAACCTTTTCATCGGGACCGAAGAGGCGCTGCACAAAAAGCCTAAGGGAACCGAGACCTGGGAGAACCGCGTGTTCGCCGAAGCCCCCGATTTGGAAGAGGTCGCGGCCTGTTCACCTTTCGAGACGCTGCCGCCCGAAGACGAGATCGGCCTGTATGCGGATCCCTTCCGTGCGGCCGCATCACGGGATTTCTAGGACGGTAAACATTGGGTTTTGCGGTGCGCCCGACGCACCGTATTGAGATGCGGGCGGAGCCCGCAATCTCAAAGGCTGTGAGGCTGTGAGGCTGTTAGGCTGTTAGGCTGTGAGGCTGTGAGACTGTGAGGCTGTTAGGCTGTGAGGCTGTGAGACTGTGAGGCTGTGAGGCTGTGAGACTGTGAGGCTGTGAGGCGGTGGTATTCCGTGGTTAAATGATCGATCCCGATCCCGATAGCGATCCCGATCCCGATTTGGATGAAACCCTGAAACCAAAGAGATGGGTTTTGGACAAAGGTGCGTACTCATTGGCTTGGCCATGATCCGCATCGGGGAGGTGTTCCGGGGCATGGGCGATCCGAAAAAAAGGGTTCCGCGTTCCCGCGGTTCCTGCTAGACTGACCCTGTTTTGTTAAACCAACCGGAGTGCGCCGGATCCGGCTCATAAAAGGGGGAGCCGGGGAAGAGGGCGCACCCAGACGAAGAGGGGATCATTATGCCGATGTCACGGATGTCGTTTCACCGTGTTGCCATCTGTTTCGCGTTGCTTCTCGCCACAAGAGCGATCCTTGCTCCGGCGGCTCCGTTCCTTCCGCTGTCGCTCACGGATGCGGCGAATACGGGCTTCAGTGATGTGGAGGAGGGCGACCGCAAGGGCGGATGGCTCGATCTGGGCGGGAACGATCTGAGTGTGCTGCCCGCAGGTCTGTTGACGGTTTCGTCCCGTCTGCCGTTCCAGATTCTGGACAGCAAGAAAAATCCGGACCGAACCTGCGTGGTGCTGGGTGGCCCCAAGCGCCCCTATCTGCCGTCGCGGGCCGAAATCCGCGTGGATGGAAAAACCGGCGCGGTCCTCTACCTCCTGCACGGCGCGGCCTGGTGTCCGCCGCCGCAGCAACAGAAGATGGCCGGTGTGCTGACCGTGGAGTATGCGGACGGGACAGGCAAAGAGTATCATGTCCGTTGCGGCCGCGATGTCGGCGACTGGACAAAGCCGGACAGTTATTCGAACGCCGCGCGTGTCTGGAGCGCGTACAACGCGAACACCCAGGTGTCACTTTTCGCCTCCAAATTCAAGCTGGAGGCCAAACCCATCCGGCTGATCCGGTTGCGTTCGCAGGAGTGCGCCTGGATGGTGGTGGCGGCCACACTGGGCGACGAGATCTCGATCAAGCCGATCCGCCGCAACCTGACGCTCGACAAGAAATATACCGCGCCGCCGCCGTTCGAAAAGCCCTTGCGGGACGATTTGAGTGACACACGGCCGAAGAACATCATCCTGATCATCGGGGACGGCATGGGCGAAGGCGCGCAAAAACTCACCTCGCTTTATCAGCACAAGGCGGAGGGGCGTCTGGCCATGCAGCAGTTGCCGGTCACGGGCTACCTCACCACCTTTTCCGCCAACTCGGAGGTCACGGACTCGGCCGCGTCCTCCACCGCCATCGCCTGCGGGCACAAGACGAACAACGGAATGTTGGGCCTGACGCCGCAAACCAACACCGTTCTTTCCGTGGCGGCTCTGGCCCGGGAGAGCGGACGCGCGGTGGCGATCCTCACCTCCGATGCGGTGACCGGCGCCACGCCCTCCGGATTTTACGCGCACGTCGTGCGGCGCGGCGCGTATTCCGATATCGCCGAGTTCGCCGCAGCCTGCGGTTACGACATGCTGATCGGCAACGCCAACGCCAGGGCGTGGTTCACGCCTGAAGCGGCGGGTGGCCAGCGCACCGACACCCGGAACGTGCTGAACGAGATGACTGCCGCCGGATATGCCGTGGTCACGAACGCGGCGTTGTTCGCCGCCGTGCCCGAGGGGCAGCGGGTGGTCGGTTTTCTGGATAAGCCCACGCTGGAGCCGGAAACCGCGCTGGGGACTCTGATGGATATCGCGCTGCCGCGTCTCGCCCGCCACGACAAGGGGTTTTTCATGATGATGGAGTGCACCATCACCGACGCTGGCGGACACGGCAACAATCCGGAATACACGGTGCGCGGCACGCTGCAGGTGGACTGGGCGGTGCGGCGGGCCGTGGATTTCGCGAAGTCGCGCGGCGACACGCTGGTGCTGGTCACGGCCGACCACGAGACGGGGGGCCTGTTCTGTTCGTTGAGCCGTGCCGTGCCGGACCGACTGACGATCTGTTACACCACAACCAGTCATACCGGCGCACCGGTTCCGATTCATGCGTTCGGTCCGGGCTCCAAGTATTTCCAGGGCATGAACGACAACACGGATATTGCCAAAACCGTGGCGTTCCTGTGGCGAATGCGCCTGTCCGCGCCCACGCGGTGAGGAGGCGACACCGGTGTTCCTTTTGCGTCCGCACCGAGCGGCAAGGGAATTTCTCTGCGATGAGGTCTGAGGCCGCTGCAAAACAGAGTTTCGGAGCGACGGCGTACGCGGTACGGCCGGGGGTATGCGTTGCGTGCGGACGTGCGGCCGGTCGGCACGAACGTGCCTGCGTCTATTGTGGCGAGAGGGTTTGGCGTTCATTCCGCAATCGCGCTGCGCGCGCGGCGTGGATTGCCGTGCCGCCCGTGTTGTTGCTGTGGCTCACGGTTGCGGCCCGGCCCGATTGGGGTGCCGTATGCCAAACCATCCTCGACGGCGGTGCGCTTTCAGGATATCTGTTCGCAGCGGGGGCAGGCCTGCTGCTGTTGCCGCTGGAGGATGATGATCTGGTGACCGCGTCGGAGACGGAACGACTCCAATGGCAGGCCCTCTCACATGCGGGCGCGTTCCTGTGCGGGGGGTATGCAGCGTTGGGGTCGGCGTGTCTCGCGTGTGGCGCGCGCGTCGGACCTGCGGTCTGGGTTGCGGTCATCGCCGTATTCGCTTGCGTCGCACTCGCGCCTCTTCTCTTCCGGATCTCTTGGCGCGCGGTGGCGGCCGCAGCGCTTTGGGCTGCGGTGTGGCTCGGACACGGATGACGAACGGCGGTTGTGCCGGACTTACCAGACATGGGTGAGGGAGACGTACATGCAGCGCCCTGCGGTTTCCTGGCCGGGAAAGATCTGGAAATCATCGTCCAGCAGGTTGTCGATGCCGGCATTCAGGGTCAGGCCGGGTAGCTGACGCGGCTGCCACTGCACCCCTGCGCGGGTGTCCCAAAACCAGTTGTCATGCTGGCGGGCGTGATTGGTGGCATAACGGCTGACTCCTTGACTCAACCGCAAAGAAAGCTCGCGCGTCAGACGGTGGCGTACGCATGCGTCGGCGGCGGCGCGGGGATAATCCAGCGCGTAACGACTGGCATACCCGGACGTGTCCGTATCCTTGGACACGGTCAACAGGTTAAGTCCGAAATCCGTGTTACCATCCACTTCCCAGACGCCCTCTGCGGCAAGGCCCGTGGTGCGCAGAGTTTCGAGATTGACCGCCTGCCAGCGGCCTGCGGGCGAGGTGCGGCGCCAGTCCACGATATTCCGCCCCTCTTCATGAAACAACACCGTACGCCATCGGAAAGGTCCGTGCTCGGCCTTCCAGCCGAGTTCGGCGGTTTGGGTACGCTGCCGGTCGAGACCGGCGTTGCCGAGGGAAGAAGGCGATTCGTAGTTGAGTTCGGTGTATGAGGGTTGGCGGGCTGCGGCGGTGTACGACAGAAACAGAGTGTGACGTTCCGAAACGGTCCATTCGACACCTGCGGCAGGCAGGGGGATGGGGGAGTCGGTGGAGAAGAGATCAAGCGCTCCGCCCACGGTCCAGGTGAGCGGACCGCAGGTGAGATTCGGCAGAACGGCGAGCGAGGCGTGGCTGCGGGTGTGGTTGCCGAGCGAGCGGCTCTCCAGCGTTTCGAGATCCCCGTCGGCGCGCAGGTCTACGGAGACGGTGTCGTTGAACGTGCGGCGCGTGTCGCCGTGCGCGACAAAAAAATCGGTGGTGTGGTCGTTCTCGTAAAACGTCCGGTTATGCCGGTCAAGCCAATAGGTGTCCCGTGTGCGGAGCCAGGCGGCGGAGAGGCGGGCCGGTTGGCGCGGGTCCTGCACGAAACGAAGTGATCCGGCCGCGAGCGCGTCGCCCTTGCGCTCTGCGGCGGGAAAACTCGGGTCAGTGCCGTAAAAGCCGCGCGCGCCGAACTCGCGCCAGGAGAGCGCGGTGACGAGATCACTTCGCATCGTCTCGTTGGCAGCATGAATCCGGGCACCGGCCGCACCGCGTACGAGATCGTTGTCGCGATACCCGTCGGTTTGGTCGGCCCGGTCGGCTGAAACGAAGGCCGAGGCACCGGCAACGCCGTCGCGGAAAGGCTCGGTTTCGGTGAAGACCGCCTGACCGAAAAGAGCGCCCTTGTCGCCGCCGCCGAGTGTGATGGAGCGCAGGGTTTCGGAGAGGGGCGCGAGCTCCAGACTCACCGAGCCGGAGGGGTGGCCGGACGCGGCGCGGAAACGTTCCATGCCGGTCAACACCGTCGGGGTGTCGGTCCAGATGTTCGGCACGGACAGGTCCGCGTGCCAGTGCTCTGTCTGGGCATTGCGCAGTGTCAGGCCGTTCAGCAGCAACCCCGCACCGTTAAACGGGCTGCCGCGGATCGAGAGGTCACCCTGCGGCGCGCTTGCGCCCTGCTGGCGAAGCATGAGACCGGGGATATCGCGCAACGGTTCGGGCCCGGGCCGGACAAGGGAGGCCAAGGGTGTGGCCTCGATAAGGATCACTACATTGGAGACGGCAGTTTGAGCGGGGGCACGGAACACGGTGAGCATCACAAACAATACGGGGAGGGGGCGTAAGACTAACCGGGGGAAGTGCATGAGAGACGCGAGATTAACCGGGCCGGGAATGATTGTCAACCACAAGAAATAAAATAGGTTACAATATGGGGGCGAGCAGAAAGCCGGGGCGGGCAAAGCCCGCAGGAGAAGGCGGAAGAGACTCGTTAGTCGGTTGCTTTTTTTGTTATGTTCATTCGCACTTTTGAACAAATTGGTCGATATGCTCCGCCATCACGCGCCGGATCTCAGATGCCTGCACTTCGCGTAGCGGGATGTTGCCTGAACATGACAGATGCGCGGCGGTGCCGGCCGCCTGCCCGAGTTGCATCATGGTGCGCGAAAGGCGGCAGCTTGATGCTGCGATGGCGCTGAAACTGGCGGCCCGTCCGGCGATCAGGACATTCGTGGTTTTCAACGGCAACAGACAACGGTACGGAATGCCGTAGGGACCTTTCAACTCGCCGCTCGGGCCGCCGCCGCCGTGGTTGTCCATCGGGTGGTCGGCGATGGCGATGATGTCGTCGTGTTTTTGATTGCCACATGTCGCGATCAGGTCGTGCTGGGTAAGCACATATTCACCACGCACACGGCGGGTCTCGCGCACGCCCATGACCGGAAAAATCGATTTCAGCCGGAAGCGCCGGAACTCGTCATAGTTCTTTTGATGCCAATGCCAGTGGGCCAGCACGCGGCGGCGGCACTCCGCATACGCTTTTTCGGGACCCAACTCGAAATACTCTTCACCGCGCATGGTTGGCAGCATGTTGACAAAGCGATCGCCCTTTGGGTATTGGCCGATGAACGCGAACGGAAAGTTGCCTTGCCACCAGCATTTTTCGGGAATGCTCTCGGGCAGCGGTTCGATCAGATCGGGCTCGTTTTTGGCGAGCGGCGTAATGCGGTACATGAGGGTGGCACCGTTGAGACGCATGAGTGGCTCAGGTGGTGCGCCGGGTTCGTTGAAGTCGGCGCGGCGGTCGCGTCCGATCATCAATTCGCAGCCGAGTTGCGCGCAGAGCACGGCATCCGTAGCATCAATGAAGATTTTCGCACGTATGACGACGCCGTTGCTGAGTGAGATCGCGCTGGCTTTGCCATCCGCGTGGCGTGCCTCCACAAAGGCCGTGTTGAGTAGCACACGGCAGCGGCCGGTTTCATTCAACATGGCCAGCATGGTTTCCGCCATGGCGTCCGGCTCGAAGATCACGCCGCGGCAGTGTTCGCGGAACCACGCCTCATTGCTCATGCCGGAACCGTGGCGGCGCAGGGTGTGGGCGTAGGAGACACAGGGATCGGTTTCGATCATGCCGCCGGGGAAGGTATACTTCTCCCATGGCTTGGGCCAGGCGAGGTGACGGTCAAAGCGATAAACGCCGGCAGCGCCGGGGATCTGCCGCAAACGCTGATAGACACGATAGGGCACCCCTGTTCCGCCCATGCCCGGCTCCCAGTTGTTGACGCCGCCAAGGGTGGAGGTTCCGCCCAGCATCGGTTCCTTTTCGACCAGGATGACGGAGGAGCCGAGATGTGCGGCGGACCATGCTGCCGCAAATCCGGCACTCCCGCCGCCGATGACAGCGACATCGCAGGTGAGTGCCGTTTTTTGTTCGGCTACGCATGCCCATGCGGCGCACACCAACACCGGCAGGATTCGTATGTGCTTTTTTGTCATCGTCATGGGTCCTCAACCGTGTTCCCTGATCCGATAGAACCGCAACGACCTGATTGTCTCTGATCTGCGGCACGATTGCAAAGTTAATAAATATGCTGCGAAGCTTTTGTCACCACACTACAAAATACGTTCTCCCTCTTCTGTCTGCTCTGGCACGAGCATCGGCAACACACAGGAGGCTGCGAAATCTGGCAGCGGAATGACGTTGACCGGGCAGCCATAGGCCGCTTCCAGAAGATCGGGGCGCAGGACTTCGGCGGGGGTGCCATCGGCGAGTTTGACTCCTCGGCTCAGCAGGATGATCCGCGAGAAAAACTGACTCGCCAAGGTGAGGTCGTGTGCCACCATCAGGATGGTGATCTTGCGGTCGCGGTTGAGGCGCAGCAGTAACGCCATGAGGTCTACGCGGTGACGCAGGTCCAGATGCGAGGTGGGCTCGTCCAGTAGCAGGATGTCGGGCTGTGCCGCCAAGGCCACGGCGATGGCCAGCCGCTGGCGCTCGCCGCCGCTCATCGCCGTCAGTGCGCGTCGCCGCAGGTGCCAGGTGCCGGTCACGTCCATCGCTTCCTGCACTGCATCGTGATCGGCTTTGGAAGGGGCGCCGAAGCGCGGCAGATACGCGGTGCGCCCGAGCGACACAAATTCGTAGGCCGCGAAAGGGATGTCCTGCGGAAGCTCTTGCGGAACCACCGCCACGCGCCGGGCAAATTCACGCGCGTTGCAACGGGCGGGATCACCGCCGGCGATCCGGCGCGAACCTTGCGACGGAAGCTGGCCGGTGATTACGCGCAACAGCGATGACTTGCCCGCGCCGTTCGGACCGACCAGCGCGGCGCACTCACCGCGCGCAAGGTGCAGCGAGACATCGGTCAGCACCGGCTGGCCGTTGTACGCGGCATGGATGTGTTCCAAGTGAATCATGGCTCGGTTTTTTGGAACCGCCATGACGCCAAGAACGCCAAGGGGATCGCCTGATTTTCATGGAGTTTCATGTGTTTCATGGTTCGGTTTTTTCTATCCACAGATTAACACAGATTACGCAGATTTTTGGGGGCATGGTGACGGTGTTTTAACCGCGAATGATGCGAGTGACGCGAATAGGCATGGCTGCATAAATAGCCGCAAAGAACGCAAAGGGGAGCCCTGATTTTCATGGAGTTTCATGTGTTTCATGGTTGCGCAGCAGCAGATAAAGGAAAAAGGGGCCGCCTGCAAGCGCGGTGATCACGCCGACCGGAATTTCGCGGGGCGCGAAAAGCAGGCGCGCGAACGTGTCGCACACGACCAAAAATGCGCCGCCGCACAGCGTCGCAGTCGGCAACAGGCGGCGGTGGTTCGCGCCGACCATCCGACGCAATGTGTGCGGCACGATCAAACCAACAAATCCGATGCAGCCCGCAAGCGAGACGGCGGCGGAGGTGGCGAGTGCGGCGGCACCGAGCACTAGCGGCAGGACGATGCGCGTCTCCACGCCGAGGTGGCGCGCGGTCTCGCTGCCGAGCAGCAGGGCGTTTAGCGCGGGGGTCTGACTGAAGAGCAGCGCGGCGGAGATGGCAACCAGCACGGCCACAATCAGCACGAGCGTCCAGGATGTCGCCTGCAAGTTGCCCATCATCCACCAGGTGATGCTGTGCAGGGCGAGCGTGTCGGCCAAGGCGAGGACGAGCATCAGCAGGCTTGAGAGCATGGAACTGGCGACCACGCCGACGAGAATCAGGGTGTTGGGCGAGTAGTGGCCGGCACGTCCCGACACAAGACAGACCAGCAGCAGGGTCAGTCCGCCGACCACGAAAGCACCGGCCGGCAAGGCGAGCGGCGTCAACTGTGCGAGGCCGGTCACGATCGTCAAGGCCGCGCCGAGCGAACTGCCGCTGCTCACGCCAAGCACGTAAGGCTCGGCCAGCGCGTTGCGCAGAATGGCTTGCAGGGCGCAGCCCGAGAGCGCCAGCGCCGCGCCGACCACAAAACCGGTCACGACACGCAGCAGCCGCAGTTCCAGCAAGGCACGCCCCGCAAACGTCGAGGTGTCCGGCAGTCCGAATCCGGCAGGGCCGGCCAGCAGGCACAGGACGAGCACCACAGGCACGGCGAGCAGGAGCAGGCAGGTTGTTGTGCGGGAAGGTGTCATGGGCGGTCCGGGGCAGGGGACTGTTTGGCGAATCGTTCGGCGTCCTGATCCAGAACCGCTTTGATTTGTGCGATCCCGTCCAGCACGCGCGGGCCGGGACGACTCACGGTGTTCAGGTCGGTGACCGTGTAGACACGGCCGGAGCGCACGGCACGCAGGGAGCGCCAACCGGTCTGTCCGGCGTACACTTCCAGCGGCGGGAGCGTGGTTTCAAAGATGCAGAGTAGCAGGTCCGGGTCTTGCGTGATGATCCATTCGAGTGAGACACGCGGGTAATCGGCCTCAAGATCGTGCCCGGCGCTGACGCCGCCCGCGAGTTCGAGCAGGGTGGTGACAAAGGCGTTAGGCCCGGCGGTGATAGAGACATCCGGCGCAAAGAGCAGCAGCACGCGCGGGCGCGTCTGGCGTGAAGAGGCTGCTTGACGCGCGCGCTCGATGCCGCTCTGGATCTCGTCCGCCAATTGGTTGGCACACGCCGAACGGTCGCAGAGCGTGCCAAGTTGGCGGAGCGCATCGGGGATTTGATCAAGCCGCGTGCAGGGCACATGCACCACCGGGATGTTTAGCGCCGTGAGCCGGTCGCGGAGCGCGGGATCGGAAAGCACGGTTTCCAGAACATGCGTGGGGCGGACGGCAAGCAGGGGTTCGAGCCACGGGACGGCGAAGTCACCGACGACGGAAATTTCGCTCACAACCTCCGGCGGGTAGTCGCAGGTCGCCGTGCGTCCGACCAGAAGGTGCCCCGCGCCGATCGCGTAGACGCACTCGGTCAGGTGGGGGGCGGTCGAGACCAGCCGCATGCCGCTGTCGGCGGGCAGGGGCTCTTGCCGGATGCAAGCCGTCAGTGCCGACAGCGCCAGCGCCAGCCAGCACGCAACCACGCGCCGCCATTGGCCGGTTTCTGGTTTCTGGTTTCTGGTTTCATTGCTAGCGAAACGCCGGGAGGGGCAAGCGTCTGCTTGCCCGGCGGCGGTCACGCCGCCACCTCTCCACGTTTCGCGTCTCCGCGTCTCTGCGTTAAAACCTCTCAACTTTCGACTCTCATTTTCCAGCGGGCGGGGACGCCCGCGCTCCCGAACTTAGGGGCGGCGCAAGGACGAGCAGACGCTCGTCCCTCCCGTCTTGCGGTTAGAAGGTGTATGCGGCGCAGAGTTTCCAGGTGCGGCCATTGGCCGGATAATAGCTGGAGCCGTAGAAACCGCAATAGGCGTACTCTTTGTCAAAGACATTGTCGACACCGCCGATCAGGCGCAGCCCTTTCAGGAACTCCGGCTCGTAGCGCAAAGCCAGATCAAGCGTGGCGTAATCGTCAAGTTTTGCCGCCTGATTGGCGAAGTCCGAACCTGATGTTTGCGAAGAGACATAACGGGCTGTGCCGAGCGCGGCCAGACCGGACAGGATGTAGACCTCGCCGTTCACTGTCAGCATATGATCCGGGGTCAGTGGCATATCGTTATCCTTGTAGATGCCCTCGGTGAAGCGGGAGTCGACCAAATCATAGGCGATACCGAAGCCGCCGACGCGCTCCCTTGACCAGCGCAGGGCTGTTTCCACTCCGCGACGGCGCGTGTCGTCCGGGGCGTTGAGGTTCATGTAGGTGACGGGGTTGTAATAGATCTCGTCACTGGAACGCATCTCGTACAGGGTGATGCCGGCGGTCCACTCCGTCAGGAAGGTGATCTCGGCACCGGTCTCGAGGCAGTAACCGGTTTCCGGCGTCAGGCTGGTGTTGGGGATGCCGGACCAGCCCACAGTCTCATCAATGAACGGGGCGTGGTAATAGCGGGACGCGCGCGCAAAGAGTTTGGCGTTTTCAACGGGCCGATACAGCAGTGCGGCTTCGTAAGCTTTTTCCGTCTGACTGTAGGAGGTCGTGCCGGCATTGCTCGCGATGCGGTTATGGATGCGCTCAGCACGTGCGCCGAGCGTTACCGAGAGGCTTTCTGTTAAGAAAAACTCATCTTGCGCATAGGCTGACAGCGCGGAGCGGTCGAAATCCCAGGCAGTGGCAGAGGGCATACCTGAATATATGCTGCGGCTGTGGATGTCGGAAGTTTCATAACGCAGGTCAGTGCCCAGTGTCAGGCGGTTGGCATGGTTGGCGATGTCGCTGTTATGCGTATAACGCGGGGTGAAGGCAAAGGCGTCAATCTCGTTTTCATTCTTGATGCTGTAGCCTGTTCCGACGAAGCGCGCTTCAGCCTCGCGACGGGAGGCGGAGAGGTTGGCGTCGATGGTGCCGTTGTCGCCGATAGGGGTGCCGCCGCCTAGGTTCAGGCCCCATGTTTCGAACCAGGCACGGTCATTGGGTGTGGTGGTTTGGCGCGGGTCGTTTTTGAACTGGCGCCAGGTGAGGGTGCCGGGCAGACCGTATTCGCTGTCGTGATAAAATGTCGAAAGCGAGAGATGCTGTCCTTTTTCCCAGCGCTTAGCCACTGCGGCGTCTAAGCTCCATGATGTATAGTCGCCGTTGTCGCGGTAACCGCCGGTCTTGTCCCAGTCCGCGCCCGCGTAGTATGTCACCCCGTCTTCAAACGCGCCGGACTTGCTGATGTGCGCGGCATAGGTGTCATAAGAGCCTACAGTGGCGGAAACGGTTGTGACGGGCGCGGCCTCGACCGAAGTGTCGGTGATAATGTTTATGACGCCGGTTTCGGCGAAATCACCGTAGAGCACGGTTTGCGGCCCGCGGATCACCTCGATGCGCTTGACAGCATGGAGAGGGATGCGCATCAGGTTGGGCGCGGACATGTCGGGGTTATTGAGCCGTTCGCCATTGAGCAGGATCAACACGCGGCCGTGGGCGCTTTCGCCGAAACCGCGTAACGCGACTGTGGCGGTGGCGGGGTTGTCGGAGAAGTTCTTGACCGGGAGACCGGCCTGCTTCTGCAGAACATCTATGACGTTCTGGTAGCCGGTGCGGGCAATCTCTTCTGAGGTGATCACCTGCACGTTGGCGGGCATCTCGGACGCGGTGCGCCCGGTCCGGCTGGCCTGCACGATGATCGGCGGGATCGCGTTGGAGACAGACGGTGCTGTCGGTGAAGACTCCGGGGCCTCGGGGGTTGTTTGGCCGAGGGTGGTCAGGCCACCGGTTGCGGCCAGACACGCCGCAAACGTGGCGGCGGTGAAACGGTATGACAGAGACATGATACGTATCCTCTTACGCGAAGGTTGAGGCAGATTCCAACGCGTACGAGGCCGCAGGGGCGAGAGCAGAAGCAGTTCCGGAAACGGCCGGCGACAGGCCTCGGCTCCTCGGACGCGAAGGAGTGCCGCAGCTTGCATCCGGCCCGTCTTCTGGCTTACGGCTTGACCTTACCCCCGCCTTCTCTCCCTGAGGGAAATGGCATCCGGGGGCTTGTAGCCGATTACAGCGGCGCGACCGCGCCCGATTCTCACGGGCTTCCGATAGCCGGTGCAAAGTACGGGGGGAGCATAGCGCAGCGGGCGCGGCCTGTCAATGCCGCGCTGTGCGCGGAGTTGACGCGGAGTTGAAATTTAGGATTTAGGAGTTAGGAATTTTTGGGGAACTGCCATGACGTCGGGAATGCCAAGTTTTTTTTGGGGGGCATTGCTCGGTTTTTTTTAACGCAGAGGTTGCCCTTATCGGGCCGATAAGACCAATAAACCAAACTACTGCTACGCGAGGATGATGGTACGCGCTTCGCGGATAAAAAAGGCTTTGCACTCCTGCCAGTCGAAGGGCACCAGCATGGGGGGCACGGGCTCTTTTTCGGCATCAACAAAATAGGTGAGGCTTTTGAGGATATGGTAGGTGTTGATGCGGCTCGCACCGTATTTATCGAGAAGTTTCCTGAAAAGGTCTTCCAGCGTCAGGCCGTCGTGCAGGATCAAATAAAGATCTATGAAATCCTTGCGGCTGCCGCGCCCGGCGATTGCCGCCAACTTCATCAGGGCGATGTCCACGACATGCGCCACGGCAAAGAAGCGGTAGGACTCGGACGCGAACAGAAAGGGATCGCGCACCTGAAAGAACGAGAGCTTGGTTTTGCGTAACAAGACGGTCAATGTCCGTTCATCTGTTTGCAACGTCTCGTATTCTCCGTACGTGGCCAGCACACGGTGTAACGCATCCATGTCGGTCGCGTCGGTGCGGAAGAAATCGAGGTCTTCCGATAGGCGGTGGCCGAAGCGGAACGCGAGGCCAGTGCCGCCCGCCAGCGTCCAGCCGAGGAGCGGCGGGGGCGGGTCGCAGCCCAAGTCGTCTAAGAGTTCCAGGCTGTGTTGCGGCAGAACATTTTCGTGCATGGCGGTATGCCCTCCGATTCAAGGATGTTACGCCAGAAGTTGCGTGTGCGGGGCGAGAGACGGTTGGTGGCGGCGACAGCCCTGAGAAAAACGTCTTTTCCCATAAATCTGTGCATGACACGGATGTCCTCGATCGTACCGTATTCCAGAACCCGCTCGACAATCCAGACCGTGTGCTCGGTCAAGTCTTTGATTGTGAGGGGGTGATCCCAGAACAAGCGGCGAATTTTCGAGACGGTCTGCAGCGCCGTGGGCACCGTACCGTCAGGCACGGGCTGCGACGACAGTTCAACGAGGCCGAGCGTCGGCCGCCGCTGGCGAATCTGATCCGACAAAGACATGGCCCCTTGCTTCATGGTAGTATGATATATAATAGTGCCGTTTAACACAAGCGGACGTTGGAGACCATCGTGAGGAAAATGTGTTATATAAAAAAACTTGGTGAGAACGTGTTCTGGAGGGAACGGTGATGGCATGGATGGATGCGGAGTTTTGTGAGTCGCGCTGTCCGGTGTGTACGCGATTTAGGAGTTTTTGGGGAACCGCCATGACGCCAAGAACGCCAAGTTTTTTTTTGTGGAAACATTGCTCGGTTTTTTTAACGCAGAGGCGCAGGGACGCAGAGTTTTTTGAGAGTAAAAGCGCTGTTCTACTTTTTCACATAGAGCGGCAGAGTGGGGCGGGACGTCTCGCGCAGTGCCGGAACGAGCGTCTCTTCATTCATCCATGACCGCAATCGCACCTCGTCCTTTGGCGACGAGGGCTACCTGCTTGGTGATCGGATCAAAGATACATATCTGATTCTGTCCCAACTGGAACAGGACCTTGTCGCTCGGCAGCAGGATGACGTTGCGGACATTCCACTTTCCGAACGGGGTCTCGAACGCAAAGTGGACTTGCGCACCCGTGCGGGTGTGTCTGCCCCGTAGCCCCTCACTCGGCCAGAAGCCGGATCGAAACTCCCAGTGGCTGTTTGTGGCGGTGCCTAATTTTGCTGCTAACCCAAAATTGAACCAAGAATCCATGTCTTGCGGAGGGGCAATGGGCGCACCATGCCAAACCGGAGCAGCCTGTAGCGCGAAATCCCGTTCGACGGTGATTCGCGTCGGGGTCTCAGGTTGGGCTTTTGTCGTAAGACGAGCCACGAGATCCCACCGATTGCTGTTCTCGGGCGTGATTTGGACAAACAGGCGGTCATTGGCACGGGTTGATTTCAGGTCGAACACCTTGCGCTTCTCGGCTGTTGCGAGGTTCATTCTGTACACATCCCCGTCGTCGGCCGCGATGAAGTAGACCAAAACGTTTTCAGGGAGGGAGATCGCTGATAGCTGGACCACCTTCATCTGCGTGTACAGTGACGTGACACTCGCTAACAAGTACCACCCGAATAGCAGCAGATAGGAGGCGGTCTGAACACTCACCGATCCTTTGATGGATTTCCGCAGCCACTGGGGATCGTTGCGGAAAAGCGAGGCCACGAAGGGGAATTCAAGCACCAAGGTCATGAAGTAGGCGAGGACGACCATCACCCAGAAGAAGAACCATGCATTGTACAAGTTGAGCGGAAGCGCGCGTACAATGAGGTCGCCCAGGAAGAGACCGCCAACCCAAACTGAAAAGTAGTTGGCGAGGATGAGCGCGACGATGCTCTTCCTTTTGGGCAGTCCAAAGATGCCAGCCAGCAGCAAACCTTCAAACAGCCCGATGATGAGGTTGCCGAAGATCAAATGCAGCATGCTTGCCCACATCAGCGGTGTTCCGGCATTGGCCAAAGCCACCGAAGGCAAGGCCGCAACGCCGAGCATCATCCCTCTTGTGATGTTCTTCTTCATGTCTTGTTGCGGAGTAGCGTATTTGGGCCAGGCCCAAGCACCACAGAATCGCGAGTAGTGTAACCGTGTTGCTAGAGTAAGTCAATCTTGCCCACCGTCTTTTCATCCTCGCATTTTCTTGTATCATCTCGCAACGTTCAACGTGTCCAATTTTTTGACCCACACGCAACGAGGTGGCGGTCTTTTCGCGATAACGCGGTGGTGTAGTACCGGATTTAGGGTCAGAGTTCGCTTGCGTGTGTTGCGCGGGGAACCTACAATGGTGCGCATTCCTCATGCAGACGACTCATCCAGAAGAACGGCCGTTGGTTTTTGATTGCCACGTCCATTTGTATCCAGCTGCGCTGGCCCCTAAGGCGGTTGGCTCCCTTGCGCAACGCTTTGGTAACCCGCCGGCGTTTGATGGCACCGTTGCCGGGCTGACGGCAGATCTCGCGCGCTCCGGTATCTGCAGTGCGCTCAATCTGCCTGTCGCAACCCGCCCTGATCAGGTGGCTTCGATCAATGCCTGGGCCGCCGCGATCAACCGCGGCCCGGTACGTAGTCTCGCGACCATCCATCCCGACACGCCCGACATCCCGGCCACGCTCGATTCCATTCAGGCGGCTGGCTTCCGCGGTGTCAAGCTGCATCCCGAGTACCAGACCTTCACCTTGGATGATCCGCGTGTGCAACCGGTCTGGAGCGGCTGCGTCGAGCGCGGCCTCTTGGTCTTCCTGCATGCCGGCGGTGAGCGTGTCTTTTCGTCACCCTTTCATACGACGCCCCGCACGCTGGCGGCGTTGCTGGCGGCGTACCCGCGCTTGACGGTCGTGGCTGCGCATTTAGGTGGCTTCCAGATGTGGGACGAGGCGGAGGCGGAGCTCATTGGCCGCCCGATCTACCTTGATCTGTCACACACGCTCTTCTGGATGCCTGACGAGCAAATCGTGCGCATGGTGCAACGGCACGGTACGTCGCGCATCCTGTTTGGAACGGACGCCCCGTGGCAGTCGCCGCGGGCCGTGCTACGCGCCTTCCTCGCGTTGCCGTTCACGGAGCACCAACAGCGGCAGATTCTCTGGGACAACGCCGCAGGCCTGTTCGGTCTGAAAGAACCTATCGGGATGTGCGGCGGCGCGTCCACCAACCTCCAACCTCAGGCTTCGACATGACACTCGCTTTCATCGGACTCGGCTTGATCGGCGGTTCGTTCGCCCGCGACTTGCGTAAGTCAGATCTGGCCGAAGAGCTGCTCGGCGTGGACACCGATCCGGCACATGCGGCGCGCGCACTCGAACTCGGTCTTGTCGACCGCGTCGTCGCTTTGGACGAAGCCGCCAGCGAGGCAGACGTGCTGTTGCTGGCGGTACCGGTCAACGCCATCGAAACGCTTCTGCCGCGATTGCTCGATACCGCGCGTGACGGGCAGACCGTGATCGATCTCGGTTCGACCAAGCTACGTATTGCCGACGCGGTGCGCGAGCATCCGAATCGCGAACGGTACGTCGCGGCGCACCCCATGGCGGGCACGGAGCATGCCGGTCCCGACGCCGCGCTGGAAGGACTTTTCCGGAACAAAACCGTGTTGTTGTGCGATCTCGAGTGGAGCGCACCGGACGCCTGCAAGACCGCGCTTGAGCTTTTCCATGCGGTCGGCCTCAAGTTCGAGTTCATGACGGCCGAACAGCATGACCGTCACGCCGCATACGTTTCACACCTCTCGCACGTGGCCGCTTACGCGCTCTCGCTCGCTGTTCAGAGCGAGGAGAAGGCCGGCTACGCTGTGCCGCGTCTGGCAGGCGGCGGATTCGCCTCCACCGTGCGCCTCGCGAAAAGTTCACCCGAGATGTGGGTGCCGATCTTCGAGCAGAACCGCGATGCGATCCTTGATGCCATCACGGCTTTCTCCGATCGCCTAACCGCCTTCACGCATTGTTTGGAGGAGCGGGACTGGAAGCGTCTCGACGCATACATCCGCGAAGCCAATCGTATTCGCGATATGCTGTAAGCTGCGGAGGTCATGATGGGCATGATGACGTGGGGTTTGTGCATTCTGATCCTGTTGGGTGAATCTTCTGGGATCGGGGACGGCACGCTGGTCAAGCGGGTGGTGGAGGACGGCCTCGCTGAGAGACTCACGCCGCTGGCACCTGAACTCGCGGAGGCTTACGAGGCGGGGTTTACGCGTGATGGCGCGGAGTATGTCTGCGACAACGGGGTTCAGGCTTCGCAACAACGTGGTGTCATGTGGAGCGTGGAACTGAACCAGAGCCAGCCCGGGCCGGTGGTGGCATCGGCATGGGCGCGTGCAGAGCAAGCGGAGGGTGCGCCCAACAGCGACTTCTCGCTCTATCTGGATATTGAATACACCGACGGCACACCGCTCTGGGGGCAGGTCGCGCCGTTCGATCCTGATCCGACGGCGGGATGGCAACGGCGCGAGGTGGTGCTCACACTGGATCGTCCGATTCGTCACATCAGTTATTACCTGCTCTACCGCAATCGTGCCGGGCGGGTACGCTTCAAGGATGCACGTTTGGGGACTTTCGACGCTGGTGATCTTCTGCGGTTTGAAGGGACATTGACCGAGCAGGTCGTTGCGCCGCGGCGCGGTTTTCTGATTCGCGATGTGGCTCAGGAGTCAGGCTTTGTGTCGATCGCACGCGAGGCGCTCGGCGTCCGGCTGACGACCCACGTGCAACGTGCTGCCGGTGTGACCTTTTATGATGTGTCCCTGCAAGAACTTACCGGTCAGGATCGCGCAGTGACCCTCGTCTACTCTTTGCCGCAGCCGCCCGGGCCGCTGGTGTGGTTTCATGATCCGCGACAGACGAATGCTCTGGACGGATGCCTTGTGGAGGTCATGAACACCACGCGGCGGCAGGTCGGCGCAAACGGCCAGCTTTCGCGCTATCCGTTCGGAGCGGTGGCGGCGGGCGGAAAGGGGTGTGCGGTGGGTATCGATACGGCAACGCCGCTCTACTTCCGGGTCGGCTGTCAGCCCTGGACGCGCGAGCTGTTCTTGTCGTGCGACATCGGCTTCGCGCCGGAAAAGCAGACGGCGGATTTCCGCTTCTGCGTATTTGACTTCAATTCGGATGATGGGTTCCGTGGCGCGTTGGCGCGCTACTATGAACTCTATCCTGACGCCTTTGCGACGCGCATCAACGAACAGGGGGTCTGGATGCCGTTCGCGCCCATCAGCGCGGTGCAGGGTTGGCAGGATTTTGGTTTCAGGTTTAAAGAAGGCGATGATGAGACGGCGTGGGACGACGCGCACGATATTTTGACCTTTCACTACACCGAACCGATGACGTGGTGGATGGCACTTGAAGGTGAAGGTCCGCATACGCTGGAGAACGGCCTGGAGGAGGCGCAGCGATTGGCGGCCGTCGGCGATCCCGCCGGGCTGGCCTGGGAAAGCAGCGCGTTCAAGGATGAGGCGGGACAGGTGCCGGGGCGCGTGCTTGATACGCCCTGGTGTACCGGAGTGGTCTGGAGCGTGAACAGCGCTCCCGGGGTGCCGGGCACGGTGACCGACTTTTCAAACAAGTGGAGCGCCGCGTACATTGAGCAGCAGTACGGTACCGGAGGTACGGCCAGATGCGACGGCGAGTACATCGATTCGGCCGAGGCGTATGTGACTGACGAACTGAACTTCAGGCGCGACCACTTCGCGAGTGCAGCGCGTCCGCTCTGCTACGCGCTCGGCTCGCGCCGCGTGGGTATTTACAAGGGCATGATCGGCTTCGAGTATGTGCGGGAACTCGCACGCGAGATGCATGAACGCGGGCGTTACACGATGGCCAACAGCACGCCGAGCAGTTGGTGCTGGCTGGCACCGATGTTGGATGTGATGGGCACTGAGACCAATTGGAAGCGTGACGGGGAGTGGCGGCCGATGTCTGACGAAGAGTTGCTCTACCGTCGTGCAATGTGTAAAGGCAAGCCGTTCTGTTTTCTCATGAACACCGATTTCAGCGCCTTTTCATACGAAGACTCAGAAAAGTTCATGAGGCGGGTGTTGGCGTACGGCATGTTCCCGGGGTTTTTCAGTGCCGACGCCTCGACCGGCCATTACTTTACACGGCCCGAGCTGTATAATCGCGACCGTCCGCTCTTCCAAAAATACATTCCGCTCTGCCGTCTGGTCGCCGAGGCTGGCTGGGAGCCGGTGACCGGTGCGCGTTCGGACAACGCGTCGATGACGTTGGAGCGGTTCGGCTGTCAGCCCGGCACCTGCTATCTGACGATTTTCAACCACTCGGAAACGCGCCAGCAGGCGACGGTGACGCTGACCACGCTTGCACAACCGTCGACCTGCCGCGATCTTGTGCGAGATACGGCGGTGACATGGCAAGACAAGCAAACAGCCATCGAGTTGGATGCTGGCGATGTCTGCGTACTGGCGCTCGAAGGGCTATACATGGGCGACGCCCTGCCCGACGATCTGGAGGTCGCACCCGTGGAGTAGCGGGATGGGGCGCGGGTGGTTTTCATCCGCAGATTGGCGCAGATTTTTGGGGATACACCAACCGCAGGTCGCGGGTCGAGCGTCGCGGGTCAACCTCTCTTGTTGCGACCACGTAGTGGCCCGCAACAAGAGAGTAAAAACAGGGTGACCGCCGTCACATCGCAGGGCGACGCCAAATGGGGCACGGGTTTTCCAACCCGTGTCGCGGACAGGAATGTCCGTGTTCCTGTTTTTGGGACGCGTTACTCTTTTTACGGGCCTTCACCAAAATCCGGACGTCCAACCCCGTTTACAGGTTTGGCTCGCTGCGGGAAAATCGCTGTTCCATCGAACAGTATTACGACGTCTTCTGGAAACTTAGGAGCCCTAGAAAAAGTAATTTTGTAATACCAATTTGTGTCATCATCCAAATGAGCACGATTAATAATACGACTAAGTTCGACCGTTAGAAGTTTTTCTTGGATACAACCGGTAGCCTTTCTGGCCATTTTAATAGCATCCTCCAAGGACAGAGGAGGAGCACCTTCACCACCCCATTTGGGCTGTTTCTTTATCGTTTCGCATGAGGCCTTGAAGTCGAAGGCGGCGACGCCCTGATAGATGGTTGTAAGCGCAACCATATCCCCTGCGCACATACACGAAACCCACAGCATCGAAGTAACAAGGACTAACGTAAGCAATCCATCCGTTCGCATCCGCATTCTTTTCATTGCTCTAACCCTCCATTCTCAAAAGCTGCGATACAGGCTCACCTTTAACTCTGGAGTCATTTGCCAGATAAAAGGGCCATCCCCAATATAGAGGTTGCCGTTTTTATCGCTTTCCAAGCACGATGGCCGTTGAAAAACATCGCTCCGTTTGCCATTCTTCCCGTCGCCTTCTTTCTGAGACCAGGATTCTGACTGAAACCTGCCGACTACCGTTACCACCTCTCCATGACTCGAAACACGGCGCATGGCTCCACTGTCAAGCACGTAGGCATTCCCTCTAAAATCTACGGCGATATCACGCGGGTCGAAAAAGCGCGCTTCCCTCCCAACCCCATCACGAAACTGCGCCTCCACATGTGTCTCTCCCGCCAAAGTGACTAGCTTACCGTCTGGATCGTAACGTCGCACCATGTTATCGAAGTGAGTCTCATCACGAGCTGCACAGAGAATAAAAACGCGGTTTCCCTGATCAACCGCAACACGTATCGGATTACGTAGCGTCGCGACAGACCTATCCCCGTCCCGCGATTCGCAGGTGACTTCACGGCCTTCAATTGTTTTGGTAAATATCACGGGGCCGCTTTTTTCCTGGCGGCCAACAAGTGTTTCAACATCACCATTTGTGTGAATCATACGAAGGGCATTGTTGCCGCTATCTGCCACAATAATCCCCCCTTGTTGATCTACGGCCACTCCACACGGCCAATGGAAAAATGCCTGTTCTTTCGCGCCGTCAGTAAACCCGGCAATCCCAACACGCCCTGCGAATATCGAAATCACTCCTTCGTTCGATATCCTTCTGATCACATGATTACCGGTATCGGCGATAAAAATCTCCCCCTGCGCATTAACCGCCATGTCGTAAGGGAAGCTAAGTTCGCGACAATCCAGGTAATAAACTTGCCCGTCTACATCTTTCCTCAGTAACCTCCAGTGGGCGCCATCCAAAACAAAAACTTGTTCTTTGCAGGAAGTAATAGAGCAGGCTTGTATCCACATGTCATCATCATTCAAGCAAGTCGCTGTGGAGACACTTTGCCAATGCTCGGCCTGTCGTTCAAAGAGACTACAGCCGGACAAAAACAAAGTGCCAACCGTAAGGGCAGCGATAGCATAAAATTTCATCATCTTTGCCATCTCGTAATCTTGAAGACCGTCAGGAGACGGGAACCGCCCCGCCCCGATTGCTTTGAATGGTAGCACTGCGGGTGTGGATTGTCGAGCCAGTGTAATCGGTTAGTGACAGGGGCATGCGAGTCGAATGCGTGTTTTTCTAGAAAGTTGAACGTTCAACGCTCTTTGGTTTTCTGGTTTTCATCCAAATCGGTATCGGGATCGCTATCGAAATCGGGATCCGTTCGGCAAAAGCAGAGCAGGGCTTTTGCGTACGCGGTTGCGAGCCACCATGTGGTCGCAACAAGGAGGGGTTGACCCGCGACTCGCGGCATGCGACTCGCGCGATAGCGATCCCGATGCGCTGCAAGTCTGGCTAAAGAATTTGAAGTGCGTGCGGCAAGCGGTATTCCGCGCGACGCCGCTTTTCAAGCACGAGTACGGCGGCAGGGTGGTGCGCAAAAGCGGTGCCGCGAGCCGTACTCGTCCCTACACGTCGTTCACACTTCGTCGGTTATACTTCGTCGTTTTACGCTTCGTCGATACACTTTGTCGCTTGTTCGACCGACTAAGTGTTTTCGATTAAGTGTGGGCGACTAAGTGTGCGCGAGAGGATACTCGCACACCTGTCACCAGCCGATTACCCGTATCCAGCAATGCGTAGTAGACATTATGGCACACCTTTTGCTACTGTCTTGCATGACTTTTTGTCACCCGGACTCTACGGGCCGGGTGTTGCGTCAACCAACAAATAGAGGAACCAGATGCTGACCGTAAGTAACCTTAAAAAAGACTTCGGCTCGCTCCAAGCGGTTAAGGATGTCTCCTTCACCGTGGAGAAGGGTGAAGTCTTAGGCTTTCTCGGGCCGAACGGCGCGGGAAAATCAACGACGATGCGCATGATCACTGGATTCATCCCGCCCACGTCGGGGACGGCCACGATCTGCGGCTATGATATCATCACTGACCCCGTGGCCGCTAAGCGCTGTATGGGCTATCTGCCGGAGAATGCGCCAAGTTATCACACCATGACCGTGACAGATTTTCTCACCTTCATCGCCAAGGTGCGCGGCTACACGGGAAAAGAGCTGCGTGACAGAGTCGAAAACGCGATCGTCAAAAGCCGGCTCGAGAGCGTGCGCAACCAGACGATCGAGACGCTTTCCAAAGGCTACCGCCAGCGTACCTGTTTCGCGCAGGCGGTCCTCCACGATCCCCAGGTGTTGATCATGGACGAGCCGACGGACGGTCTGGATCCGAACCAGAAGTTCGTGGTGCGCCAGATGATCAAGGAAATGGCGGCCGACAAGGCGATCATTATTTCCACGCACATTCTCGAAGAGGTGGATGCGGTCTGCACGCGTGCGATCATCATCTCCGACGGGAGGGTGGTGGCCAACGGCACGCCGGATGAACTGCGCGCCAAGGATCCCCAAGGCCGCTTGGATGTGGTGTTCCGCAATCTGACCATGACCGAGGAGGCCTCCAAATAATGAACCTGAAAACTGTTAAGTCTATCTTCCATCGCGAATTCAGAGCCTACTTTGATTCGCCCGTGGCGTATGTCTTTCTCGTCGCTTTCTTGGTGCTCGTCGGCTTCCTTACGTTCGGCGTGACCATGTTCTACGAGCGTCGCCAGGCCAACCTGACGCCGTTCTTCTTCTGGCATCCGTGGGTCTACCTGCTGCTGGTTCCGGCGGCGACGATGGGCCTCTGGGCCGAGGAACGGCGCACCGGCACCATCGAGCTGCTACTCACCCTCCCAATTACGCTGGCCGAGGCGCTCGTGGGTAAGTTCCTTGCCGCGTGGGCCTTTATCGGCATCGCGCTGGCGCTGACCTTCCCGATCGTGCTGACCACGGTCTGGCTGGGCGATCCCGACATGGGCGCGATCTTCTGCGGCTATCTGGGCTCGTTCCTGCTTGCCGGTGCCTGCGTGGCGATCGGCGTGTTCGCCTCGGCGCTCTCGCGCAGTCAGGTGATTGGCTTTGTGATCGCCCTTGCGATCTGCCTCCTCCTGTTGATCATCGGGTTCGATCCTGTGATCAATGCCGTCTCTGGTTGGGGCGTGCCGGCTGGCATCGTCAACGCGGTCGCGTCGTGCAGCCTGATGCAGCATTTCGACGCCATGCGCCGCGGTGTGATCGACTTTTACGACATCGGCTACTACATCGGCGTCATGGTCTTCATGCTGGCCGCCGCGCATGTGGTCACCGACAACCGTAAAGCCTCCTGACATTGAAATCTTTTGGAGTCTGTTATGTCTGCAAATAAATCGAAATCTCTCTCACGCTTCGGCTCCGGCCTTGCGGGACTGTTGATCCTGCTGGTCATCATCGGTGCCGTCAATCTGATTATCTCCAACCTGCGCTTGCGCGTCGACCTGACCGCCGAGCAGCTCTATACGCTCTCGAATGGCTCGAAGCAGGTGCTCGGCAAACTCGAAAACGATGTGACGCTCAAGTTCTATTTCAGCGCGTCGGCGGATGAGATGCCGATGTTCCTCAAGACCTACGCCAATCAGGTGCAGGATCTGCTCAAAGAGTACGAGCTGGCTGGCAAGGGGCACATCGCGCTCGAAGCCTACGACCCGAAACCCGACTCGGACGCTGAAGAGTGGGCGCAGCGCTACGGCATCGAGCCGCAGCAGACCAACCCGTTCGGCAAGCCAGTCTACTTTGGTCTGGTTGCGGTCTGCGGCGCGACCGAGGCGGTCATCCCCGGTTTCAATCCGCGCACAGAGGCCACCCTGGAGTATGACATCACCCGACTGATCACGCGCGTGGCCTGGCCCGAGAAACCGGTCATCGGTGTGCTCAGTAGCCTGAGCGTACTCGGTACGCCGCCGAATCCAATGATGATGCGCCGTCCGCAGCAGCAAGATCAGGGATGGATCGTTTTTCGCGAGTTGCGTAAGGACTATACCGTGCGCGAGATTCAGGCCGATACTGAGGCGATCGACGCGGATGTCACGACGCTGATCGTGGTACACCCCAAAAACCTTGAGGACAAGGCGCTCTTCGCGATCGATCAGTTCGTGCTGCGCGGCGGACGTCTGATCGTCTGCGTGGATCCTTTCAACATCGCGGACTTCGAGGCCAACCAGCAGCAGAATCCGATGATGATGCAGATGGGCGGCGGACAGGCGGGCCCCTCTACCCTCGGCAAGCTGTTCGAGGCGTGGGGTGTGACCTTCGACACGTCCAAGATCGTCGCCGACCTCAGCGCCGCAACCAAGCTCAACGCCGGCAACGGTCGCGTTGAAGACAATCCCGCCTTCCTCTCGCTGGGTACCGCCAATATGTCTAAAGACGACCTGATCACTGCGCAGCTTTCGCAGGTGATGTTGCCTTTCGCCGGTGCGCTCTCGGGTAACACGCCCAAAGAGATCACCTTCACGCCGCTCATCACCACCTCCACGGACAACGCCTGTCTGGTGGATCAGATGAACGCGCAGTTCGGCATGAGTGCCA